>Ga0307380_10004020_pt1 | contig 20059 bp, 15 predicted proteins | sample UN3MG_FD_202239 | JGI IMG/M metagenome (GOLD analysis project Ga0307380, IMG submission 202239) | Soil microbial communities from Risofladan, Vaasa, Finland - UN-3 | ecosystem: Environmental > Terrestrial > Soil > Coastal area > Acid sulfate soil | place: Finland: Risofladan, Vaasa | collected... | reverse complement strand
GAAATCAGGGCCGTGCCGCCCCGCTGAATCGAAGGTGAATAAACAGAGACATGCATAGAAAGCCGGTGTCCTGTGTGGTTTTTATCGTGCACCGGTACAGCTTTCAGGTGAACAGGTGAAGCTATTCCCATCTGAGAGATTAATAACGATGGTGGGGCAGCACGATTCATCACCGGGATACTGCTACATACGGTCTGAGAAGATACCGTGCGATGGGGAAATCGTCCCATTCAGACAGGCAAAAAGCCCGAAAAACGGCTTTCTTTCAAATTGTATAAATACGAAGCTTTTATGAGTACCAGGTAGTATTTTATATAATTTTACGGTGAAAAACCCGCGTGAGAAACGGGGGTCAGAAGTTTTCTACTGTCCTTTTAACCTCCTCGTCCTCTTCGCGTCCGACATCAACCGCATAGTAGTTCTGGTACTCATCGTACCCGTTGAGGTGTTTGAAGGAGACTGTTGCCGCTGCTGAGGTAACATAGACAGGCTTTACGAAAAGCTCGTACTCGTTCTCTACTAATTTATAGTAAGGGACTGTGTCCCTTTCACTTTTTCCGTACTCATCCTCAAGCTTCCGCCCGATGGAAGAGACGAGTTTTTCGATTAAACGCTTCGACCCGTCCTCGTAGAGTTCGTACATCACTGTAAAGAATATGAGCTCTTTATTTTCATTGAAATAGAGATAGAGGTTCTCAGAGTAGAACTTCAGCGGTTTTTTCAAGCTGACAAGGTATTTTCCGTACCTCGATGCCGTTTCTTCCTCCTTTACCTCGTACTCCCCCCGGCGGGCTGCCCTCACTATGTCGTTGTAACTCTTATCAAACGCTATAAAGGCATACTCCGGTCTTTTCCCCGCCGGCTCCTGAGGACGTTCCTGTGCAAAAAGCGCTGAATTCAGCATACCCAGGAGAGTTACGAACATTGCCGTGAAAAGTACCGTTCTGATCGAGCCGTATATCTTCATCTTTATGACCTCTACTGCTTTTTGATATATATCGGTAAGTCGAGGGCGGAAATACACCTGTAAAACAGCTTTCGGAATACAGGAACCGGTCCTACGATGTAAATTCAAAAGACTCAAGAAAGTTCTGCGCGAGATGAGAGAGAACAGCCCCCTTCTTGGTAACCATATAGTAGTTTCTGTAGGCCGAGAAGTTTTTGATCTCAATAACCTTGAGGTTCCCATCATTCATCACCTTGTCGATGATGATCGATGGAATAAAGGCGCACCCCATGCCCATACGAACGATGCTGAGCAGCGTTTCCGGAAGGCCGATCTCCGATATGATGTTGAGTTCGGAGAAGAAGATGTTGTACTCTTCCAGTTTCTTTTCGAGAAACTTACGAACTCCGGACTCCTTCTGATTGATGATGAGCGGCACCTCTTTGAGCTGGGACAGGTTGATCTTCGATGGGATATCGAGGCCCCTGGAGGCGACGAGCTTCAGTTCATCTCCCGAGAAGCTCCGGTAGTTCAGGGTGTTATCGACAACCGCACCGACGAAACCCACGTCGAGCAACTCGTTCTCCACCATATATGAGATGTTCTCAGTGTCGTTGAGCTCGTATATGATGTACGCGCTCGGGTACCGCCGCTTGAAATCAACGATCTTCTCGTAGAGCATGTGTGAGGTGGGAATGTGCGACGAGCCGATCTTCAGGATACCTTCATCTGTGGAATCAATGATTTTGAGCTCTTTCTCGAGGTTGTCCACCATGGAAAGCATGTTCTTCGCAAACTTGTAGAAAAGCTTGCCCTTTTTGGTCAGTTCTATCCGCTTGTTCTTCCGCTTGAAGAGCACGGACCCGATCTCCCTCTCCAGCCTGCTGATCTGCTGAGTCACGGCCGGCTGAGTGAGTGCCTCGAGTTCCGCTGCTTTGCTGAAGCTCTTTATATCCGCGATGAGCATAAAGAGCCGTAACTGCTTAGTATTCATCGATGGTTATCGGCGTTCTAATAGAAGTTCTCGTGATGGTGTTTACCCATAGTAAAAATGACGGCTGTAAACAATAATTTTTACATAATATGCGTACGTACACGTTAAGCAGTCAAGTCTTTCGTCTTGTCAGACGCTCGTGAGGAGTTCATCCAGCTTGTTTTCAATGGGTCCTGCATTGATCTCTTCATCGGTATACGCAGCAACCGGTTCGAGGTAGTGGAGGTCGTATTCCCTTTTCAGTCTGAGCTCACCTCCGCCCGTGATGTTCAGCGCTATGAGGTCATCTTTCCCTACCAGCTTTCTCCCTACAGCCTGTACGAGGGACCCGACAGCCACACCGGCCGCAGGATTAATATCGACTCCCTCATGCTCGGTAAAAAGGGTCATGGCACTTCGGACCTCTTCATTGGTAACGGAATATGTATGCCCGGAGGAGGCGCTCAGCACATCATACACCCCTCCCCTCACCGAATACGGAGGCTTTCTGTTGGTGAGTACCTTGGCGCTGGTTTGTTTTATCTGCAGCTTCGCCACAGCCGGATCGAGGCTCGGCATCGCCTCCATTCCCTTATCCCATGCTTCCGTAATTGGAACGAACGGATGGTTCTGTGAGAGGTGGAGCTTCATCGAGCCGTCTCCGTATCCGCCGTCATCGATCAGCCTAAGGTAAGATTCCCAGGCGGCGATCCCGCCTGTACCCGAACCAATCGCCTGAAAGTAGTGCATGGGAACGGCTCCCACCGTAGTTGCGAAATCCAGGATCGTTGTCGCCATTCCATCCCTTCTGGCTACATTAAGCGCCCCCCCCTCGGCGAAAAAACCGTTCAAGTCTACAAGCTTTCCAGCCAGTGTAATAGCGTCGCAATAGTCGCTGTTCCCGCTCGCCAGGATGAGCTTTACGGTATCGGAGAACGGCTCTGTGCCCCATATCTGATCGGCATTCTTTTCCGGAATAACAAGGACGAGCGGAATGCGGTTTTTCGAGCATATGTTTGCAAATGCCCTTCCCGTATTTCCTGCAGACGCAACGACAATTGTTCTGCCATGCCCTTCCGGAACCCTGGCCAGAACTGCAGGGGCCTCGAGCTCTTTAAAAGATGCAGTCTCCATAAAGGCTCCCTTTTCAGGCCAGTACCCGTTGAATATTATGTGCAGGTTCCTCAGGCCGAGCTCGGCCCCGACACCCTCGCTTCTGTAGGTTACCGGCGCGCCCTTACAGTCCAGAACACGGTCGACAGGCAGATAATCGGAGAACTTGAACATCCCGGGGAGGTCTTCCCTAAGGGACAGGTCCTTTTTACTGTATTCGGTTCTCAAAAGTGAAGGCTCGTGATCTTCATCGCAGCGGAGCCTGAAAGAGTCGTCGTCATATTCCTTTCCGCAAAGGACACATCGAAGTACATATTTTTCCATTCGTCCCACCCTCTTTATTTTGCTTGTACTGTTCTTTTTCGTCATGATAATTGTAAACAAAGTTGCAAGGAAAATACAGGGCTTTTACCCGAAGGATTGATAAAATATATTTATAGATGGAATTAACTTATAAGAAAAAGTTATACGTGTTGGCCATTTTTGGGATTTTACGGATTAATGTTATGCGATACAGCAAATGAAGCCCTTTATTCTCCTGTAACCGTGTCACAGAGACAAACAGTATATTGTGAAATCAGGTTGGAAGCTGTTTTATATAGACATCCCGCTGCGGGAACGGGATCGTGATATCCCTGTGCTTGAACTGCTTTACAATCTCGAAGTGGAGATCGCTCTCCGTTTCGAACCTCTTTTTAGGATTATCGATCCATGCAAACAGATCGAAGTTCAGAGAGGAGTCTCCGAACTCCTTGAACCAGACCGACGGTTCGGGAGACTTCATAACATTTTCCGTGCTTCTGGCAGCCTCTATCAGTGCTTCTTTCACGAGATAGGGGTCTGTTCCGTACGCCACACCCACCCGTACCTTGATCCGGAGCCGGATATCGCCGTAAGACATATTTTCCACGACAGAGTTTATGAACTCGGAGTTGGGAACTATGAGGTGCTCGTTAAGGATCGTCTTTATCACAGTCGCCCTGAGGTTGATCTTCATTACCTCACCGATGGTGTCCTTGAAGCGCACGATGTCGCCCTCCTTGATAGGCCGCTCGAAGAGGATAACGATCCCGGATACGATATTTGCCGTGATGCTCTGCATACCGAAACCGATACCGACACCGAGCACACCCGCGAACACAGTGAGGGCAGTAAGCTTGATCCCCAGCCCCTGGAGCGCGATGATCACCCCGATGATTATGATAAGATACCCGATGAGCTTCGAAAGTGAAAGCCTCAAGCCTTCCTCTATGTTGAATCGCTGGAAAACACGGTTGTTGAAGTAGTTTCTTACGAGCCTTGCGAGCTTTACTGCCACGAAGATCACGACAGCAATCACGATGAGGGTTATGAGGCTGATGTTTGTATCTGCAATCGTGAAGAGCCTGAAGTTCAAAACAGCTACGATGAAATCGAAGATGTTTGTGAGCTTGACACCGAGGACCCTCATTATGAAGATGAAGGCGAAAACATGGATGATCCCTTTGAAGACGCGGCTGATGTTTCGGACGAACTTCTTTTTCAAAAGACCGCGCTTCTTCATAAACCTGCTGAACAGCCTGACGATCAGTATGTCGATGAAGAGGATCGGGACGATAAGAATGGCGTTCAGCACGGTGATCGAGTAGGTGCCGAAACTTATGATCTCATGGTTAAAAAAAGGCTGCAGTGCTTCCAGCATTCGGCAATCCCTCAACAGTTCATGTAAGAGCCGTTCCCATGCTATAGTATCGTCAGGTTACAGCGTAACGGAATGTAATTCAGGCTACTGGATCATCCTGTTAATATCCTCTTCCGCCTTCTTCAGCTCGGCCATCGGATCCGAGGCATTAAGGAAGATCTCTTGAAGCATCTCTCGGATGCGCTCGTTGATCTTGAAAAACTCCATATGCTTGGGAAGCGGCCGCGCGAACGAAAGGCTATCTATCGGTACCTTGAAATTTGGATTCTTACGGTCAAACGCCTTGACTTCGAGAGAGTTCAGGGCGGACTTCCTTACCGGAACGTACCCGATCTTTTCGTGCAGGCGTATTGTGTTCTCCTTGTTCACGAGCCAGTAGATGAAGTCATCAGCTATCTTTCTCTGCTTTTTTGTTTTTGCGAAGTTTACGAGGGCCGATCCGCCGAGGACCGAAGATCGTTTCCCGTCCAATGCCGGCATTGGAATGATCCTCAATTTCCACGGAAGGTTCTGCTCGCCATAGGAGATCGCAGCGCTCGTAAACGGCCCCATCGCAAGGCTCCCGGTGAGAAACGCCTGGCCGCTGTCCCAGTCCGTCCAGTTTCGCGGCATGATCCGGTAGTTGAACACGAGATCATGGAACATCGAGATAGTACGCACCATCTCGTCCGATGTAAGCACGATACGCTTACCGTCCTCGGAAAAGAAGCTCCCTCCGTTTGCCCAGAGAAAAGGGGCAATTCCGTAGAAGCCGTCCATCCAGAACATTATTGCATAGCGGTCGGGCGTACCGTCTCCGTCGGTATCTTCGGTAAGCTTCTGGCCGATCCGGACCATCTCGTCCCATGTGGCCGGCGTCCCCTCTATTCCGGCACTTTTGAACACATCCTCATTATAGAAGAAGACCGTCGTGCTTATGCAGAACGGCACTCCGTAGATCCTCCCCTTCATCGAGGCGAGATCCCAGAGCTCGTCGAGGATATCAGCCCTTTCTTCCGGCGGTATCTCAGCATCTATCGGCTGTATGAGCCCGTTATCTATGTAGGTGCTCATGTATTCGAACTGCACCTGGGCGACCTCAGGCAGGTTTCTCGTTACCGCGGCGGCAAGCATCTTTACCTGTAGCTCTTCATACAGCCCCTGGAAGACCGGGGTCACTCGAACGCCAGGATGGCTCTCATTATACTCATCGGCGTACTCCTCCACCAGCTTTTTTATGTGGAAGCCGAGTGAATGCCAGAATTTGATCTCTGTGTCCTTGCAGAATACCGACAGAGGAACGAGAGTGAGAAGAACAGTCAGAAGAAGTCTTCGCATGGATCGGTGCCCCTTTTTCTTTGCAGAAGTGTAATTACTATAATATATTATCGAAGCATGAATCGGACAGTAAATTTACAAAGTTTCTGGGGGTGGCATGAAAATCATCCAGTATAGAAACGGGCAAACCGTTTCACACGGAATTCTCAAAGGGAGGACTGTTCTCCATGTAGAGGGCAGCATATTTTCAGATTTCAGGGTGAATGAGACGGCCGGCTGTGACAGGGAGGCTGTCACGCTCCTTGCCCCTGTATATCCGTCCAAGGTTATTGCTGTGGGCCTTAACTACCGGGACCACGCAGAGGAGGTTGGAGCGCCGATTCCGGACGAGCCCATTCTCTTTATAAAGCCGTCAACAGCGGTGATAGGGCCGGAAGAACCAATAGTGCATCCTGCCGCCTGCACCCGGATGGATTATGAGGCTGAGATCGCGCTCGTGGTAAAACGGGAAGCATACAGGATAAAGGAGGAGGATGCCTATTCTTTTATCCTCGGGTATACATGCCTCAACGATGTCACTGCGAGGGATCTGCAGACTAAGGACGGGCAGTGGACGAGATCAAAATCGTTCAACACGTTCTGTCCGATCGGTCCCGTAGTAGAAACGGAACTCGACCCTCAGGGTGTGAAGGTAGAGGCGAGATTGAACGGAGAGACGAGACAGTCGTCGAACACGAAACACTTCATCTTTCCTATCTTCAGGCTCTTCTCTTTCGTCTCTTCTATCATGACACTTCTGCCGGGCGATGTCATCACCACCGGCACACCCTCTGGAATAGGAGCGATGAAGCCCGGAGATACAGTTGAGATCGAGGTCGAGGGAGTCGGGGTCTTAAGAAACCCCGTTGTCGCGGAATAGAGCGGGAGCGCCCGATAACGCCCGTTTCTCACGAATCACGGTAAATATGATAACCTGACTCGATGTTACGTGAAACGGTCATAAAATCCGGATACGGCTGTAAATCGAGTATTGTCAAGGGCGGGCCATAGAAGCTATGCATTGACCCTAATTACGTAAAAATCACAAAGAAGATCGGACACAGAGTTTTTACACCGCAGCGATCCTATGACAACAGACAATATTTTTAGCCGCCTTACCGTTCGGTTTTCATTATAACACGTAAGGTTAGGACCCTATAAACCTCGCACCTCTTTCGCAATAGTGGTCAGCCGTTCTACATCACCTTCTGTGAGCTCTATGCCCAATACCTCCCCGATAACCTGGGTCCATCCGTGAATGAAGTATATCCAGCCGTCTTCTACTGTAAGACCGCGTGATTCTTTCTTTTTCTTCTTATCTGATATAGATCACCATATCAACTTCTCTTTGCCTTTTATGTTTCTATAAATAGAATATCACGCCTCTTTTCCAAGATTTTATGTATTAATTTTTTTTTATCAAAAAAACGAGAATAAACCTACTGGGGGCTTCCGGTGGATTGCTTGCGACTCGCATAGAACGTCGATAACGTATTTTTTACTGCGCTGCGATAGACCTCTAGTTGTTCACGATGTAACCCTGCTCTCTTTGGATCAGGTTCGTGAACTCTTATCATTCCGGCAAACGCCTGACTCGCTTCTGTAAGATCGTCAAAAGAACCGACTGCCAGACCCGCCAGTAACGCTGCACCGAGGGTACCCGGTTCTGGTTGACGAATAACTTCAACCGGGATTCCCATCATGTCAGACTTCAGTTGTGTCCACCATACAGAACGCGATCCTCCACCCATTGCTCTGACATAATCGACCTTCACCTGTTCTCCTCGTAAAAGTGATAGTGTATTGACATGGTCGTAAGTGATGCTTTCCATGAAGGCTTTGGTAATGTCTATCTGCGAGGTGGCGAGAGTCAATCCGAAGAGCGCTCCGCGCAACTTTCGGCCGTCCTCCCAGTAGTTGAATGCTCCCGACAGATACGGAACGGCGAGCACCGGACTCGGCGAGAGGCCGCTTTTCTCAAGCTTGACATCGAGGTCTTCGATAGGAACGTTCATTAAATTCCTCGCCCAATTGAGCACCGCAGTACCGGTCGGGCATATGGCCCATACGGCATGCTTGCTGGCACCGGGGTGCGCAGTGACCGATAGACCCCGCAGCAACATCGTAGCCGTCGGAAACTCGTCTGTCGGGATCAATAAATTCTCAAAAGAGCCGCTCACCAGCGCTGCATCTCCGACTGCAGAAACACCCGCGCCGAGCGCCGCACAGTTGAGGTCCGAAGCCCCCACGGCAAACTGCAGCGGCTGTGAAATCCCCCAATCGTCAGCGACCTCTTTTTTTACTTCCGCGACTATCGTCCCCCACGGCAAAATCTCCGGCAGAAGCTCCTCTGTGACTCCGTACTCGGAAAGTCGATCGGTCACCCAACCGCCGCTATCCAGGTCGTATATCAGCCATCTACCGGCGATGGTGCGATCGGTAACGGCCCTGCCGCACATTTTCAAGGCAAGATATTCGTGCCAGCCGAGGAAGAACCTCGCCTGTTTAAGGACATCCGGGCTGTTCTTTTTCCACCATAAGATACGGTTGAATGGGTCCATCCGCTCTCGCAGGTGCCCGCAGGAAAGAGAGACAGGCTCCGGAAGGGAAACGCCCTGGGGAGATATTTCGAACTCATTGCCCCGCACATCCGCTGCCATGATACAGGGACCGAGTGGGTTACCCTTTGAATCCGCCGGAAAGTTTTCCCGTACGGATGCGCTTATGGCGATCGCTTTCGGAGGGTCTCTTTTCAGGGCCTCCTCCCTGACAATACTGCGTACCAGATTACAGGCTGTCTGCCACACCTCCTCAGGGTCCTGTTCCCACCAACCGGGCTGCGGGTGCCGGGGGTTGAGATCGCTGCGTACAACGGCGAGCAGCTCCCCTTCTTCACTGTATGCGCCCAGCTTGACCGAGCTGGAACCAACATCGATCCCCAGTAGACTCATCCGCTGTTTTCCCCCTCTCTTCAATAGAGTTTGGTAATTGTAAAGGATTTTTCACCAATTCGATATGGATCCAAGAACCTTCAATACTTTCAGTTTGCTTTGAATTCGACGTGCCCTGCAAAACCGTATGAGGTAACTACCCTCTTTTCTTCAATCGATATCAGACGTTACAGGCATCTGTCTATACTTTTCCGTGCGAAAACGTTTATTCTCATATGGAGTTTATTATGCGGCTCAAGTCATGAGTCCTCTGCCCGGTATGTCCCATACGGCCTCTACTATATCATCTCTTACCGCATAAAACTTATTATAGAGGTTTATTGTATCGTTTGCATCACGAACCCACCACTCGAGCTTATCCCCGACCTTCAGTTCACGAGCCTCTCCGTTAAGCTCGACCTTACCGTGCTCCTGCGACAGTCCGATGGCCTTCGCCCCCTGGGGACTCTTGACTTCGGGAAGGCCGTAATGGGTATGCATCGCTTTTCTTCCCATGTCTATCACGGCAATATTTTCTGCCCCTTCCCGCATCTGCCTGCTAATGATCGTGGACAATACGGTAAGAGTCAATTCGAAATCTGTTACCCCTGCCTCCCGGAATGTTGTATCCATCAGGAGGTACGTCCCTGCCTGAATTTCTGTAATTCCCTTCAATTGATTCGCATACTTGTAGGTATACGTTCCACTACCACTAACAACCTTAATCTTAAGCCCTGCTTTCTCGATATACTGCTTGGTCTCGACGAGAATTGTATTTGCCTTTCGGGCACAAGTTTCTCGCTGTGAGGCATCAACACTCCGGGTGCAATGACCGTCATAACCCATGAGTCCCATAAAACGCAAGCCGGGCGCCTCAGAAACAGCCCTGGCCATCTGTAAACACTGCTCATAAGGCTCAACCCCGCAGCGGTTGTGGCCTATATTCACCTCGACAAGCACTCGTAACCGAACGCCTTTCGCATATGCAGCTTTAGAAAGCTCTGCTATATTCTCAAAGCTGTCAACTGCTACCATGACCTCTGAGTAGGCCGCCAAATTTACTAAGCGTTGAATCTTACGTGTACCCACTATCTGATTAGCAATCAGGATATCCTTGATCCCTGCCTTTGCCATGATCTCGGCTTCAGAGAGCTTGGCGCACGTTACCCCGATCGTCCTGCCCGCTTCGAGCTGCATGTGAGCCAAAACCGGCGTAGCCTTGTGGAGTTTTACATGCGGCCGCAGCTTGGCCTTCTTCCCTTTGAAAAAAACAGTCATTGTTTTCAGGTTTTTTTCCATTGCGGGAAGATCGATAAGCAGTGCCGGAGTGTCAATCTCAAGTTTGTGAAGGCCAACTTCATATTCGTGTGCATTCATAGATCCACCTCGAAGATATAAGAATAAGATTATGCCTTAGAACGGTATTTTTATACACCACAGCATCCTACAACTGAAATCCTTTATGCAATTGTAGATTAAGTAAGATAATTTACCAAAATCTGAGTTTATTGTAAACAGAACAAGAATATTCGACTGAGAACAAGTACATCACCAACAAGTTTGATCAAAAAAGCTTCTGACCAAGGATATCTTCTCGGGAAAAAAACAGTTTCTATAATAAGCAAGTTACTTCAAGCTATGTTACATTCATTATGTATGTTTATAAGCTTTCTAATTGCCTTATCATAGACATACAATGATTTACTTTCCATTAATCAAACGACGTTATTCAAAACACCTTTTCAATGGATTTATGTCATCGAAAGTTTTCCTAATCTCTTAAGTTCATCTGCTACATTTGTTAGGCCAAGTTCCTCTAGTTTCGTTCTTGTAGGGCGACCGGTATTTTTATCCCAACCCCTGAACCCGTAATAACTGTCCAATATAGTATTGAAAAGCTCCATATCCAGCTTGGTGCCGTCAGACTTTTCTGGATACTCATATATCCATTCACCAGTGGTGTCAATCTTTCTCGACCTGTCGTAATTTCTAATGGCAATAGCCCTATCCAGATTCCTTATTCTCTCTCCAGCTTTATCTATATATTCTGTGTCTATGTCCAATCCTGTAAGAGGAGCTATCATTTTCGCCTCGGCATCTATATCGCCATAATAATCTTCTGCCTCGAGATATTCCTCTCTTGAAGGAAACGTATGAAGGATTGCTGGAAACACCCAATCGCAGATTAGTAAAGAATCTTTTATTTGAGCACGGTTATCCTGCCATATAGCTAACCTTGTTTTTCCATCTATATTTTCAAAGCCAGGTTCTATACCCTCGGAGGTGCCAAACGCCTTTTTATAGGCTGCCTTGAGTTTCTCCATATTCGAATCCGGAGTGCCTCCTTTTCCTTCATTATGAGGAGGAAACCAGCCAACAACAAAGGAAGATTGATGATGGCTAGCCATTGCATCCCTTGAATCTATAATCCAATGCAGCATGGTATTAATCCAAAGTGGGCTTGGCTGAGATTCATATGCTCTACCCTGGCGATGTGCAGGTTGTCCCCACATAGGGAATTGAAACTTCGCAGCCTTTTTCACTATAGGAGGAAGGTCGAGCAAATCTACTGCTCTCATCATATCTTCAGCAAATATATCACCAAAACTATCTTCACGGCACGCCACCTTCCTCATAAACTCAGCCCAGAATTTGGCATTATCTGGTTCTAATTTAACGCCCTCGATCTCAGTAACTCCGTTTTCAATACATACCCAGAACCAGGGATAGTAGTTGATTGGAAACGCACTCGATAAACCCAAACCTTCACATAATGCCTGCAGTTCGGTTCCGATCATCTCACCAAAGGCCTTTGTTTCCCGGGTATACATATCGCCATGATAGATACCTTTAATATCTTTCGTCGGATATTTTGTTTCAGCTTCACCGTGAATAAAGACGAGGTCTTCACAGTGAGACATCATGTTCCTGGTACCGCTCCCTACGGTTATTCCTGCAGGCACATTCTTATATAGTTTACCACAGCCCAACGGACAACCATGACTGCACTGTTGGTTCTCAGGCCCTATGGGACGACGAAAGGGTAAATCGATAGGGTGTGGGTAATAGGTGGATCCCCCCTTAATTAATTCAGCTATCTCTCTACAAATCTTAATAAACTTATCAGGCTTAGCTATTCTCACACCCCCGGTTCCTCTTATAGCTATAGCTTTGAGTTTTTTTGCCCCCATAACCGCACCCAATCCGGCGTCCCCTATCGAATTCGATAGCTTATGCTGTATAGTAGACCACAAAACACGGTTTTCTCCTGCGGGTCCAATACAGACAACCTGACTGCGTTTTCCGTGTTTTTCTTTTAGGTAATGTTGCGTTACAAAGGTATCAAGGCCTGCCATCTCTTTGGCATCAAGTATTTCCACCCTGCCATCATTTATCCATAAGTAGACAAGTTTTTGTGAATTTCCTTTAATAATGACTGCATCAAATCCTGCATACTTCAATTCAGCTGCCCAGTCTCCGCCCATAGTCCCGTACGTAAACCAGGGCGTGGGATATATTCGTGGTGATATTCCACACACTGATCCTCTGCCGGATGTTGGTACGAGTGTGCCTGTAAAGGGACCTGTCATGAACATAAGCATATTCTCCGGGTCATATGGACCTATCCCAGGCTTAAGCTCGTTCCATGCGATACGCGTTGCTATTCCTTTTCCGCCAATAAATTCTGGTACATATTTTGAAGTATCTTCCGTTGTTGTCTCACCAGATCCTATGTCTATTCTTAATATTTTCCCCATCCAGCCATACAACTGACTCATTTTAACTTACCTCGCTTTGCATAGGTTAAGGCACCACGGGGACATACCTCCACACATATCGGTCCATTCTCCCTCCCCCTACAGAGATCACATTTATAATACATTTTCTTGTCATTTTCCTCACTCACCCATATCAAGCTGGGAGTAAAAGGACACGCGCAGTAACATTTGCCGCATCGAAGACATTCATCCAAGTTTATATACCTGGCACCAGTTTCAATATAAATACACATAGATTTATCTTTTTTGGGGCACGCATAGTAACAGCTCGGGTATTCACACTGTTGACAGATGTATGCAGGAAACTCAAGAGCAAGGTCGTCCGGAACAACATGTATTCTCGACAATTGAGCGCTACATATCCCTTCATGGTATGCTGAGCATGCTACCTCACAAATCCGACACCCTCGGCACAGCTCTGGATTATGAACGATTTTTCCAGATTTCTGCACCTCTACTGATACCTTCTTTGATACCATAAAGTATTGCCCCGATTTACTTATAGTAAAATTATTTGTACATTAAAAAATAATATCCTTTTAACCTCTATTTATATTGCATAGTATGTTCTCTCTTTTACTATACCTTCCTGAACCTGAGAGAGGCTGTGTTAGCAACCCGAAAGAATTGCACGCTTTAGGACCTTTATTCATAAAAGTCTTGGAGAAAGTACACCCGTATACTATAAACCATCATTTCTCTCTCTGTCTTCAATGAATTTTAGAAATTATTGTACTATTTTGTTAAATAATTTATTTGAGGACTGTTATTCTTAATTGTTGTAGTTATTTTACAGTTTATAATTAACTACGATTCTGGTGAAGCGAAAATACTTTCATGTGAGGTGCTTTTACTTTTAATCATATTACGATAATCGTGAGGAGATAAATTAGTCAATCGCCGAAAAATACGATCAAAATAGCTGTGGTTTTCGAAGCCAATCTCATATGCAACTTCTGTGATATTCAAGTCACTCTGCAAGAGAAGCGCCCGTGCCTTGTCAATTCTCAAGCTTAAGATATACTCTTTAAAAGTTTTTCCTGTTACTTTTTTAAAAAACTTACAGAAATAGCACGTACTCATACACGCTATCTTTGATATACAATCAAGAGTTATCTTTTCTTGGTAATGAGTCTGTAAGTAGGAAAGTACCTTGTCGATTCTCTTTATATCTGAGCGCCTTTTTGTGTATTGAGAAAGATCCGAGGAAAATCTTTTGAAATACCTTGCAATAAGCACTAGTATCTCCAGTAGGTGGTTCTTCACTGCTAAATAATATAAATCATCTTGATTTGATTTCTCATCGAATATCTTTTCAATCAAATCAAGCACAGCATTTGTGTTATATTCTTTCGATTGTATCCTGTTTTTAAACTCCACACTGTGATCCAGGAAAGGTCTGAGATAATCCAAATCGAAGCTATTCTGGCCAATGCTGTAGACAAAATCTGGAAGGAAGAACAGACTAATTATCCTCAATGAAGAGGAAAAAAGAGATTCAACCGTATGAAATTCTGTATCTCCTATTACAAAAATATCTCCTTCTGATGCATCGTACTTCTTGTCCTCTATGTGCACAGTCCCATTCCCCTGGTATACATATGTAATCTCTAAAAAATCATGGTAGTTTGGCGTTATATGATGATTGAAAGAAAATGAGTAACATCGAATTTCAACCGGGCATTCTTTGGAGAAAACAATTTTGTGTCTCATTTCGGGAGATAGTAATATATCCAAAGAGGATAACCAATGCAAATATTTATGCCTTCCTGTATTCATACAATATTTATATCATATATATAATTCACATGTCAACTTTGCATTATGTAAAAGTAGCAAAATTGAGTAGGACTCAAGCTGGCTGTGTTTTTGTCACAACAATTCATTAAAAACAGGATTATTACTATATGCAGTATTCCCTCTTTCATAGAAATCACCGGAGGGTAAGTTCACCATGTCAATATCCTCGATGAGATCATTCTGAAACCCGGATCTTATTCTTTATTGGTGTTTACGTTCTCATTACGTTATTAACAAGATGCTTAATCTAGAGCATGGTCTCTACACAATTTTACAGATTTATGTGGGACCGTATTTGAGAAAATATCTAAAATGCAAGTATTTAAAGATTTCAACAATATAAACCACATAAATGAAACGTCCAACTAATTTGTTATTATTTTAATTATGATGGGACACTAGTAATTCATGTTTAATATTACACCGATGCACTATACAAGTGATCTATTAAGATACTTTCCTATAAGAGTAAGGTTTTCAAATGGCATTTCTAGAATGTTCCATGACATGATTATTCCTTTTGCCTGAGACTTTATTATATTTTGGAGATAGTTTTTTAAAATTTGCTCTGAGATCATACACAAATCCCCCATTTTCATTACTTCAACTCCAGTATAAACATCAACACCTTTTGCTAATTTTAAATGATTAATCTTTTCCATCTCTTGAAAAATTATTTCTTCTGATACACCTTTCTCAATTAATTGATCTCCTTCGTCGGGCAAGTCTATTTTTAAAATATTCTCGAAAAGATTTAAAATATCTTTTTCCTTAAGTGCGGGATTTAGATCAATGAGGGATTTCAATAGACAATATAATTCAAGAGAAAATCCAGATGGTACTCTTGCATGGCAGTATATCATAGGTTTAATCCAATCACATGTTTTACTCAATAACTCATAATCCTGCGCTACATTAGAAGCCAGAGAATATGAATATAGATCAAGGCCAACTTTTTTACCTTGCTTTCTAGCGTAATTTGAAAATTTGTTTACAATCCTGTAAATACTTTGATTTCTAAACTGTAAGAAGGTTTTCATCTCTTTTGGAAATACTATATCCTGAAGAGATTGAGCATTTATAAAGAAATTAAGGGGGGCTTTTTTTAACTGTTCTATATGTGACTGTGCTACCATCCTGTAATCTAGTAAGTTTTCACCAAATTCTTTCGAGAACTTTTCCTGGCATGCCTTACAAAAACATGAAAATAACATCCCAAAACCCATCGATGCTGAAGGAAACCTAATTCTATCAAAAAAGACACCATCAAAGCCGCACGTATCCAGCCGATTTTTATAAATATCAAAATACTGATCTACTGCCTCTTCATTGTTTGGGCAAAGAAATTCAAACTGTTCGTCCTGTGCTGCTGACATAAGATCGAGCCATCTTTTCCAAAGACTAATGTCTCCATAACCCCGCTGCCCATCATAGTTTACAACCGTAACCTCCTGTGTAGGTGAATAGCCAGGTATATCTGCTAAGACCGGATGATATAAGTACGATTCTATGTCTAAACGATCGCAAATCTCACCTGCAATCTCATAATACTTCAAATCATTGAGTCCTAGAATTATTAATCCGTTCAGGTCAACAATAGATTTAGCATCGGATAAAATCTTTCTGAGGTTTTCTCTATAATGAGTATCATTGTAGAGCGCCTGTTCAGAGATAATAATCTGAGCACCAATCCACATACTATTTGTATTCTCTTTCAAAACGACCTCCTTTATTAGTTTGTATAATCAGTTTATATATTAAAAAACAGGTTCTAATTAAATGTTCAATAAAAAGGATACAATCGAATTAGTTTATTTTTGACAAAAGAAGAAGATACTATATAATACAACATACTAAAAACCACAGTTAATAATATGAAAACTCTTATCCTTTAATTGCCCCTGACAATAGACCTTTCAAGAAATATTTCTGTCCATAGATGAATAAAATGGCCATTGGTATTGTAGAAATCACCATCCCAGCAAATATCGCTGGGAAATTCATTGTTAATCTTCCTCTGAAAACAGTTAACCCTACCATTAATGTCCTTAGATTGTCTTCCTGCATGAAGATAAGTGGAATTAAAAGGTCATTCCAAATAAATAGACTACTCGCCACCGTTAGTGTGACAATGGGAGCCTTTGACAAGGGTAGTATGAGTCTAAATAAAATTATAATATCACTGCCGCCATCAATTTTAGCACTCTCTTTGATGCTTTTTGGAATAGATGCAAAGAATTTTGTTAAAAAATATGTCCAAAATGGTATCACATAAGCTATATATATGAGGATTGTACCTAAATAGGTATTAAGCAATTTTAACTCAAAATAAAGTCTGTATAACGGCACAATAATTACTATTGGAGGCAAAATCATTAATGATGCAACAAATGAAAAACTGGCTTTTTTCTGTTTAAATTGGAAATTACTGAAGCCATAACTCAATAAAAGTGCAATAATAGAACCAATTGTCATAGCAACTATGGTAATAAATAAACTATTTAATAACCATCTTGCAAAATGTTCTTTAGTAAACACTCCAATAAAATTCTCTATAGTAAAAGGAAACGGTAACTTTAACTTATTAACCATATAATTGGTTCTTGTTTTGAAGGAGTTGAATACTAAAAAATATAGCGGGAAAGCGACTGAGCCTGTATATATTACTAGTGGAATACGTTTAACGATAATGATAATTATTTTCTTTATTTTACCTGGTCTACCATATATCTCTTTTTTCATCTAAACCAGCCCTTGATCTCATTTGAAAATATATAACTGTTATTAATGAAACAAATACGATTACAGCAGCACTGCTTGCATAGTTTATTTGATTATACCAAAACACCCGATTATATATGAAGAACTCAAAAACATAGGTAGAGTTACCTGGTCCTCCTCTAGTAATCACATAGATATAATTAAATACCCAACTGAAAAGATTGATTATTGTTAATGTGATGTAAAAAAATATAATCCCACTCAAATGAGGTACATATATTGATATCACTTTCCTCCACCAATTAGCACCATCAATATCAGCTGCTGCTATAAGGTCAGATGATATTCCCATTAACCTTGATAAAAAGAGAGTCGTACCAAATCCTAATTCTTTCCAAATGATAATAAGCCCAACGGTAAGAATTGCTATTCTAGGATTCCCCAACCAATCAATTGCTAGAAATCCGAAACCTATTGATTTAAGAATACCGTTAATAGGTCCATTTTTCTGTAAGAGAATTGTAAATAATATGCCTACTACTGTTATAGACAATATGTAAGGTAAAAATATAGTAACCTGGAAAAACTTGAAATCACGCCTGCACTCAAAAAGTAATACTGAAAAAAGAATACATAGTGCAGTAAGTACTGGTACGACCATGGATATCAGAATGAGGTTGTTCCTCACAGATTTTATAAACACATTATCTTTCAATAGAGTGGCATAATTTTGCAATCCAACGAATGAAGTTGTTCTTGCTTCTATATTAATATCCTGAAAACTTAACTTAAACAGATTAATGATAGGGATTAAAAAGATAAAAGAAATGACAATTATTGCAGGTAAGAAAAAATATATTTGCCCCTTATTCAATCCATTTTTTGGCATTCGCCTCACCAGATACAAGTTGTTTATGAATGTGTTTTTCTTAAGCAGGGGTTATATCTTGTATTAAAAATAACCCCTGCTTTAGTATTAATGGTTATTCGTAACTTCCAATCCATTCAGTATATGCCTTAACTAATTCTGGATTGGTTTGTCGCCATTTTTCTGCTTGATTTTCAATGAACTCTGCTGCTTCTTTTGCACTCCATTCTCCAGCAAGCATATTCTGCCCCGCTGGTTGAATAGACTCATAGGTAATAAACATTGGATCAAATGCATCTGTTAAAGCACCAAAGCTATCATTTAATTCTTTATAGTACATTTTACCCATTTCATCTTTTACTACAGCAGGATTAAAATATTTACTGCCGGAATATACATTGCAAATATCATACATAGCTTTAGCCCTATCTTCTGATATTGTATACTTCAGAAAATCAGCGGCTATCTCTTTATGAGGTGACCATTCTGTAATACCAAAGTTTTTCCTCCAAATATTATTCATCCCTGCTAATTTGCCATTACCAAATATTGGAGGTTTCATCATCCCTACCTTGCCTATAAGGATCTCCTCATTTATCAGTCTGGCTGTTCCAGATGGTAACAGAGCCATTGCTGCTTTACCGCCTCCAAAATACTCCTCATTTGCTGTCCATAAGTTAAGAGTATGGGAATCTTCGTTTATGTAGCCATTTTCAATTAATTCCTCTATTTTATATAACCAGTCGGAGTATTTCAGATCTGTAAAGTCCTCTTGCCCCACCCATACCTTTAATAGTTCTGCAGGACTGTCTATATGCATTCCTGCAAATATTTGAAGCCATGAAAACCCAAAGCCTCCAGATGCTCCTATTGCAAAGGGAACATAACCGGCCTGCTTTATACTTTCGCATGCATCTAAGAATTCATCCCATGTTTTTGGTGGATTGTCTGGATCCAATCCAGCTTTTGTAAATATTTCCTTATTATAAACCATTGGACAAATTGTAGTATAAAAGCTCACTGCCCATACTTTCCCATTCCAAGTTACTTCTTCCGGATATGCAAGCATCTTAATTTCTTCTGGACTCCAATAATCCGAAATAGGAGCTAAATACCCGTTAAATGCAGGTTCCATCGTTACCGTGCCTGCCCAAAAAAATTGTATGTCAGGACCACTTCGCGCCTGTGCTGCTGCTTGGAAGGCGGGTATCAATTCATCAGTAGGCTGTAATACAGTTTTAATCGAAACATTTGGATTTTCAGCCTCATACTTCTCAACTGTTTCTTTCACCCATTTCTCTAACCCGGGTTCATCCTGTTCTCCCCACCACCACATTACAAGCTCAACTTGTTCCTCTTCAGTTGTACCAGCTTCTTCGACTGCTTTTTCTTTTGCACCAATAAAAAGCATTAAAGACGCAACTAAGACAATCGATACCATTACGAAAGTAAATTTTCGCATTTCAAACCTCCTTTTTAAAAAAATTAATGAATTTTATCCTACATGTATTATATTTATCTGTCTACAATGGATTTAATAAATTATTGCACTAATTTGTCATTAGAGTGAACCCTTAAAACTGGACATTTAATTAGTTATAACCGACAAGAGCTCGGATTTTTCATTCTGCTCTTTGACAAATATTGATACTTCAAACTGTTCAGGAGGAACATACATAATCGATGAGTAGAGCCATTTTTTATTATACACCTCCTGAATGAAATACGTAACACGTTCTGTCCGATCGGTCCCGTAGTAGAAACGGCGCTCGACCCTCAGAGTGTGAAGGTAGAGGCGAGATTGAACGGAGAGACGAGACAGTCATCGAACACGAAACACTTCATCTTTCCTATCTTCAGGCTCTTCTCTTTCGTCTCTTCTATCATGACACTTCTGCCGGGCGATGTCATCACCACCGGCACACCCTCTGGAATAGGAGCGATGAAGCCCG
>Ga0307380_10004019_pt1 | contig 20065 bp, 34 predicted proteins | sample UN3MG_FD_202239 | JGI IMG/M metagenome (GOLD analysis project Ga0307380, IMG submission 202239) | Soil microbial communities from Risofladan, Vaasa, Finland - UN-3 | ecosystem: Environmental > Terrestrial > Soil > Coastal area > Acid sulfate soil | place: Finland: Risofladan, Vaasa | collected... | reverse complement strand
TCTCGTTCTCCTTGCCTTCGGTCGTGACGTTCTGCTCGGCAGGACGCATGACTGAACGCGACGTTGGCCAGGTCGAAGTAGGAAGGACCATCCTCCCAGTCCTCGACATGGACGACGGCGAGGTCGTTGGGGTCGGAGATCTCGAGGTCGCACTCGAGGCAGATGTTTTTCCGAAGCTGGAGGGCGAGCTCGTAGATGATGGCCTTGCGGAGTTTCCGCTCGGCCGCACTCGGGCTCATACCCAACAGCTCAGCAAGCTGCTTCTTGTTCGTTCGTGATTTCGTCACCTTCTGGCCTCGCCTTCTGGTGTGTGCCCCCTCTGGGAGCACTTCGACTATACCGGCGATCGAGGGCGGCGATCCACTGGTCCTCGAGTGCATCGGCTGAGCGGGCCCAGCAGCCCTCACAGCGCCCGTTTGGGGTGCGAGTGAAGGTGCAGCAGGTCTGGCACCGGAACGTCCTGTAGTAGCGGCTCATGCCTCTGTCGAGGTGTCTCAGCGCGAGACACGCAAGGAGAGTCCGTCACCGTTACAGGGCGCTAATCCCGCTCGTCAGAAAAGTTGCTGATGATGGGAATGACCAAGTGCCCTCTGATGTAGAAGAGGCATGAAGTACGAAGTCAACGAGTGGGGCTCGCACCCGGATGAGAACAACGACGACTGTTGGACCGGCCAGGATTTCGACACTCTCGAAGAGGCGCGTGACTGCTTCAAGGAGCAGTGCAAGACGGCCGCTGAGGGCTGCGTCGAACTGAAAGGCCCTGATGTCCACGAGGTCCACGACACGGGCAAGCGCGCGGCGCCGGCCGAGGACTCAGGCTCGTGGAAACGCGAGATGGCGATGGAGGCGGGGATGTTGCACGGCATCCAAGGCTACAACGACGTGATGGGTTACGACTGATTCTTCAACTTCGTGCTTGACAGGACACTTCGTCATGCACATACTGAATTCAACGAGGGCCGACAAGGCCCACTATGCTTGGCCCGGTGGGCCTGTCAGAGAAGCCGATTGGAAAGAAGGGCGAGCTTTAGCCCCGACAACCGATCGCTGACAAGCGGGGGGTTCGACTCCCTCCCCGGGCAGCTCATTTTGGGATTGTAGCTCAGCAGGGAGAGCGCCGGATTTGCACCCCGGAGGTCACGAGTTCGATTCTCGTCTGTTCCACGAAAGACGGGCCCCACGCGGGGTTAGCTGGCAGTCACCAAGCGTAAGATCCAGGAAAGCCGTCATTCAGAAACCCCGGGCACATGCTCGGGGTTCTGTCTTTAAGCGCCGTGCTTCTTCGCAGGCTTCGGGAACTTGCCCTCGACCCAGAGCTTGCGCAGCAGGTCGATCGTCTCTTGTGGTGGTCGTTCACCCACGCTGCCACCCCCGCATCCACGTCGGCATCTTCTGTCGGCTGCGCCATCGAGCGAACTCTCGACGTACCTTCGCTCGAGCTGATTTGTAGGCGCCGTCGGTCTGGTTCATCAAGTAGTTGACCGAAATCTCCGGGTGGGCATCCCTGGTCTTCGGGTTCGGGTTCCCAACCTTCTTCTTGCCGCCGTCGTAGCGCTCCGAGAGGAACTCTTCCCACTGCTTCTCGAGACCGCCTTCGGGCTTGGGCTCGTCGAACTGGGACTCTGTTGCCTTGACGAACTCCTTGATCGCCTTCTGGTACTTCTTCGGCTGGTTCTTCTTGAGGTCGAAGAAGAAAGGACTGCCCTGGCTGAAGTGCGGCCAGACAGCATTGGATGGGTCGTGCTGAGCAATCCAAGCGAGCCCTTTCTCCTTGGACTTCTGGGGCATCCACTTCCTGCCAATCCAGAGGTCTCGAGCGAGCTCCTTCTGTTCTGCATTCAGCTCGAGCTGGCGGAGCTTGTCCTCGAACTCCCAGACCCTGTCAGCCAGGTGGGTGTAGAACTCCATGTCATCCATGGAGTAGGTAGCCTGGCCGCTCTTGATCTTCCTCGAGGAGAGGACCTTCTTCCTCATCTCTCTGATCTGCCGGAGATCGTGGAGCGCCTTCTTCTGCTCGGGCTTGATGGTGCCACCAGCTTCGTACTTCTCGAGCTTCTTGATCTGAGCTTGGAGGTGGTCGAAGTTTGCGAAGGCTTGGTGAACCTCGGGGTCGAGGGTCTCCTTCGGACCCATGCCTGGTCCTGGGCGGTACATGGGAATCATGTTGCCGTCCTTGTCCATCCGCAGATGCTGAACGCCGAGCGCATCAGCCATGACGGTCTGAGTTGCGTGGGTGAGCTCGTGACGAATGGTGTGCCTGAGCTCGGACTGCACCGCTCGAAGCGGACGGAGCTGAGGAACTCCCACTACCAGTTCACCTCCTTGGCCATCCCACAACCCCATGGCCCCTTTCCGCAGACTCGCCAGCCGAACCTTGATCTCCTTGAGCTTGTTGAAGAGGCCAGCGTCCTCTCCCCGGACCTTCCTGACGTTGTCCGAGAACTTCCCTTGGAGGAAAGGGAAATGCTCGGGCTTGAGCTCGATCACCAGGTCATCGAGTTTCCCGCTCTTGGCCTGCTGGTCGATCGCCTTGGCCAGCTTCGGGTCGTAGAGCTTCTTCCACTCCTCGAGGTCCTTCTTCATCCCTTCGGCGGTGCCACCAAGCTGTTCCTCGGCGGCCTTCCCGAGCTCCTGCATCTGCCCCTCGAGTTGCTGGAGGATTTGCCGGACCTTCGACACATCTCCTTGTTGAAGAGCGTTGACGAGCCCGTGCAGGTCGACATCGAGGACACCCGAGAGCGCCATCGGCATGAGGAGACTGAGGAGTTCCTGGAAGGCGTTCTGGTTCGGAGCCTTCTTGAGCTGAGTTCCCAGCTCGCCGACGCGCTCGACGAGTTCCTTCATCTGAGCCAGCTTGGACTCGGACTGCTTGATGGTGGCCTCGAGCGACGGAACGAACAACGCCGCGTAGACCCGGAGGAGGTGGTCCTCAATCTGGTCGTAGAGCGGCTCCGAGTACTGCAGGAGCCCCGCGATGAGGAGGCGACGGCCCATCACTTACCGACTCTCCATAGGCTCAGAAGCGGGCCTAGACGAGTTTGTCGTAACTGAGGGCCCACCAGGTCGCCCAATCCATCACGGCGTCAGAAGGCAGCCGCCGCATCGTCTTGAAGTTCATCAGGTACTGCTCGGTCTTGTTGCCCATCAGGCCGTCGGGGAGCCCGTTGCTGCTGACGAGGCCGTTGGGTCCGTAGCCGTGGGCCAGAAGCAGCCCTTGGACTCGAGCGACATACTCGCTGTGAGTTCCACGAAACGTATTCAGGTCCACCTGCGGAGGAGGCGATGGCCAGGTGTTGTCTTGGGGCGGAGGGGGAGCGGGTTCCGCTCGAGCGAACTCCTTGAGCTCGTCGAGGGTTCCGTGCCAGCGGTTGACGTCAACAACACCAGCTCCAGGGACAGGAGGATGATGGGCATAGCTCCCGCCGCCGGAGTACTGCCACATGGTCCAGGCCGGCCACGGCATCTCGGGAGGTTGTTGAGCTGAGCCGGAGTAGTAGACCTGCCAGAGCGGGTAGTTGATGAACGCTGACGTGTCGCCGACTTCGTACCGCCAGACGTTTGAGCCCGTATAGATCATCGGCTGACGACCCAGGCGTCCTTCGACCACCTCAATCCAGGCCTCGATCCAGGGAATGTTCTCGTCCTTGTCCGACTCGGAGTACTTCTCGAAGTCGAGGACAGGCGGCAGAAAGTCCTCGAGGATCGAGCCACAGACGCGCTCGAGCACATCACAGAAGTCCTCGGCTTCGGCAGCCCCATCAGCCGCATTCCCGCCGTCGGAGTCGGGACGAGCGAAGTGGTAGGCGCCCGGGTAGTAGTCGTACCCAGCGTCGAGGACAGCCCGGATGTCATCCATGTTCTGAGCAAACTTGGGGTCCTCGTAGTTGCGGCCCTCGGTTGCCTTGCAGATGCAGAAGAGCATCCCTGACGCTGCCACCTGCTGATGGTCGACATCACCCTGGTGCTTGCTGATGTCGATTCCCTGGAGGTATTCGGTCATTTCACGAACCTTGTGAAGACGAGCCAGTGGCCTTCGGTTGCCGTGGGCTCGAGCGAGAAGGTGTGCGCTCCGTCGAGTCGTCGAGCTCGGACTTGATGTCCACCACTGACTGGCGTCAACAAGAACTCGTAGTCTCGGTTCGCTGCCACCAGCTCCCCAATCTGAAGACTCTCAAGGATGCCCAGCGTGAGTGCGGTGGGCACGTCGAGCATCTTCCAGAGGAAGCCAGGCAGAGCTGCAGTCTCGAGCTGGCCTCGCATTCGGTTCGTCAACTTCCTGTTGAGGGCGAGGTAGTCCTCGAGTTCAGGGGAGATGTCTTCGTCCATGTCCTCTTCGAGTTCAGAGGGAAAGGTGTCGTACATGGCGTCTTCCTCGAGCAGGTCGAGCTGGCCTTGAACCAGCCGACGGAACTTGCCTTTGAGTTCTTGATCGGACTCCCGATCGAGGTGGTCATTGCTGATGTCCAGCCAGGTGCCTTCTTCATCATCTTCGAGCCAGTGCTCGAGCAACTCGAGGGCGGCGGCGCGGATGGCTGGCTGGCGTTGATGGAGGGCGTACTCGAGGATGTCGCGACCCAGAGCTCCGACCTCATCACCTCGGAAAGCGCTCCCGAACGCCCGAATCAGATGACTGCCAGCGCGGGTCAGGCCTGCCTTGACCAGGGAGAGCTCGAGCTTCTTCGTCCAGGTCGCGCAGCTCACGAAGTCATTGGCCTTCGTCCACATGCTCAAGAACTGCACGGAGGGGTTGAACCCTCCTCGGTTCCAGTCCCGGCACAACGGGCCCGGATGTCCTGGCGGCCCCATCAGACCTTTGCGGAAGACTTCGTAGCTGCTGACGTCGATCTCCAGTTCAAGCTGTTCTGGTTCTTTGCTGCATCCCATTCGGTGAACTCCTCACTGGCTGATGGCGTACAACCAGACTACCGACGGGAGCCTCGAGTGGAATGCAGAAGGGGAGCTGACGACGACGGCCAGCTCCCCTTGGCTGGCTACACCAAGATGAGTTTCACGAAGTCGCTCGGGTCTTTGTGGAGTTCCTCGAGCGCCGAGCTCGACATCTCCTGAGCGTGCACCTGGTACATCTTCTTCTCTTCCTCAAGGGACCAGCGATCGGTCGCTCGAGGAGGCACCAGCCGGACCAGGGTTTCATCGAGCGCCAGGGACTCGAGGTCCAGGCGGAGTTCGGACTTGCCCTTCACCCAGATGAGGGTGAGGCCCATGCGGCCTCGATCACCGATGCGGCCTCGAAGCTGGCGGTCGAACTTCCACTTGCTGGCCAAGGTCTCGTTGATCGCCAGCGTCCAGCTCCTGATGTCGAGCTCGTCGACCTCATCAGGAAGTTCTTCTTGATGAGCCGGTGATGTCGGGGCGGGCGAGCTTGAAATCCTCGAGACCTGGCCAACCACCTGTTGATCATCACTCGAGCTGGCGAGGCCTCCAGCAAGTCGAGCTCGAAACACAGGGTCGTTCTTGATACGGCTGGCGAGCTCCTTCTGTCTCGCCAGGGCAGCCATCTCCGCAACCGACTCGAGCGCCTCGGAGTCTTCCTCGGACTCCGCCATTCGAGTTCCTGCTTCGACGCCGTCGATGAATGCCTTGTGGAGCTCCTCCGCCTTCTTCTCCTGACTCTCGAGGCGGTCGAACTCCTCCTCGGGAACCTCGGGCCAGAGCTTCTTCATCTCCTTGACCTGCTCTTCTACGGAAGGCAGGTCCAGCTCCTTGAGGTTCTCGCTGGCGACCTCTTCCTCGAGAGCATCGCGGGCTTTCTCAAGCGCGACGACCTTCTCGCTCTTGTGGTGGTCTCCTCGAGCGGCGGCATACTTCTTCGTGTCGCCCCCGTACTCGGTGCCCGCCTTCGTGTAGTGGGCGAGCGGCAAGCCGAACACCGCATTGACATCCGGGTCGCTGACCCAGAGCTGACTCAGCATCTCGATCTCAGTGGAGGTTTCCTTGCGCTCCGCCTGGACAACAAACTCATCCAGGTGATCGACCAGCCGAATGCCTGCGTTCTTGACATCTTCCTCGAGCGGGCCGTCGGACCAGCTCGTCTTGAAGGCACGCAAACTCCTGCTCATGTCCTGGACCTTCTTCAGACGATCGCACTTGGTCCTCATCTCGAGGTTGAAGGCGTCGCGGAAGTCGAAGTCTTGGATGACTTCCGATCCGTGATGAAGAAGGAAGTCGAGGCGCTGGCGAGCTGCAACCCTTCCGGTCTTCATCTCATCGAGCTTCTCGAGGAGCTCTTGGACAGAGGAAAGGTGGGTCGAGGGCGTGGTGGTGCTGTGGGTGTCCATGTCGTGATGTCTCCTGTGCCGCCCTGGCTGGGCGGTGGTGTTGCTCGAGGAGTTGTTCCTCGAACTCAGAGACACCCTACCGATGGCCGCTGGCGATGAGTTTCACGAACAAAAAAGCCCCGACGAGGCGGGGCTTGTCGAGGCGTTGATGGAGGGCGGTCAGTCGTAGATGTCGCGGCCGCCCCACCGGGGGTCATGGTCGCTCATCATTCTCTGGTGGTCCCGTTCGGCCCGGCGCACCATCGAGAGTCCGACGGAGCGCAGCACGAGACCGAAGACAAAGACGACGGCGCAGAGGATGAGGATGGCGGTCATCAGTGGGCCACCCTCTCGCGGCACGCCTTCTTCGAGCGAGCCGCTTTGGTCTTGTGGTGGCCCTGGAAGCCGCCCGCAAGGTAGGCACGACCGCTACGGGTTGCGCCGCGTTCTTGGTCAATCTGCCACTGGGTGTGCCGATCCTGTGCAAGAAGCTCCTCAGATGAGAGAGCAATGCGCAGGGGCCTATGGGTCTTCTTCGCCATCGTTCTGCTGTAGATACCGGTGAGGGTAGTTGGTCATTCCCATAGAGAGGAAGGTTTCTCGGGGGAGCCCCAGAAGATGAACTACGAGGTCCGCGGGGGCAAGATGCGGGGTTCCCGCATGGCACTTGATCTGGTTCGGATCAAGTGCTCAAACATCGTGAAAATCCCCTTGCTTGTTTTAGGGTAGTGCGTACACTAATAGACAAGAAGCCAAAGGCAACTCTCCTGAGCCCACAGGGCCACGGAAGGAAACAACAAGATGGACACCAAAAACCTCACCGATCTCAATCCTGCCACTCTCGCCGCGCTCGCCAAGACGGCAGCCGATGCCGCCAAGGCAACCCGCTCGGAGCTCGCCCCCGGCGACTACGTGGTGGACACCATTCTCACCCTCGTGCTCGGCGCGGAGGTCAAGGTCCTCGAGGACCAAGAGGGCGTCTCCACCCCGCAGAAGGCGAAGCCATGGGGCATCATCCACCTTCTGCTCACGGAGCTTAACAAGCTTCGAGAGGCCGCAGGTCTCGCGGGCATCGACCTTGCCAAGGTCGTGGCGATGGCTGAGGCCGTCAACAAGGATGTCGCCACCAAGGCGCAGAAGGAGGCCGACGAGGCCATGCAGGCTCTCAAGGAGCCCACCAAGAGCGACCGCAAGGGTGCGGTCAAGGTCAAGGGAGACGCAAAACTCCCCGCCTGAGCCCTACAGCTCGATCCAGAAAGAAGCGTCCTACGGGGCGCTTTTTTCTTGGCAAATCGACAGCACCCCCTCTTGTGGTGCATCACCAAGTGTCCATAGTGGGAGACATGAAGACCGAAGGCACCACCGGCCAGTACTACAACAGCAGGAGAGTGGAAGGCCCCCGCGCCCTCGAGGCGGCGAAGGATTTCACCCGGCTCGCGGGTGCGCAGGTGGGGAACGAAGGGTTCCCCGTCACGGGTCAGGATGCCCACGCGTCCATCGATCTTGAAGAGTGGCCCGACGAGGAAGCGTTCGGTCCTTGGTTCGCAGCGTGGGCAACCCGCTGGAACCTGCACGTCGAAGATTAATCGACATTTCTCGGGAATGAATCCAAAGGACAGTTGGTAATGCTTATGATGACGACGCAAGACACCCCCCGGCACATGACCAAGGAAGAGTTCGAGGCGGTGGTGGGGATGGTTGAGAACCGTGCCGAAGGGATGGTGGACGATGAGGTCCACCCCGACATGGACACCGCGATGGAGTTCGCTTGGGAAATGGTGCAGGACGACATCCTCCACACCGACCTCACCGAGTGGGCAAAGGAAAACGACCTCGCGCTCGAGATCACCGAGGTGTCACCGAAGGCCGTCGCCGACGGAACCAAGTTCGACAACTACGACCTGTACGTCAAATGGTGCCGCGAGCACAACGGAACGGAGCGATGAAGATGACCAAAGAAGCCAAATGCGACGCCCTTGCCGAGAAGACCGTCGAGGTCTGTGTCCGAGTTCTGGTGAAGAACGCCGACGCGCATGCGGTCGAGAAGGCGCTGCTCGAGGCGGCCGAGAAGATGGCCGGGTTCGTCACCAACAGCGGTGGCTACGTTGAGCCCGCCGAGAGCCACGAGATCGACGAACTGGTGGATCAACTGTCCGAGGAGGTCTTCGACCGGCTGTAGGCTGCCCTGCCTACCGCACTTCACAAGAGCTACCAGGTGCCTCGGAGGGCCCCACGGACTCGGGCTAGAGTCCCCCTACCAAATCCCCGCCCATCCGGCGGGGTTTTCATTTGGTTCGTGAAAATCCGAGGTCCAGAGTGGAGTATAAAGTCTGAACCCAAACCCCGAGCTGCACTACGCAGCCAAGGACAAGAGGAACAGACAGATGACTCAAGCAAATATCGACCCCAAAATCGCACTCGCCATCCTGAACGCCACGAAGAAGGGCATCGACGCGAAGACCGCTCGAGATGAGACGGAGCCCGGCGTCTACCAAGGCATCGTGCTCGACCTTCACGTCGAGGTGGATGAGATGCGCGTCGCTCCAGACACGGACAAGACCCCAACCTGTTCAATCCCCATGCTGACGACCTGCGCGCTCCTGCTGCAGCGGTTCCAGCCCAACGACCGGGACAAGGCTCTCGATGTCTTCCGCCAGGTGATGACGCAGGCCATGGACATGGGCAAGGACCAGCAGAAGACGTTGCTGGCCGACTCCGGCGTCGCCGAGCTCGAGAAGGTCCTCAAGGAAGAGATCATCAACAAGCTGCCTCGAGTTCCAGTCAAGGGTGCCGTCACCGTCAAGTCCGAGGATGTCCGGGTCACGATCACCGGGATGTCCATCAAGAAGAACTGAGCGCTCGGACAGGCGCTCTCGGACCTGCGGGCGGTGTCCGTAACAACACCCGACCGTCATGCCATGCCGTTCTCAATCCGGTTACTGGGCATGACAACCGCGCCCCGGAGCTGTGCAGTTCCGGGGCGCACCTACGCTCCAGCAAAAGGAAGAACCCCTCGAGCGCATCAGGCTCGAGGGGTTCTTGTCGTTGAGCAGTGTGTGAAACTCAGGACGCTTCGTACAGAGTCGAGCGCCCGCCTTCTCCGAGGACGTTGACCTTGCCGGCAGCCTTGAGCTTCTTGCAGAAGGCCCGGACTTGGACCCCGGTGTACCCGGTGGCCTTCTCGATAGCCGTCCGACCAACGGGCTCCTTGGCTGCCTTGAGTGCTGACAGGACTTCCTTCATCCCCTTCTCGTAATCGAGACGTGGCTTCGGCTTGCCTTTGTCAGCCTTCGATCCCTTTGAAGAGGTGGAGACCTTCTTGGCCGTCTTCTTGGCCGCCTTCTTCTTGGTGGCTCCCTTCTTGGCTGCAGGCTTTGAGGCGGCTTTGGGGGCAGCCTTCTTGGCACTGGCCTTCCTGGCCACAGGCGGATCGGGATCGTCAGCACTCACGGCGGGTTCCCTGCTTTCAAGCAGTTCCTCGAGCGTGATGGTGGCGACGATCTCGCCATGGGTCGGGTTGGAAGTGAGCTTCGCGATCTGCCCCAGCGTCAGGTGGGTGCGTTCGCTTAAATTCTTGATGGCAACCGTCCGTTGATGAGCTCGGTAGCTCTCGTCGAGGACGTCTCCCAAATTCTCGTCGGTCATCTGATTCGTTGTCTCCTCTGTCGCTTTAGGGGCTTGGGGGCACGAGGTGTGGCCTCGGCTCCTGTTGTACTCGGAACTCTCCGTTACTTGGACAGTTGGGAGTGCGGCCAAACTTCACGAAGTTCGTCCAACACCATACGCAGGAAAACGACGGTCTCATCGTGGATTCCAGGGACTTTTGATTCGCGCGGCCCAGCGATGTTGATGATCAGGACTTCTTCGCGCTCGAGCCCCACGAGCCAGCCCTGTGGGACCTCCACATCCCTTCTGAGCTCATCTATCCAGCTCACCACCCGAGGGACGTGATCGTGGCGTCGAGGATCAGCCGCGTACCAGGGCTTTTTCTGTTGCCGACACATCTTCAAGGTCAGCTTCGTCCCCACGCTGTGGGAAAGTCCGGCCGTCCCGTGGACCAACAGAAGAGTCCCGTGCCCCTGACGGACATTCATCGCAGTTCGCGCGGGGTACGCATCTGTGGATGCCTCGGTGAGCGCGTAGCGAGCAGGGATCAGCCCGTCCTCGGCCCGGCGCCCGAGCGGACAGAACCCTCCATGGTCGATCCCGGCCTCAAGAGCGGCGTCCAGGCCACCTCTGTCCACTCCGGTCTGGCCACCACTGATGATCTTCAGCTCCACCCCTCTTCTACGGGTATAAACTTCACGATGGCTCAGCTCGAGGATGCGGTCCTGTTCAAGGACGAGGGAGAAGGCGGACCCGTGCGGGTACGACGAGGAGGGGTAGTCACGAACTACGAGGACCACCCGAGGCTCAAGTCGCCTATCTCCGGCGAGCCCGTTGCCCAGTGGTTCACCAGGCGGCAGGCACAACAGATCGCCAGCCAAGAGAAGCTGCCGTTCCAGGAGACCTGATGGACGAACGCTACGACGACTGGCTCGAAGAACTCGAGCAACAAGCTGGCGGGGCTCGAGAATGGGACGATCCCCAAGGAGCAGCACATGACTGACCGTATCGCCACCCTGACCGTCGTGCTCGACCGCGAGTACCGGGACGACGATGTCCAGTCCATCGTGGACGCCATCCAGATGACAAAAGGCGTCCTCAAAGTCAAGCTCGGCCCCGTAGTGGACGCGAACCACTACATGAACAAGGAGCTGATCGTCCTGGCCATCAAGAGGAAACTCCTCGAGGCGCTCGATCCGAAGACGCTCAAAGTCTAGGACGGGGTAGAGTCCTTCCCATGCGACATCCTCATCCGCTCTCCGCCTCCGTTCGCGTCAAGAAGCTCGTGGACGATGCCTCGCTCCCCAAGCAGCAGACTGAAGGGAGCTCGGGGTTCGACCTGTACGCCTGCGTCACCGGACCTCACGGAAAGATCGGGCTGGCCCCTGGCGAGCGGACTCTGGTTGGGACTGGCATCGCGATGGCCATCGACCGTGGTTACGAAGGCCAGGTCCGACCGCGCTCCGGGCTGGCGGCCAAATACGGCATCACGATCCCGAACTCTCCAGGGACCATCGACTCGGACTACCGAGGCGAGGTGAAGGTCATTCTCCTCAACACGGGGAACACAACCTTCATCATCGAGCACGGCGAGCGGATCGCCCAGCTCGTCATCCAGGCTGTCCCTCGAGTTGAGCTCCTTGAACTCGAGGCTGATGAGGACCTGCCGCCCACCAGCCGAGGTGAAGGTGGCTTCGGTTCGACTGGCTCGAGCTGATGTCTCCTGACGAAGCAAAGGAGGCGTACCGAAAGGCCTGGGGCGCTTACTGTCTCACCGGGCTCAACCTCGAGAAGAAGCAGATGCTCGAGGAACTCATGGACGACCTCCAGCCGAAGATCTGCCGTGGCCCTGGGCCTGAGTGGGATGCCTTCGTCCAGACTCTTCCAGGCTTCCTCGAATACTGGGCGCGCTGGCAAGAGACGGTGATGAAGCTGGTCCTGGCCAGGGTTCAGCCTGACTGATGTGGTGGTTCTCGAGGAAGGAGGAGCCGCCTCCCGGGCTTCCGACTCCCGAGTACGCCCTCTTCAAGAAGGCAGACGGCTGGTACTTCATCAAGAGCTGGCCAGGTGAAGTCGGCGGACGTCCTCGAGGCGAGCGCTCGAGAGAGGGTCCCTTCCCCGAGAAGGAAGATGCCAGGTGGTGGGCCTGGAAGGACGCCTGGGATCGAGGGCTGACGAAGCAGGCTTGACCCCGCTCCGAACTCGTCGTATAGCCATCACCATGTCCCGCTTCGAGATACGTCAGCTCCCGACCAGGGAGAGATGCGTCTTGGCCGGACGACGGCGAAGGTAAGAGCTCTGATGAGCTCGAGCGCGTGTCCTCTTCTTCGAGGCCCGTAGCTCAGTTGGTCAGAGCAACCCGCTCATAACGGGAAGGTCGAGGGTTCAAACCCCTCCGGGCCCACCTGTCCTCGTAGCTCAGCGGATAGAGCATCGGTTTCCTAAACCGAAGGTCGCTGGTTCGAATCCAGCCGAGGACGCCATGCCCCCGTAGCTCAGTGGATAGAGCGCTGGTTTCCGAAACCAGAGGTCGCTGGTTCGAGTCCAGCCGGGGGCGCCACTACCGACAGTCAAGGTGGTGCTCCACGAGTCCGCATCTCCGGCATCTCGGGCCGCGAACACGTCCGGTACAGAGCTTGTTGATGAGGTCCGGGGCGCGTTGGTCAGCTTTGCAGACTTTCGCCAGCCTCTTGATGATCGTGCCGTCGGGGCACACCACCGTAACGACCTTCCTGTTGTCTGCCATCTACTACAAGGACGGAACGGACCCTCCCAATCTGACAGCCGAGCGGGGGGAATCCGCACCCGCTGCTGGTCGAGATCGGGAACCTGGCTATGCGCCGTCCTTGGGTGATGGGAGGCCTGCGTGTCAAATGCTCGAGATGTAAGGGCACTGGTGACATGGGGGTGATGACCTCCAGTCGATGTCGCGTGTGCAAGGGAAAGGGCCACCTCGACCTGGACGGACAACAAACGGCCCTATACGAATGGATCGAGGGATATCTCGACCCAGAGACTGATGATGAGTGGCTCGAGGATCAACTCAGAAGGCTGATGGAACGACGTGAAGAACTTGTTGGGAAGAAGGGCTAAGGCCCTCCTGAGCCCCCCGGGCCCTTGATCTCGATCATGTGGGCCCGGGGCGAGCTCGGTTTTCCGTAAAAAGGGTGTCAGATCCTGTCAGCTTCTCCCGTCTAGGGAGTGGAGACAACAAGATGCCTACCATCGGAATCAACGACTTCGTCCGCCGGCAAACTGCTGCCAGCGAGTTCACCCACTTCGACGGCCCACTCGAGCGCGTCCTTGAGCTCGCCCTCGAGCATTTCGATGACGCGAAGGGCGCGTACCATCAAGAGGATGGTGTGCGCCTCGTCCCCGTCCCGGCTGCTGGCTTCTTCACGGGCGTTGTCGTCCTCGAGGAAGGCGACGAGCTGTCCGGGAGCTACGTGGCCCGCCGCCCTGGCGAGGAGCCCAGGAAGGAGCTCAGGGTCGTCAGGGAGCAGGGAAAGAGCCCCGCCATCGCTGTCGATGTGGTGCTTTACCGCAGGGAGACCCTCGAGGCCCAAGGAGAGGAATGCACCGGCTGCGACTGGGACATCATCTCGATCAACGGCCGGGTGACCGTCGAGGAGCAGCCCATCGCTCCGATGACCCTCATCGCCAATCACTTCGAGCTCGACGGGGGCACCCCGACCGAGATGAGCCCCGAGCAGTTCGAGAAGGCGCTCCGGGAGTCGGTCTTGTACTGGAAGAACAAGGCCCTCCTGGCCCCTCGAGAAAGTTGAAGAAAAGGCAGATCTCACGGAATGGATCTGCATCTCCAACTGTATCCTATACGTGACCATGACCGCTTCCCAGAAACGCATCTTCATCAGCGCCGTGCACAACCTGGCCGAGAACGCTGAAGAATCCCTCAAGATGGGGGCCGAACCCGCCGACTACGGCGTGGAGCACAAGGATGACTTCACATGGGAAATGGCCGTTCAGCATGGCATCGACACCCTCTGGTACGTCGTCCATGAGGACGGGCTTCAAGGCGCGATAGACAACGCGTACATCTTCGACGAGGACGAGAATGACAATCCGACCGGTCTTGAGAAGCTCGTCCAACAGGATGTCGAGAAGTTCCTGCGCAGCCTCAAGGGCACAAGAACCGCCTCGGGCAACGGTGAAATCACGGAGACCGTGTAAAACCTACCCGGCCTCCGTACAGCAGGTGACCATGCAGAATCCCGTAACAGAAGTTCAGAAGGCCCTCGAGACCGCAGGCTTCACCGTCAAGGTGGATTGGAACGAGTTCGATGAAACGGACCCCTCCGTCGAGATCGTGGGCACCCCTTACGAGGTGCAGGTCAGCGACTACGCGAGCATTGCCGGCGGCATCTACTCGGTGGGCTGGTGGGAGACTCCCGAGGAGATGGCGTACTGCAACAGTCCTCTGTTCAAAACCCCCGAGCAGGTCGTAGCGTTCGTCCGCGAGAAGGCGGCAGCGTAATGCTCGAAGGCATCAGCATCTCCTTCAACGTCGATGTGGCCGCGCTCCAGAAGCTCGGCATCGACCCCACCACGTCCGAGGGCAAAGCAGCCCTCAAAGAGGTGATTATCGAGAGCTTCCAGTTTGCTCGCAAGAGTTCCGTACGAGGCCGAGCCAACCCTGTGATTCGTGGCTGGTCGGGACAGGAGTGCGGCGTGATGGATGCCTTCCTTCAAGGAGAAGATTGAGATACAACAGAGTCCGTCACGGGCTCGAGGCTCCTCTATGCCAAGCGATCACTTAACTGGGGTCGCACCCTAAAGAGAAAAACATCCCCGGTTTGGGCCCAAGCAGGGGATGAAGCAAGGCGTTGATCAGCCAAGCACTCGAGAGGGAGCGCAACCGTGCCTCAGAAGCCGGTGTGTCCGAGTAAAGCCTCGGGGGGAGCCTCGAGCTCGTGACGGAAGACAGCTCCAAACGCCAGGTAGCCAGACGCGCACCTGGCGTTTTTCTATGACCTACATCGGCTGACCCCCGGAAGTTCCACGGGTTACCGAGCGTGGGTCGTCGTTATTGGTTGCATGGGTCACCCTGTAAATGGAGGCCCACGGTGTACACACGAATTTCTCCTGTCACACAGGCCAAGATCAACGCGCTCCTTGAGGAGTTGCGTTCGTGGGAGTCTGGCGAAACGCACTCCACGCTTCACGAACTCTCCAGCAAACATGACCTCGACGTGTTCGTGGTCGATCGGCTGGCTCGATCAGAAGGGTTCACGGTGCCCGCAGGGACTCCTGTGCTGGACGACGAGCCCGAAGTTGACCCCAACGCTACGACCATCGACCTGGACCCAGACAAAGTTCACGAAGCCGCCTCGAGGCCCGATCCCAACCCTGACTGGCAGAAGCGGGACGAGGACACCGGCGTTTGGAAGAAGAAGCCCACTGGCGAGTGGGAGCTCATCAACAAGAAAGACTGATCATCGATCTTGACGAAGTCGACGAGCTGCGCGCTTGACCGCAGCCTCATCGACCTCATCCGAAGTGTCGATGCGCTCGGCCCACTCGAGGAGCTTGCCCCGTCGGCGCCGGGCTTCTTCCATCAGGCCATCGAACTCAGGGGCCTTCCGAGCTCGCCAGCCACCAGGTCCGAGTCGGACTCCATCCTTCTGAGCTGCGTCCTGGGCTTTCTCTTGGGACCGTCTACGCAGCCAGAGGAGGATGTGGAGCAGGTGCCCGGGGTCGAGCTTAGCGAAGGGGATTTCGTCCCCCTCCTTCGTCATCCAGATGCGGTCTTCGGCAAGCCGACGGTCACGTCGAGTACTGCCTTCCCAGAAGATCCGGGAGCCGTCCTCCTTCGTCACGATGCCCATGCTCTCCTTGTACCCCAAGACGTGAAAAAGGCGCCCTCGAGGCGCCTCATTGTGGCAGGAGGATCAGGCGCCGATGTGGGCGTAGTAGCCCTCGGACCAGAGGCGGACTTTCCCGTCCTCATCAGGCTCCTCGAGGTCCACCACAGCGCCCATGAAGTTCATGGCCTCGGACATGTGGCTGGCCAGGTCGGACGGCACCACAGCAAAGCAGGGGCCCTTCCAGCCCCACTGCGGGTCCTCGTGCTTGATGTGCTCAGACCACAGAGTGCGGAGCTGCTCTGCACGCTTCTGCGTCGGCTCCTTGCACTTGATGCCGCTGTACTCCCGGGTCTCGTAGAGTTCGGGGTCATCATATCGAGCAGGTCGTTTGCGCAGCTTGAGGGAGACGGTGATGGGGATTTTGTCGGTCATCCGGTTTCTTTCATGATGCTGTAGGTCTCGGTGACGGTGATGCGCTCTGCTAGTTCCCGACCCTTGACGGTCAGCACGGATTTGCCGAAGCTCGCCATGACGTCTCCCCGGTGATCGAGGTAGCCCGTGCTCTCGAGACCACCGATTTCTTCTCGGCTGGTTTCAAAGGGCTCCAGGTCGTTGAGGGGCTCGCCGTCGTCGTCCATGGTGGGACGAGCTTCTTCCACCAGGTCGTAGAGGCTTTCCGTGAATTCCTCGCCGCCGGCGTCAAGGACGGTGAGGAGGAGTTTCATTTGCAGTTGGGTCAGCGTACTCATCGTCTTGCCTCAGAAGCACATGTCGCACGAGCAATGTGCCTTGGTTCCACCGCTGGCGATTGAGCCGCTCTCGCAGCGTCTCGAGCCTTGATGCGAGGGGTTCATGCCGGTGCGCTGGCAGCCCGCACAGTCCTTGGGCTCTCCCTCGGTTTGGGTGGGCGCGGGGGTGGGGGTCTTGTCTGTGTCGTTCATCATCATGTCCCTCAGTAGTCGAAGTCGTCGTCCATCATGCGGTCTTCGTAGGCCGCGATGCGGGGGTCCTCGTAGGTCTCTTCGTGCCCGCACTCGTCGTCAAGACAGCGGATGGTCTCATCCTCATCTACGGCATCGCCACCGCACTCAGAGCAAGTTGGGCCGTCGTGCTCAGGCGGGTCGAAGTCTCCCGGTCCCTTCATGGTGGCCGGGTTGATCTTGCTCATGGGGATTCCTCGTCGTGCCATCTTGATGTCCTGTACCAACTGTCCGTCCGGTTCATTCCGACGAATCGAGGATTTTTTGGCCAAGCAGGCCCATTGCGAACGTCACGATCTCAAGAGCATCCTGGCACTCTGTCGTTGGACGTTCGGTGAAGTCGGGGTCCTCGACTATGGCTTCCAGCGCGTCGTGGGTTTGCTCGAGCATCTCGAGGCTGAACCCGAAGGTTTCCGTGTCCACAGGGCTCTCCCCCTTTCGGCCCCACATGCGCTGAACCGGGTCGTAATCCCTGTCGCCGCGGCGTTCGACCATCCCCCAGTTCAGGGCGTCGTAGACGAAGGCCCGCTCTCCGGCTCCAATCAGGATGCGGGGAGCGGGGAGGGTGAAGGCGGCGGGGTCGATGTGCATTTCAGGCGGCTTTCGGGACGACCTTGGCTTCTGTCAGAACCCATGCTTCGGTCGAACGGTCGAGTTGGACTTGGGCACTTTTCTTCATGCGGGCGAGTGCGGCCAGCATGTCCTCAGGACGATCGAACGTGTGGCTCGAGACGGCACGCACGTCGCTCTTGAAGGTGGCCTCTTGATTGCGCCGAGTCGCTTTCGTCTTTTCGATAGCGCGGCCAATCTTCCGCAAGAAGCGCATGCCTTCCTCGATTTGACCGAACGTCCGGCCGAGGCTGTCATAGGCCGCGTCGCAGTACGTCTGCGTGCCATCGGCCTCGAGCTCGTAGTGCTGCCACCGAAGGTGGATTTCCAACCCATAGGTCGAGGTCGAGTAGTGAACCTCATGGCCCATGTCGAGCATCGCTTGGTAGCGGCGTCCGGCGGCCTCAGCGTACGCCATCGTGGTGTAGCCGGCCTTGTTGTCCACGGTGTCCTCGAGGTGCTTCAAGGTGTCCTCTTCGTACATCTCGCGGATGACCACATGGGTCTGCGTGTACCCGTGGGAGGCGGTGGTGTAGGTCGAGTAGGTGAGTCGCGTCTTGTTGAACATGGGGTCCTTAGATTTCCGAATCCTGGTGGCGGGTTGCACCGCAGGGGCATCGTTCAATGCCACGGCTGTCGGGCTCCGAGTAGTCGTGGATGCCGCACACGAGCCGGTCACGGCCGGGCATCTCGAGCTGGTACGGCGCGCGGCCGTGTACTCGAAACATGTGGGTGTTCTCAGGATCGTAGTGGGGGATGCGTGTCATTGTCTGTCTTGTCTACCGTGGAGGTCAGTTGGTCATTCCCATGAGGTGTCGATTTTCGAGAGGATTACCGAAGCGCCGGGCGGCGCACAAACTCGGTGCCCATCTCGCTGTTCCCGTACTCCAAGCGACCAGCCTCAACCTCAACGTCGAGGAAGGTCTTGGCCTCCTCCTCGGTGATCTCAGCCGATGCGGCCAAGAATCCGACGAAGGTGCCGGAGTTCGAGCCACAATCGATGCGCTCGTAGGTGAAGGAGATGAATCGCTCTCTCATGACTCTACTATGGACACTTCGTCATGCAAAACAAGGGGTGCAAAGAGGATTTGAGCTACGTGATCTCGTTCGGATCACGTAGCCGTTTTCTCACCAAGCAGGGACCTCTTGATGCGGTAGGTCGTGCCGTTCCCTCGGCCACGCAGGGGCTTGAGGCTGATGATGGTGACTTCCTTGATGAGGCAGCCCACCAGGCTCCAGGTCTCGCCCGTCTTGGGTTTCTTCGCGGCTCGAGCTGCGGCCTTCTCCCGGACAGCCTCGCGCCACCGCTTGGCTCCTTCGCTGACGGGCTCATCGGCCTCATCCAGGTAGCTGACGGGGCAGGCGTAGTAGTAGGGCTCCATGGTTTCGTCCATCGGCTTGTAGCCCCACCCCGGGTTGTCTGAGGTGCCCCGCTGCAGGAGATAGACGCCAATCCACTTCTTGGTCTCGCCGGGTTTCCCGGTCTCGTGGAGCGCGTACATCGTGTTGCCACGAAGGCACTTGCGGTGGGTCCGGTAGACCCGGTCCTCCGTCACGCGCTCCTCGGTGAGCTCGGTGATGATGTCGCTTCGGGTTGCGTCGTGTGTGTAGTACCAGCCCATCAGTTGTTCTCCTTGGCGTCACGCTTGTCTTGGCAGGTGGGGCACCAGTCTTGAGGCTGGCTCAGCCACCCCTCCGCGAGCTTCCTGGTGTCGTGCTCGACGAGACCCCCGTGGTCCTCGCACATGGTCACCCATTTGGCGCCGTCGAAGTTCTTCCAGAGCTGCACAACAGTCCCGGTCGACCGAGCTTTGCGCTCGAGCTTCAACTCCGCCGGATCGTTTGTCCCTGCCATCTATCTGATGTACGGACATCGTGAAACTTTTACACCGCGCAGAACACGCCGTGGGTAGTGTATCCCCATGAGCGACGCACTCGAGATTCTGAACGAGGTCAAGACGACGGCAGATCTGCGCAATCTGCACCCTCTCAGGCTTCACCGGTGGCACCGGGCTCTGCTCGACCTGCCGGATCCCGTCTACATGCAGTACGGCTGCTCCAAGCTCCTCGAGCAGGTCCACCAAGTCTCAGCAGCCCTCCGCGCCATGATCGACCTCCTCGGGGCTGAGGGGCTTCCTGTGGCGCCTCAGGAGCTCGCTCAACGGACCATCCAGACTTTCCGGTGGTACGTGCCCTCGGACCATCGAGCCGAGCTGGTGGAGTTCCAGGCGTCCTGGGACAAGGAGGCATCCTCGTGGAAGCTGACCTGCCCTGTCGAGGACTCCCACACCATCAAGTCGGTCCCAGGCCTCGCGGTCGCGTTCGAGAAATCCCAGGCCTGGGCGAACGAGCTCACTCCCGAAGAAGAGTTTGACGAAGACGACGAGGGCGTGGAGTAGAAGAAAGAGGAGGGGTCGCCATGTCCCACGTCATCACTGCCTCAGACGGAACGAAAATCCTCATCACGGACTTGCTGGCTCCAGGCGACTTCTCGATCGAGTCGTACCAGGTCGCCACCCTGCTCGGGTACAAACAACAGTCCTCGACCAGGAAGCAGATCCTCACCGACTGGCGCCTTCTGTTCACGGCTGGCATCGACTACGTGATGTCCCACGACAAGCTCCAGCTCGAGGTCTACGAGACGGCCTGGCGCCAGCACATGAAGACATCCCTCAAGCCCCTCAAGCCAGAGCGCGGCCGGATGTTCCTGCGCCCTTCTGGACTTCGGAAAGTCTTCGAGCGCACCAGCAAAGACACCGACTGGCTCGAG
>Ga0307380_10004015_pt1 | contig 20085 bp, 17 predicted proteins | sample UN3MG_FD_202239 | JGI IMG/M metagenome (GOLD analysis project Ga0307380, IMG submission 202239) | Soil microbial communities from Risofladan, Vaasa, Finland - UN-3 | ecosystem: Environmental > Terrestrial > Soil > Coastal area > Acid sulfate soil | place: Finland: Risofladan, Vaasa | collected... | reverse complement strand
CATGCGCGTCGGTTGCAGCATCGCTCAGTGAGCCTGGTGACGACTCGTCGTTGATAATGGTCTCCAGCTGTTCCTTGACCTCAGGTCTTGCCGACGCAGGTAGGCTGTCAAGCTTGGCCAGCAAAGTCATTCCCAGAAGTCGCTGGTCCGCCGGTCTGTCCGCTTGGCTCATGCTGAGCAGTAGATGAACGAACTGGGTGCATGACGACTGCCCCACTTTGACCTCATTGCACTCCTCAGCCACCAACTCTAGGATCGCCCGGAAGGGCTCGCCCAGCTCTGCTCGCCTGCGCTCCAGACTGTGGATGAGTTCTCGAGCATTCGTGGCCCTGCGTTCCTTAGAAAGCCTAGTACGGTACGTCCCGTACAGCCGAGTGGCATTCTGAACGCTGCTGACATCACCATCTCTCATTACCGACAACAGCTCGTCGCCGATAGCGTTGCGCAGCGCAAGGCCATCGCTCATCTTCGTGAGGGAAGTCAAAGCTGTAAGAGTGAGATGCTTGTGCGCAAGACCCATAGACCTCGTCCGCTCACGAAGCTTCTCAAGCAGCCTCAACTGTTGATCGCGATCTAGACTATTGAAATGCTTCGGCGCCGCTTCAGCGCTCAAACCCACCATCTGGACTTCGGTGGAGTCCAGCATCGAGCCAAGTAGGTCTACGAGTTGCCCATCGCCCTGCGAGGGCAATGTGCCCGCATAGCATTCCAGGAGGCCAGCCTTCTCCTCCCATGGGCGAGCGGGATCGAGGATCCTTGACGCCAGGGCGCCTCGTGCCGCAGTGGGGGCCTCCTCACCCGCCCGGAGCGGTTGCAGCTGTGTCAACGCTCGGACCTGCTCCAGCGGCCAATCGAGAACCGACTTGCGCAGTTCCGAATCCATGGCTTGCCCCTGACCCTCACTAAGCTGGCCGCGCACCCGAAGCGCTTGCCCCCAAAGCCGGATCTTGTTTGGGGGATGACCAAGCTGGGCAGTGGCTGCCAGCAGGGATGCGCCAAGGGCATCCGTGTTCGCCAAGGGAATGTCTGGGAGATCAAGCTGATCGACGACTGACAGCGCCAGCTCTTTCTGAGGCCCCATGGGGGGATCTGTCGGGAAAGCAAGGAGCGCGCTAATCGCTCCAATCATCTGAGCACGTACGGTGTCGGGGGCCGACCCCTTGAATGTGACGTAGATCTCCGCAGCGTTGGAAGCCTGTTCCAGTTTGATCGGGTCAACCTGACCTACTACTGCACCCAAGAGTTCGGGACCAGCAGTGAACAGCCGCTGGATGCCCGGCTCTTCTGCATCCAATCCCTGCAACAGCCCAAGAACAGCCTCCGCGTTCTCACCCAGCCGCTCAGTGAGAAGCGAACCAATCCGCCTGAGTTGTAGGTCCGAGAGCAGTGCATGATGTTCGGGTAGGGAAGACAGAAGATCCTGAAAATAGGGCCCTATATCCGCTAGTGAATTGACCATGCGAGCCACCACGCTGCGAGCCCAGACAGGTTCGGCGTATTCGAGCATGCCAAGTACCTTTCGGGGTAGCACGTCGGGAAGGTACGAGCCCACTGAACCGGCTGTGGTCGTAATTGAGGCGGCAGCTTGCACCCTGAGCTCCTCTGGGCAGGCCTCAAACAGCTCAGTTGCGGCGTTAGCGCTCGCGATCGCCGTCTGGCCGCGCCTGGCTTGGCGTTCTTCATCAATAACCTGACAGATGATCCGCCATATACCTACCGCCTGGGCGCGGTCCGATGCCTCGATGACGCTCGCGATGCGGGGGAACGCGCCCAAACGGACGTCCTCCCGCAATCTAGAGGTTTCGTCAATGGCCATCTCGTAGCTGTACTGCCTTAGGCGCAGGAATGGTCGATGATCCTTCGCCTTCACGCCTGAGGTGGCACGGAGGAACTCCTCTAGTCCATAGTAATCGTCGTTTGAATCACCACTGAAGTACTTGCTGAGATCCGCGTGCGTTTCCGCTTCCAGAAGGACCGGGTCCATGAGCACTTCCCCAAGTCGCGTCAGGAGAGTGTCATCACTTTGCAGTTCATCGACGAATCTCCGCCACTGCTCTTCCAGCACCATCATCTTGGCAACGAAGGGAAGGTTCTGTCTCACGTCTGGTGCAAGCCTACCACTCTGCTCCTCGTGCTGAAGCACCAGATCCCTCGCTCGAAGGCGGTTCAGGAACTGCTTCACGCGCCGCGGGTTATCCGGCGCTCCGGCCCACAGAACCTGCGCGACGGCCTTCGGAAACCCGATACGGGATGTGAGACTCTCAACCAGCTCAATGTGATCTTCCTTGGCTACCCTAATTGTGACCGTGGTGTTGAAGAACTTCCTCAGATACTCCTCCGCTTGATGGTCGGGTTCCTCGCCCCACATGTATACTCTCTTCAAGTGGTCCTTCAAAGCAGCGTCATCGCAAGCGATGATGAAGATGCAACCGTCCTTCTCCAAGAAGGTCTTTATGGTGCGCAGCGCAGCAACAGCATCGTCACTGCTGCACCTATCCAGGTTGTCAACCAAGACCACCAGCCGAGCATCACCCTCTCTAGATGATACGCCGCAATCCTCCAGCATCGTCTCGAACCTTTCCTCGAATTGCTCAGGGGAGTGCAATGGTGGCACGGCGACCGTGCTAGTCGACGCTGAGCTGGTTTCGCTCGTGAAGCTGCGGAGGGCGCCGATGGCGGCCCAAACGAACCCCATGAGTATAGACACCCACGTGAAATAGTCTTGCTGAGAGGGCTGGTTCATCCGCGCCCAGTATATCACACCGGCCCCAACGATCATGTGTACGGCCAGAACTAGCCACCAGGACCTTCCGCGTTCCGCGTCGAAGGTCCTTTTTCGCAGCTTCTGCTCAGATCTTGAGGTGTAGAGATCGTCCCAAAGGTCCTGGCGGTTCTTGATCGATTCGGTTTCGCCTAGACAACTGGCAAGCTCCAACAGGAACTTCCTGCGCAAGGAATCCCCAGGGTATTTCCATACGTCAAACAGCATAGCCTTGTGGCGCCGTTGCAGGCTCGGATCCGTATTGATCTCACTGAGCAGCATGCTGCCAATCGAAGTCTTACCAGCTCCCCATTTCCCGAGAACGCCGACCGTGAACGGCGTGGGGCAGCGCAGGATGATATCCTTGAGCGCCTCTACGTAGACAACGTGACCTAGTCTGTCCTCATCCAGCACTTCTAGTGCCGTGTCCGGTAGGAAGGCTAGCTGGTCGCCAGGCCCAGTCATGCCCAGGGATTCGGCGTCGACCATACCCCTCTCCTAACATCACTGCACACACGCAACTCGAACACTTAGCGTCGGTCCACGTCCTGACAAGTCAACGACGACCACCGACTGCTGCCAATCTCGTTGGTGGACCAGCCCAGCCGGTCGCCAACACCACGGTCTCCGTTCCGCCCTCACGTCGCCACTGTGGTCCTAGCAGACGAAGGCCCGCCCCGAAATGCAAGGCGAGCCTTGGTGACGAAGTAGTGGTCCTAGTATGCTCCCCTTGGACCTTGCATGCACATTGTAGCACGGACCTACCGCCATGTCAAGCGAAGCGTTACGTCATGGCTAGGAATCCTGATGCACAATACACAAGCCACCAAACGTTCAGGCCGAACCCGCAAGACACTCCAGCGGCACCCACCCGCTCTGGCCGCTCTCGTTAGTGGCCCTGACTGCTGCCCGTCAATCCTCTCTGGCCTATTGAGTGCCAGTCTCGGGGCCTTGGCGTTCAATCGAATGGTACACCACCGCCGCCAGAGCCACCTCCATCGTGCACAACGCGCCAGCCATGAGCTGTGTGAACCACCAACCAATCCAGTATTCGCTCGGCGTGCCTCGGCACGCGATCACTCCGATGGCCGCGACCACCACCACAGCCATGATGGGCGGCACTATCAGCCCCCAGACCTGCTGGCGCGAGGAGCGGGAACGCAATACCCAGACAGGTGGGACGATAAGAAAGAGCAGAACCGTGACACCGCCCAGCACGATCACTGGTGCCTGGTGGGCCGTACACACACAGATACCGTACACTGGGCGCCCCTGTGCCACCAGACACGCAACCAGGTCGTCCACGATGACGTACTGGAAGGCAACGACCATAAGCCCTGCCAACGTACCGCTGCGCCAGCCGAGCGGCAGGCCTATCGCTACTAGCGACAGGACCGCGCCCATCCCCCACAGTGCGTACCATGGTTGACCCAAGGGAGTTGTCCGCTGATATGGCGAGGCGCCGGCCACGCTTGCGATGATGACCTCAGCCACCACCAACAGGATGATCAGGCCAAGCAACGCCCATCCCAACTTCGGAACGTGGATGCCGCGCCGCCGATAAACCCGGTACGTGATTGGAGCAGCAATCGCAGCAAGGAAGGCAAACTCAAGCACGGGTGGGAGGTTGTGCCAAAGCCCGCTCAGAGCCTCTAGAACTGGGATCAGCACATTGGCGAGAGGTACCCACCACCAGGCACTAAGGAGGGCCAGCAGGATTCCGAAGGCAGGATAACTCCAGGGGGGAAGGTGGCCCGCACGAACGAACCCTGCGATAACAAGCGCGGTGCACACAGCGGCTAGGCCGCCTAGGGCGAGGACGTCAACTGTGTGGGCGCCCCGAGGCAACGCGAGCAGAGCCCCGCTGCGTGCGAGAGCAAACAGTCCGGGGAGGATAGCCAGAACAACTTTCGCCCAGGGCGTGGGGAAGAACAAACGCCCCTGCATCTGACGCTTCCTCCTCATTGGAACCTGCCGCTACCCCGACAAAGACCCCAGCCAGCACCCGACACGCTGGCGCCGATCACGAGAACAGCAAACAATCCGTCACACCCTAGGACCGCCCGAGGTATTCCAACGGAACCCACCCGCTCTGGCCGCTCTCGTTGGTTGCCCAACCCCAGCCGCTCTCCATCAGCAACACTGTGACCGTCTCGCCCTCGTCCACATTCAGCTCCGTCGCCGTGTATTCACGCTGGAGAAGGCAGTGCTCCCCCTCCACCTCCAGCCAGTTCTTGGGCAGCCAGCGGCTCTCGCCCCCCTCGGTGGTGCACCAGATCCATCCCGGCCACTCACATTCCCGGGGTTCCCAATTCAGCCGCTCGCCCTTGGGCAGGGTCAGGGGGGCGGTATATGGGGACTGGTATGACTTGATCACCCGATACGTCTCTGACACCCTGCTGCCTCCTTGCCCCACGCAACGCACAGTACTGGGCTGGGCTGCAACCCAACGTCCTCACTCTTCCGGATAGGTGTCGAACAGGGTCGCTTCCTCGGCCGCGCTGCGCTCTTGACCCTCGGGCAACTCGCCGGCGGGTCCTCTGGCCGCGCTGATCTGAACGCTGGTCAACCCGCTCCGCACCTTGCTCAACAGCACGCTCAGCTCGTCCCGGGAGTTGGTCAACATGGTCAGGGCGCGGGAGTATCTGCCCTCCAGCTCCCCTTGCGCGGCCTGGATGTTCTCGTCGGCGCTCTTGAGGTAGGCATCCAGCCGCTGCATGTCTATGCTCTGGGAGGTCTTGAGGATGGTCTGGAACACCAGCAAGAGGTAGGGCACGAACATGCTGTAGCCGATGAGCACTACGTTCAACTGGAAGATCTCGGCCTGGACCCCCGTGGAGAGATCGTACACCGCGTCGGGCACGGCGGCGATGCCGAAGTTCACCGTCACGTTGGGGTCGATGTACTTACGGACCTCCTTGGCCTTGTCCAGCACCACCCTCTCGATCTGGGCCTTGAGCTTCTGTTGTTCCTGGGGATCCTCGCAGGCGCTGAACTGCTCGAGGAGATGCGTGGCGGGCCACTTGGAATCGATGGGCAGCACCAGGTTGTTGGGCAAACGCAGGCCGAACTCCACCGCCTTGTCCCCCACCCTGAAGTTGCGCACCTGCCACTCCTGGGGAAGCTTGGCAAAGACTGTCTCCAGGATGTTCTCCCCTGCCACGCCCTTGGTCTGCGTGCCCGCGATGACCATCTCCAGCCGCCGGATGGAGTCCGCCGTCTGGCGCTCCATGTCCTGCCTGGCCCTGGTGTAGGCGTGGAGCTCCATCAACCCCTGCTGGATGTTGGTCACCGCCTGGGAGACCGGCTCCAGTTGGGAGAGCTTCTCTGTGATCACCGCGGTCTCCACGTCCCGCTGGGAGGAGCGGAGCTGCATGAATTGGAGACCAAGAAGCAAGAGCACGGCGCCCAGCAGAAGCACGACCAGCACCACGAGGATCAGGAGCAAGGGATCCACGGAGTTCCTCCTTTCGAACGAGGCGGTTCAGCGGACTCTCCCACCACCGGCTGTCCACTTAGGGGTGCAGGACGAGCATGTGCGAAGTAGAGTCGAAGTGGGGAATGTTACGCCCTGCACCCACCAATAGTATACCACAAAGGGGGTTGCCTGTCAATACAGGGCAGGATGCTGGCCTGGCCCAGCATCCTGAGTAGCTGCGCAGCGCAGCGAAGCCGGTGTTGTGACCCGTAGAAGGATGTCCGCCCCAGTCGCTGGACTAGGGCTTCCTCGCCAGCAGGTGGAACGTATCCCAATCTCCGGCCTTCAGTGCCTCCTTCTTGGCGCTGAACTTCGGTTGCGAGCGACCACGATCTACTCCCTACCCCATCCTGCCCCGAGAAGGGCTAGGCCGCTTGCAGGAGTTTCGCCAACACCTCCGCTTCGAACGGCTTGCCGTGAGCAGGGTAGATCCACTTGGCACCGCTCTCCACGATCAACCTCCAGCTTTCTCTTAGATCGTTGATGTTTTCGCCAAAGCACGGCATGCCGGGCCCAATGCGGAAGGGGAGCCCATTCATAGCCACGCATCCCACAAACGCATGACCTGAGTCTAGCAGCAAGCTCATTGAACCTGAGGAGTGCCCAGGGGTATGGACCACTCTGCCATGGATCCCATAGGATTCCAGCGAGTAGTCCCTGTCTTCCAGCACCACATCCACGGACGCAGGCGAGAAGCTCACCAAAGGCACATACATCTTGAGCAACGCTGCGAAGATCTTGCCCCACGGCGTGATCCCAGGCGGCATTGGTTTGAGGCCCCGTTCCAACCAATCCTTCTCGCGCCGATTGATGGCCACCTCACACTCCGTGAGTTCCTTGATCTCGCCCGCCGATCCCACATGATCCCAATGACCATGAGTCGCCAGGAGAAGGCCAACATCCCGCGGCGCTATAGACAGCTCCTGGAGCCTCTTCTGGAGATGCTCCCCCTTACCGGGGAAGCCCGCGTCCACTAGTATGACGCCTTCCTCTCTGATCACATATGAGTTGCTCAAGCCTAGCGGTATGCGGTGGATTTCCGTCTTCATAGTCCTACTCCTCCCTAGTTGGCTCTCGTCTACTCGCAGGCCTGACGCTCAGCCTATCCTTCGACAGGCTCAGGACGCGGCTCAGGATGCTTGACTATTGTGCCTTCGATCTGGTTCCATTCTACACCCAAGAGAGCATCCTGAGTAGCTGCGTAACGCAGCAAAGCAGCGTATCGAAGCCTGTCCTGAGCCCAGTCGAAGGGGACGCGGCTCTGCATGCTCGACTCACTTGCCCTCGCCCAAGCCCCATTCCATACCCAAGAAAGCATCCTGAGTAGCTGCAAAGCGCAGCGAAGCAGCGTATCGAAGCCTGTCCTGAGCCCAGTCGAAGGAGGTGCGGCTCAGGCTCTGAACCTGGGCTTCTTCGCCAACTGATGCAAGGTATCCCAGTCGCCCGCGATCAGCGCTTTCTTCTTCGCACGCGACCAGCCCTTGATGCGCCGCTCCGCCCGAAAAGCCTGATCCTTGTCAGGCATCTCCTGCGCGAAGACCAGTTCAACGGGCAATCGATGCTTGGTCCAGCCATCAGCCTCACCCGACTGGTGCTCGGCCAGGCGAAGCTCCAGGTTCGTAGTATGCCCAGTGTAGTAGGCACCATTAGCGCAGCGTAGAATGTACACCCAGGCCTTGCTCATTCCTCACCCCGCATGCTTCGATACGGCCTTCGGCCACTCAGCATGCTTGATTGACTTGCCCTTGCCTCGACCGCATTCCACAACCAAGAGAGCATCCTGAGTAGCTGCGTAGCGCAGCGAAGCAGCGTATCGAAGGACGCGGCTCAGCGCGCTTCCTCGTCTTGCCTGTCGAGCCTGGCCAGGATATGCCAGTGGTAGCTTCCTGGACGGCCACCAGGCACGTCTTCGCGCTGCAGAAGAGTGAACGCCTTCAGAAAGGCCTCGACTTCTGCCCTATCGAAGTAGTGATGAGGATAGCTCTTCTCCTCATGCCCGGCGATGACGAAAGTGCCTCTCTCGATCTCCTCTCCCATTCCACACTGGTCGCTTCTCGTGGAGATGAGAGTACAGAGCAGATACCCTCCCGGCCTCAGACACCTCTCTATCTCAGCGATGGACCTCTCGATGTACTCCACCGTGCCATGGTAAATCACGTTCCAGGCCAGGATCAGATCGAACGAGTCACTGCCACACGGGAGATGGCTCATGTCGCCCGTTGTGAGGTTGAGGGCAACTTCCTCTCGCTCCGCCCATTGGAGCGCGAACCGCAGACCAGCTGGGCTGGCATCGATCCCGTAAACGTCGAACCCCTCTTTGGCCAGCAGGATGGCGTGCCGGCCAAGCCCGAACCCCAGATCGAGCACCTGCTCCAGACCCTCTTCCTTGAACCTGGGGAGTAGCGCCACAACCAGCGGCTCAGGCTCCAGCCACCATTTCCTGCCTTCTTCGGTCTTCCAGATCTCGTCCCATTCTTTCATGCGACCTGCGTATCCCTCTGACCCCACCGACTGCTCCCTTAGCGAGTGCGACGGCACGTCGACCGAGCCGACCCCCTCACTCCGTCCCACCAAAGGGATGAAGCCCTCCTCACTACAAACGCATCCAGGAGACGCGACAATCAAGCATCCTGAGCGGCTGCGAGGCACTCTGAGGCAGCGTGTCTAGGGCCGCGTTGCCCTTTCCCTGTCACGTGGTGTCCTGGCTGCTCACCAGATCGGCCACCCACTGGCGCACCTGGGTCGGTGTGAAGGGCTCGCTGAGCAGGCGGGCGAAGTTGGCCACTCGATCTGGTCCTTCGAGCAGCGGCGCCACGAGTTCCCTGCCTATGGAGTAGTTGAAGGCGTAGGAACGCCAGAGAGGTATCTGGATGAATTCCATAGTTTGCGCCACGTCCGCCTGCGTTCCCATGCCGTACCGCTCCACGTATTGCCCCACCTTTTCTGGGGAATTACCATCGCGGTGCAGTAGCAAAGCCGCGTTGCTGGTCACGCCGCGCAGTCCATCCATAGCACCGGAAATCGCGACCTGCCGCTCCGCATCGTCGCCCGGCACACCTGCCAGCGGGCACAGCACATCGCGCTGGAAGGCCACGAGTTCGGAGTCGCTGAAGACCACTCCCCAAGCGTTTACAGCGATGCCCTCCGCAAGCACGGCCTCGGGGCCCAGCACGTGGATGGCGTGTTCGGCTCGGCCCTCCTGTCTGTAGAGCCGGTGTTCCTTCATTGCGCCCTCGGTGTGGTGCCCCGGATAAGCCTCGTGGGCTACCGCCTCAAGAACCCGATGCATGTGTACGGGCAAGTCGGTGTTCACCTCGATGCCAGACCGGTATTGCCCCCTGTACCGGTTGTACGCCCGCCACGGCTTGTCCTTCACCAACTCCCAGGTCACTTCCTCGCCCGAAGGGAGGTCGAAAAGACCCACCGTTCGCCGCCGCGCTTCCTCGCTCGCCCGCTCGAAGACGGACAACAAGCGATCGGGTTGCACCTCTAGACCTCTCTCCCAGGCCTGGAGCCGCTCCAGCAGCGAACCTTTCCCCGGCAGAAGCTCGTCAATCTCGGCGTGGACTGCCTCAAAGATGGACTCGCCCACCATCTCTGGGGTGAGATCGAAATACAGCTCCACCTCCTCCAGGTAGTGCATCTTCTCGCCGGCGAGGTTCCGGGCGATAGCCGCCATGGCCCGCGCCTGCCTAGTGAGGTAGTCCTTCCGCTGAGCATCACAATCGAGGCCTTGGATCGATTCCTGCAGTTCCCTCGCGTCGCGTGCCAGGAGTTCCAGGGACCGCGGCTCCCCAGCCTGCACCTCGGCCTTCAGTTCTTCCGGGCCGAAGTAGGCATCCACCACTCCCTCAAAGTGCCGATCCAGGTGCAGAGCAAGCGCGAGGTACTTCCGTCCGATCTCTTCCATCCTGGCCTCCCACGGCTGCGTGATGCGGCATTTGCCACACTCGCCAGTCTGCTACTCGTCAAGGACGATGTCTAGCTTGTGCTTCGCCAGAGCTCTGCCGTACCGCCGCGTGAGTTCCGGCATGATTGTCTCTCCCACCTGCGCTCTCTGCAGACCGAATATCTTCCCGGGAAAGTCCAAGGTCTCCTGGATAGCCCAGATCCTGTGATGCTCTTCGGGAGGGAGGATCTCCGCAGGATCGCCGACGGCGATCCATCCGATGGGCACGACGGTGTCCGCCGGAAGGACCGTCCTCAAATGAACGAGGGCGCCGATGCGCACGTCCGACCTCTGGCCGATGCAGGCTCCGTTGAAGATTGCCGCGCCCGTGGCTATGAACACGCAGTCCTCCAATGTGCAGCCCGTGAGGTGACAGTGCGGTCCCACCAGGACGTGGTCGCCCAGATGCGTGGGATGAGAAGAGGTGCCGCGAACGACCGCATATTCCATGATGATACAGTTGCATCCGATGACCACGGAGCCACCTTCGGCTACCAATACCGCTCCGAAGAGAATCTGGCAGTTCTCGCCGATGGTGACGTCTCCACAGATCACAGCTGTCGGGGCTACATAGGCCGATTCGTGGATGCGTGGAAGTCTTCCTCGATGCTCGAGCAACATGCCCTTTCCCTCCTCGTCCACTCAGAAGTCGCCGTTTTCAACCAAGACGACCGCACGGGGCTGTTACGAACAAGCCGGTGATCGGTCCCACGTGGAGTAGCCCGACACGCGGAAGACGCACTCTTGCACTCATGGCCTGCGACCTATCCGTGCGAACCGCTAGTCAGAGGCGCGCCATCTGGGACGCGAAAAGCACACCGATGAGCGGGGCGGCGCCGTGCAACGTGTCCGCCCGCTCCAGAAGCGGTGTGGGTCGGGCACCCGACCCCTGGTACCCGATGGAGCCTACCGCCCGATCAACGTGGGCAACTCGTCCAGTCCAGCTGCTTTGGCGTGGCGCGAGGCGATGCCCCGCAGTTCCCGCACCACGTCGTCAGGCAAGGGCAATGGCTCGTACGAGGCGATGAGTTCCTCCACTCGGCGATGGGCGCGAGCATTGACGTCCAGAGCGCCCTTGCGGAACCAAGTCTCCCGATAGTCGCGGTCGATGACCTCCGAGGGCATGTAGTCCTCGGTCCGATAGTGGCGCGCGGTGTGCTTGGTGCCCAGAAAGTTCCCCTTGTGTCCCACCTGACGCATGATGTCCAAGGCCAGGGGGTCCTCCGAAGCATCCACGCCCCGCACGAGGCGCTTGGCCATGCCCACGATCTCCGCGTCAATGACCAGCTTCTCCAGGCTGAAGCAACTCTCGAAATCCATCATGCCCGGACCTGAGATCATGTTGATACCTGCCAGTGCGCCCAGCATGGCCCCCGACGCCGACTCCAGCCCCGTCTGGGCGTCGACGATCTTGGTGTCGCTCATGCCAAGATAAGCGTGGGTCGGCAGGCCGCCGGGCTTGATTGTCTTGCCGATCTGGGCGTAGCTGCAGTCGAGCATCAAGGTGGCCATGGCCCCCATGGGCGGCGCGCCTGTGCGCATATCGAAGTAGGACGGGGACCCACCCCACACAATAGGGCTGCCCGGGTTGGCCAACTGGTGGATGGTGAGGCCGCTGAGCGCTTCGGCGGCGTGCTGCACCGCAGACCCGATGATCGTGGCCGGACCTGTGGCTCCCATGAGGGGCATGGGGATCAACTCGGCGGGGACGCCAACGCGCGCGGCATCGATCAGGTTGGCGCAGGTGATATCGCTCCACATCAGGGGCGGCGAAGGGCACGCATCGAAGATGGCGCGGGGCTTCTCGGCCAGGGCCTCTGCACTCCCCGCCACCGCGACCAGCAAATCGTGCATGACGGAGAAGCTCTCGATGGAGAAGGTACCCGTGACAATGGGCTTGCGGGCGTACAAGAGGAGCAGGTACAGACGATACCAGTCGCCCATGGCCTGGGGCACATCGCCACAGACGATGGAGGTGGCCACGGCATCGATCTGGGGCAGCACCTCAGCCAGCCGGACGAAGTTCTCGCAGTCAGCGGTGACCGGCGTACGTGATTCCCTGGCCTCGTGATCCATGATCTCGATGGCGGCGGACCCAGGGTCAAAGTGGACGTCGTCACCGCCATAGTGAACCACGGGCTCGCCGTCCAGATCATATAGATGGAATGAGTTCGGCGCCGTCTCCACCGCCTTCTCGGCCAGCGAGCGGGGAATCCTGGCCACGCGGGATTCCATGTCCACCTCAGCCCCGGCATCGCCAAGCAGCCGCAGCGCCTCGTCGTAGTGGATGAGCACGCCAGGATCAACCAGCAGCTCGTAGGCCTCGTCTATGGCGCGATCAACCGTCTCTCGGGATAGCAGCTCCAGTTTGGGACGTATCATGTCACCTCCTTAGGCGGCAGTTATGATAGCACGAGGGCCTAGATTTGTCAACACGGGTCTCGAAGGCGCTTTGGTGCTCTGACTGGGGAGTACCGGGGGCACCTGCAGTCCTCACGGAGGCACAAGTGGCAAGAGGCAACGGTCCCCTGCTTGCCCGAAGGGCAGCCACAGCAGGAGAGAGACGGAGGGGTCCGGCTCACTTCTCGTTGAGCTGGACCTCGAAGGCACCGATGTCACAGGGCGTGTTGCTGGACGTTACCTCCAGAGCCCGAGGCTTGCCGCGCTGGTCAGTGGACAGCGTACAACTGATCGTCGAGATGGCGTCTATGGCTGGGCTGTTGCGGAGCAGAGGGTGCGTTGGCGTGTCTCCACCATTGTCAGCCAGTGGTTGCAGCAGAGGGCTCCCGACATAAGCCGGACTGCAGCTGCCATCCTCCACCAGGTTGTTGGCATTGATGCCGATGGCGGCGTCTTCGCCAATCATGCAGTCAGCACAGCAATACTCGCTCCCCGTAGTGTTCCCGGCGATGATGGTGTTAGTGAAGTCGAGCCACCCGCGGATAAGCCCTCTCTCGCCGGAGCCGCGCACGTAGACGCCTCCCCCAGTCTGCACAGCCCTGTTGTTGGCGATGGTGCTCTGCGTCAATTGGGCAGCGCACCTTATGCAGATGCCGCCGCCATTGCCACTGATCGTACTGTTGGTCATCTCCAGCGTCCCCTTGCAAGCGAGAAAGATCCCTCCACCGTTGCCTTGCGAGCTGTTGCCGCTCACCGTGCTGTTGATCAGCACCAGCGGACCCTGCTCCACCTTGATGCCGCCACCTGTTCCACACCCGGTGTAAAACCCCCCTGTACCGTCTGCGAGATTGTTACTCACAATGGTGTTGACCAGAGTCATGCTGCCAAAGTTGTTCAGACCGCCGCCAGCGCTGGCGGTGTTGTCGGTGACGACACAGCGCTCCAGGGTCACCGTACCCCGGTTGTCAACAGCGCCGCCTACTTCCGTTCCAGACTCAGGATTGCCATGACGGATGGTCAGGTCCTTGATGGTCACCGTGGCCCCTTCAGCGATGAGGAACACGCTCTCCGTGGCCTGGCCGGGCTCCTCGTGAGCCTGCACCGTGGTGCCATCCGGTGACTGGCCCAGGATGGTCACGTCCTTGTCCACCACGATTCCCTGCTCAGTGAGCACCGGATCCCGAACACCGATGACGGCACCGCCGTCGCTGCCATCTATCGCCTCCTGAAGAGTTGTGAAATCGCAGCCACTGGAGCACACCGTGACGTTGGGTTCGGGCGTTGGCGTGGGCTCCGGAGTGGGTGTGGGCGAGGGAGTCCACAAGGGTAAGGGAGCCACGCACACCCCGATCAGAACCACCGCCACGAGAGTGAAGACAATGCTAATCAGCGTCCCCTTGATCCGGTTGGTCATGCGCTCCCCCTCTGCCGGACCTGCTCAGCCAGGCCAGCGTGTCTCTTTCCTAGTAGACCCACGCCTCGAAGAGTGAGGTCAAGTCACACTGGCAATGCTCTTCCGCCAGCGCCTTGAAGGCCTCCCCTGTGCCGATACCCCACTTGTGAGACTGGTAGTAGTCTCTCAGGAACGCGTCAAACGTCGCCTGGCCCATCTCCTTGGCCAGAGTGTCCATGAATATGGGCCCACGCCCGTACACTATTGAGCCATACTCTCTCTGGTCTGAGTAGTCACCGCTGGGCAGGCCAACTGGCACCTCTGCCATCTCAACCCGCTGCCACCTGTCATACCACGAACCGCGCCAGCCTTCCAGGGCCCTCTCTCCTCCTACGTCAAGGTAGTACAATCCGGTGATGTACTGCACGAGGGCCTCGTCGAGCCACGACTCATCTACCTGGTCGTTGGCCACAACGCTGTAGAACCATTGATGCCCCACCTCGTGGGCCACCGCGCCCTGGAGCAACACCTGAGACGGAAGTCCAGAGATCTCTGCTCCCGGGTCGTAGAGACTAAGACCGATGCCCACGATGCCGGGGTACTCGATGCCCATGGCCTGCATGGGACTGCTCACCATGTCATATTCGACGTACGGGTAGGTACCAAAGCGCTCATTGAAGCTCTGTAGCGCATCCACCGCGTACTGCAACGCCAGTTCAGCATGGTCGCGGCGCTCCGGAAACGCATAGCTATTGACCGTGGTCTCTCCGACCTGCTCGCTGATCAGTGTGTACCGTTCGCTGGCGGCGATGTAGAAGTCGCGAGAGGGCCCGGCAGCGAAAATCAAGGTTTGCAAATCGCCGTCAACCTCCCGCGCCAGCTCTGTTCCCGAAACGACCACCACCAGCCCACTGGGTGCCGTCACCTGCACCAGATAGAAACTGGCGTCGAAGTAGGTCAGGTCCCCACTCGGTGGTGGAACCTCCACGTTCCACCCCTCGTCATCATATACCGGAATGGCCGGATAGAACTCGTCCAGCACCAGCACATCGTCGAAATAGCCGAACAGACCGTAGTTGCCACCCATCTCACGAGGGACCTCCACCTCGAAGTCCATCGCGATCACGGCTTCATCCCCAGGCTCAAGGGGCGCCGGGAGGGGTACGCGAAAGGCGCTCTGTTCGAATGCGTATTCGCCTTCCACATCCTGCCGGTCAACTTGCACGCCCGACACCACGGCTTTTCCACCGCTCGTGTTGGCGAATAGTCGGAAGTAAATCTCTTCGAGGGCCACCTCCTCCCTGTTGGTGTACAGCAGTTCTTGGTGCCCTTCCAGCATTTGGAAATCCTCCGGGATTTGGAGATCAATGTGATAGACCGTTGCTCCCGGAAGACTGTCCAATATCGCCTGCTCCGAGCCAATCAGACCCGCGCGGAACACCGCTCGATCGTCCCATTCCGCCTCATCCGGTGACACGACGATCGTCGGGGTCGGCATTGCTGTGGGCACTTCCGTCGGGGCCGGGGGCGCTTCCCCGCACGCCATCAGCGCCAGGGCCAGGCCCATGCACAGAAGCACGGCCAGCCGTGAGATCATGCTCATTCCATCCCTCCGATGAAACACGCGAGACTCTCCACCATCTGGCAATATCCAGTACAGGAGGCAGACGGCGCTGTCACTTCAGGCCATTCGATCCCCACCGTGTACTACAGGCGAAACCGCCCGGGGGTTCACGCCAGCTTGCAGTCGGCCATGGTCTGCGCGAGCTACGTGTGATGACCGTGCCGCCAGGGCTGCTCCACAGGAGTCTATCTGGACGACCCACTCAACTCCCGGGAGCGCTCGCATCCAAGAGGCTCGCCCATACCGCTGGAACGAGCCTAGCTGAACAAGCAATCCTGACGAGCAGCACTCGCAAGTGTACGACCGACCTACTAGCCGATATTGGCTGTCACGTACTCGTAGGCTGTTTCTCCCAAATCCTCGAATTCCTTCGAGTGAAGCCTGGGGACCTGCACCCACTCCCGCATGGGATGTCCCTTGCCTCGGGGGTCCCACAGATGGGCACCATCCAGCTTCAGTGCTCGCGCGTGATCCTCTCCCGCGAGCTTGAACACCACGTCTCCCTCCCAGAGCACAGCCATGACCTTGCCGCGGGCTGCGAGGCAGTCCTTTCCGAACATCTTGGTACGCTTGATGTCAGTCCGATTCCCCAGCGCTGCTTGTACTTCGTCGAGAGGATCCGTGTCGGTCTCTGCCATTCTCACCTCCGATGTGCAACCAGCAATCGGTGACCGTAGGCCCAGCCTCATCAAGCGCCGAGCCGAAGGAGCTCGTCCAGATCTACCATTGTCAGGTCATCCGTGACGACATCTGCGCCCATTTGCTCCAGGGTCGCTCTGTCTCCAATCCGCCACACGCCTACAGCAACATAACCCAGAGACTTGGCAGCCTCCACGGACGAGGCCGCGTCCTCGAAGACGAAGAACCGGTCTATGTCCGCATCGGGGAGGCCCCCCAGTCCTCGCGCCGCGTACTCCAGTATCTCCACCTTGCCGCCCAGATCGACGCCGCACGCATCGAAGTCGAACATAGAATACAACGAGTCGCCCTCCGACATGGCACCGAGATCGTCGCCAACCTCCCTCAGCACTCGGGACCTGGTGACGTTCTTCAGCATGGTACTCGCGTTCTTCGACGCCGAGGCTGCCGCCTGGAGTATCCCTTCGCGCCTGGCCTTGAGCAGCAAGACCACTGCATCGGTGAACAGCTTGAATTCACCCCTGGCAATCAGTTCCTTGATCAGCGCATCCTTCTCGCTGGCATACCTCTCCAAGAGCTTCCTCTTGTCCTCTTCAGAGACGGCACCAAGACGTTCATAGACGCCCAGCTGTTCCAGTATGTTATGCGCTCCCTCATACCGGGGTCTGGAGGCAACGTGGGTGAAATAGAAATCAGAGCTCAACCCTTCGGTGTTCCAGGGATCCTTCATCAACGTGAGACGCCACGACTCCTCGTGGGGGCTGTCCAAGACCACGCCGTCAATGTCCCAGATGAATCCCACCTTGTCCGCCATAACCATTACCCTTTCAGTCTCACCGACACAGTCTCAGCCGCCGAGACCACTCTAGATCCTCACACCGCCCGCCGGAACCGCCCGGACCGGCCACTAGCATAGCTGCCGCTGCGACGCGGCCGGGCAGTACACATACTATAACATACCTAAGTGGGTCCATCAAAGACAAGCCGCTCGTGACCTGCATGCTCTGTTCCACGCCCCGAGAAGCAGGGAGCCCTCTCCGTTCTGATAGTGGCGGTCCTGTACCTATTCTGCAGACAAACACTTGACATTCGGTACAAAATACCGTAGAATGTGAGTAGATCAGTGCGGAGGTTGGCAGCATGGCCATTACTCTGAACCTGAACGTCCTCATAGCTCAGTGGGAGCAAGCCAATCCGGGCCACAAGCTCACCTTGAGGGAACTGAGCGACCTAGTCGGAGTCAACAAGAACAGCCTTGGCCGTCTCAGGAGTGGAACGGCTGCACGTGTGGATCTCCACACGCTGGATGCCCTGTGTCGGTTCTTCGACTGTACGCCCAATGACCTGTTGCTCTTCAGCACAGAGAGCGTGGGAATAACTGGAGCGGAAAGGAGGGACACCATGACAGACAAGCTGGTCAGGGACGTGATGCACCGCAAGGTGATCAGCTGTCGGGTAGACACCCCGTTGAGAGAAGTCGCCAGACTGCTGGACTCCGAAGGGATCAACGCGCTGGTGGTGGTGGACGAAGGCGGCGACCTCAGCGGCGTGGTCTCGCAAACCGACCTGGTCAAAGCCTTCGACCAGCAATGGGAGAGCATGGTCGCGGAAGATGTGATGACGCCGGACGTAGTCACCATCGTTGCCGACATCCCCGTCCGGGCGGCGGTGGAGTTGATGGTGGACAATCAAATACACCGCGTGGTCATCACTCAAGGAGGGTTGGCTCCGCGGCGTCCCGTGGGTGTGCTGTCCATGACAGACGTCGTGCGGGAGATGGCACTCTAGGCTATTGAGTCATGTCTGGCACGCTCTAGCCGCCTGCCAGTGCTGCCTGAGGACGGACACCTCATTCGGCGCGTCTGCCTGTGCCGCCGGTCACTTCGCTAGAGGCCATCTATCCGCCAGGCCTCCGCTGGACGGCGCAGCATACGCACGCGCCACCCCGCTCGCCTGGCCTGCGGAAACCTTCATGATGGGGTACACCATCAACGCTGGCTTTGTTCTGTATGCAGCCGCCCCGTATCACCTAAGTGCCTTCTGCGACACAGGGCACCGCTGCCTTGTCCCCATGGGCCACGAAAATGCTGACTCGTGCTGACCCGGCTCCGAGCTCCGATTGGGCACAGCAGTCCTCCCCTACACAATCGGTCGCCACCCGGGCCAAACCCGCCTCCAACAGCCACCTCTCAACGTCCTGTCGCTTGAAGCCCAGCCACCGATCGTGCTGCTCGGTTCTCAAGAACTCAAAGGTATGCTCGTCCATGTCTGTAATCACCACCCTGCCGGCCGGCTTCAGAATGCGCACCATCTCCACAATCGCGCCCGGCGGCGACTCCACGTGGTGCAGGTACATGTTGGCGAAGACATAGTTCACGGCCTGATCCGCGATGGGCAGCGATTCCGCCTGCCCCACTCGGTAGTCGATGCTGTCTAAATGGGAAAGCTTGCTCCGCATCGCGTCCAGCATCGCTTCCGACTGGTCGACGGCGATCACACTCAAGCCCTGCTGGACCAGGACCTGAGTCACATAACCTGACCCGGCCCCAATGTCAGCGGCCACCCTGCCCGGCTGCACTTCGGCAACAGAGATAGCCTTCTGTCTTACCGCATCCGAGAAGAAGCCCTCCCTCATCTCGTCCCACCGTGGTGCGACCTCGTCGAAGTATTCCTTGCCGTTCATTCCTCCCCCCGAGCTCAGTTGTTGTCGCCTTGCCGGGACTATGCTCGTCCACCATCACAAATCATGGCAGCAGTCTCAATCCCACCCGTCTAAGAGCCTTCACCATCCATAGCGGCGTCGGGGGCATCCCCCCGCCCATCAGTCGCCGACCTCTCTCAGTTTGATACGCTGGGGCCTCTTCCCAGGCACTCGCTTTAGAATCCCGCGGGCTTCGAGATCCAGCTTTGCGGTGGTCAAGTACCACGAAATGGAACCCTCGAATCTGCCTTGAAGCTGGTTCTCCACGTCCTCGCGCACCACCTGCAGCGGGGCTTCCCCTCCGCTACGCACGGACCGCAGGATGGCCGCCTTCATCACGTCGTACTTGTCCCTGCTGATGTTGACTCCCTGCTTGCCTTCAGGATGCCTGGTCAGTATCCTCTGTCCCTGGTCCGCACTCGCTTCGTGCGCCATGTGTGCCGTCTCCGATTGCGCAGCGGAACTGTCCATCCCGCGTGGTTGGCTCCATTATACCGATACCGGAACTGCGTGTCCACAGGTGCGAGGTGTCCCCCGAACCGTGCCTGGGTACGGGCGCGGGACGGGTTTGTGAAGGAGGTTGACTGTTATAACAAAGTTGACAAAACCGCTATACTATACTATCGTTGGAAACAAGGAGATCGAGTCATGAAGTTGTCGACAAAGGCCCGGTACGCCGTGCGAGCGATGGTAGATCTGGCTATGCACTGCGACCAACATCCCATATCTCGCAAGGAGATCGCTGGTCGCCAGGACATCTCACCCCACTACATGGAGCAGCTGTTTGCCAGATTGAGGGACGCAGAGCTCATCGAGGCTGTCAGAGGCCCCGGCGGCGGCTATCTGTTGTCGAAGAGACCTGACGAGATTACCGTCGGCGCCATCGTTCGGGCAGTTGACGAAGTACTTGCGCCCGCACCTTGTCTGAGGACCGAGTCGCCTCTCGAGTGCGAACGGATGCCGACCTGCGTAACCCATCGCCTCTGGGAGGAGTTGAACAGCAGAACCGACGAGTTCCTGGACTCCAAGACCATTCAGGACTTGTGTGACGAAGCGCGCCTACTCTCTGAGGCAGAGTGAATGCACCTCACTCCGCGTAGATTGCGCCAGTTGGTTGCCAGGCTACTCGCGGTTCACCAG
>Ga0307380_10004013_pt1 | contig 20086 bp, 12 predicted proteins | sample UN3MG_FD_202239 | JGI IMG/M metagenome (GOLD analysis project Ga0307380, IMG submission 202239) | Soil microbial communities from Risofladan, Vaasa, Finland - UN-3 | ecosystem: Environmental > Terrestrial > Soil > Coastal area > Acid sulfate soil | place: Finland: Risofladan, Vaasa | collected... | reverse complement strand
TGAAGCCCCTTTGACAGAGGAATTTGTGTTTACGACCTACAACAATGATGGTATTCGGGTCTGGCTGGATGGGGAGAAGATCATTGACGACTGGAACGAATGGGACGGCACCGTCCTGTACCAGTACACGAAATATCGAAAGCTCGTCCGGCGCCATAGCAGGTCGATTCGTCTCGTGGCTGCGCAGAGGTACGCCCTCAAAGTCGAGTACTATGAAGATGGAACCGTCCAGGGGCGGGCGCAGCCCAACAGTGAAGCCCACGTCCACCTTTGCTGGGAGAGCCTAACACTCCATCGACAGCACATCCCCAAAGAACTGCTGTACCCACCACAGGAATAGTCAACTCACTTACCCACCGAAAACACTGTACGTGGCTGATTTCTTACTTTGACACATCGACAACTGAATGGACCAACCCAAGCACCGAAGCGCGCAACGGGCGCGCCACAAAAAGACCGGCTTTACCTACTATGCAGCTTCGGCTCGCCTTCGGCCAGAATCATAAGTCCTGTAATGTCAAATAGTAGTCGTTTAAGAACAAGCACGGACAAACTGGGGTTCCGCACTTGTTGTCCGAGTACCCCCCCTCTCGCTGCCTACTTCTCAATTGGCTTTGATGCATACCGAATGCCCACAGTCGGTGACGACTTCTTCCTGCATTGGTGGAAGCGATTGAAATAATGGTAGGGTATAACCTTCGGCCATCCAGGCTCCAGCTCTCTTCTCCAAACCGCCTCTGCAGAGTGCGCCAAGCTAAGCTGTTGTGAGTCAGCGGGACAATTCAGCCTGGTCAAAGGTTAGCCACCAGGCCAGAACGGAACTTAATGTGTACTGAGGTAACGAGGTATGCAAGGCTTAAGGAAAGGTGAATGTTCAGCACCGACATATGTCTATATTGCATTGGCGTTTTCATGGTGGGCCATCTCCGTTCGCAATGATAGACGAGAGTCGGCATCGGGATCGCAAGGAATTAAGGTTGTTGCGGCTTCATCGGCGTGACGCCGTCCTTGTCCACCGGATGCAGCGCGTTTTGCTTCTCCATCGCCGCAACGAGGCCCTGCATCATTCGACTGAGTTCGGCGGGTTCGGAGGCGGCAAGGTTCTTTTGCTCGAAGGGATCCTTGGCAAGGTTGAAGAGTTGATAGTGTGAATTCTCGGAGACTTCGGATGGGAAGTAGTGGTAGATGACCTTCCATTCGCCGCTACGATACACGGTGAAGTAATCGGTGCGATGCGGAGAGTGCGGGTAGTGCATCAGAAAGACCTCGTCGCGGGTGGGATCGCGCCTGCCGGCGAGCAGGGTGTCGAGCCGCGAGCCGTCAACGACGTGGTTCTGTGGCGCCGCGCTATCGGTCAACGATAGAATGGTGGGGAACAGATCATAGACGGCCGCCTGCTGGCTTTGAATGGTGCCCGCCGGAATCGGGAGGCGCAGCTGATAGGAGCTCTTCGCGTCCGACTTTGCCCATGCGGCGATGAAGGGCACGCGCATGCCGCCCTCGTAGTGTGAGCCTTTCTTGCCCCGCAACGGCGCGGCGCAAGCGACTTCGTGCTGGTGGCCCAGCGGCGCATCGGAGCCGTTGTCACCCAGAAAAAAGAGGATCGTATTCTCGGCGACGCCGAGCGCCTCGAGGTGATCGAGCAGATCGCCGAGAGACTTGTCCATGCCTTCGATGAGGGTCGCGAACGCCTGTGCCGCTGCCGGCTTGCCGGAGTTCTGATAGTGCGCGGCAAAACGCGGGTCCGAATTGAAAGGGGCGTGGACCGCGTAATGAGCGAAGTAAAGGAAGAAGGGCTTGCCAGACTTCACCGCTTCGCCAACGTGCGATTTCGCCTCGAGGGTGAGCGCGTCAGTGAGGAACGTATCGGTGCCGTGGTATTTCTCCAGATGCGGCACGGCGTTGCCGGCTTTCTTTTTCGTCTTTCCGTCGCTATTGCCGTAGTTCTGCATTCCATAGTAGCTGGCGGGGGCGCCGATCGAGCAGCCGGCCACGTTGACATCAAAACCGAGATTTTTCGGCTCGGCCCCTTCGAATTCGCGTGGACCAAAGTGGCCTTTGCCGACGTGAATGGTGCGGTATCCGCTTGCCCGCAAGAGGGCCGGCAGTGTGACATCGCCTTTATTTAGTCCCCTCCAATTCCATTGTGGTGGGCCGTTCGGACCGCCGTTATCCTTGTCGGGATTGATCCAGTTCGTTGTGCGGTGCCGGGCGGCGTTTTGTCCGGTCAGGATGGAGATGCGGGTGGGCGAGCACACGCTCATGGCGCAAAAGTTGTTGAAGCGAATGCCGCACGCCGCCAGCCGCTCCATGTTCGGCGTACGATAGTAGTCGTTCAGCGGATAACGCTTCGCCTGGCCCGTCTCATCGGTGAGGAACGGCACCGACGTGTCCATCACACCCATATCGTCAACCAAAAATATGATAATGTTGGGCCGTGGCGCGGCGGCAAACACCGGTTGAGTCAAGACGAACATCATCAATGCCTGAAATAGCGTTCTCATTTGAAGAATCCTTTCTTTGGATTTGTCATAGACTTCAGATTGGGTTATGCATTGGCCGTCTGCTTTGGATTCGACCTCCAACGTGGAATTTCAACAACGCGCTCGAGATCGTTTTGTTCACCTTTCATAGGACGTTCCTTTCGAATCCCGCACAAAGAGCGCACAGATCTTGGACGAAGGGATTTGATGCTTGGCGTCGCCGAAGGTCTCTGCGACATGCGGGAAGCTGCCCGATTGGAACGCTTTCAACTGGGAAACCACAATTCCGTCGGAATTCACCACGTCCAACATCGGCCGGTCCCCCAACTTCCGTACATTCCCATACATGCAGTGAATGCCGACGTCCTCGGAATCAATAATGGCTGCGGGCGTGTTTCCGTCGCCGCCCTGGCCAAGGGTTCCTGCCTCGACCTTGAAGTAGTAGATGTGCAGATGCCTGCAATTGCGAACGATGGATTGAGGATTCGTGGTTACGCGCTCCACGTTGAACGCATAGATTGACACGGGGTTGGTCAGCCCTCCAAGGACCAATTGCCGCCCCATGTTCATGACGCCGTAGAAACGCCCCCCGCCATGGCCGGAAATGAACCTCGGCAAACCCGTCGCCAGCATGCTCGTGCCTTTCCCGGACCGCCATTGAATGTCTCCGCGAACCCCCAGATGGGAGAAGCCGGGAGCCGCGTCGGGATCGTTGACCGTGATGATGGAGAACGCCTCGCCCGCGCTGGCTGCCCCTGGAGCATCACCTTGGCGCACGGCAGCTCCAGCGGCTCCGGTGCGGCGTTTGCCTGTGCCCTGCCCACGGCCGGCAGCCGCGGATCTGCCCACCTCGCCGCCTCCTCCGAATCGGCTCCCGCCGCCACCCATCGAGGAATACGTCCGCGTCAGCCCGAAGAAGTGGGTGTTCGGCCGCAGTTCCAGCGTCCCGGCAAGCCTGAAATTCCCTTTGGGCACGAAGATGTTGTCGCCTGCGGCGATCGCTTTCTTGAAGGCTTCGGTGTCATCAGTCTCTCCATCACCCTTGGCACCGTAGTCCTCGACATTGACGACTCCCGCCTCGTCAAGACACGGCACCCGCCGATAGTGTTTGCCCCGGAGGGTCTCGAAGGTTGGTGCTTCGGCCGCCGCCTGCCACCTGGATACCTCACCCGTGGACTGCATGCCGTTGATCAGATTCACGCCCGCGGGAGTACTGGACGAATACCGGTTGATGAGTGTCCATACGCCGGTCGAGGGCAAGGCCGCACTGCCCTCGGTCACTGCCTTAGCCCCCTTGACATAGCTGGATTCGATGTGGATATTCGCCGCCTTCTTCGTCCCGGCAATCATACCGCCGGCGTTCACGGAGATCAGGCAGTCCACCAGGTTAATACCGGCATACTGGGAATACCGGGTGAAATCCACGGCCATGCCGCTGGCTGGCTCCAATTGGCAACCGACCAACAAGCTGGGAACCTGGATGCTGCTGTGGTAACCGACGCAAGCCGCGGTTTGGCCGGTGAACTTGCAGCCGACCAGCATAGGAAACCGGCTGGCTGCATCAAGCGTGATGCCGTACTTGCCGCCGACCGTTTCAATGTTGTAGGTGCCGCCGCCTTGGCCCGGACAGTCACTGAAGCCGGCAAGAGCCCCGTCGGCATAAACCGTGCAGTCCAGCAGCGAGGAACCCTGTGAGCCGGAAAACCGCAGGCCAATGGCGCCAGCATGGCCCCGAACGTCAATGTCAATGCCTTTGAAGAAGTGGCTGAAGGTGATGTTTGGCTGCTCCTTGCCCCATTGCGGTTCCTCTTTGCCGGGGGCGTCATCGCGGGTCTGCGCCCAGATCCAGACAGCGAACTTGGGCTTGGTGGGATCGTCGAAGCCCTTGGCGTTGTGTGACAGCCTAATAAGCGGGCGTTTGCCCTTGCCCGAGCCAAAAATGACGATACGGTGCGGTAGATCCCAGTAGTGCTGGGTGCCTCCATCGGTGTTCCTGGGGCGATCAAGCTTCCGCACCTGTTGCTCACAGGAGATCGTGTCGGAGATGAGGTAGGTTCCCTCCGGGAAGAAGCAAACCAGCGCGTGATCTCGCGCGTCATTGACGGCATGCTGGATGGCCTGCGTGCAATCCTTTACGCCCGACGGATCAGCCTGATAGGGCGCCTTGGTGACGTCTAACAATCCGAGCTGGACTAGTCGGTCGCTGGTGTCAACCGCGGTAGGTAACTCACTGGTCGCAGCCTTCATGGTGACGGTGCTAACAAACAAGCAGAGCAAGACAACCTTCCTCATCATTCTCCTTTCACCACATCTTCCGCGTAACGAACATCCCCCAACGGGACGCACCTACGAACACGGTCTCCAAGTCTGCATTTGAGCCGATGGCCTGGAAGTGGTCGTACATCATGTGGACCCGCCTCGAGGAATCGTGGGCGATGATCAGGCCCCCGATGCGCACCTGCGGCAGCAGCTTCGTTAGATAGTCGGTGAAACCCTCTTTCTCGGCATCGAGCAGCAACAAATCAATCCGTCCCACCAACCTCTCGATCGTCTCGTATGCGTCCCCATCGACCAACGTCGCCAGATTTTCCACACCCGCACACTGAAATTTCTCCTTCGCCAGTGCGATGCGCTTCGGATCAATCTCGTGGGTAGTTAGCTTACCACCGGTGGATCGCAGCGCCAGGCAGAACCACAACGAGGAATACCCGTTGCCTGTACCGAGCTCCACGGCGTGCCTGGCCCCGAGAATCTCGGTGAGCATCCGCAGCAGCCGGCCGTCTTCGGGCAGAACGTTCTCCGTACCCCGGGACTGATTGACGTACATCTCCTCCATGACGGTGATGATCCTCTTCTCTGCCTCATCCCGGGACTGAGTATATCGCGGGAGGAATCGACGCGAGACTTCCTCCGCTGTAACGCGCCGACTCTTCGCGGTCGTTGCAGGCACCTGCGCCAAGAGTCGTGGAGCCAGTGGTTCAAAGACAACGATTGCTCCAATGAAAAATGACGCCCATTGTGACATGCCCATGATGTTGTTCCTCTGATATCATTGGTTTTCCTGCTGGCGCAGATGTCGTCGAATCATCTGTTGCTACGCCGCTGCTTTTGTTCTGTAGAGGGCTGCCAGAACCAGTTCGACCGCCGGCAGATCTGTTAGGTAAGGCCGTCCCATAGGACGAAGCGGTACACCGACGATTTGCATTCGACCGGACAGAATCTGCCGATCGAAGGTATCCGGCACGCCCCATCCGTCATCACCCTTACGGCGAACTTGCTCAACCACATCCGTGTCAATACGATCCCCTCGCCATTTATTGTTGCAGACGCACGATATAGTGGTAATCACCACACCCCTTTCTTTCGCGATACTATGAATTCTACCGAGCCCGGCTCTGCCATCGGGAACCGATGATAACACTGCCTAGGCAGTAGAGACCATACCACGTTCTGCTGCTCAGAGCAAGGGCAATGCCTGCAGAGACGAAGGGCCCCCGGCTCCCGCTCTCTCAAGCCGCCTCACGGCTGTCGGGGGGGCGGGGTGGTACGGTTGATGGCTGGCTGCGTGGGCACAAAGCGGGAGAGAGCAATCGCCGGTGCTCGAATTGACTACGTGGTTGGATATTTCATAGTGGTTAGGGCTAACGGAAAAAACCTATGGCAAAGCCAAATAATCGCTATTATTGGGGTAATTGGCGTAATTGGCGTATTATCGATTATGTGGCCCAAATCTGGGGTTTTTTCCGGCAGCCCTTACAGCCGCTGCCTGTCGGTGGTCGGTGCACAAACTGGAGATCTTCCTTGACGCGGACGGGGCGAATTTGGTACAAATGAAATGAGATGGGCGACCCGGACAGTCTTCGGGCCGTCGGGGACGGTCTTTTGTGAAGGAAGGAGGCAGTCAAGAGCCGTGAAGAACCAGCTATCGGTCTGTCCGATGTTAACCTTTTTGACCTCTTTATGAAGGAGTATTATCATGTGTAGAAAGAAGCTTCTTTTTGTTTTCCTTGTCGCGGTCGTGTGTGTGGGCCTGGCCAGCGTAGGCCAGGCGCGGCACCCCGATCCTGTCGGCTGGTGGAAGCTTGACGATGGTGCCGGTACAACGGCAGTCGATTCCTCCGGGAATGGCTACGATGGCACGGTGGGCGGCGATGCAGCCTGGGTGACCGGTAAGTATGGAGGGGGCCTACAATTCAGCGGTGCCGGTTGGGTCGATCTGCCGGCCGAGATATACAACGATGTCCTAGCGGTAGATAGCACCCTGACATTCTGTTTCTTCCACTACATTGAGGCCATGGTAAACACCGTCGACTTTGGTGTTGCTGGTGGTGTGCAGAGAGAGTTCCAGTCCCACCTGCCTTGGGGCAGCGGTTTGATCTACTTCGATATTGCAGGCACTACACGTAATAATGTGTCATACCAGGCGGAGTGGCTCGGCGAGTGGAACCATTTTTGCTATGTGTATTCCGTTGGCAACACGAAGCAGCTCTACTGTAATGGCGAGCTCATCATAGACGCCCCAGAGGCCGCAACCGGTACCCTATCCACCTCCATCACGAATTGGGCCATCGGCACGAACGCTAACCACGGACAAGGTTACACGGGAATGCTTGATGACGTCCGTGTCTATAACGCGATTCTGACCCAGCCAGAAATTCAAGCGATCGTCGACGGCATAGCCGAAGTAAAAGGACCTGCCACCAGTCCAAAGCCAGGAAATAATGCAACAGACGTGCTTCGTGACGTAGTTCTTGGCTGGACTCCTGGAGAATTCGCCAACACGCATGATATCTACCTGGGCACGGTTTTCGACGATGTCAACAATGCCAGGAGAACCGATCCGCGGGGTGTGCTGGCCAGTCAAGGCCAGCTTGCCACAACCTATGATCCTCCGGGCCGTCTCGATTTAGGCCAGACCTATTACTGGCGCATCGATGAGGTCAACGCTCCGCCGACATCGACCATCTACGAAGGCAGTGTCTGGAGCTTCACGGTCGAGCCCGTTGCTTATCCGATTGGTGCCAGCAGTATCAGCGTTACCGCGTCCAGCTCGAATAGCGCGAGTGAGGGGCCTGAGAATACAATCAACGGTTCTGGACTGGACGCTGACGACCTGCACTCGGTCGTAAGTACGGATATGTGGCTCAGCGGCATCACGGGGCCGCAGCCGACCTGGATTCAATATGAGTTCGACAAGGTTTACAAATTGCATCACGTCGTCGTATGGAACCATAATACCTTGACTGAGCCGGTGATCGGCTTTGGCATCAAGGCAGCGACCATTGAGTATTCGGTCGATGGGGCTGCCTGGGTCACACTGGGAACGGCTCATGAGCTTGCCCGGGGGCCCGGTGTAGCGGGTTATGCTGCCAATACCACCGTCGATCTTGGCGGTATCGCGGCAAGATATGTCAAGATCACTGCGAACAGCAACTGGGGAGGCATCGTGAACCAATTTGGCTTGAGCGAGGTCCGATTCTTCAGCATCCCTGTCGTAGCACGAGAGCCTGATCCGGCTTCCGGCGCGGCGGATGTGGACGTGGATGCAACGCTAAGCTGGAGAGCGGGACGAGAAGCGGCTAAGCACAATGTCTATCTGAGCACCGATGAGCAGGCCGTGATAGACGCGACGGCTCCTGTTGTGACCGTAACCTCACCCAGCCATGCGGCCACTATGAATTTGGCCAGCACGTATTATTGGCGCGTCGATGAGGTCAACGATACAGAGACGCCCACAACCTGGCAAGGAGATATCTGGAGTCTCTCGACGCAGGAATACCTTGTAGTGGATGATTTCGAGGCCTACAACGACATCGAAGCAGGGCAAGAAGGCAGCAACTTTGTCTATGACACCTGGGCCGACGGCTTCGCCAACCCGGCCACCAACGGCTCGACCATGGGCTACACCGAGGCCTTCCAGCCCTCGATGGAGAAGACCCGGTTCTTCGACGGCAAGCAGTCGGTGCCGCTGTCCTACAACAACACCGCCGCGAGTCTTTCCGAGGTGACGGCAAATGGCGCGGATTTGTTGGCAGGCAAGGACTGGAGCAAGTACGGCATCAAAGGCCTGACGCTGCGATTCTATGGCGATCCCAACAATGCGCCGCAGCAGATGTATGCCAAAGTCAACGGCAAGAAGGTCCTCTACGATGGCGATGCCCAGAACCTCAAGAACGCTACATGGCAGATGTGGTATATCAACCTGGCCTCGTTAGGTACGAACCTGAGCAACGTCAGTACGCTGACCATCGGCTTCGAGCGTATTGGCGGGCTGGGTGGCCAGGGCATGATCCTGCTCGATGGCATCCGGCTGTATTCGTACGAGCGTCAGTTGATCACGCCGGCCGTACCCGATACCGCCAATCTGGTGGGGCACTGGAAGTTCGATGAAGGAGCGGGAACAACAGCCACCGACAGCTCGACCAAGAAGAACAATGGCACGATCACCGGTGCGCAGTGGGTGGCCGGACGTGTAGCTGGAGCGCTGAAGTTCAGTGGTGCCGAATATGTTCAGATCCCGGCTACCGCCTGGTCAACCATCCAAAACCAGGTGACGATTGGACTGTGGGTGTATGGCGACGTAGCGGCCCAGCCTCAGGCCGGTGTGATTTTCGCAGCCTACCAGGACCCGGCGGTGGGCAACACCAGGGTCGTGTCATCTCACTGCCCGTACAGCAACGGGAATGTGTACTTCGACACTGGCGGTACTTCCGCTGGCTATGACAGGGTCAACAAGGTCGCCACGGCTGCGGAGTACGAAGGGTCGTGGCAGTACTGGACGTTCACGAAGAACGCCGAGACAGGTGAGCAGAGTATCTATCTCAATGGCAAACTCTGGCACACTGGCACCGGGATGATCCGCCCCATGACAGGGGTCACCGCGTTCACCATCGGCTGCCATCCCGGTCTTTCAGACTACTTCATTGGAATGCTGGATGATTTCCGGCTCTACAACCAAGCATTGTCGCCGGGGGAGGTGGCTGGCCTTGCGGGCCTGATGGTACCGTTTGACAAGCCGTTCTGACAAGGGGTTGCTGTGATGCCTGTACTTGGTGCTCACGGGAATACGCAGGCAGTATGCGTATGACTTAGCCTTGATTATTCATGAAACTCATAGTGTCACGTACTGTTGAGGAAATAAACAGATAAATCCGTCAAGTGACACACAGGCTTGATACAAGCCAACGAAAAGAGTACGCAATAAGAGGATACATCCGTGTCACGTAAAGGGATTTTCCATCTCGATGCCAATTGGAGAGACCATCTGTACGTACCCCGACTCTCATGTCACCCTGTGGACTGGAAGTACGACAGTAGGAAACCTGGTACCATGACTCAAGGAGGACCGATAGGGACGGCACCCAAGCTGCAAGCCAGTTGCCTGAAGATGTCGAGGTAGGCAAAGGTCTCTGGCAATCCAATCCGGATGTGACGAAAGGTAAGCTTGATCCGGGCGGCAATCTTAAAGAGTTTCTCCCGAAGGGTCCACACTTGAGCCACACGCATGTCGCTGTCGTGGATGCGCTCCCGCATCCCTTGAAGGAGCATATAAGCCGCGCTGGTCAACAGAACGCGAAACACATTCGCTTCAAAACGATGACAGCTCGTCCGGTCGATTTGGAGGTCAAGCAATTCCTTGATGCGATTTTCACAATCACCGCGTTTACGATAACACGTATAAACCGTTTCGGGTGTATGACGCATGTTGGTAATCACAAAGCGGGGATTGTCTTTGGGCTCCCGGCCAGGCGCCATTACCACTTCGGCTTTGATGATGACCCGACGCTCGATGCCCTGCCAGGAGTGAGCCGCGTAGCGGGCCTCGCCGAAAACCCGAGCCGTTTGACCCGTTTCCCGAGCCAACTGGCGGGCCTGTTCCATCAAAGGCTCCGCCAGGGCCTCGAGACGCGAGTTTTTGCCCATATTGATCAAGTACTCAACCTGTAACTGTTCCAGAAGATCGAAGATGGGAGGGCTGGCAAATCCGCCATCCAGACGGACACGAATCCGGATCGTGGGCCACGTTTTTCGTAACCGTTCTACCAAACGGCGAAGCACCCAACGAGCCCATAGGGTCGCAGGGGCATTTCCCGGACGAAGCATCACGCCCACCAGGTACTGCTCGCCTTCGTCGTTAAAGCGAATAAAGATCGTTTGAGGCAGATAACACGAGTTGTCGTAGTGGCGATTGAAGAACGAGAACACCTGTTGACCATGCGTCGGATCATCCATGGGGTCGATATCGATGGTCATGCGTTTCGGTTTGCGTTGGCCTTTGCGTCGCTGAGCTTGATACTGCACGACCTGCTCGGCCAGACGGCAGCCGATCCGGAAGCAGGTATCCAAAGGGATCGCGTTTTCAAATCGACTCACCGTAGGCTGGGAGCCCAGCGACTGATCCGAAGCGTCCAGGGTCAGGCCAGCGAGCATCCGCAAGACGGGATCGTCTTTGACGCGTTTGACATCATTGGCATCGGGATAGCCACAGGCAATAGAAAAGAGGCGTTGCCTGACAAGTTCTTCGATGGTATGATCGATCTTGCCCGGTTGACGTGCGTCGCCGATGGCTTCGGTGAAGGCATTCAGCAAATGCATCTTCTGGCTGACGGCCTCCAGCAGGATGGCTCCGCCATCCGAACTGGTTTGTTTCTCACTGAAGGTCACTTGGACAGGTTTGTCAAACAGCTTTGCAAACAGCAGTGGCGTTGCATTTTGCTCTTTCATAGGGGATTTCTCCGTAAATCCGAAAATGCCTCTTCGTCTTTGTATACGGGCATTATAGAGCAATTTGAACGTCACTGCATCTTTTCTTCATGAATTATCCAGGTTAGGCGCTTTTCACCACTTACCTTTTATCTGGAGGATGTAGAGCAATGAAGACCGAAACGAGAATGTGTATGTGGGTGTGTGCCTGCGTATTGGTGCTGGGGCAGGTTCTGACAAGCGCAGGCAATGCGGCCGATCCTAGGCTTGTCGGCAGGTGGAGGCTTGATGAGACCTCTGGAACGACCGCGAATGACTCAAGCGGCAACGGAAACCGCGGTACCCTTCGCGGCAGCCCGCAGTGGAGACCCGGGATGATAGGCGGCGAGCATTGGTAGCGATAAATAGCTTCGCCCATAGGGTCCTTTCTCTGTCATCAAGAAATCGCTGCCTGAATCGCTGAAGAAGTGGTCGCTGCGAACGCTGCGTGAGAAGCTGATCAAAATCGGAGCCAAGGTGGTCAGGCATTCACGGTACGTGATATTTCAAATGGCCGAAGTGGCTGTACCGAGGGAACTGGTTCGTGAGATTCTTGAGCGAATTGGGCGACTGAGAGCCAGCCCAGAACTTGCGGGAACGGGATGACCAGTAAATCTGGACCACCGAGGAAAAGTCACTGGTCGAGGTGTGTCGAAAAACTGCTGAAATGCTTGATTCTTGGCGAATTAGCGTACTTGGAGGCCTTTCTGGAAGACGTATGGGCCATGTTGGTGACCAGACCCCTTGAAATACAGGCCCTGATTTTGGTATTGTTGACGGTGTTGCGTGCAGGAGTATCGATTATGAAGTCAAATGGCAAATCCCGGTTAAATGGGACATCCCGCATCACTGTGAAAAAAGCGATTGGCATCATTGGTGTACTACTGGTGGTTTCTACAACGGCGCTCGCAGCTGAAGCCTTGGTGCTGAATTATAACGCACCCGTTAATGGTGATGCTAATTCGGAAGCAACGACTCAAGACAGCGGACGAAGAGATAGCGGAGGAGGGTATATGAGAATAGCCCTTCTTCTGGGCAATGGACGTTTGGGAGCCATGTTTGGCGGGGGGATAGACCAAGAGCAACTCGTGTTTAATGAGATTTCGGCCTGGGCCAATGCGTCTCGCGGCCGTGACGAGGTGTCACAATCGGGAGTCCGTATCGGTTCATACAAACATCTTGAAACCGTCAGGGAAGCTACGCGCAATGAGCAATATGGCATCGGACCGAACAGTGTTGAGGTCCTGGCAACCCAGTATTTGAGCAGCCAACTCAAGTTAGGCAACTATACCTCCTTTACACAGGTGCAAATTTCTACCGGACACGATGCTTCCAAGGTTGAGAATTACCAACGAACATTGAATTTACGTACCGGAGTTGGCACCGTTAGCTATAGCATTGCCGGCAGCAAATTCACGCGTGAGTACTTCGTCAGTTATCCCAACGACCTGATGGTTGTGCGCTATACCAGTGACGGTGAACCCCTGAACCTGGAAATCCAACAATCTACCAAGCATGAAACAAAGCTTCTGCAGGGAGATAAGAATCACACTGTCTTGGTGGGTGAAACGCCCATGGCTAAAGACAACATTGAATTCATGCAGTTTGTTCACGTGTTGTCAAAAGACGCTCAGGATGGCGTTATCGCCACACCCGAAGGGATTATTACGGTCCGTAATGGAACGGATGTGACTCTTTACATTGCCGGATACACGGACTATCTGCCGATCTACCCTGCATTCAAGGGGCGTGATTATAAGGCGGACTGCGAAAAAACCATCGCCAAAGCCGTGTCCGCCGGGTATGACGCTCTGAAGAAGGCACACATTGACGATCTGACAACCTTAATTGATCGGTGCCGGTTTGAATTAGATTTCGAACCATCGGGGCTGACAACGGATCAACTCGTGGCCAAAGGCAAAAGCCTTGAGTTGGAGAACCTCTATTTTAATTTCGCCCGTTATCTACAAACAGCCTGTTCGAGAGGCACCGCCTGTCCTTCAAATTTGCAGGGGATTTGGAATATCTCCGCAAAACCAGCGTGGAATTGCGATTACCATAACGACATCAATCTAGCGATGAATTACTGGATGGTTGAGATGGCCAATCTCACCGAGTGCTTTGCACCCTATAGGGAATGGATGAAGATCATCGCAGTGTCAGGATCGCATACGGCCAAAGAGGCATACGGAGCAAGAGGCTGGAGTACCGGTTTGAATGGAAATGTATTCGGCTTTACGGCTCCCAATGAGCACGGTAGGAGAATGATGCATTCCGGTGCCTGGCTCTGCCAAAACCTGTATGAACACTACTCCTTCGGTCAGGATCGCAAGTTCCTGGAAGAGATTTACCCCATTATCAAAGGAGCCGCAGAATTCTATGTCGATTTTCTTGCTCCCTGGAAAGATGGGACGCTGGTTTGCTATCCCACCTGGTCACCTGAGAACTATTTCCTCAAAAGCAAGTATGGCCGTTTAAACAAGGTGGGTTATGGTGCCTCTTATGATCAGCAGTTGGTTTACAATTTGTTTACCGATTGCATAGAGGCGTCCGTTCTTCTGAAAAAGGATGAAGCCTTTCGAAAAACTCTCCAGGACATGATCCCCAAACTCTGTCCGCAGAAGATTGGTCGATTGGGACAATTGCAGGAATGGCCGGAAGACTGGGATACTCCCGATGATATGTGGGGCCATAATGAATCTCCCCTTATCGCCCTGTATCCAGGTCGCGATATCTCCCTGCTGACCAATAAGGAGTTGGCAGAGGCATTCCAAGTGTCATTGGGCCACAGAACTAGAGGAGGAAGAGGCGGTGGTTGGGGCGGGGCCTGGGCGGTCAGCTTCTGGGCACGATTACAGGATGGTGAAAGGGCTTACCCGTATGTAAGTCCTGCACGCTCGGCCAACCTGTTTAATGGTCAAATCGATGCTAACTTTGGTGTTCCTGCCGGAGTCTGTGAGATGCTGCTCCAGAGTCATCTGAGGAGCATTAATAACAGTGCCGAAAAAATCGGTGATGCCGCATTTGTGGGCTATAAGAAGGACTATAAGAAGGACAAAAAGGTTCCCAATCATTTTGTCCCCGTTGTACCGGATGAAACACTGGCCAGTGCTCCCTATATCCTTCATCTCCTGCCTGCACTTCCATCAGCCTGGCCTAAGGGCAGTGTCAAGGGCCTCCGGGCACGCGGCGGGTTTGAGGTAGATATCGAATGGAAGGATGGAAAGCTCGTTCAGGCGACGATTCACGCCAAGCGTGACGGGTCGTTCCGCATCTATGACCAAGGAAAGCTCAGCGAGGTTATTTCGCTAAACCAAGGGCAGTCGAAGGTCTGGCCGGGAACGATCTAGTTAACGATAAAAAACGTTGATTTATTTAGAAGGATCCCAGTCATGAAAAAACTGATCGTACTGCTAGCACTGACCATTCTTGTTACCATGAGTTCGCTGACTCTCGCACAGACCACAAGCAAGCCCAAACTCTCTGGTGATCTGAAAAACGATCCCGCCCGCGAAGAGGAATTCATGGACTGGGGTCTGGGTATGTTTGTGCACTGGTCACTCGATTCCCAGTTGGGCTCGGTGATCAGCCACTCCATGGACATGGCCTCCAAGAAGTATCTGGATCGCTATGTCAACGAACTGCCCAAGATCTTTAATCCCACTGAGTACAATCTGACAAGTGGATGGAGATCGCCAAGCTGGCCGGTGTCAAGTACATGGTCCTGACCACCAAGCACCACAACGGCTTCTGCATGTGGGACACCAACACCACGGACTTCAGTATCATGCATACGCCTTACGGTAAGGACATTGTCCGCCGGTATGTTGATGCCTGCCGTCGGTACGGCATGAAGGTCGGCTTCTATTACTCTCCGGAAGACTTTTGGTACAACTACAAAGAAGGCGTACCTGCCCGAGGCGGTAAGGATTACGGTCGCATCCGCGAAGCCTTGATCGAGTACACTAAGCGTCATCTGGACGAACTCTTGACCAACTACGGTGAAATCGATGTCATCTTCTTAGATGGCGGCCACAAGGGAGAGTTGGGCCAATACGTTCACAAAATCGCACCCCACTGCCTCGTTACCCGCGGAGAGATGGTGACACCGGAACAGAAACTTCCCAAAGACCCCATCCCCGGTCCCTGGGAAACCTGCTTCACCTTGGGCAATCAATGGCAGTACAAGCCCACCAATGAGGACTACAAGTCAGGCTCGCAACTCATCAATATGCTCATCGAAACCCGTGCCAAGGGCGGCAATCTACTCATTAACATGGGCCCCATGCCCTCGGGACTTGTTCCCTTGGAGCAAGAGGAACGTTTTCGAGAGTTGGCTCTCTGGATGTTTGTTAATGATGAGGCCATCCACAATATCCGCCCCTACATCACTGCCGGCAGCAAAGACGTGTACTACACCCAATCCAAGGATGGCAAATACGTCTATGCTTTCCTGACCCAGTTTACGAGTAACGATCCTCAGGGCAATACCCAATGGGGTAGACAAAAAAGGAAAGAGGTCCTGCTGAAAGAACTCAAGGCAACCGACCAAACTGTTATCACCGTTCTGGGCCAGGACGATCGTGTGGATCGCTATTCAAACCGAGATCTCGCCACACGTTTTACTCAAACCGAAGAGGGACTGGAGATTGATGTCATGCGTGCTCAACGTCTTTACAACAACCGCCGCTGGCCCAATGCCGTTGTTCTGCGACTGGAGAATGTCGAATTTGCCAAGTAAACGGGACTAGAAGGGAAAATTAGGAAGGAGTGGGTATTAGCTAGTGTCTTTCAAAAGGAGAAATATTCCATCAATGTGATCCATTTTGTGAAGGAAGGCAGCGAATCCGGGGCCGACCCGAAGTTTGCCTGGGTAGCGAAGGCAACCCGCGGTGAATACCAGCGGGTCGAAGGTATAAAGGCCATTTAGAGTTATGTGTCCGGGAATGATGAAGGATGAGTGGATTGGAAGGAAATCCTTACACGGACCATGGTAGAGGTTGTTTAAATAGGAGATGAAATATGAATTTGACTATAAGAAGCTTCATGGTTTGTTTGTTGTGTTTGGCTTATCCTGTGCTGGTCTTTTCTGCATCGGAGCTCACCTTTAATGCCTCCGCCCAGCCGTCGAAGTTGGTGCTGGGGGGGGAGAGTTTGCTGGGATACGATTCGTCAACGGGATTTAACCTTCGCTATTCCAAGGGCGATGACGTCACGAATACACGTCTTAGCAAAATTTCCACTTCGGGCAATGAAATCAAAGTGTCCCATCCCGATGGGAAGCCGGAATTCACCTTTCAAATCGATACCTACGATAATCACCTGGCCATCCATTTACTGGACGCTCAGGGCATCGGAACGGGCCGAGATTATAGCTTGAGTTTGGAGCTCGATGCTGAAGGTGTTGCTGTTTATACGCTCAATGACTTAATGACGGCCAATACAGGTAATCAAAGAGGAAGAAGAACAAGAGGAAACAATACCGTGCTGAGTTGGCCCTACCTCTGGGGGAGGCCGCGTCCCAACGGGACACGCGGCAGTGTGGTCCTCTACAATAACCGCCTGAGCGGAAGCGCACGGGATGAGGTTCTGGCAGAGATCTGGTCTGCCCAGGGGACGGCCGGCCACATGGTGCGCCCGGCAGGGCAGGCGACGTGGGCCCCAGCGGACGTGCTGTCCTGGGTCGATCGATGGGTAGCGAAGTTTTCAAAAATAGCGACGGTGAGCATTGATGCAGCGAATAAGGAGGAGCTCTACGAAATGACCGACAAATACCTCATTCCCAGCGGTGCCAATCGTCTTTATATGTTCTCCACCGTGTGGAGGGGCGAGTATCATCTCGATCAACAGACGATGGTAGACGTCAATACCAAGATCTTTCCCAATGGCAAATCTGATTTGATTGCCTACAGTGAATATCTGGCCAAGCACGGCGCCCATCTGCAGCTCAAGAGTCTCGGCCCTCAAATCGGTAAAAATGACGAACGCTACATTTCCTCGTCCTCGGTTGACCGCCGTTTGATGAGTTGGTGCACCGGCACGCTGGCCGAAGACGTCGACCCGTCCGCCACCACGATTCGTTTCCGACCCGGTCCCGAGCCCATGGTTCGGATGGAAACCGAAGGGCCCATGCGTCTTGGGAACGAGATCATTTCGGCGGGCCGGATAACCCGAACCGATGATGTGTGGGTACTGGAGAACTGTGAGCGGGGCTACGGAGCGAGCACCGCCAAATCCCACCGTGCGGGCACCGAGATGCAGGGAATTGTGCTCTCAAATGGTGTGATCGATTTCGAGGACGATTTTGGCATGCCCAACAGCATTGCCGAAGAGATTTGCGGTGAATACGGGGACTTCCTCAACGAGCTGAACGTGGGGCATCTGCACTTTGATGGTAGCGGCAGGATGGGCATTTATCCCTGGTACGTTCGTGATTTTACAGACTATGTCTACAGCAGGCAGGATCAGCCGGTCACCGGCAGCACAGTGGGAGGAGGTATCAAGGCCAACTTTGAGAAGCAGTTCAGCGCAGCCAAGGCGATCAGCGGGGCAACAGGCTATCGCGATATTCGAATAGGCCCGCGTTTATATCAAAGAGGCAGGAAGCACACTGAGTTTGCGACCAGCATGCTGGATCTGAACTTTGATGTGTCGGACGGGATCAACCTCGGCAGCCGTCGGCCAACCTTCTGTGGTGGACAAAGTGGTGGCAGCCTTTCCTTGAACACCTTGAACAGCTACGGATTGACCGGCTATGCGTTTCAGCTTTTCAAGTACTGGATCGAGCTGGCTCCGGTGTTTGACGACGCAGATGCGGATTACGTCGCCGGTTTTTTGAGAAAGACTGGCAACCATTACGGGGGCGAGGATGTCCTGGTGCTCAGCAAAAACGGCGAGGGGGACTACATCTTCACGCCCCATCGTGTCATGGGGCGAACTTCAGGCGAGGATGCACCATTCACAATTGATCAGGAATGGGGCGCGGTTCCGCGTTTTCAGAACATCACCGCCGGCACGACGATGGAGCTGCTCAATCCCTACGACGCGCAGGAGCCGCAGGTGGTGATTTACGTCGTGGAAACTTCCTCGGCCTTGAAGAATCCCATTATCAAGGTGAACGGCAGGGGAGAGCTATCCGTGAAGGGTGAGATTCAACCCAACGAATACATGAAGTTTGAAAGCGGCAACACTGTGAACGTCTATGATTACAACTGGAACCTGCTCCGCAGCCTGCCGGCAATGACCAAGTCGTTTACCGTCAACAAGGGCAACAATACCGTCACAACGACGGCTGGCAGTGGCTCAGACACACCGGACCTCAGAGTGCAGTTCATCACACTCGGCCCAACTTATGTGCTGGAATCCAACAAGCATCTCCAGCGACAAGTCAGGTCAAGTCAATGAACAATAAGAAAAGGAGCACGAAAATGAAGACAGGTGTCATCTCGTTAGTCTTGCTATGCCTACCGGTTTGCAGTTGGGCAACGGATACCTTTTCGACGGCTTATTTTGAAGCTGAAAACTTTACCAGCCAGACCGGCGGGAATAAGGCATGCACCGAATATTTTCCCTATATTGGAGAGGGTTACCTGGAGATGGGGGGGCAAGGGGCCACCGTTACCTGGAATAACATCACGGTACCCAAAGCGGGTAAGTATACCCTCATCTTGAAATACGCCAATAACACCCATCAAGATCGGCCTTGTGATTTAAAGGTAAATGGAATTCTCATCAAAAATATTCCCTTTGGTCCGTTCAAAAAGAACTGGGAGGTTCCCTGGCCCGCTGCTACAGAATACAATTCAGAGACCGTTGGCTGGGCCAAGTATTGGAATGCGAGGGTGATTGTCGATTTAAAGGCCGGAGCCAATACTCTGGAGCTTATTGCTACATCTGCAGCAGGGGGACCCCACATCGATAACATTGGTGTGAGCACAGCGGTCAGTGAGCCGCCTGCTCCTGTCGTCAATGTTAAAGATCACGGTGCAGTAGGAGACGGCAGTACGGATAATAGTGAAGCCATAGCGAATGCCATCGCGGCTTGTCCTGCCGGAGGCTCTGTAGTATTCGATGAGGGCATTTATATGACGGGCTCCATTACCCTTAAGGCAAATATGACTCTATGGGTTTCGGAGAAAGCCGTTATTCGTGCGATTCAAGATAATTCCAAGATTAAAAACTATTCAGGCGGGCTCTTTACAAAGTATTTCCTGTGCGGTAATCAGGTCAATAATATGACCATTACTGGCGGGGGGACCCTTGATGGAAATGCCATTGGAAGCTATCGGATCAGTCCCAATTCCCGTCGCCCGACATTATTGGGATGGGTGAATTCACAAAACGTTACGGTTACAAACGTCGATCTATTGAACAGTGATTTCTGGACCTTTGTTCCTCAGGAATCAGATCATGTCATTATTGATGGCATCAATATCTTCAGTCTCCGTAAAGATGGAATAGCCCCTCTGGATTGCCACGACATCTCCATTACCAATAGCGTCATCGAATGTGGGGATGATGCGCTGACTCCCAAGAGCTACAGTTCTAAGGGCATTGATAACCTGGTGATCAAAAACGTGACCATAAACAGTACCAAGTGGAAGGGGATTAAATTCGGATTTTCAAGTGTGGGCCCTTTTACTAATTCTTTGTTTGAAGATATTGCCATGGTGCATATCCAGGCGGGGATTTGTCTCCTATCAATTGATGGTTCTCAGGTATCGAATTTAACATTTAACCGTATAAAGATGAATAACGTATTTACTTGAGAGTACCGAGTTTTGAGAATTAGATTCGAAGGGGGAAGGTGCGTGAAACTGTAGGTGATTTGTTCACAACAACCGATCATACAGTAGATTTTG
>Ga0307380_10004011_pt1 | contig 20089 bp, 11 predicted proteins | sample UN3MG_FD_202239 | JGI IMG/M metagenome (GOLD analysis project Ga0307380, IMG submission 202239) | Soil microbial communities from Risofladan, Vaasa, Finland - UN-3 | ecosystem: Environmental > Terrestrial > Soil > Coastal area > Acid sulfate soil | place: Finland: Risofladan, Vaasa | collected... | reverse complement strand
CGGACCGGCCGCTCTACCAACGGATCTACGAATTCGCCGAGGCGATTTTGGCGCTGAAAGAGATGGAGTTCCTGGGCAAGGCCGCCGCGGGTCCCTTACCCCAGCGGATCGACGCCTTGGCGTGCGAGATCCTCCACCGGCTGGAGCAACGAAACGGGGCGGATCGGCAGGACTGCACGATCCCGGAACGGGTCAAGACACTGCGCCGCATCTCGCTGGAGCAGTTGGAGAACGTCGAGGAAAACGATCCTCGCCACAAGCAACTCCACGACGACCTGGACGATCTGTTCCTGGTCGTCCAGTTGTTCAGTTACCCGGGAGATTACGTGGCCGAGCGGCCCAGCATCGAACGGCTCGCCGAAACGTTGGACAAGTTCGAGGAGGACGTCTTGGGCAAGTACAGCGCGGCCGTCCGTTCTGCTCGCGAAGTGACGGTCCAGTTCGGCGAGCCGATCGCGGTGCCGTCCACCCGAAATCGGAAATCGGCCGCCGGGGAACTCACGGACACACTGGAGCGGCGGGTTCAAGAGATGCTCGATGGGCAGACGCAAGCCGGGTAGTGGTACGACTACCGATCAAGGTCGGGCACCACACGGCGACAATGTAGCTCGTCTTAAGATCCACTGCCTGACATGAACCGACAGTCGCGCCCCCCTACTTGCCTGCTTGGCATCGCTCAGCCGCTGTGCAATAATCGGCAAATCTCTCCAAATCGTCAAGAAGACCCCTTGACACATTCAAACTACCATGGTAGTATTACCGCAGTAGTCAACCGCAGGCAGCGCACAGGACGCCGGAAAGCCAATGACCGAGAAGCGAACCTATCGGCTGGGTGACCTGCAATTGCGGATCATGAGGGTCCTCTGGCATTCCGCCTCGGCCAGTGTCGCCGAGGTGCAGGAGGAACTCGGCCCCCAGCAGTTGGCCTATACGACCGTTGCCACCATGCTTCGGAAGATGGAGAATCGGGGGCTGGTGCGGCACGTCGAAGAGGGGCGGAAGTTCATCTACGAGCCGGCCGTGACCGCCGAGGACGTCACCCGAAGCATGGCCGACGACCTGGTCGACCGCCTTTTCGAAGGGAGCCTGGCCGAGACGGTCAGCCACCTGCTGCAGACGCGAGAGGTCGGCCCGACGGAATTGGCACGGCTGGAACGGTTGATCCAAGAGCACAAGCACCAGCGATGATGCGTCCGGAACTGAACCATGCACAGCGACTTGGCACCTGAGTACGGTTTGTGGTTGGAATCGGTGGTCGTGTTGGCGGCCGGCACGGTGGTGATCGTCGGTCTGGCCGTGTTGGTCTCCCGGCTGGTCGGCTCGGCCGTTTGGCGGCGGACGATCTGGCAAGTTGCCACGCTGGGGCTGTGGGGACTGGTGCTGGTCGAATGGACCGGCACCGGCGCGGGGCTGGTGCGGCTGTGCTCTCTGCACGCGCAGACAGCGGAAACCACAACGGCCGCGCTTCCCGCGCCCGTGGACCAACCGGCGGAAAAACCTTCGCCCGTCGTTGCGGCGAAGCGTTCGGTCCAGCGGCCACGCGGTATTGAATTGCCGACGTTTTCGCCCGGCATGGGCGAGTTCACCGGGCCGGGTCTTGCGGCATTTACGGACATTGGTCCGGTGCCGGCCGAATCGTGGGACATGGCCCCGTTCGGCGAGTTCGATTTCGGCCGGGAGGACGGCTACGGGGATTTCGCTGCGGATTTCGTGGCGGCGTCCTCGGCTCCGCCGGCCGTCATCTCGCAGGTTCGGCCGTTTTGCGTGTGGTGGCCGGGATTGGTTTGGCTGCTGGGCACCGCGGTCGTGGCCGGTCGGGCCGTGTTCGCCCGGCTGTTGCTCTGCGTGCTGCGGCGGCGGCAGGTACCGGTCGTCGACGCCGGCCTGTGCGAGTGCGTTCGCGGGCTGGCCCGGCGATTGGGCATCCGGCGTCCGGTCGGCGTGTTGCAGTCGGGCGGACTGAGGGCGCCGGTGGCGTTCGGCAGTTTTCGGCCGACGGTGCTCCTGCCGACGGGTTTCGCCGAGGAGTTCGACCGGCGGCAGCAGGAGGCGATGCTCGCCCACGAGTTGGCCCATCTGCGTGCCGGCGATCCGGCGTGGCAACTGGCGGCCGATCTGGCGTGTGCGTTGTTGTGGTGGCACCCGCTGGCATGGTGGTCGCGGCGGCGGTTGCGCTCTGCCGGCGAGGTGGCGGCCGACGAGGCGAGCCTGCTGGTCCCCGACGGCCCCGGGGTGTTGGCGTCCTGCCTGGTGGCGATGGGCCGGCGTTTTTCCAGCCGCCCGAGGTTGGGATGGCTGTCGATCGAGGGCCCCGGCTTTCGGTCGGCGTTGGGCCGCCGCGTGGAGCGGCTGCTGAATCTTCGAGCCGGGCCGTGGCGAGCCCCGGGCCGCGGCCGGTCGGTCTGCGTGAAGACCCTGTTTCCGGTGGCATTGGTGATCGTGGCAATTACTTGTACGGCCTGGGCCCGAGCCCAGGCTACCCTGAACGAAGGAGGAACGACGATGAAGGTATTTTCCAGTTCGTGGCGTCGGTCGCTGGCGGCCGTCGCGCTGGTCACGCTTTGGGGCGTGACTTCCAGCGACGCCGTGGCCGCCGAAGGGCAGGAGGGCGAAGGCCCCAAGCTCGAGGGGAAACTTGTCCTTGAAGGCGAGGGCGAAGGCGAGGTCCGCGAGCGTGAGGCGCCAAAACGCGAGGAAGGCGAAGTCCGTGAGCGTGAAGCGCCAAAACGCGAGGAAGGCGAAGTCCGCGAGCGTGAAGCGCCAAAACGCGAGGAAGGCGAAGTCCGCGAGCGTGAAGCGCCAAAACGCGAGGGCGAAGGCGAGGCCCGCGAGCGTGAAGCGCCAAAACGCGAGGAAGGCGAAGTTCGCGAGCGTGAGGCGGCGGAGCGCGAAAGGGCCGAAGCTCGTGAACGCGAGGCCCGCGAGCGTCCCGATCAGCCCCGTGGCGAGGGGGAAGAGCGGATTATGGCGCTGAGGCGCGAGCACGGGGCGTTGGAGGAGCGTGCCGCTCAGATCCGGCGCGAGTTGGAAGGCGTTTTGCGAGAACACGGGGAAGGCCACCCGGCGGTCCGGGAACTGGCCGGCGAATTGGAGCGGATCCAGAACCAGATGCGCGAGATTGCCGCGGCCGCGCGAGGCGGAGAGCCCCGTCCGGATCAACCCCGTCCGGATCAACCCCGTCCGGATCAACCCCGTCCGGATCAGCCCCGTCCGGATCAGCCCCGTCTGGATCAACCCCGTCCGGATCAACCCCGTCCGGATCGCCCGGCACCGGGCCCGGACATGGAGCGGCGGATCCAGCACCTGAGAGTCGCGGTGGAGAACCTTCGCGCGGCCGGGATGCCAGACCAGGCCGAGATGCTCGCCCAACAGGTCGAGCGGATGATGCGCGGCGGCCAGGTTCCCGACGGCCCGCGTCCGGAGGGTCCCGAGCGGATGATCAACGAGTTGCGTGGCCAGGTGGATCAACTCCGCCGCGACATGGCGGAGATCCGCGGAGCCCTGAGGGAGCTGCTCGAGCGGGAGCGGTAGGCGAGAAGCCGCAGTTGATAGTCGATTCCGGGCCGGGCAACTGCGGTTGCCCGGCCTTTTTTGGGTTCTTTGGGCAATTTCGTGGCTGCCGGGTGAAACAGCGGGTTCAAGGACGAGTACGGGTTCCTCTTCTCTGTTCACGACGCTCGAAGACGTGGAATCAGAGAAGAGGAACCCGTACTCCCCCGTGCCGTCAGGTTCGATGGACCGGAAAGTGAGCCGCGGAAATCACTGAAGGACCTTTTTCGTTTTTCTTTCATCGAAACGGGTTTTCGGCCGCAGATCCGCGCAGCCCGTTCCGAAGTGCCGGCCGTATTGGTATAACCAACGGGCATGATGGACGAGGAAATTCAACCCCCGCGCAACTTCGCCCTGGTGGCGGCGATCTTCGAGGGCGGGCTGGCAGTAGTGGCCGTGGGACTGGGCGCGCTCTTGGGCCTCGATCCGTTGCAGTCGTTCCCCCAGACGCTCTCCGCGGGGGCTTGGGGCGTGGGTTGGGGGCTGGCCGCCACGCTGCCGGCGCTGGCGGCCGTCTGGTTGTGCATCAAGTGTCCGCTGCGGCCGTTCGTCGAGCTGGTCCGCGTGGTCGACGAGATGCTCCTACCGCTGTTTCGGGACTTCCGGCTGGTGGAAATGGCGGTGATTTCGCTTCTGGCCGGTCTGGGCGAGGAGTTGCTCTTTCGGGGAATCCTCCAGCAGGCGCTGGCCGACTGGATCCAAGGGGACCTCGGCGTCGGGGTCGGCCTGGGCGTCGCGGCGATTCTCTTCGGCCTGCTGCATCGCATCACGTTGACCTACGCGGTGCTGGCCACCCTGATCGGCCTCTACCTCGGCTTCCTGTGGATCGTCAGCGACTACAACCTGCTGGTTCCCATCACGGCCCATGCCGCGTATGATTTCCTGGTATTGGTTTATATGGTAAGAATACGGAAGACGGCGCGCCGGGCGCAGCAAACCGACCCAGGGGACACAGGCCATGGCGAAGACGACCAACGGCCGACGGATTAAGAAGTTCGATTTCCAGCCGGGGCTGATCGTCGCCGGAAAGTACGAGATCGTCGCCCAGATCGGCGCCGGCTGGGAAGGCGAGGTCTATCTGGTGCGGGAATGCGCCACGGGGATCGAGCGGGCGGCCAAGTTCTGGTATCCCCACCGCAACCGGCAGAACCGGGCCTCGCGGTTCTACGCCCGAAAACTCCACAAACTCCGCCACTGCCCGATCCTCATCCAGTACCACACCCAGGAGACCATCGACTACGACGACGTGCCCGTCCGGTTCCTCGTCTCCGAATACGTCGAGGGGGAACTGTTGAGCGAATTCCTCGCCCGCCAGCCGGGCAGACGGGTCCCCGTCTTCCAGGCCCTGCACCTGCTGCACGCACTGGCCGCGGGCATCGAGAGTATCCACAACCTGGGCGAATACCACGGCGACCTGCACGACGACAACGTGATCATCCGGCGTTACGGGCTGTCGTTCGACCTGAAGCTGGTCGACATGTTCCACTGGGGACCGGCCAGTACGGACAATATCCACGAAGACGTCTGCAATATGGTCCGGATCTTCTACGACGCGATCGGCGGGCAGAAGCGGTACGCCAGGCAACCGCCCGAGGCGAAGTCGATCTGCTGCGGGCTGAAACGCTCGCTGATCCTCAAGAAGTTCCGCAACGCGGGCCAATTGCGGCAGTTTCTGGAAACGATGCAGTGGGATTGACGGCCACAGGAGAAGGCGGGTGGCTGGGGTCGAAGCACGAGGGACGAGTGCTGAGCCCCCAGAGAACCAGGTCTGGGGGCTCGGTGCTCGTCCCTCGCACCTCGACCCCAGCCACCCCTTAGCCACCCGACGGACAAGACTCCTCAGATGCACCAACCCGAACCATCCCCCGCCGAAATGCTGGCCACGCCGGTGGAGTTTCTCAACGGGTTGGGGCCGCGCCCGGCACAATTGTTCCGGCGGCTGGGACTTCATTTCGCCCGCGACGTGCTGTTCTTCTTCCCCCGGGCTTACGAGGACCTCAGCGACGTGCGGGAGATCGGCGACCTGGAAGTGGGCCGGCTGCAGAGCGTCCGCGGCGTGGTCGAAGAGATCGAACAGCGCTCGACGGCCTCCGGCGGCTGCGTGCTCGGCGTGCTCGTGAAATGCCCCACCGGCTACCTCCGCGGCCTCTGGTTCAATCAGCCCTTCATGCGGGACAAGTTCACCTTCGGCCAACGGGTGATGTTTTCGGGCAAGCCGAAATACGAGGGGCTGGCCTGGGAGATGCACCATCCGCGGGTGGAGACGCTCGATGACGAGGAAGAGGAGCCGGCCACAAAGATCCTGCCCGTCTATCCGCTGACCGAGGGGCTTCAGCAGTGGCAGATCCGCAAGATCGTTCGCGGCGTGCTGGGGACGTACGGCGATTTGCCCGACGAGGTCTTTCCCGCCGCCTATCTCGAAAGCCACGATCTCTGGCCGCTGCGGCGGGCATTGCGGGAGATCCATTTTCCCGGCGACCAAGAGAGTCTCGCCCGGGCAAGGCGGCGGCTGGCGTACCAGGAACTGCTGATCCTGCAACTGGCCCTGGCCGTCAAGCGCCGGGGGCAGCGCGACCTGCGGCAAGCCCCGCCGCTGGAAGCGACCGCCAAGATCGACGCCCGAATCCGGCGGCTGTTTCCGTTCAGGTTCACGGCCGGGCAAGAGCAGGCGGTGGCCGAGATCGCCGCCGACATGAACCGGCCGGTCCCGATGAACCGGCTGCTGCAGGGCGACGTGGGCAGCGGCAAGACGGTCGTGGCGCTGTACGCGATGCTGCTGGCGGTGGCCCACGGCTATCAGGCGGTGATGATGGCCCCCACGGAGGTACTCGCCCGACAGCACGCCCTGACGCTCGAGAAGCTGCTCTCGGCCAGCCAGGTCCGCCGTGCCCAACTGACCGGCGGACTGACCCCAAAGCAGCGCGAGACGGTCTTGCGGCAGATCGCCGCCGGCGAGCTGGACGTCGTGGTCGGCACCCAGGCGATCATCCAGGACGACGTCGATTTCGCCCGGCTCGGCCTGGTGGTGATCGACGAGCAGCACAAGTTCGGCGTCCGCCAGCGGGCCGTGTTGAAGAAGCAGACGGGCCGGGATCCCCATTACCTGGTGATGACCGCCACGCCCATCCCGCGGACCGTGACCATGACGCTCTTCGGCGACCTGGACGTCTCCACGCTTTCGGACAGCCCGCCGGGACGGCAGGCGGTCAACACCTATCTGGCCGAAGAGTCGCAGCGCCAGCGGTGGTGGGAGTTCTTCCGCAAGAAGCTTCGCGAGGGGCGGCAGGGCTACGTCGTCACGCCGCTGGTCGAGGAGTCGGACCTGGCGGCCGCCAGCCTGGAGGCGACCTACGAAGACCTGGCCAACGGCGAGCTGGAGGCCTTCCGGTTGGGCCTGATCCACGGGCGGATGAACCCGGCCGAGAAGGACGCCGCGATGGACGACTTCCGCAGCGGCAAGATCCAGGTGTTGGTTTGCACGTCGGTCGTCGAGGTCGGCGTGGACGTTCCCAACTCCACGCTGATGACGATCGAAGGCGGTCATCGCTTCGGCCTGGCCCAACTGCACCAGTTGCGCGGCCGGATCAGCCGCGGCAGTTATCCGGGCTTCTGTTGCGTGTTCGCCGATCCTCGGACGGACGAGGCCCGCGAGCGGCTCGACGCGTTCGTCTCGACGACCGACGGATTCGCGCTGGCGGAGCGGGATTTTCGGCTGCGCGGCCCGGGCGACCTGTTCGGCACGCGGCAACACGGCCTGCCGCCGCTACGGATCGCCGATCTGACGCGCGACGCCGCGCTATTGGAGGAGGCCCGCCGCGACGCCCAATCGCTGATCTCCGCCGACCCGGGCCTGGCCCATCCCGACCACGCCGGACTGCGCCGCATGACGGTCGTGCGTTACGGGAAGGCGTTGGAGTTGGGCGACGTGGGGTGAGGATGAGTCCTGCCCTCAGCGCGGATTTCGTCGAAGAACTCCTTCAGGCCCTCTTCGTCGTAATCGGTGTATTGCCCACTACGAAGCTGCGCGGTGCCCTTGTCGATGTGATCGAGAAGCTGTTGCCGTCGCTTCAACAACTCGACGGCTTCGTCGAGAGCCTGCTCCCGGCTCTGGAAGGTGCCGCACTCGACGGCGTGCTGGATAAACTGCTCGTTTTCCGGTGAAAGGCCGCTGCTCATGGCAAAGGTCCTCCATTTGGTGTCCATGTATAGGATATCACGGCAGGCACGCTGGGGCAATACCCCGCTGAAGAACGACGAGTGGAAACGGACGCTGGGTTGCCTTAAGGGGAGACCCAGACGTAGGCCGGAACAAGCGCAGCGCAGTTCCGGCACGATCCGGCACGATCCGGCACGATCCGGCACGATCCGGCACGATCCGGCACGATCCGGCACGATCCGGCACGATCCGGCACGATCCGGCATTTGGTGTGGCAAGGCCGCATGGAGCCACGTGCCGGAACTGCGCTGCGCTTGTTCCGGCCTACTTTGCTTGTTCCGGCCTACTCGTCGGCCCCCATCGCCTCGACCTGCCGTCGGGCTTCTTCGACCGAGAGGCGGACTTGGGGAACGTCGACGTGCGGATCGAGCAGATCGTCCTCCTCGGTCTCTTCGGCCAGCGCGTCCTCGACTTCGCTCTGCAACGCGTCGAGCCACGCGGGAACCTCGAAGCCGGTGCCGCTCAGCTCGGCCGTGAACTCCTCGATCTCCTCCTCCAGACGCTGGAAGTGTTCCGGCTCGCCGCCGCCGTGCAACTCGTCGATGGCCGGGCGGACCAGCGCGCAGAGCCGGTCGATGTCCAGCGGGCGGACGAAGCGCTCGGCCAGCCGGTCGGCGATGCTCGGCAGACGCATGCCGTGCTTCTTGACCAGCCGGCCGAAACGCCTGAGGTGGTCGTCGGCGATCTCGCCGGTTCGCCGTGCGACGGCCTCGCGCCAGACGGCCGCCGCCTCGTCGCGTCCGCCGCGCACCAGCACGTCGTGGGCCAGCATCACCGGCTGCAGGTTCCAAGCCACCCGGTCGCAACTCGCCCGCAGCCGCAGGAAATCCAGCAGCGTATAGAGCATTTCGCCGCGGTCCGACTGGGTCGTCGTCGAGTTGTAATCGATATACTCCGAGTAGTTCTCCACCACGGCTTCCAGGATCACCTCGAGATGGCGGATCGCGTCGGCGCGCGAGAGTTCGCCGCCCAGATCGGCCAACAGCCGGAACTCTTCCGCGTCGGGTTCTTCCGCCAGCGCGTCGAGATACGCGTCGACCCCCTGGTGCAGGATCGCGCTGAGGTTGTTCAAACCCATGAACCGTTGCGTGAACAGATCAGCGCCGTAGCGCTCGATGAACCGTTTGAGCGTCCGAAAACGCCGCTCATCGCCGACGGTCTCCAATACGGAAAGCCGGACGCCGCGGCTGTGGGCCAGCCAGCAGCGCAGCAGCACCTCGGTGGTCTGCTCCAACAAGGGGATCAGCTCGACGTCGGATTCCGCCGTCGAATCGCCGGCTTTCGTCCGATACCAGTCTTCCGAAGAAACCACCAGGCAGCGGACGATCGCCGTACACCCGGTGCGGAACATCTGGTCGAACTCGGTGATTGCCCCCTGACCGACCGGGTGGTCGAGTTCCATCTCCTGGGCCGTTTCGATCAGCCCGGCCGTCTCCTGCAACAATCCCAGCCTCGGCAGGTACTCCAACAACCGGTGGAGCAGCCGTTGGATGCTCCGGGAAGAGACGATGCGCTGCGGGTTGCCGCCCCGGGCCAAGGCGACGTAGAGCAACGGTTGTTCCAGCAGCGCGTCGATCAGATCGGGCAGCGCGTTGCGCACGGCGGCCACGTCGTCCCGCAATACGCCGCGGAGCACCTTTCCGGCCGGTTCTTCCCAGGCCTCCGACGCCTCGAGGTCATGTTCCCCCGCTTCGTCGAGCCGCCCGCCGGCCGCACGGATCACTCGGCCGGCGTCGGCCGTCTCCACGCAGGCGGCGATGATCTGCTCGAGAAGCATGTCCTTGACGCCCCGGCGGCGGTCGTACTCGACCAGGGCTTCGTAGTTGCCGCGCGGCGCGGGAATTCGATACCGGTGGACCGCCGTCAGCAACTCGGCCAGGCGTCGCCGGTTGGCCGTCGCTCGCCGCAGCCATCCCGAGAGCACTTCCTCGCGGCGGTGCTCCGCACCGGCAATCGGGGAGGAAGCGACGGCGGCCAGTTTCCACAACCGCGCCAGCGTGGAGTGCATCGCCAGCCGATCGACGATCCGTTCCGCTTCGTGAACCAGCTCGAAATCCGTCGCGTCGTGTCCCCCTTCGAGCATCTCGCCTTCGAAACCGTCGTCGGTGCTGTCGCGGTACGTCACCTCTTCGTAGGCCGCGCTGAAGAGATTATCGACCTCGTCCTCTTCTTCGTCTTGCGGCTCGTCGTCGGCTTCGGCCTCCTCGTCGGCAAGCTCGAACCGCGGCACTTCCCAGAGTTCCCCCGCGTTGGCCTCCGCGTAATCGAGGAATTTTCGCGCCAGCGCCCAGCGGTGCTCCAGAGCGAGATCCTCCGCCGGCGAGTCGGCGCCGGGGGGCTTCTTCGGTTGCCACAAATCCTCCATCCAGCAGAAGGCCAGGTCGTGGAACGAGTAGTCCTCCTCGATCAGGGAAATACTGTCGGCCTGGCTGAGCCACTGGATCAACAGGGCCATCGCGGCCACCGGATCGCGTTGTTGCAGGAGCGCCTCGACCACCAGCGCGTACGTCTTCGCCGAGCGGAATTTCTCGACGTGCCGCCGCCAGAAGGCAACGTCCCCGGCGGCCGTGCCCGCCTCGTGCCACGCCCGCAACGCCGTGGTCACGTGTTCGACCGACTGGCCGGTCTCTCGCCCGGAAATCCCCTCCACCGCGCTGACCTCGACGCTGGCGAACCGGTCCCACCACCGGGCGAGCCGGTCGAGGCCTTCGGCCAGTTTGCCGTACAACGGATCGTTTCCCGCCGCCGCCGCCGCCTTCAGCAGTTGGACGTACAGTCCGAAGATATCGCCGAGAAGATCGATCAGTTCGTCGATGCGGTGGTCGTGTACGCTGTTCTCGACCGCCGGGAAGAGGCTGTACTGGGCCCCGAACCCGAGAATGTTCCACGGATCGACGATGGCCCCGCACTCGATCGCCCGGTGCAGCAGGTCTTCCAGCTCGGGGAGCAAGGCCGCTGCCGCTTCGAGCCGGCCCCGTTCCAACTCGAACTCGGCGGTCGCCAGCCGGCACTGCAAGTCGCACTTCATCCGGGCGGAAGCGACCGGCACGACGCGGGCCTGGCGTGCCGCCGCGTCGGTGTATCCCATCCGGGCGAAGATCTGGGCCAACTGGACGTGTTGCAGTTGTTCGGCCCGGCGACGCGCCAAGTGCTGGTTGAAGTCCTGCCGGGCCCCGCCGAACGGTTGGCGCAGCGTGGCCGCCTCGGCCCGAAGCCGCTGGGCGTGCGGTCCCGAAAGCCGCGCGATGAGCTGTTCGTAGAATGTGTCGCGATAGGCCGCGATGTGCTGCACCAGCGTGGCCAGCGTCGCGTCGGAACTGTGCGCGTCGGGCCGATTGCCGCTGACGCCCGACCCCATCAACATCGTCCCGGCCAACACGGCCGCCGCCTCGAACAAGACCTCCTCCGAAGGCAACTCGCCGCAGTTCTCCACTCGGGCCAGCATCGCGTCCAGCGCCACCTGCTGCACCACGAACCGGCGGCAACGGCCCGAGTTGTCCAGCCGGTCCGGGTCCCACTGGCCGTAGAGATAGTTCGGCCGCTTGCCGACCGGGTGATCGAAGTCGAACGCTCGAGGGTCCAACGCCAACTCGTCGAGCAGCTCCGGATCGAACCATGCCTGGAACAGCAGCGCCGAATCCGTCGTTTCGAGAATCTCCAGGGCCTTTTCGAGCAACTCCCGATAGCGCCCCACGCCCACCCCGGCCCCGCGGATGTAAAGCGGGATCGGACGCACGTACTCGTGGGCGTAGGGCTGGATCTTCTGCTCGGTTTCGAGCACGGCGACGGGCCGGTGGCCGAGATAGTCGTTCAGTTGATCGAGCGCGCCGCGGACGATCCGGTCCGATTCGTCCCAAGGCCCCCCCTGCTGCAGCACGGCCTCGCAAACACGGCCCACGAACAGCGGCTGGAACAACCGCTCCTCGGTCTGGTGGAACAGCAGATCGCGGTGATGGTTTCGGAAGGCGGGCAGCGTCGCGTCGAAAACCGTGTGCAGCACGGCCTTGGCCTGTTCGACCCGGCAGAACGCGTCGGACTTGCCGTCGAGCTGCTCCAAAGCGGCCAGGAGCACGTGGCCGAATGTCTGCCAGGTCGGCGCATCACGCTGCCGGCTGCTCTCGATCCGGCCGAACAGGTCGTTGACGTTTCGCAGGAACGCAGGGTCCGGCGCGCCGGAGGAAAAGTTCAGATAGCCGAGGATCTCCTGCGCGATCTTCCAGGCGTCGTTGCCCAGTTGGCCAAGTTCCATTCAGTCGTTACTCCCGGCAAAAACACCCGCCCTCGCTCGGCCCACGACGCCCACCCCCCGTTAGAGCAGAATCGCGTGTTGGGGCCATCGCCATCGGGCAGCCGCACTTGCTCATCGTAGGCCGTCCAGCCGCCGCGGTCCAGGCGTAATGGTCCAGCGGGTGGGTGTGAGGAAACCGGCTCCAAGTTCCTCGGCGAGGGTGGCACGCCCTGAGGAACGAAGGGCGTGGGATGGCATGTTTTCCACGCCCTTCGTTCCTCAGGACGTGCCACCCGGCCACCGGAGGGGTCGGAGAAGCCTCAGCCGGGCGAAACGCACGTTTTCCGCGTGCGTTTCGCCGGCGTTGCGGTTATCATGGAAAGGTCGGAGTGTCTCTTTCGATTCCGCTTTAGATTCTGAGGAAGCCCGATGACCATTCTGCGACGCTTGGGCCTTTTCGCCGTGTTGGCCATGGTTGCCAGCCCGGCCGATCGCTCGTCGGCTGCTCTTGGAAGCGCCATCATTCCGGAACCCGAGGCCAATCGGCACGGACTGACGCGGCCCTGGTTCACGCAAATCCAAATGGATCGCAGCAGGGCTCGCCTTCGCCACGTCGTGCTCCATGAGGGGATCTTGTACGCCCAGACCGATCGTGCCATGGTCCACGCCCTCGACGCCGAGACCGGCAAAACGCTTTGGGCGCGTATCATCGGGCGGCCGGATCATCCCAGCATGACCCCGGGCCTGGGCCGGGATCTGCTGGCGGTCGTCAACGGCTCGCGACTCTACGTGGTCAATCGCTACAACGGCGACCTGCTCTATGAAGTCCAGGTCGGCGGCGCGCCCGGTGCCGGAGCCGCCGTGAGCAAGAAACGGGCCTACGTGCCGATGGTCGACGGCATGGTGATGGCATATCGCCTCGAACCGCTGACCGACCCTTCGAGGGAACTGGGAACAGCCAAGAAGGTCCTCACGGAGAAAGAGAAAGCGGAGACCGAGGAAGACCGCCGTGAAAACCTTCGCCTTTCCCAAGAGTACATTCCCCCCTTGTCTTGCCGGTCTTTCGGCAAGGCGTTGGTCCAGCCGCTGGTCACCAGCCAGGCGAAGGGCGAGGAAATCGTGGTCTGGCCGACCGATCGCGGCTTCCTCAACATCGCCAAGATCGATTTGATGCGCGAAGACGTTTTCGCGATCAAGTATCGCCTGGAGACCGACGCGGGAATCGCCGCTCGGCCCACCTACCTGCCGCCCGATCCCGACAAAGAGGCCGCCTCCGGCGTGATCTTCGGGGCCTCGCGAGACGGATTCGTGCACGCGATCGAAGAGCGCGGCGGGCAATCGCTCTGGCGGTTCTCGACCGGCGAGCCGATGGTTCAGCCGGCCGTGGTGGTCGAAAATCGGGTCTACGCAACCACCCAGCGCGGCGGCATGTTCTGCCTCGATGCCGAAACCGGAAGCGAGATCTGGTGGGCTCCCCATCTCAGGCAATTCCTCGCCGCCAGCAAGGATCGGGTGTACGCAGCGGACAGCCTGGGCCGCATCCTCGTTCTCCGGGCCGACACGGGCGCCCGCCTCGATGCCATCGAAGCGGCCGCCTCGCCGATCAAGATGATCAACTCGCAAACCGACCGGATCTACCTGGCCAGCGAAACCGGGCTGGTCCAGTGTCTGCACGAGTTGGAGTTGTCTGAACCGATTCGTCACAACCTGGACCGATGGATGGCCGCGGCCGGCGAAAGGCTGCCCACCAAGTTCGAGGACCAGACGCCGGCAGCCGGCGTGGAGCCCGGCGTGGGACTACCCCCCATCGGGGGTGAAGACCCACTAACCCCCAAGGGCGGCGATCCCCTGGCTCCGCCCGCCAGAGGTCCGGGAGATCCGTTTCCACCCTTCGGCGGTGGCGGTGCCAATCCCGACCCGCTGGGAGGCGCCGGGGGAGATCCGCTGGGCGGTGGCAACGATCCGTTCAATTGACGGACTGAAAAAGCCGCAATTCGCTTTCCCTCCTCTGCCTCCACTTCGCAGTCTGCCTATCTTTGCGCGCCGCATCCTTGACGAATGAGGGTCGAGGGCGTAAACATTTGAATGTCGTTCGTCGTCAGGTGGCGGTGCGGCGAAGTTGTCTGGACTTCAAGTCCTCCTTCAAAGGTGTCCCAATGCAATCACCTCCCATAAAACGTGCGTTGATCAGCGTCAGCGACAAGCTCGGGCTGGCCGGCTTTGCCCGGGGATTGGCCCAGGCCGGCGTGGAAATCTACAGCACCGGCGGAACACGAAAACAGCTTGAAAGCGAGGGGATCGCGGTCCGCGACGTGGCCGAGTACACCGGCTTTCCGGAAATGATGGACGGCCGTTTGAAGACGCTTCATCCGGCGGTCCACGGGGGGATCCTTTGCCGTCACGACAATCCGGACGACCTGAAATCGCTGGCCGAACACGGCATCGTGACCTTCGAGTTGGTCGTGGTCAACCTCTACCCCTTCGAGGCCACGATCGCACGGGAAGGAGTGTCCCTGGAAGAGGCCATCGCGCAGATCGACATCGGCGGTCCGACGATGGTCCGGGCGGCGGCCAAGAACCACGCCTTCACGACGATCGCCACCAGCACGGAGCAGTATTCGGCCATTCTCGATCAGATCGAGGCCAACGGCTGCACGACGCCCGACTTGCGTCGCAAGCTGGCCGGCGAGGCCTTTGCCCATACCGCCCATTACGACCGCGCCATTGCCGCCTATTTTGCCGGCGAGACCGCCGAAGGGCCTTTCCCCGGCACGCTCAACTTCAGTTTAACCCGCAAATCCGTACTGCGATACGGCGAGAACCCCCACCAGCAGGCCGCGGTCTATTCGCGATCCGAGGCTAGAGGGGCCAACGTCGTCTCCGCCAGACAACTCCACGGCAAAGAACTCTCCTACAACAACCTGCTCGACCTGGACAGCGCGCTGGCCATCGTGCGGGGGTTCAGCCAACCGGCGGCCTCGGTGATCAAGCACAACAACCCGTGCGGTGCCGCCGTGGCCGACACGCTGGCCGAAGCGCTGCGGCTGGGCCTGGCCGGCGACCCGGTCAGTGCCTTCGGTTCCGTACTGGGGCTCAACCGCGTGGTCGATGCGGCGACGGCCGAGGTTCTGGCAGCCCCGGGCTTGTTCATCGAGGCCATCGTCGCGCCCGACTTCAGCGACGAGGCCCTGAAAATCCTCACCACCGAGCCGAAGTGGAAAGCCAACGTCCGGCTGCTGAAGGTCGGCGAAATCGAGTCGTCCGAGGGCTGTTGGACCTACCGGTGCCTCGAGGGCGGCCTGCTGATGCAGGAGGCCGACGTCCTGCCCGATCCGGAGGACCAGTGGAAGGTCGTCACCGAGGCCAAGCCGACCGGCGCGGCGATGGACGATCTGCGGTTCGCCTGGGCGATGGTCCGGCACGTCAAATCCAACGCCATCGTGCTCTGCAAGGACGGCATGCTTCTGGGCGCCGGAGCGGGGCAAATGAGCCGGGTCGATTCGGTCGAGATCGCGATCAAGAAGGCCGGCGATCGTGTGGCCGGTTCCGTGATGGGTTCCGACGCCTTCTTCCCCTTCCCCGACTCGATCGAAACGGCCGCCGCCGCCGGCGTCCGCGCCATCATCCAGCCCGGCGGCTCCCGTAACGACGACGAAGCCGTCGCCGCCTGCAACCGCCACGGCCTGGCGATGATCTTCACCGGGCGGAGACATTTCAAGCATTGACGGGAAGGGGATAGGGGTTAGGGGTTAGACTCTTACGTCGCAAGTTATGCGCACGGTGGGTGCATGTTTGAGCTAACCATTCGTGACAGCAACGTTTAGCGGGCGGGCTTGCCCGCCGTTTGGTTGCGGCTCTGCCGCATTACGGATTTGGGGCTCGGAATTCCGGAATATCCCTGATCGCCGACTCCCATTCCCTGGTCCCCAACGCGATCGTTGGTTGTGGCGAAACGGCGGGCAAGCCCGCCCGGTAAACGGTGTTTTCACAGCTTGTTATGTTGAACTCATGCGCGCCGCGCCCAGAACTCGCGACCCAAGATTCCATCCCCTAACCCCTATCCCCTATCCCTTATGCCCACCATCCTCGACAAGATCGTCGCCGCCAAACGCGAGGAGGTCCGCCGCGCGAAGGCCGAAACGTCCGAGGAAATGCTTCGCCGGCGGCTTCCCGACGCGCCGCCGGTGCGTGATTTCTTCGCCGCTTTGGCCCGACCCGGACCGATCCACCTGATTGCCGAAGTCAAGAAGGCCAGCCCGAGCAAAGGGGTCATTCGGGCGGACTTCCACCCGGTGGAAATCGCCGGCATCTACCAGCAGCACGGGGCCGCCTGCATCAGCGTGTTGACCGACGAGCCTTACTTTCAGGGCAGCCTGGATTACCTCCGCCGAATCCGCGCGGCCGTCGATCTGCCGGTGCTGCGGAAGGATTTCATCATCGACCCGTACCAGGTGGTCGAAGCCAGGGCCGCAGGCGCCGACGCGGTGCTGCTGATCGCCGAATGTCTCGCCGGCGATTCGCTCAAGACGCTGCACGACGCGGTAGTCGAGCTGGGCATGACACCGCTGGTCGAACTGTTCGAGCCGGCCAATCTGCCCCGGGTGTTGGACGCCGGGGCGCGTCTGGTGGGCATCAACAACCGCGACCTCCGCACCTTCAAGACCGATCTGGAACACACGCTACGTCTCCGCCGCGAGATTCCCCCCGACCGGCTCGTCGTCGGCGAGAGCGGCATCCGCACCCGGGAAGACGTGCTGCGGCTCGAATCGGCCGGCGTCAACGCGATGCTCGTCGGCGAATCCCTCATGTCCAGCCCCGACGTCGCCGCAGCCGTCGACGCGCTGCTGGGCCGCTGAACTCGATGAATCGGGTGGCACGCCCTGAGGAACGAAGGGCGTGGAAAACCTGGCAAGCCACGCCCTTCGTTCCTCAGGGCGTGCCACCCTCGCTCAAGGAATGATTATCCTTGTGCGTTGTCCGTCCCGCCGAGGCGAGACTTGGGCTGCGGGGCCTTTTGCAGTATGGTGGAGCGTATCGGTCCTGACGCATCACGGGGACGATCATGCCGTTTTGGCGAAGATTCCGTCGGGCGAAACCGGTCGACGCCGCTAGTGAAACGCCGCCTTCACCGGGGGCTGCCCGCGCGGCTGCGCGGAAGCTGCCCCTTTGGAAGCGGGTTCTGTTTATCGTGGCGGCAAATCTGCTCGTGCTCGCAGCGGCCGCCGTCGTAGGGGAACTGGCGTGTCGCGTGTTTGCGCCGCAGGCCGGCTATGGGACGCTGCCCGAGGGAGCCATGGAAATGCTCCGGTTCTCCGACGATACCTATCTGGGCTGGGAACTGCGGCCCGGCGTGCTGGACCATAATTCGGCCGGCTTCCGCGGCCGGAAAACCGAGCCGGGCAAACCACCCGGCGTGTGGCGGATCGCCGTGCTCGGCGACTCGGTGACCTACGGCCTGCACGTGGAAGCGGACGAGGCCTACCCCAGCGTGCTCGAGTCGGAACTCGACGCGGCGAGGGCGGGCCGGGTGGAAGTGCTCAATTTCGGCGTGCCCGGCTACAACTCCTTCCAGGAATACACGCTGCTGAAGACCCGGGTGCTGCCGTTCGAGCCCGATCTGGTCGTCCTCACGTTCACGCCCGACGACGTGGAGACCTCGCCGGTGATCATCGACGTCGGCGGCCGGAGGTGCCTCTTCCGAAACCAATTCGAAGGCGTCGGGCTGTTGAACAACCCGGTCCACTGGTTCGTCTTCCGCCGTTCGCACCTCTACCGATTCCTCTACAAACACCTGGTGCTGGCCTTCGCGGCCGAGGAGGCCGACTTCGAGGCCGTCTACGTGCAGCCGGACGTGCAATGGGAAAACGTCCTTCGCATGGCCGAATGGTGCGACCGGCACCGGACGCCCTTTCTGCTGGTGCTGAGTCCTTTCCTCTTGCCCCTGGAGGGAGATCTCGACGAGGCGGAAAGCGCCCGATATCGGCAGGCGCTGGACCGGATCCGAGAGCGTGCCGCGGTCGCCGGCGTGGAGGTGCTGGACCTCGGGCCTCTCTACGAAGAACAGACCGGCCGGTTGAAGATCCGACCGGAGGATCACGAGCATCTCAACCCCCACGGGCACCGCCTGGTCGCCGAAGCCCTGCGAGAGAAAGTGCTCTCGATGCGGAGCGAGTGAGAGGTCGAATATCGAATGAAGAAGGTTGACAGGGAGTCGTCGTGCGGCGAAGGGGAGCCGACGTTGCGTGAGCGTTCCGTTTCCTTCGTATTTCACCATTCCTTGTTCGATATTCGATATTCAGGAGCGCTGGTGGCTCTCGCGTCGGGTGAGCCTGGAACGGGAAATGTGTACCGATGAACTGGCGGTTGCCGCCACCGGCCGGCGACTCACGTACGCGACCGCTCTGGAACAGTTGGGCCGCAAGCGGCTCGGCCAAACCGCGCCCCAATTCGGGGCCACCATGGGAGGCAAGAAAATGGTGCTGCTCGATCGCGTCAGCAATACCCTCGGCTTCTCTGTTTCTCCGAAGAAGGCCCGCTGGTGGCCCGTCGGTTTGCTGGGGTTGCTCGTGCCCCTGGCGATTTGGGCAGCCTCGACGGGTATCGCCCGGCCGGAACCGGCTCCGATACGAGCTGGAGAGCCGTCCGATCCCGCTCCCCGCACGCCCTGGGCCGAGGCCGTCATCGAAGCCTTTCCCCAATGGGAGACTGTCCGATGCGATCGGAGTCCGAGCGTGCAGATCGGTTCCGCCCGGGGATACCGGCTGCTGCTTCGCCAGGGCCGCCGGGAATACACCGGCCAGCCCATGCAGCAGAAGGCGAGCCCGGCCGCTGAAGGAGAAATCGACGAGAACGACTTTCGCACCGTCTATTCGCACATCGACGTAGTCGTCTTCCCGTTGAATGAAAAGCTGCCCGAGAAGGCGACGCAGGCGATCGCGTGGGAGGACGTGGAGCAGGAGTGGTACGTCCGCGGGGTCGATCTCGGCTCGGGGCACGGATACCGCTGGTTCACGCGGACCACGCTCTTCTGGCAAGAGGACCTCCGCACGAAGCTCGGCCTGATCGGCGGTGACGACCGCCTGCAACTGCTGATCGACGGCCTGTTGACCAAGGACCGCGGCGACTGCACGGCCAACAGCCTGGTGACGGCGGCGGCCAAGGTCGGCGACCCGTTGATCCCGCATATCGAGGCCGCCTTGCAGAAGATCACCGAGGAAGACCATTGGCGGCTGGTGCAGCCGCTGGGCCGGATCGACACGCCCCGGGCGACCGAGTTGCTCACCAGATTATACCGCGATGAAAAGACCCGGCACGCGGCCTCGTACGCGCTGATTTCCGGCCCGCCGCGCGAGTCGGCGAAAGAACTCTACTTCGACCTGCTGCGGCGGCGGCAGTATATCTACCAGGTGGCCGAAGCGTGCGTGGCGTTCGACTGGAAGGACTCGATCGGACTGATGCAGGCAATCTGCGACCGGCCGACGAGCTGGGAGTTCCGCTCCGCGTTCCGTGCCAAGCGGATGCTGGAGGGCCGCCCCGTGCCGGAGGAACTGGACGAGGCGGAAAACGTCCTGCGATCGGCCGGGCCGCGTGCCGATCCCGCGCAGATCGAGGCCGCCCGACGGACCCTGCTCAGCGCGCCGGACAAGGAGGCCGCCGCCATCGTCGCAGCCCATCTGACCGACTTCCTTGCCAAGGCCAACCACGACGAGATCGAGGCCGTACGCCGGCTGGGGCGAGAATTGCTCGAGGAACTGCCCGGCGAGGTGACGATTCCGCTGATGAAGAGGCTGGCGGCGAATTTCGAGTACGAGTGGCAGCGAGAGCGGCTGCAGCAGACGCTGCAATCGCTCGAGTCGAAGCCGCCGGACGAAGCCCGCTTGTTGGAGTATCTCAGGCGGAACCTGAAACGCCTGGCGGAGACGAAGCTTCCCGGGCACCAATTCACGGATCTCGACCCCCGAGCGATGAAGATTTCGTGGAAGACGCAATCCTACGTCGTACCGATGCCCAGCGGAAAACACGCCGACGCGCCCGTGGAGCAGCGGCCGATGACCGGGCCGGCTCCCGACGGACTGATCGTCACGGCATGGCTGAGC
>Ga0307380_10004009_pt1 | contig 20090 bp, 15 predicted proteins | sample UN3MG_FD_202239 | JGI IMG/M metagenome (GOLD analysis project Ga0307380, IMG submission 202239) | Soil microbial communities from Risofladan, Vaasa, Finland - UN-3 | ecosystem: Environmental > Terrestrial > Soil > Coastal area > Acid sulfate soil | place: Finland: Risofladan, Vaasa | collected... | reverse complement strand
TTTGGATACGGGCCGCAGCAGATACAAACCGCCGGCCAGGACCACGACCAGGAAGAGGCTTATTGAGAAGATGACCCAGAGAACTCGGTTGCGTTCCATATCTAGATTATTTCCTGTCCTTTCTCCCTCAAGATCTTCAAGATCTGGGTATGGAGATGGTCCAGCCCCCGATCGTTGTCTACATAGTAAATATCGACGCCATTTGCATTCAATTTAGAACAGATTCCCCGCTGCGCTCTCATACGTCGCAATATCCGAATCAGCTTCGACCCATCCCGCCGACGGGCACGGCAGACCCGCTGCAACAGAGGGGCGCGGACACAGACAACCGCATGACAGACCCGCTCCAGCCCCATGCGAAACATGACGGCGGCATTGATGACAACATTACCGCTCAGCTTCTCCAGCGTGAGCTCGACCTGTCTCACCATCGGCGGATGGATGATCGACTCCAACACACGCAGCTCCCGGACATTCCGAAATACTCTCTGGCCGAGAGCTCGGCGATCGATGAATCCTTCCCCGGTGAAGATCTCGCCACCGAAGTGCTGCCGGAGCTTTACTTTGACTCTCTGTTCGCCGAGAAGCTGGTGACCGACCTTGTCAACATCGATTTCAGTGAAACCCAAAGTTTGCAGGAAGGAAACCAGGGCATTTTTCCCGGAACAGTACCTACCAGTTAGGCCAAGCACAAAGGAAGCGCTAATGGATGTCCCCCCAGGTCGCTCCGACCTCAAGGCTGACCCGCAGCGGTACGGAGAGCTTCACCGCCTGTTCCATCCTCTGTTTGACCAGATCTTGAGCCTGACTGAGCTCCGCTTCGGGCACTTCGAAGATCAGCTCGTCGTGTACCTGCAGCAGCAACCGGGACTTCATTTTCTTCTCCCCGAGGGCTCGGGTCACGTCAATCATTGCCTGCTTCACGATATCCGCGGCGCTTCCCTGAATCGGAGAGTTCATAGCCACCCTCTCGGCGGCCATCTTCTCGGTACGATTACGGCTGTTGATGCGGCTGATCGGGCGGCGCCGGCCCATGATCGTCTGGACGAATCCCCGCCGCTCGGCTTCCCGGACCGTTTGTTTAATGAACCTGTCTACGCCGGCGTAGCGTTCAAAATAGCGCTGGATGAACTCATCGGCATCCCGACGGGGGATGCGCAGGTCCCGGGCGAGCCGGAATGCGGACATGCCGTAGATCACCCCGAAGTTGATGGTTTTCCCGATACGCCGCTGCTCCGCGGTCACCTGCGGCTCGGGAACTCCGAACAGGATGGCCGCAGTCTGCCTGTGGATGTCCTTGTCCTGATGGAAAGCTTCCTTGAGCATCGGATCTCCTGAAAGATGGGCCAGCACGGCCAGCTCGATCTGGGAGTAGTCGGCACTCAAGAACTGATATCCCGGCTCCGGAACGAAGGCTTTACGGATTTGCCGCCCCAACTCTTCACGGACCGGGATGTTCTGGAGGTTGGGATCCTTGCTGGCCAGCCGGCCGGTGGCGGCTCCGGTCTGGATGTAGTGGGTGTGAAGGCGTCCGCTGTCGGGGTTGACCAGCCCGGGCAGAGCATCAACGTAGGTTGATTTGAGCTTGGAGAGCAGCCGGTGATTCAACACCAGCTCCGGGACCTTGCTCCCCGTTCGGGTAAGCTCCATCAGCACGTAGTTGTCCGTTGATTGGCCGGTCTTGGTCTTCTTGATGGGGGGAAGTCCGAGCTCTTTAAAAAGTACCGCCTGCAGCTCTTTTGTAGAACGAACGTTGAAGCTGTGGCCGCAGAGAGAGAAGATCTCCGCTTCCAGTTTTCCCAGTTCAACCTCCAGCTCGGCGCTGGAGGAGCGGAGCTCCGATGCATCGAGCCGGATGCCGGCTATCTCCATGTCCGCAAGGATCCCCACCAGAGGCATCTCCAGGTCAGAGAAAATGGAGGCAAGTCCCTCGGCCTCCAGCTGTGGCTGGAAGAGCTGGAAGAGCTGAAAGGTGATATCCGCATCTTCTCCCGAGTAGTCCGTTACCCTGCATAGCTCGACATCGGCCAACGTCCTGTCCTTGTCCTTTCCCACTACATCGGTGTAATGAAGGGTCCTGTAGTTCAACAGCTGAAGGGCAAGGTTGTCCAGACTGTAGGAGGAACGCTCCGAATCGAGCAGCCAGGCGGCTACCATGGTGTCAAAGAAACGGCAGCGGGGCACCAGTCCCTGGCAAGCCATGACCTTGTAGTCGTATTTGATGTTCTGTCCGATTAGAGTCAGGGAAGGATCCTCGAGTATCCTGCGCAGCTGGGTGAGCACCTTCTCGAGATCCAGAACCTCAACACCTGCTGCCTGTACGGGGATGTAGCAGGCTTTGCCCTTGGCCGTGGCCAGGGAAAAACCCACCGGATGTGCCTGGAGGGAATCCAGACTGTCCGTCTCCGTGTCGAAAGCGAATGTTCCGGCTTTCCGTACCTCCTCGATCCAGGCTTGAAGAGCTTCCGGGGTGCGGACGGTTTCGTACTCTCCCGGTGTGAGCTGAGCCACGGCAAGCTGTTCCTCGACCCTGCCTCCGAGCTCCTCGACAATACGGTTCATACCCTGTCTGGCAAACAGGGGAATGGCGGCTTCCCGGTTCAGATTCAGGAGTCGCAAATCCTCAAGGCTGGCATCCAGGGGAACGTCTGTACGGAGGGTGACCAGCTCCCTGCTCAAGAATGCGCTGCTCCTTCCCTCCTCGAGTTTTTTCTTCACACCGGCGGGTTTCACACCGTCCAGATCCTTGTACACAGTGTCCATGTCGGAATACTCGGAGAGCAGCTTCACCGCGGTCTTGTCCCCTACACCGGCTACACCGGGGACGTTGTCGGACTGATCTCCGGCCAGGGCCAGGTAGTCGATTACCTGCTCAGGATAGATGCTCCGAGATGCGAACACCGCTTCTCGATCGAGTACGGAGAAATCTTCTTCACCCTTGGGAGGTTGGATCACGTACACGCCGCCGCCAACCAGCTGCAGGAGGTCCTTGTCTCCCGAAAGGAGATAGCACTCCCGCCCCTCCTGGCGGCACTTCTCGGCGAGGGTGGCCATCAGGTCATCCGCCTCGAAGCCGTCCCGACGTAGACAGGAGACGCCCAGAGCGGCGAGAATCTCCTCAATTACAGGCACCTGGTCATGGAGGTCCTGCGGCGCTTTCTCCCGATTCGCCTTGTATTCGGGATACTTCTCATGCCTGAAGGTGGGAGTAACCGAATCCATCACCACGGCGAGATAGGAAGGATTTTGCAGTCTGATTAGTTTGAACAGAGAGCTGAAGAAACCGAGTACCGCCGATGTGTTCTGTCCTTGGGAATTGATGAGCGGTCGTCGGATTAAGGCGAAGTGGGCGCGGTAGATGAGACTGTAGCCGTCGATGAGATATAGAGGTGCGTTCATGAGCGAGTGTTCAGCGGAGATGGTGGCTGTTACCACCTCCTTAGCCGGCGATATTGACTCCCCCGCCCTGAGTTGATCCGGTAGACACACCTGCTTTGTCGGCAACCTCGGCCCAGGCGCCCCTCAGTTCGCTAAGAAGCGTTTTCACTTCTTCTAGAGGTGCCTTGTCCTTGCTGATGTTGCCGTCCAGCAGGCGTCGGTTCATGAACACGTACAGACTGAACAGGTTTTTTGCGATCTCCCCGCCTCGGTCAAAATCAAGGGATATCATCAGCTCGGAAATGATATCCTGAGTCTTGATCAGAGAGTTACTGATGCTATCGTATTGCCGATGTTCCTTGTCCAGATCCTCGAGGGCTTGATTCAAATGCCTGATTGCACCGTCGTAGAGCATCAGAATCAGCTTACCCGGTGTAGCGGTCTTGATCTGCGTCTCTTTGTAGCTCCGTAGAGGATTCATAGTGTTCAAAGCGCCTTTACCCTTTCTTCTCTATCATCGGACGAGCCGACATAAATCCTAATTCATTCCGCGTGCTCAATCAACACAGAAACGGGTACGATATCGTAGCCCTTCTTGATCAATGCGTCGATGAGTAGATCCAGTTTGTGGAAGAAGTAATCGTCCCTTTTACCGTCCGGCCTGCCGACAAGGACTGGTACGATCGAACCAGGTTTCTTTTGCTTAACCACTCTTTCAACCAGTTTGCTCGCCGGGAAGTAGATATCCCTGGTCGTTAAACTCATTTCCCAGGTCACCCAATCCAACGGATCCACATCCCTACCCACGTAGACGTAGTTCATCTCCCGGGAAGCCTGAACGATGTCGGAGCTCACAAAGTAATACGGGGCATGCCACAGCAGGGACAACTCCCTACCCGTGGCCGCGAAGTATTGATCCTCGTTTTGAGCCAATCCGCGCTTTATGAACTCCGTGTCCAGACGGAAGTGCGCGTCGGTCATGTCGAAATAGGTGGAGAAAAGGCTCCCGATCTCATGGCCGGATCGAGAGATTTCCCGAACCGCATCCGGGTAGTCGCGGATGGCCTCGCCGCTGACGAAGAAGGTACAGCGCAGGCCGTAGTCTGCAAGTGCGGAGAGGATGGTGGGAAGCCCCTCCACCGAATCGACTACGTTGAACACCAGGGAGATCTCCCGTCTGCGGATCCGCGAGCCGTGATCGAAGGTCACAAAATCGAGAGGATCATCCTCTTCGGGAAACGGTTCCAACTCGCCCGGTTTCTGCTCCAACAGCGTGGTCGTGATCAGTCCCTCCAAATCCCGGATCATGAGCATGTTCTTGAACAGTCTGTCCGGGGTTTCTTCTAAATACACCCGGTAGGAGTCCGAGGTGATCTGCTTGTTGCGCAGGACCGCTCCTTCCGACTCGATCCAACCAACCCCAGTGGATTGGAAAGTTTTCTCCCCCACGGTGGCCAGCACAGCCTCTTCATCGGCGGAAAGACTGTAGCCGTCGGGTTGAGAAATCCCAAGCAACCGCTTCCGGCCGCCATCGAGGGTATACAACTCGATCACCTTGCGGCCGGCGATGACCAACTCCTCATCCGATATCCAAGCCACTTGCAGGGCTTCGGGGTGAGAGTACTCCGACACTTTGGTCCAGGAGAGATAGTCATACAACACGACCCGATCCTGCAGAACAACCGCGGCTTGACTCTCATCGGGAGAAAGAATAATATCCCGCGCTCCGTCTACATCGAGCCGCTGGAAAGCGGGGTTGGCGGCCATCTCGGCGACCTCGAAACGGAACGCTTGAGTGTCGGCCCGGCCGTTCTCAGATCCCGCGGTCAGGATGGTCAGCACTCCGGTATCATTCCACAGTACTTTTTGAATCCGGGTGTTGCGGGGCAGGTACAGATAGGGGAGAGATTGGATGTTTCCCGTGGAAGAAAAATCTTCTGTAGACAGGGTGTAGAGGAACAGGTTGCTCTCCCCCTTGTTCAGCAGTATGTGTGATCCTGCAGGAGAGATCCAATAGTGATCGAAGTTGGCGTCAAAAGGGAATGGAATCTTTCCAACCAGGCGACCTATATCGAGGTATCCTCTATAGAGCGCACGGGTAAACAGCTCTCTTGAGTCCAATTGGTATACGAGGGACTCTGAGAGGTAGTAGAGGGATGTTTCTCCGCCGGGGCTCATGGCTCCGATCTGGCCCGGGCCGATCTGCCTGTAGGATTCCTCAACCCCCCGCTTTTCGGCCAGCTGGCGGACCGACATGTAGTAAATAATCCCGTTCTTGCTGTAGACGAAAAAGCTGGAATCAGGGGCCCAGACGATCGGCGTAGAGTCCAAGCCGATCTCGATTTTTTTGGAAACGAGCAGTTTGCTGCCCTTGTCGAGGTCAATAAAAAACAAATCTCCGAAAGCCGGGGAGCTTCCCTCCAGATACAGCAGGTAGCGGCCGTTGGGGGAGAGCTTCACAGGACTCAGGGCTCCCTGGAGTATCCTACTGTCCGTAATCAACGAGGGAAATAATGGATATGGTTGGAAGTTGCTTAAAGTCGAATCGCTATGAAACACGCCGAAGCGATTTTGCAGCTGCAGCGCTTTCTTTCCCGCCATATAGAGGAGTCGTTCGGGGAAATGGGTCAACTGGGTCAGGGTACGCGTCTCCAGATCCATCGTGAGAAGGGTGTCGTAGGCACCGCAGTTCGGGCTGTCGGATCGAACCTTGAATACCACTAGATTGTTGTCCGAGAGATCAGGACCGGCGAAACGGACCTCCCCCCACACAGCCCCGATGAGAGCTATTGATAGGAGCAAAACCAGCTGAAGTCGCTTCAAAACTCTTTTACTTTCCCCCTACGGTAGTATATTCGGCAGACAGCATGTTCAGTTACAGTAAAAATAGCCGCTCTATCAAATCAGCTCGAGGATCTTCAGCAAGATATTGGCCGACAAACCCCAGATCAGGTACTTCTCGTAGACCAGGTAATGCACGGGTCTGGTCAGACTCCTTCTCCAGCTTCTGCCCGGCAGGTACTGTCTCGGGAAATCGTCCGACAAAGAGTACTCTTCGATGATTCGAGCTTCCTGAAACCCCGTGCGCAGCACATAGTCCAGAGGAAGGGTAAACACTTCCGCCACCTCGATGCCGTCGGGCTTCAGCTCTACATCCTCGGCCAGTCGGCAAACAAATGGAACGATCAGCTCTTCCCTGCGACGCTGCTGCTCCGGGAGTCTGCCGAGAAGCTCAACCTTAGCGCCCGCAACCCCAAGCTCCTCCTCCAACTCGCGCAGTGCCGCTTCCCACGGACTCTCGCTGGGCTCGATCCGTCCGCCGGGAAATCCGACCTCACCGGGGCTGCGCCGCAGAAGGTTCGCCCGCAGCTCAAGAACGATCTGGACCCGCCCGTTGCGGGAAAGAAGCGGGACGATAACCGCCGATCGGAGGAACGGGTAGCTGGCCCTATGCTCTACCGCTCCGAGGTTACGGCGAAGATTCTCTATCGTTTCCTTATCTGACACTAAGCGCCATTGTGCGGAATCGATCCTCCCCGGTCAAGGTCAAAGCGGCTGGCGCCCAAGGTGCCACGCTCGCGTTGCTCGCCTGACCTAAGCGCCTCGCATACGCTCGGCTCCCGCCACGCTCACTTCGTTCGCCTGGCAGCGTGGCTATCGCCCAAGGTGTTGACCAGCGGGAAAGGGGATGTTATTGTCTTGAGTATATATGAAAATCCTCATTACAGGGGGGGCGGGATTCATCGGCTCCCACGTAGCGGATGCCTATGTCAACGCGGGTCACGAGGTGATCATTGTTGACAATCTCAGCACAGGCAGTACGAAGAATATGCCGAAAAAGGCGAAGTTCTATCTCCTGGACATCGGCGCTCAGGAGCTGGATAAGGTATTCGAACTGGAAAAACCTGAAATCGTGAATCACCACGCCGCTCAGATCAGCGTCACAGTCTCCACCCGAGATCCGATCCAGGACGCCAAGATCAACGCCCTGGGATTGCTCAACCTCCTTGGGACTTCAGTGCGGCACTCCATAAAAAAATTCATTTTCATTTCCTCAGGCGGTGCAATCTACGGAGACACCGAAATCATGCCCACTCCGGAAGACCATCCGTCTCAACCCATCTCTCCTTACGGAATCCATAAACACCTGGGCGAACAGTACCTGCGTTTCTACGCAGAGCAGCACGGTCTGAAATACACAGTGTTACGCTACTCCAACGTATATGGTCCCCGCCAGAATCCTCTCGGCGAGGCGGGAGTCGTGTCGATCTTTATCAACTCCCTTTTGGGGGGAGAGACTCCTACGGTATTTTCCTACCCCGAAGAGCCGGACGGGATGTTGCGGGACTACGTATATGTGGAAGACGTTGCCAGGGCAAATCTTCAAGCCGCGGACAAGGGGGTCGGGCAGCTGATCAATATCGGTACAGGCGTCACCACCACGACCGGGGCGCTGTACAGAGAAATCAGCTCCTTGTTCAAGAACCCACCCGAGCCCAAGCGGGGAGATGCCAGACCCGGGGATCTTCGCCGCAGCTGTCTGGACATCGGAAAAGCGAAGAGAATCCTGGCATGGAGCCCCTCTGTCGATCTTCACGAGGGGCTTTCCAGGACGGTGAAGTATTTCTCTTGATGGACTCCTATGATCTCTGCAATTCCTGAACAGATCGGGATTCTGGCCTGCCCCGGCGCGGCAGAATTTACCGCCAAATTGACAGCCGATTTGGAGGAGGTATCCCAGCGGAAATTTCGCCGCAAAGTCAGCTATTTAGCTCAGAAGTACGGGATCAGTCGAGAGGAAATTATCCGGCGGATCAACCTGACCATGGACCTGAGACCGACTACGGTCGACCTAACCCTGCCCGTCGACCAGTTCCGTCCCCCCAGCTTCCGCGTTCCTGCTCACTTCACCCGCTTTGCCAACGGGGAGTACAAAGCGGAAATCCTGACTTCCATCCGCAACATGGACATATATCTCGTTCAGGACGTGGAGAATCACTACCCGCTTCCATTGAACAGAGGGGATGAGGAGACCTTCGAGCTGTCGGTGAACGACCACTTCTTCTGCCTGCTGGTGACCATCGACGCGGCTCTGCAAGCGGGAGCCAAACGGGTCACCGCGGTGCTGCCCACCTACCCGTACGCCCGGCAGCATAAAAAGCAGGGACGGGAGGCGCTGGCAGCGGCCCGATTGGGGCAGTTCTTGGAGTTCGCCGGAGTGGAACGGATCATCACCCTCGACATTCACTCGAAAGAAATCGAAAACAGTTTCAATCGCCTGCGGTTGGAAGATCTGCACGGTTCCTATCAGATTCTTAGAGCCCTGTCGACCATCGTGGATCTGCAGAGCCCTGATCTCGTGATCATCTCCCCCGACACGGGCTCCATCGTCCGTAATAAATTCTACGCCAATACTCTCAGCAAATCTCTCGGCATGCTGTACAAGGAGCGGGACTACTCCTATGCATCCAAAGATGCCAAGCACAACAACATTACCAATGTCCGCCTGCTCGGCTCAGTGGAGGGGAAAACCGTGTTCATGGCGGATGACATGCTCGGAACCGGGGGCACCATGCTCAGGGCCATGTCCACGCTCAAAAGTATGGGAGCCGAGCGTATCATCTGCGCAGCCAGCCTTCCCCTGTTCAGCGGGGGGGCGATCGAAGCCTTCGATGAGGCTTACCACGAGGGCTTATTCTTCCGCTTCATCGGCACCAATGCCGTGTACCACGATCAGAATCTGCTCGGCCGGGAGTGGTACCTGTCGACGGATATCAGCTATCTCTTTGCCAGGGTGATCTACCGCCTGCACTCCGGTCGCAGTGTCAGCTCCCTCCTGGACAACAAGAAAATAATTCAGTCGATGCTGGAAAAGAGCAAGAAACCCCGCCCTAAAGAACCGTCGAAACCTACGAACAGCTCGAAAGCTAACCCGTAAGCCCAAGAATCTCCTCGATGTGACCGAGCAGTTCTTCCAGGTCCGTTCTCTGCAATTCCGCCATATGGGCGATCCTGAAGGTTTTCTCCTTCAAAGCCCCATAGCCGTTGGAGATCGTAAATCCCCGCTCGGCCAATTTGCTGTTGAGATCCTTCACGGATATCTGCCGAGTATTGCTGATACAGGTCACGGTGTTTGAGGCATACTCTTCCCTGGGAAACAGAGCGAAGTGCTTCTTGGCCCAGGAACGGACATACTCGGCGATCTCCCGATGCCGAGCGAACCGAGCCTCGAGGCCTTCCTGATTCAACATCCTGTCAAGGGCAAAATCCAAGGCGAAGGTATGAGATATCGAAGGGGTGGAGGGATACTGAAAATTTCGCTCCACCACGTATTTGAGAAGCAGGAGCATATCGAAGTAATATCCCCGCTTCTCGATCGTCTGAGCCCGCTGCTTCGCCTTTTGCGAAACAGAGGCCAGACTCAACCCCGGCGGCAGGCCGAGGGCTTTCTGGCTCGAGGCGACACAAATGTCGATCCCCAGCTTGTCCACCTGGATCTTGGCCCCCCCCAGAGAAGAGACCGCATCGACACACCACACCACATCGGGAAACTTGCGGAACACTTCGGCCAGCTCCTCGACGTGGTTCATGACTCCCGTCGAGGTTTCGTTATGGGTGACCGTGGCGACGTCGTACTTTCCCGTGGATAGAAAACGCTCCACGATCTCGGGAGCGATAACCCCGCCCCACTCTATCTCGTGCTTATCCGCCGGAACACCGTTCCCCACGGCTATCTCGTGCCAGCGGTTTCCAAAGGCACCGACGGAGAAAACGATGGCCCTTTTTGCGGTGGTGCAGCGAATCGCCATTTCCAGCAAGCCCGTACCCGAGGAGGCTGATAGGATGATCGGATTGCTCGTGTACATCAAGGTTTGGAGCTTTTCGCTGACCCTCTGCTGCAGCTCGCTCCACTCGCCGCTGCGGTGCCCGATCATCGGAGTAGCCATTTTCCGCAGAACCCCTTCGTCGACTTCCACGGGCCCGGGGATGAACAGCTTCTTATGTTTCATGGATGAAAGATCTCCTTTTTACCGATCTGAATCAAGTACTTCCCGGGGATACTCCACGCCCGTGTAAATTTTAAACTGAGCCGCTCCCTGGGCAAATAACATATCCAGGCCGGACACGGTTCGGCAACCCGCATCCTGGGCGCGGCGGCGAAAAACAGTCATGAGGGGCTGGTACACCAGGTCGTACACCACCTCCTTCCTTGAGAATCGGTACCCGGGAACAGGATCTGCATCCGGCTCGGGCTCCATTCCCACGCTGGTGGCTTGAACGATCAAATCGGCATTCTCCCCAATACGGGCGATGCCTTCTGCATCGATCCCCGCCCAGTCGCAGTCGAAAAACTCCGCCAAAGCCCTTGCCTTTTCCGCGGTCCGGTTCACTATCAACGGACGAATACCCCGGCTGCGCAGGGCGCAGACAACCGATCGTGCCCCACCCCCCGCGCCGATAACGGTTGCCTTGATGCCCGCTTTAAGCAGCTCAGGCGCCTGCGTTTCCAGGGGCGCGAGGAAGCCGTGGACATCGGTGTTGGTTCCGAACCAGCCACCCTCCGTCCTGCGGACCACGGTGTTGCAAGCGCCGATTGCCTCCAGGCTTTTATCCCGCTCGCCAAGATAGGCCATCACCGACTGTTTGTGAGGCATGGTAACCGAAAATCCCCTTATTCCGAGCAATCCGGCCAGGAGGAAGAAGGACTGCACCTGATCAACTAGGAAGGGGATATACACGCCGTTCAGTCCAAGAGCCTGGTAGCCCCGGTTGTGAAACTCGGGAGACCGGGAGTGGGCGATAGGCTTGCCGATCACTGCGCATAGGAATGTTTCCTGATCCTGCATCCGGAAACGATACAACTCGACCAGAGTGCGAGGATCGAGATGTCCCGGCGCCGCTGGCTCAGCTCCCGATACGGAGCAGTACGTCAGAAAGCAGCCCAGCTTTGTAGCCAGGATGCGGGAAAACAGTCCGTGCTCCCCCATGCCGATCAAGATTTTCTCCTCACCCTCGAGCTCTTGGAAAGCCTCTGCCAGGATCGGCAGGTCCTTTGTGCTTTGAGGCATCACCGCCATTTTGGGGATCTCCCCCGGAGCGTGGGGAAGTTGACGACAACGCTCGGCCAATCCATCCGGCACCGTGGAGAAATCATGAAATGAACGAATCACCCGACCTCCGGTCCGGTTCACCTGACGAGCCAGATCCGGGTCCTCCAGATCTTGCTCCAGATCCACGTAGTCATAGCCGCCGGAAAGGGAAGCCTTTAGAAGCTGCCGCCGCTCCCTCTCTCCGAGCCCCCAACGCCCGCCGTCCCGCCGCCGGCGAATGGCCAGGATCACCGGCACACCGGCGGTACGGGGAAAACGCTTCAGCAAAGGCAGTTCGGAGGAATCGAGAAAGTCCGCCCGCAGCTCGACCATATCCACGAAGCGACGACGGGATTCAAGCAGGCGAAGATTCTCCTTCAAGGTGGAAGCGGTCAGAGAGAGACAGATCTTGCTCTTCCGGGCAGTCATTACAGGTCTCCCCGAAAGCAGTACACGTCGCTCAAGCGCTCATCCTCGAAGTAGAAGCGGGCCTGAACGGGATACCCCCTGTCCTCGATATGAAAAACCAGAGAGTCCTCGAACTCCTGGAAAGGCCGTCCCATCACCTCGAGGACACGCTGCCGCGACGCTCCCATAGAAACTGAGAAAACAGTGCCTTGGTAGCGGCCGTCGGTGCGCGCCTGCCAGACTCGATTCTGAAACCAGAACAGGTAGAGATGCCTCGGGTAGTAAAAAACAACGTCATCCTGGCCCGGCTCTGTACCCCGCAGCGGATACACCTCCAGAGGCGCTCCAAGGCTCTGGCAGGCTTCCTCCAGAGTAAGGCCGATCAGCGCGGAAAGATCAAGCGCTTCCTCCGCGCATACCATCCCCGTCGGCGCCGCGAAGAGGAGCATAATGAGCAGTAGGGGCAGGGTTCTCATCCCAACAAAACCTTTGCGAATTATAGGGCAACACCTTTTCGCTTTTCAATCCCCGGCGAATCCGTTATAGTGCCTGATTATGATAGCGACCCTCGTCAACTGCGCGGCAGTGATCATCGGCTCCCTTATCGGTCTGATCCTGCACACGAAAATCAACGAGTCATTCAAACGAGTCGTGTACGTCGGGGCTGGTATGATCTCTCTGATCCTGGGCATTAAGATGGGTCTGGTCACCACCAGAATCGTGTTCATGGCACTTGCCCTGATCATAGGCGGAATGCTCGGCGAGTGGTGGAACGTCGAGGGCGGGATCCTCCGTTTCGGTGATTTCTTGAAGAAGCGCTTTGCCAAGAAAGAATCGGGAAAAGACTTTGCGGGGGGCTTTCTCAACGCTTCGGTACTGTTTTGCGTCGGGGCAATGACCCTGGTCGGGGCCTTCAAAGCGGGGGCGGAGGGGAACTACGACTTGATCTTAACCAAGTCGGTCATGGACGGTTTCATGGCCATCATGCTCACTGCGGCGATGGGGATCGGTGTTGCTTTCAGTGCCATCACGATTCTTGTGTACCAGGGGGGAATTACCCTGCTGGCCGGGGTCTTGCAGCCTCTGGTAAATGAACTGCTCCTTGGAGAGCTGACTGCAGTCGGCGGCGTGCTGGTGATCATGATCGGTTTGAATTTGCTTGGTTTAAGCAAGCTGAAAACGGCCAACTACATCCCTGCCCTGCTGATAACAATCGGTTTGATCACTCTGGAGCCGCTGCTGCCCTTCACGCTGGGCTGAGAGGAGCCGCGTGCTTTGCGCGTAGTGCGCACAGCACGCATCGCTTCAGGCCCAGCGCAGGAATCCCGGGACGTACGGGTGCACCAGAGCCGGATGTTTGGGAAGCAGCCGAACGGTATAAGCCTGACGGCCGGTCACAGCACATTCGATTTCTCCCCGATACTCGACCACAGAGCGACCGTCGGACTGGGGACTCATTTCCATGCTTCCTGCATCCTCGATTTCTCCGGCCGATGATACGGAACCATAGTACAGCTCCACCCTTACCTCCTGCGGAGAAAGCCCCCCAAGGTTGATGCGGGCCGACGCTTCGATGCGGTCTCCGACCTTGAAAATTACAGCTTGAGGAACCGACAGGCTCTCCACCTTTACCTGTCCCCAGGATTTCTTCAACCGCTGCAGGTAGCCGGACAACTCCCTGGCGGAGGCAAAATCGTCGTCGACAAACTCCCGGGCCTTCTGGAGAGCGGGGAGGTAAAACTCCTGAGAGTACTCGATGAGCATGCGATAGCTGTTCATCTGCCTACCCACAGAACTCATGGCCGCCTTCATCCGTTTGATCCATTCCCGGGGTAACCCGTCCCGGCCCCGGGTATAGAACAGGGGAATAATCTCCCTCTCGAGGAGGTTGTACACAGCCTTGCTCTCAATTTCGTCCTGCAGGTCCGAATCTGCATACTCCTCCCCGCTGCCGATAGCCCAGCCGCACTCGGGGTTGTAGATCTCGTCCCACCATCCGTCAAGAACGGACAGGTTGAGCACCCCGTTCATCGCCGCCTTCATGCCGCTGGTCCCGCTGGCCTCGAGGGGACGCCGCGGGGTGTTCAGCCAGACGTCACTCCCTGAGTTGAGGTAGCGGGCAATGGTCATATCGTAGTCCTCGAGAAAAACAACCTGACTGCGGACCTGGGGATCCTGGGCAAAATGGATCAGCTCCCGAATGAGCTCCTTGCCTTCAAGGTCGTGGGGATGGGCTTTGCCGGCAAAGATCAGCTGGATCGGCCGCTCGTTATCGTTCAGCAGCCTGATCAGTCGATCCGGATCCTGCAGCAGCAGGTTGGCCCGCTTGTAGGCGGCAAAGCGGCGGGCGAAACTGATGGTCAGGGTATAGGGGGAAAGCACGTCTTCGGCCAACTGGATCTCAGCCTCGGGAAATCCCCGCCGCTGCAGTTGCTGACGCAGACGATGGCGCACAAAGGCCACCAAACGCTCCCGGCGGCGCTCGTGAGTGCGGAACAGCTCCTCGTCAGAGATACGGTCCATGTGTTCCCAGACCTCAAAGTCCGCAGGATCATCCTGGAACTGAGGTCCCAGGTAACGATCGAGTAGATCGATCATGTTGTGGGAAATCCAGGTGCGGGGGTGCACCCCGTTGGTGATACTCTTGATCGGAACCTCTTTTACGGGCAATCCCGGCCAGAGATTCCGCCACATCCTGCGGCTCGTTTGACCGTGGAGCTTGCTGACGCCGTTGGCATGGGCTGCAAGTTTCAGAGCCAGGACGGTCATACAGAAACTCTCCTGATCGTTGTCCGGATTCTCCCGTCCCAGGGCGAGGAACTCCTTCCAGGATAGCCCAAGCTTTTCGGCGAAACCTTTGAAATACTTGGACATGAGTTCCACGGGAAAACGTTCGTTTCCCGCCGGCACGGGGGTGTGAGTGGTAAAGACATTGGTAGGCCAGACCGCCTGATGGGCCTCGGAGAAGCTCATTCCCTTGCTCTGCATCAGGCTGCGAATGCGCTCCAGCCCGAGAAAGGCGGAATGCCCCTCGTTCATGTGCGTCACCGCAGGATTGAGATCCAGGGCTTTCAGGGCACGAATTCCCCCTACTCCGAGAAGAATCTCCTGACGGATCCTCATATCCGCATCACCCCCGTAGAGTGTGGCGGTGATCTCCCGATGTTTTTCCGGATTCTCTTCGATGTTGCTGTCCAGAAGGTAGAGGGGTGTTTTCCCAACCCGAACCTCCCAAAGCTGTGCAGTCACGTCGTCTACGCCAACATTGACGGTGATCTTCAGCGGCTCGCCCTGTTCGGTCCTGCAGAGTCGAACAGGCATGGTGTACCAATCGTTTTCCGGATAGAACTCCTGCTGAAAGCCATCCGGGTTTAGATACTGTTGGAAGTATCCCTGTCGGTACAAAAGCCCGATACCTACCAGAGGCAGACCCAGATCCGAGACCGTCTTCAGATGATCCCCCGACAGGACTCCCAGGCCGCCCGAGTAGATGGGCAGACTTACGTCCAGGCCGTACTCCATTGAGAAGTAGGTAACTGCGTCCCGGCCGTCTCCCTTGTACCAGCGCTCGCCCTGGAGGTACTTCTGATACTTGGCATAGACCGCATCCATGGCGGCGAGAAAGGAGGTGTCCCGGGCGATCTCTTCCAGCTTGGCCTGGGAAACCCTACCGAGGGTTCTGGCCGGGTTCTGTCGCGATGCCAACCAGACCTCGTAGTCCAGACGCATAAACAGTTGGACAGCGTCGAAGTTCCAACTCAACCAGAGGTTGTTGGCCATCTCCTCGAGGGGTTTGAGCCGCTCGGGAATATTCGGTTTCACGGTAAAAGAAACAGTTTGCATGCAGTGCTCCTCGCGCCATTCTACTGAACAGGCGGCAAGCTGAGCAATACGGTAAACGTGAATTTTCGGGTAAGGTGAGTTTATTCGAGAACCGGGATTTTTATGGAGGAGGGGTACCGGGGGGAGTGGTAGACCCGATGGGTCGCGATCTGAAAATCCTCTTCCTTGGCCTCGGGAATCGACAGGAAGACCTGGGGATTTCTGTCGATCAGGGGAAACCAGCTGCTCTGGATTTGTACCATGATCCGATGTCCCTCCTTAAAGGTGTGATGCTTGTCCAGGAGGCTGAACTCGATCCGGGTAACCTTGCCGGGAACGAGGGGTTGGGGATGGGTGTAGCTGTTACGAAACTTGCTGCGAATCACATCCCCGGCCAGAAGCATCTGGAATCCCCCCATGGGCACATCGTCGGGATACACATCGATCAGCTTGACCACCCAATCCGCGTCTGTTCCCGTGGTGGAGACGTATAGATCCGCGATAATGGGACCGGCAATACGTAGTTCTTCCTCCAGCACCTCGCTCTCGTAGACAAGAACATCGGGCCGGCTGTAAACGAACCGTTGATCCTCCACGATCCACAGGTGCCCCTGGAGGGTGCGCATCTCCGCTGTATAGGGCACCGGCTTGCCGGGATCGCTGACAAAGGAATCGAACGGTTCCGGTGAGTTCCCTGAAGGGGGATCGAAGGAAAGGGTTTGCTTGGGGTGCAGGTACAGGCTGCGAACCCGGGCATCCCGAGGCGGCCAGGAATCGTAGGAACGCCACCGATTGGCCCCTGTTTCAAACACGAGGGCTTCCGGCAGATCCAGCTCCCCCTTGTCTTTCAGGTAGAAGTTGAAGAAGGGCAGCTCCACCTGTTCTCGATAGTACACGGCTGTGTCGGACCCAAAGCGGATGTTGCCCAGGCTGTCACCGGGCCGATAGACCCAACCGCCGTGACTCCACGGACCGATGACCAGCGTGCTCTGATTCGACGGGTTGTTTCCTTCGATCGCGGCGTAGATCCCCAGGGGACCGTAGTAGTCCTCCGCATCGAACCAGCCCACCACGTTGAGCACGGGATGAGGGATACTCTTCAGATCTTTGAGCACATTCTTGACCTGCCAGTACTCGTCGTAGGTCCAGTGCTCGACGAGCTCGTTCCACATAGGGATCCCGCCGTAGAAGCACTTGGCATTCACATTAGAGATAGGGCCAAGGTCCAGAAAAAAACGATACCCGTCGGGCGTACCGTACTCGTACTCTCCGATTTCCCTCTCCGTCGGGCCCTCCCGCACCTGTGCGCACTGCCAGGTCCAGTCGAAGGCGTACATCAAGCGGAAGGCGCCGTTGTGGTAGTAGTCGTCCCCGATGTACTGGTCCGCCGGACTGGCCTGGGGGGAAGACGCCCTGAGTGCAGGATGGGGCTCGATCATTCCCATGACAGCCAGCCAACCCGCGTAGGAGATCCCCCACTGCCCCACCCTTCCGTTGTGACCGGCGATGTTTTTCAGGAGCCATTCGATCGTATCGTAGGCGTCGCTCGCTTCATCCGTGTCAAGAGGGCTGCTCTTGTTTCGGATATACCGCCGGTGATGCTCGAACAAGCCTTCGGAACGGAATTTGCCCCGGATGTCCTGATAGACAAAGATATACCCTTCCCGGGTAAATCCGGCGGACGGCCCCAGAGACGACTTGCAGCGATCCGGGCCGTAGGTGCCCAGACCATACGGGGTGCGCTTGAGAAGGATCGGGTAGTCTTGTGAGTTGTCCTTGGGAACATACACTTCCGTAAAAAGCCGAACACCGTCCCGCATCGGAATCATGTATTCGAACTTGGAGTAGTGCTGTTTAACGAAGTGGGTACCCTGCGCGCCGATAGGCAGCGCGGCAACCAATAAGAGAAGGATTTGGTATCCTCGCTGCAAATGCACCATCCACTCTTAATGGGTCAGGATCTGGCTCAAGAACTTCTTTGTCCGTTCCTCCCGCGGGTTGCGAAAGAACTCCTCCGGCGTGTTGTGCTCGACCATGGATCCGTCATCGAAGAAGTAGATCCGGTCGGCAACCTGCTTGGCAAAACCCATCTCGTGGGTAACCACGATCATGGTGATGCCGCTTCGGGCCAACTCGGCCATGACGTCGAGCACTTCCTTGATCATCTCCGGATCGAGTGCCGAGGTAGGTTCATCGAAGAGCATGATCTTGGGCTGCATGGCCAGAGCACGGGCGATAGCCAGCCTCTGCTGCTGCCCTCCGGAAAGCTGACCCGGATACTTTTGAGCCTGCTCCGGGATTCCTACCCGCGTAAGCAGCTCTTCGGCAATTTTCACGGCTCGAGCCTTCGGCCAACGGCGGACCCAGATTGGAGCCAGGGTTACGTTGTCGATGACTTTCAGGTGGGGAAACAGGTTGAACTGCTGAAACACCATCCCGATCTCCCGCTGAACGGCATGAATATTGCGCAGATCATTGGTCAGCTCGATCCCATCGACAACGATGGTGCCCTTCTGGTGTTCTTCGAGACGATTGATCGTGCGGATGAAGGTGGATTTCCCGCTGCCTGAAGGTCCGCAGATCACTATAACCTCACCTTTTTGCATGGTCAGATTTACTCCCCGCAATACGTGGAAACTCCCGAACCACTTGTGCACGTCTCGGCACTGTATGATTTCCTGGGCTGTTTCTGAACTCTCGCTTGGCATATGTTCCTCGCTCTCCATATTCATCGCTCGCCAACCCCTAAGGCTTTCTCCAGTCGACGGCTTCCGTAGGACATCAGATAGCAGCAAACAAAGAACAGGACCGCGACAAAGACATACACCTCCTGATGAAGACCGATAAACTGACGCTGCCCTGTCACAGCCTTGGCAATACCCAACAGCTCGAGCAGCCCAACGATGACCACCAGGGTGGTGTCTTTAAACAAGCTGATGAACTGCCCGACGATCGCCGGTATCACGTTCCGCAGAGCCTGAGGAAGGATGACCAGGATCATCATCAGTGCTTTATTCAAACCGACGGCCCCCGCTGCCTCGTACTGCCCCCTCGGTACAGCCGCCAATCCGCCGCGAATATTCTCCGCCGTGTAGGCTGCGCTGAAAAGAGTAATCCCCGTCATCGCGCGCATGACCGTTGCCAGCCTGATATGAGGGGGAAGAAACAGAGGCAGCATCAGCTGGCTCATAAACAGCACGCTGATCAAGGGCACACCACGAATTGCCTCGATATAGATCGTGCAGAGAATCTTGACCACCGGAAGCCTGCTGCGCCGGCCCAGCGCCAGAAGCACACCCAAGGGGAAAGAAGCGACAATTCCCACAATGGCCAGGACCAGGGTGAGCAGCAGCCCGCTCCACACTTCCGCGGACACTTCGGGCATGAATGGATTCTCGACCCCGAATCCCCGCAGCAGTATGCCGATCACAGGAAACGATACGATCCAGGCCAATACCAGCCAACGCCTTATTGGGCTGTCCTTGGCTTTTCTGAAGACCCAGGTCAGTGCCGCCAACAGGATTACCACAGCCAAACTGGCCAAAACGCGCCAGCTTTCAGCTGAAGGGTAGCGGCCGATCAATAACACCTTGAGGTTGGTGGTCACGACCTCCCAGCGAGCAGAGCGGAATGCCCAGAGCAGTATCACCCGCCCGATAAAAAAGATGAATCCAAGGGAGATGACGGTGAGCAGAGCATTGTACCAGGGGCTGAATAAGTTTTTCGTCAACCATCCCAGCACCCCTACCTCTACCCGGGGCGGCATTTGCACATCTGATTGCTCGCTCATCCCTATCTCTCCACAATCTGCATGCGTTTGTTCACGATGTTCATAATCAGGGAGATGGTCAGACTGATCGCCAGATAACTGCCCATAATCATGAAAAACACCTCTACGACCCGCCCGGATTGGTTGAGCATCGTCTGACTGACCGCGTAGAGATCGAGAAAGCCGATGGCGATGGCCAGGCTCGAGTTCTTGGTCAGGTTCAGATACTGGCTGATTAGAGGAGGTATGATCACTCTCAGCGCCTGGGGAAGCACGATGAGCCGCATGATCTGAGCATTGGTAAAGCCCTGGGCTCTAGCCGCCTCGGTTTGTCCCTTCGCTACGGATTGAATGCCGGCCCGTACCACCTCGGCAATATAGGCTCCGGTATAGATGACCAGTCCGAGGAGCAGGGCGGTAAACTCCGAAGAAAAGGAAACACCTCCTTCGACCTTGAGAACCCCGCCGGATTTTCTCACCAACTCGGGAATATCGAGCCACAGCGGGTTCCCCGGCACCACCAGCCAACCTGCCAGGGGGATCAGAATCAGGCAGGCGAACACCCAAACCGCCTTGATGCCGGGTCGGCCGATCCGCTGCCGGCTGCGCCGCCTGATGATGAT
>Ga0307380_10004008_pt1 | contig 20094 bp, 15 predicted proteins | sample UN3MG_FD_202239 | JGI IMG/M metagenome (GOLD analysis project Ga0307380, IMG submission 202239) | Soil microbial communities from Risofladan, Vaasa, Finland - UN-3 | ecosystem: Environmental > Terrestrial > Soil > Coastal area > Acid sulfate soil | place: Finland: Risofladan, Vaasa | collected... | reverse complement strand
TTCCCCTGACCTACACCGCTTCCCTGACTTACACCGCCTTGGTGGCGCCATACCAGGACAGGATTGTCTCGCGTTCGGCAGTGGACCTGGCCAGGATGGCGTAGGAGCGGATGAATGACTCGCCCACGCAGCCGTCGATCCTGACCCGGTAGCTGCGGATCGACACCCGCGGTGCCTCGCCCTGGTATTGCTTCTTGGTCACCGGCACGGTGAGCACGATGCCGGGCTTGAGTGCGACGGTGAAACTGCCGCCGGCTTGGACGCCGGCATTCGGAATCGGGAGCACGCCCAGCCCGGGAACCGCGGCGATCCCGAACGATGCGTTACCACCGGCGTTGCCGCCGAGGAGGATACCGGGGCCGGTACCCATGTCGATACCGCAGCCGATCTGATAGCCCACCTCGAGGATGCCCTTGGGTGTCGCCCCGGAACCGGTGACCGATCCGCGGAACACGCCGCCGACGAGGTACTCCCGGGTGGAGATCGCCGTCGTCAGGGGTGCGACCACCTGCTGGGTCTCCTCGGTCGCTGAGATCGTCAGTGTTGCGCCGTCGGTCGCGGTCAGCGTCGCGGGTGGGCTCGAGATCACCCTCCCGTCATCGACGACCGGCGCACCAGCCGAGCCGACAGGGTCCGGATCGGCCAGCGCGGGCAGCACCGGCATGATCAGGGCCGCGATCGCCGCCAGCGCCGCGGCAGACTTGAACATCCTCACACCACCTTGGTGACGCCGAACCAGGACACGATGTCCTCGGCCTCGGCCGTCGAATTGGCCAGCGTCGCGTAGGAGCGGATGAACGACTCGCCCACGCAACCGTCGATCTTGACCCGGTAGTCGCTGACCACCACCTCGGGCGCGGCGCCCTTATAAGCCTTCTTGGTGACCGCAATGTTGTTGATGATGCCCGGTTTGAGATTAACGCCGACGGTCGCGTTGGTTCCGACGCCGGCCCCGGCGATCCCGATCGGCGGAAGAATAAAGCCGCCCACCCCACCGAGTAGGGCATCGGATCCCAACGACGCCTGTGCGTTACCGCCGATGAGCACACCCCCGCCGGTACTCATATCGATGCCGCAGCCGATCTGATAACCCACCTCAAAAATGCCCTCCGGCGCCGCCGAACCGGCGATCGACCCGGTGAACACCCCGCCGACGACGTACTCCCGGGTGGAGACGGCCGTCGTCAGGGGCGCGACCGCCGTCTGGGTCTCGTCCTTCGCCGAGATCGTCAGCGTGACCCCCTCCAAGGTGCTCGTCGCCGGCGGACTCGACGCGACCGGGCCGTCGGGGGCCGCGACGACCGGTGCCGCCGTGTCCGGGTCGGCCGTACCGGGATCGGCGGATGCGGGTATCTGCCATATCGGCAACGCCGCTCCAATTGCCAGCACCACCGCGCTGCGCACCATGGATTTGACCATTTTCATACCGACTTCGTGACGCCGAACCACGACACGATGTCCTCGACCTCAGCAGCCGAGTTGGCCAGCGTCGCGTAGGAGCGGATGAACGACTCACCCACGCAGCCGTCGATCCTGACCCGGAAGTTGCGCACCTCCACCTCGGGCGCGGCGCCCTTGTAGACCTTCTTGGTCACTGGAATGTTGTTGATGATGCCCGGCTTGAGGTTGACGCCGAGGGTTCCGTTGATTCCGACGCCGCCTCCCGCGATGGGAATCAGGATGGGAACGGCGGGAAGGATTCCGAGGTCGACGCCCAACGCCCCTTGCGCGTTACCACCGAGCAGCACACCGCCGCCGGTACTCATATCGATGCCGCAGCCGATCTGATAGCCCACCTCGAAGATGCCCTCCGGCGCGGCCGAACCGGCGATCGACCCGGTGAACACCCCGCCGACGACGTACTCCCGGGTGGAGATCGCCGTCGTCAGGGGTAGGACCGGCATCTGGGTCTCGTCCTGCGCTGAGATCGTGAGCGTGACGCCCTCGAGGGTGCTGGTCACGGGCGGACCCGAGGCGACCCTTCCGTCGACCGCCGGGGAGGTTCCGGCTGGCGCGGCGGTGGCGACGACCGGGGTCGCCACGTCCGAGTCAGCCGGGACGGCCGGGTCGGCGGGGACGGGATCGGCCGACACCGGTGACGACGACATTAGCAACGCCGACACCGCTGCCAGCACCGCCGTACCCCGCAACATTCCCGCCAACCTCCTCAACGCGGCAACTATTGGAGGAAAATTACCTGCCGCGGTGAGGGCTCGACTGCCGATTGGGCAAACCCACGGATGTCCGGCCGATTTCGCTAAACGGCTTTGGTCGTGCCGAACCAGGACAGGATCGCCTCGCCCTCATCGGTGGACTTGCTGATCGTCACGTAGGAGCGGATGAACGACTCGCCAACGCAACCATCGATCGTGATCCGGAAATTGCTGATCGACACCCACGGGTCAGCGCCTTTGTACCTCTTCTTGGTGACCGGGATGTTGTTGATGATCCCGGGCTTGAGACCGACGGTGACGCCACCGCCGAGCTGGCCCCCGACGCCGGGGACGAGGCCGTCGGCGAGAACCCCTTCGAAATCCAGGCCGAAGTAACCGAGAGACGCATTGAGCCCCCCATTGCCGTTGAGCAAGACCCCGCCGCCGGTCGTCATGTCGATACCGCAGCCGATCTCATAGCCCACCTGGAAGACGCCCTCGGGCGTCTCCTCGAAATCGTCGACCGATCCCCGGAACACCCCGCCGACGACATAGGCACGTGAGGAGATCGCGGTGGTCAGCGGCGCGGCCGACGTTTGGGTCTCGTCGGCGCCCATGATCTTCAGGACCGAACCATCCGGCGCCGTCGTCGTCGCCGGTGGGGTCGAGACCACCTTGCCGTCATCGACCGGCGCGGCCCCGAGGGGCGCGGGAACTCCGCCCGGGGCCGCCTCGGCGGCGGCCACCGTTGCCATGGGGTCCGGCGCGACCGGATCGGGTTCGGCCGATGTCGGTGCCGCGGTCGCCAGGAACACCGCGACGACAGCGATTATCGCTCCACCACGAGCCATCTTTTCGCACGCCTTCCCACGTCGGCAACCTTGTTAGGCAACCTACATGCGCGTCCGGATACTCGCGAAACCTCCCTGGCACCGCCATTTCAGGCCAGTGTGACCAGCCCCAACTCGGTGTCACCGGCCAGCAGGCGATGATGCGGCAGCACCCGGACCGTGTAGCCCATCGAACCGGACACCCGCAGCGGGGTGGTGGTCGAGAAGATCTCGGTCCCGCCCTCACCGGAACCGGTGTGTGTCATCGCAACATAGTGCGGGTCGGTCAGCACACCGGCGGAGTCCACCCGGCCCAGCACCGCCTGAACGACGACCTCCTCGGGTCGCAGGCCGGCCAGCGCCACGGCCGCGGTCAGGGTGAGTTCCGACCCCAACAGCGGCGTGTCGGGCAGGCCGGTGCTGTCGACGTCGGTGACCGTTACCGATGGCCAGGCCTCGGCGACCCGTTGGCGGTAGGCCGCCAGTTCGCGGGCGTGCCCGAAGGGGCGTCCCTCGATCGCCGCGATGGTCCTGCGGGTCGAGTTCGCCGCGGGCGCGTAGTACTTCTCGGTGTAGTCCCGCACCATCCGCGAGGCCAGCACCTTGGGGCCCAGGGACTGCAGTGTGTGGCGGACCATCTCCACCCATCGCGACGGCACGCCGCCGTCGTTGCGGTCGTAGAACTTTGGCGCCACGGACTTCTCGAGCAGGTCGTAGAGGGCGCTCGCTTCCAGGTCGTCACGGCGATCCTCGTCGGTAACCCCGTCGGCCGTCGGGATCTCCCACCCGTTCTCCCCGTCGTACCATTCGTCCCACCAACCATCGCGGATCGAGAGGTTGAGCCCTCCGTTCAACGCGCTCTTCATTCCGGAGGTGCCGCAAGCTTCCAGGGGCCGCAGCGGGTTGTTGAGCCACACGTCGCAGCCCCAGTACAGCAACCTGGCCATCGACATGTCGTAGTTCGGCAGGAATGCGATGCGATGGCGCACCTCGGGGCGGTCGGCGAACCGGACGACCTGCTGGATCAATGCCTTCCCGGCGTCGTCGGCGGGATGCGACTTACCGGCCACGATGAGTTGGATGGGACGGCTCTCATCAAGCAGCAGCGCCTCGAGGCGCTCGGGATCTCGCAACATCAGCGTCAACCGCTTGTAGGTCGGCACCCGGCGAGCGAACCCTATCGTCAACACATCGGGATCGAAAGCCTCTGACACCCAGCTTAATTCAGCTTCGGCTGCTCCGCGTTGCAGCCAGGACCTCATCAGTCGCTTTCTCACGTCATCGACCAGCTTGGCGCGCAGTTGGGACCTGATCCACCAGATATGACCGAAGTCCACCTCCTGTAGCCGTTCCCATTGCGAGGGCTCACGAAGCGCCTCCGCCGAGCCGGCCAACTCCCGCGCCAACTGCACCCACTCCGGGGCCGCCCACGTGGGCCCGTGCACACCGTTGGTGACGGAGCCGATCGGCACCTCCGGTGCGTCGAAGCCGGGCCACAGTTCATCGAACATCCCGCGGCTGACCTGCCCGTGCAGGGCCGACACACCATTGGCCCGCTGCGCCAGTCGAAGTCCCATGTGCGCCATGTTGAATTTTTCCGGATCGGACTCGGCACCGAAGGCCAGAACCTGCGCCACCGGCACGCCGGGCAGTAGGCCAGTCTCGGACTCGTCGCCGAAGTAGCGTTGCACCATCTGCACCGGGAACCGGTCGATACCGGCCGGGACCGGGGTGTGGGTGGTGAACACCGTGCTGGCCCGCACCACCGTGAGCGCGGTGTCGAAATCGAGGCTGTCGGCGGCCATGAATTCCCGGATCCGCTCAAGCCCGAGGAAACCCGCGTGGCCCTCGTTCATGTGGAACACGTCCGGGGCGGGGAGACCCTCGATGGCCGTGAACGCGCGTATGGCCCGCACTCCGCCGATTCCGGCGAGGAGTTCCTGCTTGATCCGGTGTTCCTGGTCGCCACCGTACAGCCGATCGGTCACGTGACGCAGGTCGTGGTCGTTTTCCGGAATGTCAGAGTCCAACAGCAGCAACGGGATTCGCCCGACGCGGGCCACCCAGACCCGAGCGCGCAGTACCCGCGACTCCGGCATGGGAAGTTCCACGACTACCGGGGTGCCGTCGGCGCCGTCCAGCAGATGAAGGGGCAGCCCCTGCGGATCCAGCGACGGGTAGTTCTCGTGCTGCCAGCCTTCGGCGGTCAGCGACTGCTCGAAGTAACCAGAGCGGTAGTTCAGGCCGACGCCGATCAGTGGCAGGCCCAGATCTGAGGCGGCCTTGAGATGATCACCGGCCAGGATGCCGAGGCCACCGGAGTAGATCGGCAGCACTTCAGCGACCCCGAACTCCATCGAGAAGTACCCGATGCCCTGCGGCAGCGGCGACTCCGGGCCGGCGTCGGCGGCCATCTGCTGGTACCACAGCGGCTTAGTCAGATATTCGTGCAGATCGGCCGATAGCCGGTCGAGTCGGTCGAGGAAGGCCTGCTCCCCGGCGAGTTCTTCCAGACGCGACCGACTCACCTCGCCGAGCAACGCCATCGGGTCACGTCCGGTGCGCGCCCACTGCTCAGGGTCGATGCTCTCGAAGAGGTCCTGGGTGGCGGTGTCCCACGACCACCGAAGGTTGGTCGACAACCGTCCTAGCGCACTGAGGCGCTGCGGGAGGTGCGCACGAACAGTGAACCTGCGGAGAGCTTTCACGGCTCAGACCTTACTGACGTTCCCGGTCGTGCGCTCCGCGCGCTTCCGTCCCCGCAGGGTAATCACGGCCACTACGGTGAGAACGGCAGGTTGTCGCAGAACGGGACGCGGAAACGTGACGCGGAAGTGAGGTGTTCGGGTGCCGGGTCGGATCGCGATCGACGACGTCGCGCCCGTGGTTTCCGGGGGCACCTACCCCGCCAAGGCGGTCACCGGCGAGATCGTGCCGGTATCCGCGACTCTCTGGCGGGAGGGCCACGAGGCGGTGGCGGCCACCCTGGTGGTGCGCTACCTCGGTGCGGCCTACCCACGGCCCGGTCAGCTTCCCGCTCCGGCCGGGCGGGTCACGCCGACGCTGTCTACGATGACGCCGGGCCGCACACCGGATGTGTTTCACGGCCAGTTCACCCCGGATGCGGTAGGGCTGTGGACGTTCCGGGTGGACGGCTGGGGCGATCCGATCACGTCCTGGCGGCACGCCGTGGGCGCCAAGATCGAGGCCGGACAGGGCGCCGACGAACTGGACAACGACCTCCTCGTGGGGGCCACCCTGCTGGAACGGGCTGCCACCGGGGTGCCGCGCAGCGAACGCGCGCCCCTGCTGGCGGCGGCGAAGGCGCTGCGCTCGCCAGGTGCTCCGCTGACCCGCGCCGCACCCGCCCTCGCGGAGCAGGTGACCGATCTCCTCGATGCCTACCCGTTGCGGGACCTGGTAACGCGCGGAGAGTCCCACGGCGTGTGGGTGGACCGCCCGCTGGCCCGGTGCGGAGCCTGGTACGAACTGTTTCCGCGTTCCACCGGCGGACGCGACCCCGACGGCCGACCGGTGCACGGCACATTCGCCACCGCCGCCGCCGCACTCGGCCGGATCGCGGCGATGGGATTCACCGTGGTGTACCTGCCGCCCATTCATCCGATCGGCACCGTGCACCGCAAGGGCCGCAACAACTCGGTGACCGCCAACGCCGGTGACGTCGGATCGCCGTGGGCGATCGGCAGCGCGCAAGGGGGTCACGACGCTGTGCACCCCGACCTGGGCACGATCTCCGACTTCGACGCGTTCGTCGCCGCCGCCGCCGGTCTCGGTCTGGAGGTGGCCCTGGATCTGGCCCTGCAGTGCGCGCCGGATCATCCGTGGGCGACCAGTCACCGGCAGTGGTTCACCGAGTTGCCCGACGGCACCATCGCCTACGCGGAGAATCCCCCGAAGAAGTACCAGGACATCTACCCACTGAACTTCGACAACGACTACACCGGGCTTTCCCACGAGGTGCTCGCGGTGGTGCGGCACTGGATCAGCCACGGCGTGCGGATATTCCGGGTGGACAACCCGCATACCAAACCACCGGACTTCTGGGCCTGGTTGATCAGTGAGGTCAAGGCCATCGATCCGGACGTGCTGTTCCTTGCGGAGGCCTTCACCCGGCCGGCCCGGTTGTACGGCCTTGCCAAACTCGGCTTCACCCAGTCGTATTCGTATTTCACCTGGCGGACCGCGAAGTGGGAGCTTGAGGAGTTCGGCCGCCAGATCGCTGAGCACGCCGACTACGCCCGGCCCAACCTATTCGTCAACACCCCGGACATCCTGCACGAAAGCCTGCAGCACGGCGGGCCGGGCATGTTCGCCATCCGCGCCGTCTTGGCCGCCACGATGGGCACCTCTTGGGGCGTGTACTGCGGCTACGAACTCTTCGAGAACGCCCCGGTTCGGCCCGGCAGCGAGGAGTACCTGGATTCCGAGAAGTATGAACTGCGCCCACGGGACTTCGCCGACGCGCTGGCACAGGGCCGCTCGCTGGAGCCATTCCTGGCCCGGCTTAACGAGATTCGACGCCTGCATCCGGCACTGTGCCAAATGCGGACCATCCGGTTCCACGGGATCGACAACGACGCGTTGATGGCCTACAGCAAGTTCGATCCGGTCACCGGTGACACCGTGCTGGTGGTGGTCAACCTCAACCCTTTTGGTCCCGAACAGGGCACCTTACGACTGGACATGGGAGCCATGGCGATGTCGCCATGGGACCGGTTCTGGGTCCGTGACGAGGTCACCGGCGACGAATACCAATGGGGCCAGGAGAATTTCGTGCGCTTGGAACCAGCCCGCGCGGTCGCCCACATCCTGAATATGCCACCGATCCCGGCCGAGCAGCGGGCGCCCCTGCTGCGCCGCGAATGAGCCCCGTCCGCCTCGCGCCGGATCCCGCGGATCTGGCCCGACTGCTCACCGGGGTCCACCACGACCCGCACGCCATCCTTGGCGCACACGAGGACGGCACGCGGACCGTCATCCGGGCACTGCGCCCGCACGCGACCGCCGTGAGCGTCCTGGTCGGTGGCAAGCGCCACCCGATGACCCACATCGACTCCGGGATGTACGCGGTCGAGTTGCCGTTCACCGACCTCATGGACTACCGACTCGAGGTCAGCTATCCCGGCGGCGAGACGCCGTACACGGTCGCCGACGGCTACCGATTCCTGCCGACCCTCGGCGAGGTCGACCTACACCTGTTCGCCGAGGGCCGCCACGAACGTCTCTGGGAGATCCTCGGCGCCCATCCGCGTACCTTCACCACCCCCGACGGGGTTGTCGACGGAGTGTCCTTCGCGGTGTGGGCGCCAAATGCCAAGGGAGTGAGCCTGATCGGTAAGTTCAACGGCTGGGACGGCTACGACGCCCCCATGCGGGTACTGGGCTCATCGGGGGTATGGGAGTTGTTCTGGCCGGGGTTCGCCCTCGACGGGCTGTACAAGTTCCGGGTGCACGGCGCGGACGGATCGGTGACCGACCGGGCCGACCCGATGGCATTCGCCGCCGAAATGCCGCCACACACCGCCTCGAAGGTGTTCGTATCAGATTACTCCTGGCGCGACGCGGAGTGGATGGCTGCGCGCACCGTTTCGAACCCGGTGTTCGAAGCGATGAGTACCTACGAAGTTCACCTGGCTTCGTGGCGGCCCGGACTGAGCTACCGCGAGTTGGCCGCACAACTCACCGACTACGTTGTCGCCCTGGGATTCACCCACGTCGAACTGCTGCCGGTGGCCGAGCACCCATTCGGCGGATCGTGGGGATACCAGGTCACGTCCTACTACGCGCCGACGTCGCGGTTCGGCACCCCGGACGATTTCCGGTTCCTGGTCGATAGCCTGCACGGCGCCGGGATTGCGGTGATCGTGGACTGGGTGCCGGCGCACTTCCCCAAGGACGCCTGGGCGCTGGGCCGCTTCGACGGCACCGCCCTCTACGAGCACTCCGACCCGCGCCGCGGCGAGCAACTCGACTGGGGCACCTACGTATTCGACTTCGGGCGCCCGGAGGTGCGCAACTTCCTGGTGGCCAACGCCCTGTACTGGCTCGGCGAGTTCCACATTGACGGATTGCGCGTCGATGCGGTGGCCTCGATGCTCTACCTGGACTATTCGCGTCCGGCCGGTGGCTGGACTCCGAACGCCTACGGTGGCCGGGAGAACCTCGAGGCCGTGCAGTTCCTCCAGGAGATGAACGCCACCGTGCACAAGATGTCGCCGGGAGTGGTCACCATTGCCGAGGAGTCCACCTCCTGGCCGGGCGTGACGCGGCCGACAAACATTGGCGGCCTGGGCTTCTCGATGAAGTGGAATATGGGTTGGATGCACGACACCCTGGACTACATGAGCCGCGATCCGATCTATCGCCGCTACCACCACCATGAGATGACGTTCTCCATGCTGTACGCATTCAGCGAAAACTACGTACTGCCGATCAGCCACGACGAGGTGGTGCACGGCAAAGGCACACTGTGGTCCCGGATGCCCGGCAACGACCACGTCAAGGCCGCCGGCCTGCGGGCGCTGCTGGCCTACCAGTGGGCACACCCCGGCAAGAAACTGCTGTTCATGGGTCAGGAGTTCGGCCAGCGCGCCGAATGGTCGGAGGAACGCGGCCTGGATTGGTACCAACTCGACGAGCACGGCTTCTCCGGTGGCATTCAGCGCTTCACCGCCGACGTCAACGCGGTGTACCAAAGCCGTCCGGCACTGTGGAGCCAAGACTCCCGGCCCGAGGGGTACTCCTGGATCGATGCCAACGACTCGGCGAGCAATGTGTTGAGCTTCCTGCGTTGGGGCTCCGATGGTTCGGTGCTGGCATGCGTGTTCAACTTCGCCGGCGCCGAGCACGGCGGCTACCGACTCGGACTGCCGTCTGCCGGTATCTGGCGCGAAGTGCTCAACAGCGACGCGACCGTCTACAACGGCTCCGGTGTCGGCAACCTCGGCACCGTCAAGGCCGAGGAAAAGCCCTGGCACGGCCGACCGGCGTCGGCATTGCTGGTCCTGCCGCCGACGTCGGCGGTCTGGCTCGAGCCGGCCTGATCTTTTAGTACAGCGCGTTGGCCAGGTTGCGGCGCCCGACGATTACATCGGGGTCGGCAGGGTCGAAGAGGTCGAATAATTCAATGAGACGGGTCCGCGCTCGGATGCGCTCGTCACCGGAGGTGCGCTTGACCAGCCCGGTCAATCGAGCGAACGCCCCCGCGACATCCTGGCCGAGGATTTGTGCGTCCGCGGCGGCGAAAGCCGCATCGATATCGTCGGGGGCGGCGTCGGCGACATCGATGGCATCCGGCGTCACGACCGCGGCACGCTCCAAGAAGGTGATCTGACGCAACGCGCCGATGGCCTCGCCGTGGGTGGGGTCAGCGTCGAGAATCGCCCGAAACGCTGCCGCCGCAGCGCCGAAATCACCGCTATCGAGCAGTTGGCGGGCCGCGTCCAGGGCAGGATCATCGGGCTCATCCGCGGACGCGGCCGCGCTGCCCAGCTTTCCCGAGGTCGCCGCGAGCAACGAGTCGACCCAGCGGCGAAGCTGGTCCGGGGGCTGCGCGCCCTCGAAACTGGCCAGCGGTTGCCCGCCCGCCAATGCCACCACCGTGGGCACCGCCTCAACACCGAACATCGACGCCACCCGCGGCGCGGAGTCGACATTGACCGTCGCCAGCGCCCACCTGCCGACGTCGGCGGCGGCCAGGGCGGCCAACGCGTCGGCGAGTTGGATACACACATCACTACGCGGGGACCACAGCAAAACGACCACCGGGACCTCACCGGAGCGCACGAGAACCTCGGCCTCGAAGTTGGCCTCGGTCACCTCGACCCCGCCGGGGGCGCCACCTGCCGAACCCTGCTGCGCACGCTGCTTGAGACCGGAGAGATCTACCGCACCGGTCATCACCGGCGAGATTCTCGGACGGGGTTGAGTCACAACTGCGAGTCTTTCATGTCGCTGCCGGGCGGTGGCCGCCACATCGGGGTAGCGTTACCCAGGACCAGCAAGAGAAACGGAGTAGTCGTGGGCAAGTTTGCAGCGGCGCTACTAGCGGCGATGGCGGTCGGTTCGATCATGACGACCTCAGTGGCTCACGCCGATGAGCGGGGCCCCGGTGGTCCCGGCGGCGTCGGGGTGGGGCCGGTAGGTCCCTACGGCGTTGGTGGTCTCGGTCCTGTCGCAGGGCCCGTAGGCCCGGTCGGCGTTGGTGGCCTTGGTCCTGTCGCAGGCCCCGTGGGCCCGGTCGGCGTCGGGGGCGTGATCGGCCCGGTCGGGGTCAATCCGATCCTGGGTCCGGTCGGCCCGGTCGGCGTCGGTGGCGTCATCGGCCCGGTCGGCGTAGATCCGATCGTGGATGCTGCGGTACGGCCCTACTACTACGTGCCCTTCTTCCCGGGTGAAGTCCCGTGCTTCACCCCCGAAGGCGTGGCGTACTTCACCCCACCGGGAGAGCCCTGCTACTGAGAGCCGTGATCGGCTGCCTAACACGGCCGTTATGATCAACATCACACGGCCTGCTGTCCCCCGCACCAGCAAACGCCTGTAGTTCTGGCTCGGGGCTAGCCGGTCCGCAGGATTAGGGCATCGCCCTGGCCCCCGGCGCCGCACAGTGCGGCCACCGCGTAGCCGGATCCGCGTCGAGACAGTTCCAGGGCGGCGTGCAGGGTGATGCGTGCCCCCGACATGCCGATCGGGTGGCCCATGGCAATGGCGCCGCCACTGCGGTTGACCCTTTCCGGATCGACGCCGAGTTCGCGGGTGGAAGCCAGTGCGACGGCGGCGAACGCCTCGTTGATCTCGATGACATCCAGTTGATCGGTCGAGATCCCCTCACGGGCGATGGCCTTCTTGATGGCGTTGGCGGGCTGCGACTGCAGCGTGGAGTCCGGCCCCGCGACCATACCGTGGGCCCCGATCTCGCACAGCCAGCTCAGACCAAGCTCTTGGGCTTTCGCCTTGCTCATCACCACGACGGCACACCCACCGTCGGAAATCTGCGACGCCGAACCCGCGGTAATGGTGCCGTCCTTGCGGAACGCCGGTTTCAAACCGGCCAGCGATTCGGCGGTGGTGTTTGCCCGAATGCCCTCATCCTCGGTGAAATCGATCGGATCACCTTTGCGCGCAGGGATTTTCACCGCCACAACCTCGTCGGCGAAAACGCCGTCCTTCCAAGCGGCGGCCGCCTTTTGGTGCGACTCGGCCGCAAGGGTGTCCTGCTCAAGCCGAGTGTACCGATCGACGTCGTTACGCTGCTCTGTCAGACCACCCATCGGCTGGTCGGTGAACACGTCGTACAGACCGTCGTAGGCCATATGGTCGAGCATCGTCACATCGCCGTACTTGTGGCCGGCCCTGCTGTCCATCAGTAGATGCGGCGCGCGGGACATGGACTCCTGGCCGCCGGCGACGACGACGTCGAACTCACCGGCGCGGATCAGTTGGTCGGCTAGTGCGATGGAGTCAATGCCGGACAGGCACATCTTGTTGATGGTCAACGCGGGCACATCCCAGCCGATACCGGCGGCCACGCTCGCCTGGCGGGCCGGCATCTGCCCGGCTCCGGCGGTGAGCACCTGGCCCATGATGACGTAGTCGACCAGGGCAGGCGCGACACCGGCCTTCTCCAGCGCTGCGCGGATGGCGAGAGCACCCAGATCGCTACCCGAGAAGTCCTTGAGCGAGCCCATCAGTCGGCCGATGGGCGTCCGCGCCCCAGCAACGATCACCGACGTCGTCATTTCCGCCTCCACAGTGGTTGGTTTCCGGGCGATCTCCCGAACTGGCTACTGGTCTGTCGCCCCGTCAGGTTACCGTTGGACCATGACCACCGAGCACCTCGATGCCCGCCCGTTGCTGGCGAGCGCTCTAGTGACCGCGATCGACCACGTCGGCGTGGCGGTACCGGACCTCGATGAGGCCATCGCGTGGTACCACGACTTCCTCGGAATGATCGTTGTGCATGAAGAGATCAACACCGAGCAGGGCGTCCGGGAAGCGATGCTCGCGGTTCGCGGGGCGCCGGCCGGCAGTACCCAGATCCAACTCATGGCGCCGCTCGACGAAACCTGCACCATCGCGAAGTTCCTGGACAAGCGCGGCCCGGGCATCCAGCAACTGGCCTGCCGGGTCAGCGACCTCGACGCCCTCTCAGAGCGGTTGCGGGCCAGCGGCGTGCGGCTTCTCTACGACGCTCCGCGGCGCGGAACAGCGAATTCCCGGATCAACTTCATCCATCCCAAGGACGCCGGCGGCGTACTGGTGGAACTCGTGGAGCCTGCTCAGTACTGAGCGCTACGACCACTTGCGGGTCGGTCCGCGATTGGCACGGTTGTTCCAGCACGGGGTGTGCCAATGCCTGCGGTCGTCGCCGTCGACGTCGTCGATTCGCACCACCATCACGTGTGCCGTTCCGATGCGGATCTCATGGTCGCAGCCCGGACACCGGTAGGCCTTCGTGGCCCGTGACCCTGGAACCGCGCGAACCTCGTAGTCATGACCATCAGCGCCCGGTTCCCTGCGCCGAGGCAGCGGTATCGACGGCGGGCCGGTCCGTTCTCGTCGTCCGGACCGTCGGCGGGGCGTCATCGAGGCGCCATCAGAACAACCGGAACTCGTCGCTGTCCAAGCCGCGCATCACGTCATAATCCAGTGTCAGACATCGGATCCCACGGTCAGCGGCAAGCGTTCGGGCCTGCGGTTTGATCTGCTGAGCGGCAAACACGCCGGTAACGGGAGCCAGCAGGGTGTCCCGGTTCAGCAACTCCAAGTAGCGGGTCAACTGTTCCACCCCGTCGATCTCCCCGCGGCGCTTGATCTCGACCGCCACCGACCGACCGTCGGCATCGCGGCACAGGATATCCACCGGGCCGATCGCCGTCATGTACTCGCGACGGACCAGCGTGTAGCCCTCGCCGAGAAGTTCGATGTGCTCGGCCAACAGTTCCTGCAAATGCGCCTCGACGCCATCCTTGACCAGTCCGGGGTCGACGCCGAGTTCATGGCTGGAGTCGTGCTCGATCTCCTCGATGGTGATCCGTAACTGCTCTCCCGACTTGTTCTCCACGACCCACACGGCCAACTCACCGTCGGTGGTCTCAGTGAGTCGGCAGGGGGGACTCATCCAGTTCAGCGGCTTGTAGGCACGGTCGTCGGCGTGGATGCTCACCGATCCATCGGCCTTGACCAGCAGCAAGCGACGCGCCGACGGCAGGTGGGCGGTAAGCCGACCGAGGTAGTCCACCCTGCACAGGGCGATCATGAGCCGCACCGGCCCAGCTTAGGGTGTGCCGTCCGCCATGGGCCGGGGCCCGCGCGGGGAATTAGGCTGACGCCATCATGAGGTCCGATCCGAGCGTGGCCCAGCGACTGGGCCGCATTCTGGAACGGCTCACCCACCAGAGCGGGCGGCTGTCCAGGACCACCGCATACGGGTCGTTGCTGCTGGGCCGGGTCTCCGAGAGTGTCCCGCGGCGCCGGTTGCGTATCCAGATCATCCTCACCGTGTTCATCGTCACGGTGAATCTGATCGGAATCGCCCTGACCTTCCTCTTGGTGGTGGTCGCCTTCCCCGAACCCAGTGTGTTCGACGACGTACCGCACTGGCTGCCGTTCATCATCACACCGGCATACGTCGTCGTCGCGGTGGCATTCGGCACCTGGTGGATCCACTTCCGGACCATCAGGGATCTTCGCTGGGCGATCGAGGGCCGAACACCCACCCCCAGGGAGCAACGCAGCGCATTCACGACCCCATGGCGAATCGCTCTGGCGCACTTGGCGTTATGGGGAACCGGTGCGGTCCTGCTGACGGCGCTCTACGGCAGATACGACACCGATTTCATCCCCCGGGTGCTGCTCACAGTGGCATTCTGCGGGGTCGTGGTGGCCACCACCTGCTATCTGTCCGCGGAGTTCGCGTTGCGCCCGGTGGCCGCTCAGGCACTGGCCGTCGGACCACCGCCGCGGCGACTCGCACCGGGCATCATGGGCCGGACCCTGACGGTGTGGACGCTGTGTTCGGGCATGCCGATGATCGGCATCAGTCTGATCGCCTTGTTCTCCCTGCAGTTGGGAAACCTGACCCAGCGCCAACTCGAGATTGCTGTCCTGATCACCTCAGTCGCCAGTCTCGTCGTGGGGTTCCTGTTGATGTGGATTCTGGCCTGGCTGACGACGACACCGGTACGGGTGGTGCGGGCGGCACTGCGGCGGGTCGAGGAGGGCGATCTCAGTGCCACCGTGGTGGTCTTCGACGGCACCGAACTCGGTGAACTGCAGCGCGGGTTCAACTCGATGGCCGCCGGCCTCCGCGAACGCGAGCGGGTTCGTGATCTTTTCGGCCGCCACGTGGGCCGCGAGGTCGCGGCCGCGGCCGAGCAACAGCGAACCACCCTGGGCGGTGAGGAGCGCCATGTCGCTGTCGTGTTCGTCGATGTCGTCGGATCGACGAAGCTGGTCAGCACCAGACCGCCAATGGAGGTCGTCGCACTGCTCAACCGCTTCTTCGCCGTGATCGTCGAGGAGGTCGATCGCCACCATGGCCTGGTGAACAAGTTCGAGGGCGACGCAGCACTGGCAGTGTTCGGTGCACCGGTGCACCTCGACAGTCCCGAGGACGACGCACTGGCCGCCACCCGGGCGATCGCGAAGCGGTTAGCCCGCGAAGTGCCCGAATGCCCGGCCCGGATCGGGGTGGCCGCCGGCTTGGTGGTGGCCGGAAACGTCGGCGCGAACGAACGTTTCGAATACACGGTGATCGGCGAACCGGTCAACGAGGCAGCACGGCTGAGCGAACTAGCTCGGTCGGAACCAAGCCGGGCGTTGGCGTCTGCGGCAACCGTCGGGGCAGCCTCAGACACCGAGCAGCGGTTCTGGCGCCTCGGAAGGCCGGTCCGGTTGCGCGGTTACGACGACCGCGTGCAGATCGCGAGTCTGCGGGGCGGCGGCTGATCCGCTATGTCATCGTTGTCTGATGTCCCTAGCGCACCGGACCGTGCACTACCGGACCGTGTCCAGCCCCATCGGCGACCTGACGTTGGCCGGGGTGGGTTCGACCCTGACGCATCTGCTGATGGCCGGGCAATCCCATTCCCCGCACCGGACGCACTGGGAGCCCGCAGGAGACGACGTATTCGTCGAGGTGGCCCAGCAGCTGGATGCGTACTTTGCCGGTTCGCTGAGGAACTTCGATGTTGACCTGCACCCGGCCGGCACCGAGTTCCAGTACCGGGTGTGGGCGGCACTGCAGACGATTCCCTACGGAAGAACGCGATCGTATGGTCAGATCGCCGATCAGGTCGGATCGCCGGCCGCGTCGCGCGCGGTGGGATTGGCCAATGGCCGCAATCCGATCAGCATCATCGTGCCGTGCCACCGCGTTATCGGGGCATCGGGCAATTTGACCGGATATGGCGGCGGAATTGAACGCAAACGTTCGCTTCTTGAATTGGAGATCTGTGCAAATCCGGTTACGCCGGCGCTATTCAATTAGCGCACTGGATAAATAGGAAACACCCCCCCGGTTTCCCGGGGGGGTGTTTTGTTGAGGTGTGTTCGGCGGTGTCCTACTTTTCCACCCTGTTGGGTAGTATCATCGGCGCTGGCTGGCTTAGCTTCCGGGTTCGGGATGGGTCCGGGCGTTTCCCTGCCGCTATGGCCGCCGTAACTTTATTCAGATGTGTTTTTTTCATCTGGGGTTGTATTTGGTGGTGGGGGTGTGGTGTTGTTTGCGTGGAGTTTGTGGTTGCGGGTGTGTGTGTAAGTTTTCGGCCGGTTAGTGCCAGTTCCCTGCGCACATTGCTGTGTTTATAGGTCTGGTCTATCGATCCCGTAGTCTGCGGGGGGCCTTATCCCACTTGATGGGTGAGAAGCCTGGTCTTGGAGAAGGTTTCCCGCTTAGATGCTTTCAGCGGTTATCCTGTCCGAACGTAGCTATCCAGCGGTGCCACTGGTGTGACAACTGGTGGACCAGAGGTTCGTCCGTCCCGGTCCTCTCGTACTAGGGACAGCTTTCCTCAAGCTTCTGACGCGCGCGGCGGATAGAGACCGAACTGTCTCACGACGTTCTAAACCCAGCTCGCGTGCCGCTTTAATGGGCGAACAGCCCAACCCTTGGGACCTGCTCCAGCCCCAGGATGCGACGAGCCGACATCGAGGTGCCAAACCATCCCGTCGATATGGACTCTTGGGGAAGATCAGCCTGTTATCCCCGGGGTACCTTTTATCCGTTGAGCGACACCCCTTCCACTCAGAGGTGCCGGATCACTAGTCCCGACTTTCGTCCCTGCTTGACATGTATGTCTCGCAGTCAAGCTCCCTTGTGCACTTGCACTCAACACCTGATTGCCGTCCAGGTTGAGGGAACCTTTGGGCGCCTCCGTTACTTTTTAGGAGGCAACCGCCCCAGTTAAACTACCCACCAGGCACTGTCCCTGAACCGGATATACGGTTCGAAGTTAGAGGTCCAATACGATCAGAGTGGTATTTCAACAACGACTCCACATTAACTAGCGTTAACGCTTCACAGTCTCCCACCTATCCTACACAAACCGTATCGAACATCAATACCAAGCTATAGTGAAGGTCCCGGGGTCTTTTCGTCCTGCCGCGCGTAACGAGCATCTTTACTCGTAGTGCAATTTCGCCGAGTCTATGGTTGAGACAGTTGAGAAGTCGTTACGCCATTCGTGCAGGTCGGAACTTACCCGACAAGGAATTTCGCTACCTTAGGATGGTTATAGTTACCACCGCCGTTTACTGGGGCTTAAATTCTCCGCTTCACCCAAGGGTTAACGGGTCCTCTTAACCTTCCAGCACCGGGCAGGCGTCAGTCCGTATACATCGTCTTGCGACTTCGCACGGACCTGTGTTTTTAGTAAACAGTCGCTTCTCACTGGTTTGTGCCACCCCCCACCGCTGCCGGCCGCAAGGGCCTTCACAGCACGGGGTCCTCCTTCTCCCGAAGTTACGGAGGTATTTTGCCGAGTTCCTTAACCATAGTTCACTCGTACGCCTTGGTATTCTCTACCTGACCACCTGTGTCGGTTTGGGGTACGGGCCGTGTGTGTGCTCGCTAGAGGCTTTTCTCGGCAGCACAGGATCACCGAATTCGCCTCAATCGGCTATGCATCACCTCTCAGGATCTGTGAACGACGGATTTACCTATCGCTCTCCCTACGGGCTTGCCCCAGTATTACCACTGACTGGTACGGCTACCTTCCTGCGTCACCCCATCGCTTGACTACTACCAATCCGGGTCCCACGCAGCCGGTGGCCTTCGCCCCCCTCGAAAGGAGATTGATCGACCACCCTTTGGGTGGTTAGCAGAACTGATTCATCATGGGCGCCCACACACGGGTACGGGAATATCAACCCGTTGTCCATCGACTACGCCTGTCGGCCTCGCCTTAGGTCCCGACTCACCCTGGGCGGACTGGCCTGCCCCAGGAACCCTTGGTCTTTCGGCGGGCAAGGTTCTCACTTGCCTTATCGCTACTCATGCCTGCATTCTCACTCCCACACCCTCCACCGCTAGATCACTCTGCGGCTTCACCGGATGCAGGACGCTCCCCTACCCAACGACCCGAAAGTCGTTGCCGCGGCTTCGGCGGTGTGCTTGAGCCCCGCTACATTATCGGCGCACAATCACTTGACCAGTGAGCTATTACGCACTCTTTCAAGGGTGGCTGCTTCTAAGCCAACCTCCTGGTTGTCTTCGCGACTGCACATCCTTTTCCACTTAGCACACGCTTAGGGGCCTTAGCCGGCGATCTGGGCTGTTTCCCTCTCGACGCACGGAGCTTATCCCCCGCCGTCTCACTGCCACGCTCTTGGACTTACCGGCATTCGGAGTTTGGCTGACGTCAGTAACCCTGTGGGGCCCATCGGCCATCCAGTAGCTCTACCTCCGGTAAGAAACACGCGACGCTGCACCTAAATGCATTTCGGGGAGAACCAGCTATCACGGAGTTTGATTGGCCTTTCACCCCTACCCACAACTCATCCCCTCAGTCTTCAACCTAAGTGGGTTCGGGCCTCCACGCGGTCTTACCCGCGCTTCACCCTGGCCATGGGTAGATCACTCCGCTTCGGGTCCAGAACACGCCACTACACCACACACCACTGCGTGGATACGCCCTATTCAGACTCGCTTTCGCTACGGCTACCCCTCAACGGGTTAACCTCGCGACATGTCCCTGACTCGCAGGCTCATTCTTCAAAAGGCACGCCATCACCCCACGCGTAACGCGAGGGCTCTGACGGATTGTAGGCACACGGTTTCAGGTACTATTTCACTCCCCTCCCGGGGTACTTTTCACCATTCCCTCACGGTACTAATCCGCTATCGGTCACTAGGAAGTATTCAGGCTTACCGGGTGGTCCCGGCAGATTCACAGCAGATTCCACGGGCCCGCTGTTACTCGGGAACTCATTCCAGCAGAGACCATGTTTTCACCTACGGGGCTCTCACCCTCTCCGGCAGGCCATCCCAAGCCATTTCGACTAACACGATCTTTTCTCACTGCTGCCCAGACCGGCAGATCTGAGGAGAACAAACCCCACAACACCGAACACACAACCCCTGCCGGGTATCACATGCATCCGGTTTAGCCATCCTCCGCTTTCGCTCGCCACTACTCACGGAATCACTTTTGTTTTCTCTTCCTACGGGTACTGAGATGTTTCACTTCCCCGCGTTCCCCCCCGCCACCTATGTATTCAGTGACAGGTGACACGACATCACTCGTGCCGGGTTTCCCCATTCGGACATCCTCGGATCAACGCTCGGTTGGCAGCTCCCCGAGGCTTATCGCAGCCTCCTACGTCCTTCATCGGCTCCCAGTGCCAAGGCATCCACCATGCGCCCTTAAACACTTACAAACACAAAACCAATATTAGAAATTGCACATCAGCCAACAACAACCACACACCACCACACCCCCCACAAAGGAGAGCCGGCAGCACCGGGGCCGCTGCTCGCTAGATGCTCGCAACCACTATCCACGAATCAAACACCACACACCCCACCACCAAAGCGGAGCGACAACCACCCACCCCCAACCAGGGGCACGGGCCTGTTGTCTCAAAGCCCA
>Ga0307380_10004007_pt1 | contig 20099 bp, 20 predicted proteins | sample UN3MG_FD_202239 | JGI IMG/M metagenome (GOLD analysis project Ga0307380, IMG submission 202239) | Soil microbial communities from Risofladan, Vaasa, Finland - UN-3 | ecosystem: Environmental > Terrestrial > Soil > Coastal area > Acid sulfate soil | place: Finland: Risofladan, Vaasa | collected... | reverse complement strand
CCGGATCCGCCCGCGCGGGCGGTCCGCACCCCCGCTTACCCAAACACCAAGGAGAGTACCCCCATGTCGCAGATGAAGACCCTCGAGGACCTCTTTCTCCACCACCTCAAGGACATCTATTTCGCCGAGAAGCAGATCCTGAAGGCCCTGCCGAAAATGTCCAAGAAGTGCGATTCCGCCAAGCTGCAGAAGGCTTTCGACGACCACCTGAAGGAGACCGAAGGACAGGTTGAGCGGCTCGAGCAGGTGTTCGAGATCTTCGGCGAGAAGGCCAAGGGCGAGACCTGCCCGGCTATCGAAGGCATCATCAAGGAAGGCGAAGAGGGCATCAAGGATTCCAAGGATCCCGACGTCCGCGACGCCGCGATGATCGCCGACGCCCAAGCGGTCGAGCACTATGAAATTACCCGCTACGGCACCCTGATCGCCTGGGCCAAGCAGCTCGGCAAGAACGATGCGGCCAAGCTGCTTCAGGAGACCCTGGATCAGGAATACAAGGCCGATCGGCTCCTCAGCAAGCTGGCCGAGGGCCAACTCAATAAGGAAGCCGCGTAAGCCTCGACGCTTGCCGGTCTTTGCCTAAGATTGATGCAGCGCGGAGTCCTGCTCCGCGCTGCGTCTTTTTATGCACGGTCATATTGTGCATTGCACTTGCCGGGAAAAGCCGGCCCGCATAGGGTTGCGGCGAATTTTCCCGCAGTCCTCGCATTTTTCAGGAGTTTCTTCATGGGACTGGTCGCCCGCACGCTTGAGAGGGTCAAGCCTTCCCCGACCATGGCCATCACGAACAAGGCGCGCGAGATGAAAGCCGCCGGGTTCGACATCATTGGCCTTGGCGCCGGCGAGCCCGATTTCGACACCCCTGACAACATCAAGCAGGCGGCCATCGAGGCCATCAAGCGTGGTGAAACCAAATACACCGCGGTCGACGGCATTCCCGAGCTCAAGCAGGCGATCTCCGAGAAATTCGCCCGCGAGAACGGGCTCGACTATGCGCCCGCCGAGATCACCGTGGGCTCGGGCGGCAAGCACGTGCTCTATAACGCGCTGGTCGCCACGCTCGACCCCGGCGATGAGGTGATCATCCCGTCGCCCTATTGGGTGAGCTATCCCGACATGGTTCTGTTGGCGGGCGCGGAGCCGGTCGTCGTCGAGGCCAAGCTCGAGGACGGCTTCAAGCTCACGCCGGAGGCTCTCGAGAAGGCGATCACGCCGAAGACCAAGTGGTTCATCTTCAATTCGCCGTCGAACCCGACCGGTGCCGCCTACACGCGCGATGAGATCAAGGCGCTGACGGACGTGCTGTTGCGCCACGAACGCGTCTGGGTGCTGTCCGACGATATCTACGAGCATCTGGTCTATGATGGTTTTGCTTTCACGACGCCCGCGCAGGTGGAGCCGAAGCTGAAAGAGCGCACGCTGACACTCAACGGCGTGTCCAAGGCCTACTCAATGACCGGCTGGCGCATCGGCTATGCGGGCGCGCCGGCCGCGCTGATCAAGGCGATCGGCAAGCTGCAATCGCAGTCGACCTCCAACCCGTGCTCCATCAGCCAGTGGGCCGCGGTCGAGGCGCTGCGTGGGCCGCAAGACTTTTTGAAGGACTGGGTGAAAGCCTTCCAGGAGCGGCGCGACCTCGTGGTCTCCATGCTCAACCAGGCGAACGGTTTGAACTGCCCGACGCCGGAAGGGGCCTTCTACGTGTACCCGTCTTGCGCAGGTTGCATCGGCAAGAAGACTCCCAAGGGCGACGCGATCAACAACGACGAGGATTTCGCTACGCTGCTTATCCAGGAGGAGGGGGTCGCGGTGGTCCACGGCGAGGCATTCGGCCTCTCGCCTTTCTTCCGCATCTCCTATGCGACAGGCCTCGACGCCCTTGAAGAGGCGTGCCGCCGCATTCAGCGCTTTTGCGCCAGTCTCAGCTAGGCAGGGTTATAATGGGTGCGGACGAAGCAGAGGGCGAGGCCATGAAATTCTCTAAGCTCAGCACGGCGAACCAGGTCGAAGGCAAGATCATGGAGATCCGCAAGGGTGCCGTGACCGCCATCGTCTATGTGCAGATCGCCGGCGACACGATGGTCGAGGTGAGCGTCACCATCGCGTCGCTCGAGACGCTCGGTCTGTTCGAAGGCAAGTCGGTGACGCTGATCATCAATCCCGTCGACATCATGATCGGCTGCGAATAGCGCCGCACGCGCGATAAGGCCCGGCTCTGGGGCGGGGATGACGGGCTCACCTTCCGAGGAACTTATGGACAAGCGCGTCACAGACGACCCAATCAGCGCGACCGACCGTTCCTCCCGCGTGTTTCATCTGCCGGACGGGCGGGCCATCGGCTTCGCGGAATACGGCGACCCGGACGGGTTGCCGGCCATGGCGTTCCACGGCACGCCGGGGTCGCGCTACATGTTCGCGCTGACCGACGAAGGCGCGCGGGCGCGGGGCTTGCGCATCATCGCGCCCGAGCGTCCGGGCTATGGCCTTTCCGAGGCCCACCATTTCGACACGCTGGCCGAGACGGCCCATGACGTGAAGGCGCTGGCCGACGCGCTTGGGCTCGACCGCTTCGCGATGATCGGGGTGTCGGGCGGCGGGCCGCATGCGATCGCCGCGGCGGCATTGCTGAAGGAGCGTGTCTTGCGACTCGCGCTGATCTCGCCGGTGGGGCCCATCGCCGATTGCGACCATATTCGCATGTCGCATCTGCACAGCTTGATCTTCACGCGCATGGCGCCGTCGCATCACGCGGCCGGGGCGTTCTTCATGGGGCTCCGGACACTGATCGACTGGACGCCGGGAGCCGCCTATCATCTCTTGATGCAGCGCGTGACCGACACCGACCGCGAGGTGCTTCAGCGGCCCGAGGTGAAGGCCAACCTTCAGGCGGCGCTGCGCGAAGGGCTACGCACCGGCGTCGATGGGGCGCTGCAGGATTTGCGGCTCTATTGCGAGCATTGGAACCTGCCGCTCGGCGAGATCAATGTGCCCGCCATCATGTGGCAAGGCAGCGCGGACACCGTCGTGCCCCCCGACGCGGCCTATTATCTCGCCGGCGCGCTGCCTAGTTGTCGGCTCGAGGTCATCGAGGGCGCGGGCCATTATTGGGTGTTCGGAGAGTTCGACCGGGTGCTCGACAAAGTCCGGGCAACTTGGCCTTAAAGCCATGATGCCGACCTTCACCCACTGCGCAATGCATGTGGCGGACCTCGATCAGTCCATTGCCTTCTACGCGCGCTATTGCAGGATGGGAATCGTCAAGGAGCACGGCGAGGGGAAGAGCCGCGTGGTGTGGCTGGCCAGCCCCGGCGCGGAGGGCAGCTTCGTCTTGGTGCTGCTCGGGGGCGGGCCCAAACGTACCCAGGACGAAGACGACATGACCCATTACGGGTTCGGCGTGCCCGCGCGTGAGGACATCGACAGGATCGCCGCCCAGGCCAAGGAAGACGGCCTGTTGCACTGGGGGCCGCGCGATTACGCGCCGCCCACGGGTTATCTGTGCGGGGTCAAGGACCCGACCGGCTATATCGTCGAGTTTTCCCACGGACAGCCGCTCGGGCCGCACGCCAAGGACGGCTAGCGCCTTAGAACCTGCTGTAGGTGCGGCAGCAGCAATCCTTGGAGCCGTCGGGGTGGAACTTGCACACCTGCTTCTCCTCCCCCTGGCATTGCGGCGGGTAGGCGGTGGGCGGAATACTGTTGGTGCAGCGCTGCGTGTAGGGGATGCAGTGGCCGCCCAAGAGTTCCGAGTTGGCCGGACAGTTCGTAGCCGTGGTGCCGGGTGCCGCGCCGCCTGTGTCACCGGGGGGCGGCGGTAAGGCATCTGGGTCGTCGCTGCCGCCGCCGAACCAGCCCCCACTTGAACTGTCTCCGGAACTGTCCTCGCTGCTGCCCGGAACCTTCGGCATCTTGCCACGCCGGATGGCGCCGGACTCCTTACGGCACGTGTACCCGTTGCCAAAATCACCGCAGACGATCTTGGCCTCGTGCACAAGGGACGGCGCCGATGCGTGTGGGCTTGCCCTCGTGAAGGCGGCCGCGCTGCCGCCGGCGAGAAGCGCAGACGACGTCGAAACCAAAGCCAACAGCACAAAACCGAAAACGAGACGCATGGAACCCCCGTGATGATGCCGCCGCCACCATACTGGCTTGGCGCCCGGATCAGAAGAGCCTGACCGCAGTCAATGACTCGCGGCTCTTGCCAGAGCGCCTGTCCCTTGACACGATGGTGTCCTTAAGGCTCGCGAGGGGAAAAAGGGCCAAAAATCAAAGGCCCTACCTTGCGCGGCGTGCCAAGGGAGGAGAGCATGGGCCAAGCGCAGGGCCAACCAGCCCGCAGTGCCCGCTGCATCGCATTGGTTGGCCCCTATCTCAGCGGTAAGACGACACTCCTCGAATCTATTCTGGCGCGGACGGGCGCCATCAAGCGGCAGGGCAGTATCGTCGCCAAGAACACGGTGGGCGACGCGTCCGATGAAGCCCGCCATCACGGCATGAGCGTCGAGCTCAACGTGGCCCAAGCCGATTTTCTCGACGATTCCTTCACCTTCCTCGATTGTCCCGGCTCTATCGAGTTCCAGGCGGACGCGGCCAATGTGCTCGCCGCCTGCGATGCGGCGGTCGTGGTGTGCGAGCCCGATGAGAAGAAGGTGCCGGCGCTGCAGCTCATCCTCAAACAGCTCGAGGATCGCGGCATCCCGCACTTCTTGTTTCTCAACAAGATCGACAAGGCGGAGACCCGCGTGCGCGACATCATACCGATGTTGCAGCCCGCCTCCGCCGCGCCGCTCGTGCTACGCCAGGTGCCCATCTGGGAGGGCGGCATCGTCTCGGGCTTTGTCGATCTCGCGCTGGAGCGCGCCCATGTCTATCGCGAGCATGCGCCCTCCGAGGTGATCGAGATGCCGTCGGCGCTCGCCGAGCGCGAGCAGGAAGCGCGCTTCTCCATGCTGGAGCAGCTCGCGGACTATGACGACGAACTCATGGAACAGTTGCTGGAGGACGTGCCGCCGCCGCGCGACAAGGTGTTCGACGATCTGGCTACCGAGCTCCGCGAAGGAGTGATCTGTCCGGTGCTGCTGGGTTCGGCGGAGAACGGCAACGGCATCTTGCGGCTGTTGAAGGCGCTGCGCCACGAAGTGCCTTTCGTGGAGACGACGGCAGCGCGGTTGGGCGCGGACGGCGCGCCGTCTTGCGCCTCGGCGATGAAGACCTTCCACACGGCCCATGGCGGCAAGCTGTCGCTCGCCCGCGTTCTCGCCGGCCGATTCGCCGACGGCGACTCCGTCCATGGCGGGGAGAACGAGGAGCGGATCGGCGGTGTGTTCGATCTGCTTGGGCACGAGCCGGTGAAGCGCGACGCCGCGAAGGCCGGCGATACGGTCGCCTTCGGCCGCTTGGAGAGTGTCAAGACGGGCGACACGCTCTCCACCGAGAAGGGTGCCGACCTCAAAATCGCGCCGGCGGAGATTCCCGGGCCCGTATTCGGCCTCGCCATCGAAGCCAAGGAGAAGAAGGACGACGTGAAGCTCACGGCGGCACTTGCCAGGATCATCGAGGAAGACCCATCGCTATCCATCACCCAGGACCAGGACATGGGGCAGATGGTACTGTGGGGGCAGGGCGAGATGCATCTGCGCGTGGCCTTGGAGCGGCTGACCCGCAAATACGGTGTCAATGCCGCCACCCATCCGAGGGCGATCCCCTACAAGGAGACGATCCGCAAAACGACGGAGGTGCGTGGGCGCCACAAGAAGCAGTCGGGCGGCCACGGCCAGTTCGGCGACGTGGTGGTGACCATTGGCCCCTTGCCGCGCGGGGAGGGCTTCGCCTTCTCCGACAAGATCACCGGCGGCGTTGTGCCCAAGAACTACATCCCCTCGGTTGAGATCGGCGTGGCCGACTATCTCCATGCGGGACCGCTGGGCTTTCCCGTAGTCGATGTCGCCGTGTGCCTCGTCGACGGCTCCTATCACTCGGTCGATAGTTCGGACATGGCGTTCCGCCAGGCCGGGCGTTTGGCCATGACCGAAGGCATGCCGCAATGCCAACCGGTGCTGCTGGAGCCCATCATGGCGGTCGAGATTTCCGTGCCGTCGGAGGCCACGCCGCGCGTCAACTCCATCGTCTCCTCCCACCGGGGGCAGATCTTGGGCTTCGATGCGCGCGCCGGCTGGCCTGGTTGGGACGTGGTTCAGGCCCACATCCCGGAGGCGGAAATCCAGAACCTGATCGTCGAGCTGCGCTCGGCCACGGCCGGTGTGGGCACGTTTCACGCGACGCTCGACCATCTGGCCGAGCTCGTCGGCAAGGCGGCGGATCAGGTTTTGGCCCATCACGGCGCCAAGGCGGCGTGACAGGGGCATGCGGCATTGGTAGAGGATAGGTCATGACTCGTGCTTGGCTTGCAGGTGTACTGTGCGCCGCCTCTGCCATTGTGTTTGCACCCGTGGGTCAAGTTGCGGCCGCCGATGCAATTGATGACGGCGCGGTGCTGCCGTTTCCGCCGGTGCCCTCGGCCAGCGTGGCCGGTCCGACCCTGCAAGAGTCGAAACATGTGCGGCGCGCGCAGCCGAACCATCTGCCGGACGATGCGCCGAACGTTCTGATTATCCTGCTCGACGATGTCGGCTTCGGCCTGCCCGACACGTTCGGCGGGCCCGTGCATACGCCGACGCTGAGTCGCCTCGCCAAGGACGGCATCAGCTACAACCGGTTCCACACCACCTCGATTTGCTCGCCGACGCGCGCGGCGCTCCTGACCGGACGCAACCACCACCGCGTGGGCAGCGGCACCATCGCCGAACGCGCGCTTGATTGGGACGGCTACACCGGCGAGATCCCCCGCAGCTCGGCGACGGTGGCCAAGGTGCTCGGCGCTTACGGTTACAAGACAGCGGCCTTCGGCAAGTGGCACAACACCCCGGCCGTGGACACGACACGGATGGGCCCGTTCACGTTGTGGCCGACAGGGGAGGGGATCGGGTTCGACTATTTCTATGGCTTCCTTGCCGGTGAGACGTCCCAATGGGAACCGCGGCTTGTCGAGAACTTCGACACGGTCGAGCCGCCGCATGACGAGAGCTATCACTTAAGCGAGGACTTGGCCGACAAGGCCATTGTTTGGCTCCGCGAGCATCAGGCCTATACGCCTGACAAGCCGTTCTTCATGTTTTGGGCGTCCGGCGCCTCGCATGGCCCGCATCACATCTTCAAGGAATGGGCCGACAAGTATAAGGGCAAGTTCGACGAGGGCTGGGATGTGCTGCGGGAGCAGACCTTCGCGCGCCAAAAGGAGCTCGGCTGGATACCCGCCGATGCCAAGCTCGCGCCGCGGCCCGACCTGATGGCGAGCTGGGACAGCATTCCTGAGTCAGAGCGGGCATTTCAACTGAGGCTGATGGAGTTGTTCGCCGGGTTTACCGAACATGTCGACGTGCAAGCTGGCCGGATCGTCGATGAGATCGATCAGCTTGGCCTGCGCGACAACACGATCATCGTCTACATCTTTGGCGATAACGGCGCGAGCGCCGAGGGCCAGCGCGGCACAGTCAGCGAATTGCTCACCCAGAACAGCATTCCCAACACCGTCGAGCAGCATCTTGCTGCTTTGGAGAAGCTAGGCGGTCTCGAGGCCCTTGGCGGGCCGAAGACGGACAACATGTACCATGCGGCTTGGGCGTGGGCCGGCGACACGCCGTTCCGCTATACCAAGCTCGTAGCCTCCGATTTCGGCGGCACGCGCAACCCCATGGTCATCTCCTGGCCCGCGAAGATCGTGCCCAACAAGACGCCGCGATCCCAGTTCCACCATGTCAACGACATTGCTCCGACTCTCTACGAGGTGATCGGTATCAATCCGCCTGAAGTCGTCGACGGCTTCAAACAAGACCCGATCGACGGCGTCAGCATGGCCTATTCGTTCACCGATGCCGGGGCGCCGGGCAAGAAGCTGACTCAGTATTTCGAGAACAATGGCAGCCGCGGCGTCTACCATGACGGCTGGTTCGCCGGGACCTTCGGGTCGTTGGTGCCGTGGGACGCGATGGGCTCGTTATCGAAGATCAAGGACTGGGACGCCAATGCCGATGCCTGGGAGCTTTACGACCTCTCCACGGACTTTTCTCTGGTGAACGATCTCGCGGCGAAAGACCCCGAGCGCTCGGAACAGATGAAGACGCTGTTTCTGAAGGAGGCCGAGGAAAACAAAGTGCTGCCGGTGGGCGCCAGCCTGTGGACGCGCATCCACCCCGAGGACCGCATCAAGACGCCGTATACCAGCTGGAAATTCGACGCGGAGACGACGCGTATGCCGGAGTTCACGGCGCCGGGCTTAGGCCGCGAGAGCAACAAAGTCGTTGTCGATGTTGAGATCGGCGACAATGCCTCGGGGGTGCTCTACGCGCTCGGCGGCGGCTCGGGCGGGCTGACGCTCTATCTCGACGAGGGCGAACTCGTCTACGAGTACAACATGATGATCATTGAGCGCTACATAGCGCGATCGAAGGAGAAGCTCGCGCCGGGCAAGCACAGGATCGAGGTGGACACCACCATCGAGAAGCCGGGCGCGCCGACGGAGGTCGTGCTCAGCGTCGACGGCAAGGAGGTCGCCCGGACGACCGTCAAGCGCACCGTGCCGGCAGCCTTCACCGCCAGCGAGACCTTCGACGTTGGCACCGATCTCGGCTCGCCCGTGTCGCTCGACTATTACGACCGGCGGCCCTTCGCCCTGGAGGGCACGATCGAGGGGGTCAGCGTCGACCTGGGGAACCCATGAACAGGCGCCGGCAGCCCCAAAAGTGGGTCCGGCGGGCTTGCCCCAACGGCTCTGGCCCGCTAGACGATTGGGCCTAATTCTTCTTTTGTCCGATGACCGTTAGCTTCTAGAGGGTGTTCCCATGACCGTATTTCCGCAGCTCGTAATCCCAGAGACCCTTGCCGCCGGCCCCGGGCCGGGGAACACCGACCCGCGCGTGCTCGAGCGCTTCGCCAAGACCGGCGTGGCGGACCACATGCAGAAGGACGTGCTCCGCGGCATGATCGAGGCCAAGCTGATGCTGCGCGAGCTGTGGGGCACGAAGAACGTCTACACCTTCGGCGTCGCCGGCACGGGCTGGGACGGCCTCGATTGCATGCAGAGCCTGATCCTCCCGGGTGACAAGGTCGTCGCCTTCGTCAACGGGACGTTCTCGGGTATCGACGACCTCACCATCCGCATCAAGGCTTCCTCCCTTGAGGATCTCGCTGCCGATTCCGTCAATCCGAAGCCGAAGAATGTCGTCACCGTGACCGTGCCGCATGGAGAGTCGGTCTCCGGTGAGACGGTCGAGAAGGCGCTCGCGGAGCACAAGCCCATGTGGGCCTTCATGGCCCATTGGGAGACCGGTTCGGGGCGCATCAACGACCTCAAGGGCTTTTCGGATGCTTGCGAGAAGCATGGCGTGATGGGCATCGTCGATGCGGTGTCGAGCCTCGGCGTCGGCGACTTCAACATCGACGACTATCCGGGCGTGGTCGCCTGGGCGTCGTGTCCGCAGAAGGGCGTGCTGTCACTGCCGCTCACGTATGCGCCGGTCAGCTTCACCGACAAGGCCATCGAGCTGGTCAAAAAGCGCGGCTGCTACACCTATGTGAACCATCCGATCCTTGATGCGCGCCATTGGGGCATCATCGACGGCAAGGATGTCGACACGCCGACCTATCACCAGACCCATTCCTGCTACGCAGTGGCGGCGTTCCACGAGGCGCTGCGCATTCTTCTGGCCTACGGTCGCCGCCGTAAGGCGACGGACTATCAGTACCACGAGAAGGCGCTGAAGCAGGCGGTCGAGGCCATGGGCTGCGAGGTCACCTCGAACATGCCGAGCCTCATCGTGCTCAACTTGCCGGGCAAGCTCGCCGGCAAGGAGAAGGAACTGGTGCAGGGCGCCCGCGCGCAAGGGTTCGGTATTTGGCCGACCCTGTCGGAGCCGGTGCAGGTCCGCATCGGTATCCTCAACCAGCTCAGCCCGGAGCAGATCACCGAGATCGCCAGCCGCTTCGCCGACTCCATGCTGGCCATGGGCGCGGAGTTCGACAAGCAGCAGGTGATGAACCAGCTGAAGTCGTACTACGCGAAGGCCGCGTAAGGGGGCTTCACTCCGGCGATCCCTCTTCCCCGAAGGGGAGCCGTGTATGCGTTTGACATGCCGCTATTTCGGCAAGGCTTTGCGATCAGCGCGCGCCCTCGTGGTTTGCGTGCTGATCGCGCAAGGCCTGGTGTTTGTCTGCGTCCCCGCACAGGCCCAGGGCCAGGACCCGGACGACTTCCAGGACGACTTCGCGGAAGTCAGCCGTCAAATCCCGCAACTCGCCATACAAGGCGAGACCAAAAAGGCCACGGCGCTTGCCGAGCGCTATGTGGCGGACGCGCGCGAGACAAACGGCGAGGACGATCCTGAGTTCGCCACGGCGCTGAGCTGGCTCGGCTGGCTTTACCAGAAGCAAGACCGCTCCGCGGAGGCCGTGCCTCTGCTCGAGCAGGCGCTGGTCATTCGCGAGCAGAGTTTTGGGCCGGATCATCACCTGGTCGCCACCAGCCTGAACAATCTTGCCGCCGTCTACTACAAACAAGACCGGGAGGCCGAGGCCAAGGCGCTGACCGCGCGGGCCAATGAGGCCCGGACGAAGGCGGTCGGTCTCAATGTGCTTGAAGCCTTCCCGCGACGCTTTCGGGAGCTTCACTGGAGCGGCCAGGAAGGCGAAGCAGCCAAGCTCGCCCGACGCTATGTGGCGCTGGCCAGAGAGCGCTACGGCGCCGATCAGCCCGGAGTCGTGCCGGCGCTGCTCGAAGCCGCGACACTCTTTGAGTGGCAGGGCAACGTGCCGAAAGCCGAGGCTCTGCTCAAGGAGACGCTCAAGATCCGCACCGCGGCGTTCGGCCCGCGCAGTCCCGAGGTCGCCGACAGCGCGTTTGCCTTGGGCCGCCTATATGCGACGGCCGGCCGCAACAAGCAGGCCGAGCGGATGCTGAAGCGGGCCTTGTCGATTCGCAAAGCGGTCTACGGCAGCCGGGACGACAAGGTCGTCGAGGCGACGGATGCGCTTGCCGGGTTGTATCAAAAGATGGGGCGCAAGGCGGAGGCCGAGAAACTTTTTGAGCAATCGCGAAAAGTGAATCGCCGGCTCGCCTTCATGGAGGTCGAGCCGACCTACGCCGTGGTGAAGGTTTATTACGCCACGGACCGCAAGAATACCGGCGCAGCCGATCCGGCGGAAGTTTATGCCGGCGATCGTGGGCCGCTGACCCTCGGCTCCGCCACGGTCAGCATCCCGCGCGACCACCGCGCGGGGGCTGTGGAGACGCCGTCCATCTGGCGGCTGGAGTGGTGCAACGATCCGGAGCGCTTCGTCGTGCTTCTTTCGGTCGACGAGCTGGACCAGGCCCAGTTCTTCAAGGACGTTTCGGCCCGGGTGAAGGACTCGGCCGGCAAGTCGGCCTTCATCTTCGTTCACGGTTACAACGTGACGTTCACCGACGCTGCCCGGCGGACGGCGCAAATGGCCTACGATCTCGGCTTTGACGGCGCGCCCGTGTTCTATAGCTGGCCGTCTCAGGCGAGCTACGCCTCATACAAGGTCGACGAGACCAACGCAGAGTGGTCGCGGCTCGATTTCAAGATTTTCCTGAAGGACTTCGCGGCGCAGTCGGACGCAGAGCACATTTATCTCGTCGCGCACAGCATGGGGACGCGCGTGCTGACCGGCGCGCTCAAGGAACTGGTGCTCGAAGATCCCAGTATCCGCGACAAATTCGATGAGATCATTCTGGCGGCGCCCGACATCGACGCCGACACGTTCAAGCGGGACATCGCGCCGAGGATCCTCGCGGGCGAAGCGGGCACGACGCTCTATGCCTCGTCCGGCGACTACGCGCTGATGGCCTCGAAGACCTTTGCCGGCTATCGCCGGGCAGGCGACACGGCAGGCGGCGTGACCATCGCGCCCGGCGTCGACACGATCGATGCCAGTGCGATCCGCACGGACTTTGTCGGCCACAGCTACTATGCCGATTCCGATTCCGTGCTCGGCGATCTGCGTGACCTGATGCTGCATGGCAAGCGCCCGGATAAGCGCTCGCGGCTTTCACCGGTGAAGACGAAGGACGGCCGCTACTGGACCTTCACGGAAGACCAGGCTCCCGCGCAATAGCGCCGAGGTCAATGACCCGAGGTCAATGGCCCGAGGTCAATGGACCAAGTCCGCGCGCCTACGGCTCCACGCAAGTGGCGTAGAGGCCGAAGCCCGGCGCCTTGGCATTGCGGCGGAGTTCGTCCCGCGCCTCGCGGCAGGCAACCTGAGTGGTGAAATCGATCACCGTGGTGGTGGCCGTGCTGCCCGTCGTGCCCGCTGCGCCATAGAGTGCGAAGACGATCATTCTGCGCCCTTCGGCGTGCGCGGCGTCTGCCACCGAGAGCACCGCGCCCGAAATCAGAAGAGCAAGCGCAAGTCGTTTCATTGGATCCCCCAATCCTCTGTACGCGTTTTGGGTTCGCGTGCGCCTCCTCCAGAATTCAAGCACACCTGCCCTGGCGTTGGAAGCGGAGGGGTGGGAGCCCCTGCAAAACGGGCCCTTAATCGCTGCGCGGGTTATCCTGCCGCCAGGCGGAGGGCCGCTGGAAGGTGCCGCGCCAGATGCCGCGTTTCGCCTCGCGGGCTTCCCGTTCGGCATTGGCGTAGGCGTAGCCTGTCTTGCCGCCGAGATCGATGGCGTAGCCCTCGCGCACCAAGGTCTCGCCGATATCCGGTAGGCCGTCGGCGCTGCACAGCGCCACGTGGCGGCCGTAGCGGTCGGTGTCCTTCACCGCGCAGGTGAGGTTGCCGGCCTTGATGAGCTTGGTCAGCCGAACCTTGGCGGCGCGGCCGCACAGCCAGTCGTCTCCGTTCGCCTCCTTGCAGGATTGCTTCAGCTCCGGCGCGTCGATGCCGAAGATGCGATAATCGGCGCCGTCGCCGGCGCGCAAGCTATCGCCGTCGATGGAGACGATGTTGGCGTCCGGCCCGAACGGCTCCGGTGTCACGCTGCAATAGCGCTGGATGAGCAGCACGAGGCCAAGCACGAGGACCAGCGCGATGACCTTGCCGAGCTGGTTGGCAAGCGTCTTGGTCGGCGCCTGTGCGCGCTTGGCCGGCGACTGTGTGCGCTTGCGGCTTGTTGGGGTGGTTTTGCGGGCGCTGCTGGCGCGCGTTGAGGACTTCCGCCGGGCCATCAGCCGCCGTCTATCTGCCGGCCGACAATGGCGATGGTCTGCTGGTAGACGCCCGCGGCGTTCCAGCCCTGGATCGCGGCGAAGTTGGGCTGGCCCGGCTGATAGCCGGCGCCGGGGCGCCAGCCATGGCCGCGCAGGAAGTTCGCCGTGGAGGCCAGCGCGTCGGCCGTGGAGTTGAGGTCGACCCGGCCGTTGCCGTCGCCGTCGACCGCGTAGAGCAGGATGGATTTCGGCAGGAACTGAGTCTGGCCGACCTCGCCATGCATGGCGCCGCGCTGAGACGGGTTCAACATGCCACGGTCGACGAGTTGCAGCGCCGCGTAAAGATGCCCGGTGAAATACTCGCTGCGCCGGCAGTCATAGGCCAGCGTGGCCACGGCGGAGAGCGTGTGCTGATTGCCCATATAGCGTCCAAAGGCCGTCTCCATGCCCCAGATGGCGATCAAGGGACCAGCCGGCACGCCGTACTGACGCTCGATGGCGTTGAACAGCGCCGCGTTGGATCGCTTCCTGCCTTTGCCTTGGGAGGCGATGGTGGCGGCGCCGCGCTTCTTCATGAACTGATCGAGGGAGAGCTTGAAGCTGTGCTGACCGCGGTCGGCGCGGATGGTGCCGCTCGCATAGCCGGTGCTCTGCAACGCGCTGATGCCGCGCTGGCCGATGCCGTTGGCCTTGGCCTCCTGGGTGAAGGTGCGCTTCCACCGTTCGAAGCCGGCGGAATTGTTGCCGCATGGGGCGGCGTCGGCCGAGGCCGCGGCGAAGCAAAGGCCGGCCGCGGCAAGCGCCAGCAACCGGATACGCACGATAAGGGTCTGCGTCATGAGGGCCTTCCGTTTTGTCGGAGGCCCGGTGTGCTCGCGCAGCCGAACCGCCATCCTTGTGAGTTTCCGAGCCTCGGATGTCCGCCCTCGAAGGCCAGGCCAGTCCTCGGGCGCTTGGCGCCCTTGCTGTCCCGTCCTCAAGGACGCGTCGATTCCCCCGCTTAAGCATTTCTACCGTGCGGCTTTGGGGCTTGGCAATCGTGTAAGCGGGAAGCCAAAAGCCCGCGAATCAGTCATGATTCCGGGATGGCAGATCGATCCAGGCTCGCCACCGAGCGTATGACTCTGAGCGTCGTCCGGATGGGGCAGCGGCCCATGCCGCGCCCCCAGCGGGTGACGTTCTGCGCGCTGGAGGGTCCGCTGCTGGTCCTCATCGAGGCGGACAGTGAGGACGAGGCCTACGCCATCTGCGTCGAGCAGGGGCTCGAGTTCGTCTCCCTCTGCGACGATTAGAGTTCTCCCTGCCCGCTTCACGGAACAGACCGCGAAGATCGACGTTGATTAGTGCCGGTGCCGTCTCATGCTGCCCCGTGCACCAGGAGGTAGTAAAAAATGTCGACCCCCCAAGACACTTTCCGAAATGCCGCCAACTCGCCGACCGGCCGCCGCGCCGCCGAAAACGCCAAGTCCATGGCCGAGGATCTCGGCGAGGCCGCCGGCAGGGTCTCCGACATGGCCGGAGAGCAGTTCGCCAAGGCCCAAGACATGGCCGTCGATGGCTATGACCAAGCGCACGCCGCCGCACAGCGCAATCCGCTGATGGCGATCGGCATTGCCCTCGGCATCGGCTTTTTGTTCGGCGCGCTTTCGACCGCGCGGCGTTAGCCGCGGCCATGATGCAGGCGTGGATGAGGCTGGCCTTGACCTCTGCCCAGGCCTGGCAGGAGGCGCAAGTCGTCATGACTTTGCGCATGATGCGGCTGGCGGGTGGTGGCGCTATTGCGCAGACTGAGGCGACGCGCATGGTAACGGAGAAGGGCGTGGCGCTTATGGAAGCCGCCACGACCGTTGCCATGGGCGGCTCGGCGGAGAAGGTCGTGCGCGGTTACCGCTCGCGCGTGCGCGCCAATAAGCGGCGGCTCACCCGCTAATACTGGTTGCGCGGCGCCGTGACCCTCTGGTTCTTGGGGGAAGCGAACCCTATCTTCTCCATGGGCGTTAAATCAACGCGCCGTCCCCTTCACCGAGAGGCCAAGCGAAATGCGAATCGTTCTCAGGACTTGCGGACTCATGCTTGCGTCTTGGCTCGCTTGTGTCGCCGGCCCTGCGCAGGCCGAGGACTTCGAATGCGTGTCCACGACGCTGCGCATTCTGTCGCCCAACGACAAGGTCTGCATCAGCGAGTTCGACGATCCCAAGGTGCCGGGCGTGACCTGCTATATCAGCCAGGCCCGCAAAGGCGGTTGGGGCCAGCCGCTCGGCCTCAACGAGGATCCGTCCAATTTCTCGGTCACCTGCCGGCAGATGGGCCCGGTCACGGTGGACCTGAAGAGCCTGCCCGAGCGCGAGGAGGCCTTCACCGAGAAGACCAGCATCTTTTTCAAGAAGACCCGCATCTACCGCATCCCGGACATGAAGCGGAACGCGCTGGTCTATCTGGCGATCAGCGCCAAGATCATCGACGGTTCGCCGGCGAACGCGGTAAGCGCCGTGCCGATCTTGCCTTGGCCGGCGCAGCCGGCCCAACCGGCCCAGCCGGTAGAGTAGGGGCGGGATCATGCGGACCTTCTCTTGCGTCTGTGAGCAGACGCTCTTCTTCGACAACGTGGCGTGCGAGACGTGCGGGCGCGAGGTGGGCTGGTGTCCGTCCTGCCGCGCCATCGCCGCGCTCGAGTCGCTCGGCGACGGCAATTATCGATGCGCCAATACCGGGTGCGGCGCCATTGTGGTCAAATGCACGAACTACGCTTTTGAGCATGTGTGCAACCGCTGCCTGCCGGTGCCGCCAGCCAATGGCGGACTCTGCGACGCCTGCCGCTTCAACCGCACCATTCCCGATCTGTCCGTGCTCGGGAACCGCGAGCGCTGGGCCGAGCTTGAGGCGGCGAAGCGGCGGCTGCTCTATACGCTCGAGTTCTTGGGGCTGCCTTACGGCTCGGCCGACGAGGGGTTCGACCCGCCGCTCGCCTTCGACTTCAAGGCGGACACGATTCCGGCTGAAGGTCTATGGCGCTGGATGGGCGCGGGCGAGCGCGTCTATACGGGGCATGCGGACGGCAAGATCACCATCAATATCCGCGAGGCGGATAGCGTGGAGCGCGAGAAGCGGCGCGTCGATCTCGGCGAGGCGCACCGCACGTTGGTCGGCCATTTCCGCCACGAGATCGGCCATTATTACTGGGACTTGCTGGTGCGTGGCCGTTGCGAGGACGACTTCAAGCGCGCCTTCGGTGACCACGAAAACCCGCCTTACGGTGAAGCGCTTCAGCGGCACTATGCGGAAGGCGCGCCGGCCGACTGGCGGGAGCGGTTCGTCAGCGCCTACGCCACCATGCATCCCTGGGAAGACTGGGCTGAGACCTTCGCGCTCTATCTCGATATCACCAGCGTGCTCGACACCGCCGCCAGTATGGGGCTGATCGGCGCGGTCGATTTCGGTGATCTCAACGCCCTGGTCGGCCACTACCGGCGACTGGGGTTCGTGCTCAATGAGCTCAACCGCGAGATGGGGCTGATCGACGTCGTCCCGGAGGTCCTGCACGCGGCCGTGGTGGAGAAGCTGGGCTTCGTCCACGGGCTGGTGCGCCGCCAAGCGGAAGGCCGGCAGGCCGCCTAGGGGCTCTCGACCTGAGCCCCTGGGACTTGGTCCTTGGCGGCTAGCCCTTGGGAGTCCAGCTCTTGGGATTCCAGCTCTGGGGCGCCTTGGCCTGCATGTTGCGGAACGCGTCGGCCATGAGCCAGGAAAGCTGCTGGGCCTGAATGCCGACGGTCTGCATCTGCGTCTGCACATAACGGCTCTGGAGCGTCACCACCTCCTGCATGTCCTTGGCCTTGGCGAGGTCGCTGGCCAGCGAGAAGGATCGCTCGGCGTTCTCCTTGGCGAAGGTGATCGCGCGCTCTTGCAGGGCCTTGAAGTTTCCGGCCTCGGGCCCGCCGGAGGAGGACCAGGCATTCATGGCTTGGCTCATGAACTCCATGAACTGGCCATAGGCTACGCGCGCCTGCTCCACGTTTTTCTCGGCGAAGTCACGCATTTCGGTCGGAATCTCGAACATTTGGTTGTCTGCCATAGGTTCCCCTTAAGCCCGGTTTTGTGGCCGGCGGCCTCTCGGCGCGCCTTGGTAATGGCCCTAGGTTACAGCATTTTTCGCCTCGGACACTATGTTCGGGCCCTTAAGGAAGGCTTGCGCTGAGGGCCGCAAGATCGGCCTTTTGGTTTAAGGGCCGGCCTCGAGGGTTGGTGTAGCCGCAGCTTCGTGGCACCAAGCCCGGCAATGACGGCTGTGAACGATTCCATTTCGCACGGCGAGGTGCGCGAGCTGACGCCGCGGGCGCTGGCCACCGGCATCGTGCTGGGGGCGCTGCTGGCCCCGTGCAATGTCTATTCGGGCCTCAAGATTGGCTGGTCGTTCAACATGTCGATCACGGCCCTGCTGCTCGCCTTTGCCTTCTGGGTGCCACTCGGGCGGCTGATGGGGCTCGCGCCCTGGGGCATGTTGGAGAGCAATATCAACCAGACGACCGCGTCCGCCGCGGCGGCGATCACCTCCAGCGGGCTGGTGGCGCCGATCCCCGCGCTGGCGATGATGACCGGCGGCAATCTGCCATGGCCGACGCTGGCTGCTTGGGTGTTCGCCGTCAGCTTTCTCGGGGTGTGGGTCGGCTGGTATTTGCGGCCGCGCCTCATCGTCCAGTCGAACCTCGTGTTTCCCGCCGGCATGGCCACGGCGGAGACCATGCGCGACATGTTCAGTCACGGACGCGAGGCGATGAAGCGCGTGGGCGTGCTGATGTCGAGCCTGACCGGCGCGGTGCTGTTCAATCTCATCGACGACTTTGTGTGGCAGATCCCGCGTTTCGCCCCCTCGCTCATGGCCAAGAAGCTGACGCTCGCCTTCGACCCCTCGCTACTCCTGCTCGGCTTCGGCGCCATTATCGGGCTGCGCGCCGGGCTCGGACTGCTGTGCGGCGCGTTGATCGCGTGGGGCGTCATTGGCCCTGAGCTGATCGCGCGGGGGATGGTCGAGGTCGCGCAGGCCGACGAGAGCTGGTTCCAGCCTCTGGTGGGCTGGCTGCTCTGGCCGGGCGTCACCATGATGGTAACGGCGAGCCTGACCAGCTTCGGCTGCGCGGTGCTCGCCTCATCCCGTCACGGTAGAGATGGGGCGAAGAAGCAGCCGCGCAAGGAGCAGGGCACGGTCATGCGCCTCGGCGGGTTTTTTCTGGCGGCGGCGATCACCGTCGTGCTGCAGATCACGCTGTTCGATATCCACTGGACCATGGCGCTTGTGGCCATCCCGCTCGCCTTCGTTTTGGCGACGGTCGCGGCGCGCGTCGTCGGCGAAACCTCGGTCGCCCCGATCGGCGCCATCGGCAAAGTCTCGCAGCTCGCGTTCGGGGCCATGGCGCCTGGCCAGCCCATCACCAACCTGATGACCGCCAATGTGGCCGGCGGCGCGGCGGGGCAGAGCGCGGACCTGCTGAATGACTTCCGGGCGGGCCACGAGGTGGGCGCGAGCCCCGCGCGGCAGGTGGTGGCGCAGTGCGCCGGTGTGGTCATGGGCAGTCTGGTGGGCAGCCTGGTCTATCTCACGCTGATCCCAGATCCCGCGACGCAGCTGCTCACGCCGGAATGGCCGGCGCCGGCGGTGGCGACCTGGAAGGCCGTGGCGGAGACCTTGAGCGTCGGATTGTCGGGCATTCCGCACTCGGCCCTGATCGCCATGGCCATCGCGGGCGCACTCGGGATCGTGCTGGCTCTGATCGAGCGGCGCCTCAGCGGACGCCATCTTTTGCTGGTGCCGAGCGGCGCCACCGTGGGGCTGGCTTTCGTGATCCCGGCCGGCACCTCGATCACGCTGTTTCTCGGCGCCGCCTTGGCGAGCCTGCTGCACTGGCTGGCGCCGCGCTGGGCCGCACGCTTCCTGTTGAGCGCGGCGGCGGGCCTCGTCGCCGGCGAAAGCCTGTTCGGTGTCGTCTCGGTGTGGTTCTAAGCTCTCGCTATTCCGCGGCTTCGGTGATGTGTTTGACGCCCGCCAGATAGCGCTCCACATCCAGCGCCGCCATGCAGCCGAGCCCGGCCGCGGTCACCGCCTGGCGATAGACGTCGTCGGCGACGTCACCGGCCGCGTACACGCCCTCCACGCTGGTCGCCGTGGTGCCCGGCGCGGTTTGGATATAACCGCCTTGCTTCAGTGCGAGCTGGCCTTTGAACAACTCGGTCTGCGGCGAATGACCGATGGCGATGAACACGCCGTCGATGGGCATGGTCGTCTCTTCGCCCGTCTTGGTGTCCTTGAGCTTGACGCCAGTAACCCCGAGCGGATCTTCGTCACCGAGCACTTCGGCGAGCTGATGGTTCCACAGCATCTTGATCTTCGGGTGGTCGAACAGACGCCGCTGTAGGATCTTTTCGGCGCGCAGCTCGTCACGGCGATGCACGAGGGTGACCGTCTCGGCCAGATTGGAGAGGTAGAGCGCTTCCTCGACGGCGGTGTTGCCGCCGCCGATCACGATCACGTTCTTGCCGCGATAGAAGAAGCCGTCGCAGGTGGCGCAGGCCGACACGCCGAAGCCCTGGAACTTGTCCTCCGTGGGTAGGCCGAGCCAGCGTGCTTTCGCACCCGTGGCGATGATCAGCGCATCGGCGGTGTACTCGCCGCCGCTGTCACCCTTGAGCTTGAACGGGCGCTGCTTGAGGTCCGCCTCGACGATGGTATCGGACACGATCTCGGTGCCGACATGCTCGGCTTGCGCGCGCATCTGGTCCATGAGCCAGGGGCCCTGGATCACGTCTGCGAAACCCGGGTAGTTCTCCACGTCGGTGGTGATGGTCATCTGACCGCCGGGCTGAATGCCTTCGATCAGGAGC
>Ga0307380_10004004_pt1 | contig 20109 bp, 25 predicted proteins | sample UN3MG_FD_202239 | JGI IMG/M metagenome (GOLD analysis project Ga0307380, IMG submission 202239) | Soil microbial communities from Risofladan, Vaasa, Finland - UN-3 | ecosystem: Environmental > Terrestrial > Soil > Coastal area > Acid sulfate soil | place: Finland: Risofladan, Vaasa | collected... | reverse complement strand
CTTGCTTTCCTTTATTGAAGAGATGAGCTAATTCCTTTTGGCTCAAGCACGACCTCAAGAAACTGCGATTTTGAGCTGAAAAATGGGTCTGGATTTTGGGGTCGTGGGTTCATAGCGGGGGCGCGTTACGAACATACGACCTATCAGATCTTTATGTCGGGGTCTGCGTGGCCGACAATAGATAAGTCTTAGATGTGTAAAGAGTTACAGAAATTCGCGGCTCCTGTAAACCGACAACTCCGATTTTGAAAATTTTTCACAATTTTCGGATTAACATTCCTGACATATGTCAACATTAAGTATCCGGATGAAAGGAAATGTATCAATCATGTAATTCTTTTGGGGGTATTGTCCTAAAACAACCGGGGCCTATACCGAATTGGTATAAGCCCCGAATAGGCACGAATCTGCTATATCAACCACGTAATTCTAACTGTCAGCGAAATCACATAGCTTACGGCGCCGGAGCATACAGTCGAATATCATCGAAGTACATTGTACCTGAACCGCCAGCCAATGGATTGTTCCTGTTACCAAGACCAAGGGAAATCGTATTGACATTAGTCAGGTTCACACCCAGGTCCGCAAAGGCCTGCAGGTCGATATTCCATTCAGTCCAGGTGGCTAACTGTGCTGCATCAGGATTATCATTCGTGACAATCGCATTAGGCTCAGAGGTTTCAGGCCTTCCTTATCTTGTCTACCGATCCAATACGACTTGTCCTTTCCCCCAATGATGAGGTAGAGATATTCAAGTTTCATCTGTGTTTTTCGCAGTGCGTCACTTATCATATTCTTATCTTGCTTGGAGGGACTCGGATCATTTCCAGGGTGAGTATGCCATTCTCCAAGATAGACTTTATATCCTCCGCTATTGTTCCAGGCTCTGTTAATACTCTTCTGTGCCGGCCCCCTCTTTCTTAGGAATGAAAAGAAGCCGGCTACGTCACTGCTTGATGGGCCGACAAGGTTTGTAATCTCGTCATGGTCCTTGAACGCCCATCCCAGCAGTATGCCACCTTTTTCGCACCGGTCCTTCCTTTCAGTATACGCAAATAGCCTATCCAGGGCTCGTAAAGGCATACTGAGCTTTCGAGCCCCATCGGAGAACCAAATCCGGTCTAGTCCCTGCTCTTGCACAATTTGCATGTCTCCTGTCTCAAGACCTCTCTTCTGTGTATGCTATACGAAGCATGTGCTCGGTAGTCATCCTTGATGGTATAGCCAGCTGACTGGAATTCCTCAACGTCTCCTATCCATGTCGTCAGCACGCTACGGCCTGGCGGCTCTTCAAGAGCATTAAGGATCTCCTTGCATGCCACTGCACAGAACATTGTGACATCAGCGGCGCCATATGGTGTGAATGTCTGCTGGCAACCAGCTTCCCTTTTCCCAAACTGTTGACTGTCATGTGCTACCGAAAAAATAAACTTGCCATCTGCTGCAAAACAGCATCTGTAGCAACCGCCCTGATTGGGTGAAATGTATAATAAATGGCCAGCGACTCCATAAGGTTCGAGCCACAAATAAACCACAGGCTTAGACGCATCGCGAATAAAGAAATCGTTGACCCGCCGCTCAGTGGACATGTTGCCGATGGCAACAATTGCTAAGTCGACTTCATCAAACATCTGGGGAGTGTCGATCAAGACATTCAAGACGTTCTGGTCAGAAATATCACAATTTACAAATGGCAAATGCGCCTCCAAGGCGCTCTTGATTGCCTCCACTTTCTTCGGCGTGGTTGCTACAGCAGAGCAGCCACACAAATGCCGGACAACATTCTCCTCTGTAAGGTTTTCGGGGTCAACTAGAGTAAAGTGACCGCAACCACTTTTGGCAAGTAACATCGCAAGCACACTACCCACAGACCCGCAACCAACAATCGCCAACCTGACATCATTTCTACCGATAAAACCCATATCGACTGCTCGCTTAATAAGTCGAATCCTGTCAAAACGTCTCACATGCCATCTCATAATCTTCACAGATTCGGTTTTCCGATTCGATATGCTAAGATACAATGGAGTTGATCCTCGGCGTTTACGGAAACCGTTTACCTGCACAAGCGGATGTTGCCACAAAACCAACATGCAGTCATCAGCACATGGGATACAGCCAAGAATGGCATCTCCACGGAAGTGCTTGATACTCTTGACTCCATCACTATCCAGATCATCAATAATCGCCTTGACATCCCCGTTTGTTTCAGGCACTAAGTCAGGGACTCTCGAAAGCCGTAAGCAAAGGACTTCCTCGGTACTGACAAAATCCCGGTGAGTGCCCAGTCTGGTGAGCCATGATATGGCCGAACTCTTTGATTGGGCTACAACATGTGAAGCCTGAAGTAGAGGCAGCCTTACTTCACACATAACGAGCACGCAAGGCATTTTAGGAATCGTGCAGGTCATGAGTGCCCGAGATTCTGCTACATCGTTCCAATAGGCCAGAAATTCATCTTGGAAGTCCTGTGACAATTTACCCTTAAGTCCGGCCTCAAGGGTCTCCACCGCCACTTCCAGGAGCTCTACAAAAGCCTTTTCAGGACAAATATCGTTCAATATAACAACTTCTGGGTCGCGCGTACACACAAAATGATTCTTGTCCACATGGGGAATCAAGCCGAAACCAAAATAGTCACTTTCCGTCAGGTAGAACTTTGGGAGACTGTCCGGAAACGTTGCTGGAATTGCAGCAAGCAAAGTGAACAAACGGTTTTTGCCGGGGACTTTCACTCGCCAGACTATTGAGTTCGGATTCAGTTGCAATACATGGAGGGAGTCTTTGTCATCGCCGTGATCAAACTCCACGGCGAATTTTGAACTCAAGTGTGCCCGGACCCGAGCGAGTGTTTCCTTATAGTAGTCCGCAAGTTTACTTCCATGCCGATCGTGCATCATTTCTTAGGATTGCCGGAGCAACCGTATACAGGGCTTTGTCGTCTTTTTGTAATTCATCGCAATTTGGCCATCGACGGCCAAACTCAGTTCGCCATTGCCTACAAGCTTCCACTTTTTTATCAGCAGTAAGGGCATTTGCAGCGACGTCTCGCAAACGAAAAAGGGCCTGAATAAAACGCTGTTGTTGATCCACATCGTAACGAGCCAACGTATCCTCCAACGGATCCACCGGATTAGGTAAACTCGGAGACGATAACAATCTGGAGTGGGCAGCTTTTGCGAGCATTCCAAAGCACACGTCATCCCGATCATGTTCTACGAACTCATTGACGGTCAGCACTGTCAGGACGAAGCCGCTCGGGAGCCTTCCATCTTTTGAATTGTAGTCGGCCCAAGCTTTGAAGTACCGAATCGTTCGCCGGAGTTGGTCGCCATACTCTTGCGCCGCTTTTTGGAACCAATTGATGACTGCCTTTGGATCACTTCTGTGCCAACCCTTCTCTCCTTTTTCAGCATGCAGATTCTCGCCGGGTAATTCGGCATAGATTGGCAGATCAACATGGTACTCACCAGCATAAACAACACGTACACAAGTTCGCTTGTCAATAGGGGGCTGATCTGTATGACCCGTAACCGCATCAATAATCCATTTGTGAACAGTCTCAGACGTTGGCCAGTCGCCATTGTCTGTTTTCTCAAGATTCTGAAGGTAGACACCATCGTCAATGTCATACTCCCCATCGATTGGATTCACGATAGTATTCAAAGCATACGAACCTTGCCCGGCGAATTCTGGCACAGGTGTCCTTTCCCGTTCTGAGAAGTCCTTCCTAATACGATCCCTTATAGCGTTGCGCGCTGTCCTCAGTTTCTCTTTCCCAGAATCTGGAAGCGCAATGACTTTGTCAAACGATTTGAATAAATCATGACAGTTTGCCATACCTACTCCTACCTTTGCTGAACTTGCTTCTCTGTTACTGGGACCGAACTCGGGCTAGAATCAGATAGTCCCTGACGTCTACACGGATTCAGAAATGTCAGAACAATGAGACAGACGAAAACAATTGCCAAGAGACAGTATAGAGTTGCGAAATGTCCAGACCACCCAGGTTTCTTGCTCGAGAACTCCTTTGGTAATACAGAGCCCGACGAACCGTAGAAATCATCCTCATATAGCTTGAGCATGGTCTCAATTCTGATCATGATCTCACGGTTACGGTCAAAGCCTCGATGTATTGCCTTCAGGAAAAAGAATGAAGCAAGACCTATGGCCGCTAAGAAGGCCGCAATTAGAAAACTCTGCGTCTTGTTCAGCACCACTTCGCTTATCAGGAGCCAAGCCATACCAAGCCCTAGACCAAGTATCCACAACGCGAAGTTCATACTACGATCCCGCATCTTGTGGAGGGCAGCATAGCGCTCGTCAAGTTGTGCCATCAGGACATCGATTTTTCTCTCGTCAGCGATTTTCATAACATTCCTGTCGTGGGCAATAATGTATGCGGCAGATAGTAATCGGCACGTTTCATAGTTCTCTTCTTACTGAGGCACAGATATATCTACCAGTAAGTCCCACGCGCTTCCATTATACCTCCGTCAAGCTCCCGAGCAAGAGGTTTCCATCTTGTCCCTGGTAAAATCTCAGGGGAATCGCACTACCTTGTTATTTCAACAAACGGGCTCAGACGAAGTTTGTCGTCGGCGCCATACCAGCATCGAGTGCCCCTGAGAACGGTCTGCTCCGGGCTAGAACTCAAGATGTGACCGCAACAAGCATTCTATGCTTCACGAGCCCGATTGTCAATGGAAGAAACAAGGCAAGAAAGTGTAGTATATGGCGTTGGAAATGTTTGCTCTAGCAAAAAATAAAAAGAGATACACTGCAGGTATACAAAAGATTCAGAACTCGCACATAAACTGAACCTTTACTAACTTAATTGTATGCCCGTAGGCAATTTTGTCAAATGAAATATCAATCGCTTGGGCCAACTAACCATAATTTCAGGTAATGCAAGGTAGTTATTCTATTCTATTTTTGGTCGTTTTGGGATTCACTTTGTGGTTTCTCCCCATAAAGCCACTTTTTCATGTCTTTGCGCAATCTCAGCCCAAGTCCCCTTGCCACTGTCTTCAAGATGTGCTGCGCTCTATCTTCTTCTGAGATACTCCCAGCTTGTTCTATGCTCTCTTCGATCTCATTCGGATTAGAGAACAGAAAGCCGCCTTCTTTGATTTTCTTGAGCCAGTAGTTCGATAAGAATGGTAATATCAAAAGGCGGTAGACTGAAGGCATGCCCCTTGAAGCCCCGTGCACATACGGCATAGCAGCCATCTGTGCATAGGCTCTAGACGTAACCCGATAGTCAGACTTCAGAGAGGCGAACATATACGCAATGACCGCCAATACATCGTAATGCGAATTACGGCATTGGTTTCCTTTATCAATCAAATCTTCAGCAGATACGGCCTCTGAGAAGGCGTCTACGAAGATTCCGGAAGATAACTTCCATAGTTCAGGTAGGGAAGCTCCAGTTCTCACTTGCTTGCAGAGAGTTCCTACTTGGTTAGCGTGAGTTTCTGCCAACTCGCGATCCTCCAAGCTGGTAGTAAGAATCCTAAATGTACTCGGCAGTAGTCCTATGACAGCGGAGTTCTTCTCTGCTTCATTCCATAGGTCGTTGGGTTTTGCCCCCAAAAAGTCAGTCACATCAAAGCTAAGATCGAGAACATAGTCTTTGTTTTTCGATAATTCTCTAACGGCAATACTGGCGTAACTAGCGTCCAAAGCCATGTCCAAGACTTGCGCATAAGTCTGTCCAGGCATTTAGGAAGCCGGAATAAATAAGAAGCCAGAGCTGTTTGTCTGCCGGAACCCTGACGTCCCCCATCGCTTGGCCGAAGTATTCCCAATTAGCGTTATCGATCCAGTGGTGAAAAGTATCAATGCGTCTTTTTATACTCATATCTTTTACAAACAGCTTTCCCATCGACCGGTCCCTTGGGAAATGAAGAATGCGTGTCTCACCTTCTATTGTCGGTCGCAGTTCCCCAGACTCAGATATGACCGGGTCAATAGCTTGACCGGAGGCAACATTTTTCGCGGCTTCTGCGGTTTTATCTTCAGCCTTGGTCGTTGAGCGAGCTGTCAATACGATACCAGGTACACAAATTGCGCCGATGATTACCAACAAAATCAAAGCACTTATAGAAAGTCGAGCCTTGGGCTCTAAATTCGAACCAATCGCAATAAGGCGTTTCTTCAAATCACCAAACGACTCAGTCACTGCTCCGACCGGACCAATCTTGGTGCTAAAGCCGCGACAAATATCCGCGGCGATTTGTGAAGTGATTTATTTCTTTCATCCGGTTTTCTATTTTGTAAAGCGGCGTACATTGTTTGAGCGAGAGAGAGCGTGTGATGACTGGGTTGTTGCTACCAGCAAAGCACAACGGAGCATTTATGCCAATGCCCTTATTAGTGGATCTGTCTGAAATACTGAATATCGCTGATTCCCTTGTTGCTCAGTTATTGTCGAAGTACGAGCGTCAAAACAAAACTTTAATACCACGACGTGGAACTATCCATGACGCTGGTAATTCTCTATCCCACAAAAGAATTATTTGTCACAAGCGTTATGTTGAAGGTAAGAGTGCTGACCAAATAGCTCGTGAGACCTACCACAATATAATATGTACAGTGGTTTATATAACATGTACAAAATATGAAAGGGCTGAGAAATGGTCATTGACAGAAACAAGTATATGGACATGAAGGAAGTAAAGCAGTTGCGGACGGTAACAGAGGCCAGGGCAATCACGGACCTAAAGGCTGGTCGTATCAAACCTGCGACAGGTGCAAAAGCAGCTTGGCCACGCATCACCGGCAACCACGGCAAATATGTATGCGGATATCAGCTTCGAGGATATGCAGAACGGTGTTAATGGGCTATATGACCAGCAGTGAGGCTTTGTCACTTGGCTACGCAGACGCAGAATGCTGTAAGTTAGCTGCTCGGCTTGGGTGCGGTGAGTGTGAGAAGAAAATCCTAAGCGATTTTGGCTCTCAAAATTATTTTGGTGCGGGCCGATAAGGTTGTTAATATCTTTGTGTAATGCCCACAAATCACTTCTCAAATGCCTTTTTGCAGTTTCTTGGTTGAATTGAAATCATCGTTGGGGTATAATATGTATGTAAGTCAAGACATGGGGGTGTCTATAAGCACAGGAAAGTGTGTCGATTTCGGTTTTTTGAAAAAACTCTTTTGGCCTTTTGACAGTAGCTTATCAAGAATCAATTAGAGCAACAAGATGGCTAAAAAGAGAGGGGGGTGAAAATGAAAAAGCTGCTACAATCAAAAAAGCGAGGCGCCATCGCGCTGGCCGTAGTTGCGGTTCTAATATTGCTTGCAATGGGAACAGGACTGCTCAGACTGGGTCTGAGCTGCCGCATCTTTGCCATACGAACTACCTCTGATATTATGGCACGATGCGCTGCTGACGCAGGGCTGACAATGGCTTTGTTTAGAATGAACGAAAAAAAGCAACAAGTCCTCTGGGATGGAAGTACCCTACCACAGGCAATTGATGAAAAGTTGCCCAACTGTGACGCAACATATAGTTACACAGTTACAGGTGACCTCACCAACGGTTATTCTGTTACGTCCGTTGGAAGAGCCAATCAGGCCGAGAGAACAGTCTATGCTACCTTACGACTGAAGGGATTGTTTGAGTATGCGATTCTAACGAAGGAGATGCTGATATTGAAACCTGATACGCTCATAGATGGATACAACTCAGAAGATTCATTTGATACTGATTTTGATGTAGAGATTAGTACCCAAAGCACTGCGGACTCGATGGTGATTCTCAATAGTGGTGTGGCTGTGAAGGGTGATGTTACTGTGGGTGTCGGTGGTGATCCTGATACTGTTATAAAAGATCAGGGCGCGACGACCGGAGATAGGATCGGTGGAATAATAGAAGTCCCCTTACCACTGATAAGCCTGCTGGCACTGCCTGATATGAAATCTGATATTACCGCCAAGGGCGAAACCGTAATACTCAATCCTGCAGATAGCGGCCAATATGGCGACATTGCTGTGTCAAAGGGAGACAATGTGGGAGTATTGGAAATAAGTGGCGGAGATGTTGTCCTGTACCTCACCGGAGATATTAACCTCGGAGAATCTTGTGAGCTTGTTGTAAAGGATGACTCGTCATTGACCATTTTCATAGATGGGGATATTCACTGTCGCACAAACAGCGCAATCAATGCCGAATATGCTCCTGAGGAGTCCAATAAATTCAAAATTTATGGTACAAGTGAAACTCAACAAACCTTCGACATCAAGGCAAAGCACGATTGGAGCGGCTCTATTTATGCCCCAAATGCGGATATAATTCTTTATGCCAACGGAGATTTTTACGGGTCTACTGTTTCCAATAACTTTGAGTTGAAAGCTGGCGGTAATTACTATTATGATGAAGCACTAAGGACAGTCAGCGTGGACGACTTGGGGGTACGTTTCGTGATAGACCGGTGGTATGAGGGCAGTATTAAGTCATCTACTTTGGGTATAGCGTCTGTTCAGCAGTAAAATGGGGGAGGAAGCTATTATTTTTAATCTTGCCTCATCGGAATCAGATTTTTGAATCATATGTAAGAGCTATCAGCAAATGGTAGGTTACCAGTAGTTTCTCAAGAATTAAATTGGAGCAGAAAGATGGGTAAACAGACAATTGGACAAAAATTCAGAGTTTCTTGTCTCTTGATAGCGTTTTCGATTCCTCTATCCGGTATAGCCGTTTTAGCATACCAAAGTTTTGTTTGGCTGAAGCAGGGATACTGGGAAGCTCTCGAATCAAGGTTGGTATTGAACAAAGTTTTGCCGACCAACTTTTTGCAGTGGCTTCATAATCCCCACTCCTGGTCAGGCTTAAACAAGATTATATCTCCTGTTTTCAACTCATCGCTCGCTATGTTTCTGCTCATGTTTGGTCTGGTCGTTTTTCTGCTCGTAGCCAAGACTTTTGATTTATTCTCGAAGCATGAAAAGAAGGAGATAGAGGTGGTGCGTACGAGAAATTGGCGTCTCACCTGACGAGGGGGATAGAAACACCTAATTACGATCCCCTGTGATTTTGGAAATAGGATGATCGATCGCAAAAAGGACATAGTGAAACAATAACGAAAGGTACAAGAAATGGAAAAGAAACGAAAGGGACCAAGAATAGTCGTGGATTTATTGGTTTTGACTGGCATCCTGGTGTTTTCATTTTTGGCCATAGTTAGCATAACATTGCTTCTGTAAAAAAGCCCATTAAACAAATTCGTTTGAGCTGTTGTCAGTAGCAACTAAAAAATCAGACAGGAGCGGGAAGATGGCTAAAATGATAGACCCAAACAAACCATTAACTCAGTTGGAGCTTGATATTGTCTATCTGAGATACTACGAGGGCCTGCACAGTTCGGAGATAGCCGAACAGCTTGGCATTGAGCTTGAAAAGGTGAAAGACAAGTTGAAGAAACCCAACGTTTCAAGGTATATCCACAGGGAAGTTCTGCCTTATGTACGAAAGCAGCCGACAGTGAAACTCAACACGGCGAATATCAACCCCGCAATAGGCGCCAAGTTATTTTATTTCGCCATCTTCATGATGTTCGTATTTTTAGCCGTAGTGTGTATGAAATTTTTTCTGTGAACAACTGCTTTATTTAGAATGAACGTAACTGCGGAGTAAAAAGATGGTCTTAAGATATATGGTCTCAGATACTGATTTGGTAAAGGTCGAATTAAAAAAGCCGGAAAAGGAAGTTAAGCAGCCAAGGAGAAGAGCTGTGCATCCAGCAAGGGAACTTGACCAGCCAAAAAGGAATAGACCGTCATCTAAAAAAAGCGTGAAACTCAGGCTTTTCTTGATGGTCATAGTGATTTTAGGTATAGCCGTCTACTATCTTTGGACTGCCGATCTAACATCATCTAATTTGGAATCTTTGCCCACTAATAAAGAAGTAGTAGTAACGTCGATAGTGTACAGCGAGCAGAATGCATCCGCTGTGATTTCGGATATAATCGTCCACAATGGAGATATGGTAGACGGTTACAAGGTCGTTAAAATACACAGAGACAAAGTTGAGTTTGAGAAGGACGGAAAAAGTTACACAAAACAAGTAAACAATTGGCGAATCCCACTTACTCAAAGGTTGATTAATATGAGAAATTCAATCATATCTACCGTATCTTGCTGGAAACGACAGCTTGAGATTAAACTCTAAAATTCAATCATGGAGGTATTCATGTTGTTTCGAAGATCAAGTAAACGCAAGATTACTATTGGTGACCATAAGCAGGTCGGGCAACTGCTACAGCATCTGGGAATGATCACTCAGCAAGTGGACCAGGGAATAGCTTTGGTTGACCCGAACGGAACCATTTGCTTTGTCAATGTGCCGTGGGCAAAGATGCATGGATACAAGACGAGCAATGAACTGCTTGGCAAACAGATTAGCGCATTCCACACCCAAGAGCAGGTGAAAGCCGACTTGAATCCTTTGATCGAGGAAACCAAACGTAGAGGCTGGTCTACTTGCGCGGTAGAACACGTGCGAGCAGACGGGGCAACATTCCCGACGCAGATGAAGATGATTGTGTTGAAGAATGAGAAAGGCAAGGCAATTGGGTTTATAGTTATCACTACAGATATCACCGAACGCAAGCGACTGGAAGAGACGGCGACGGAGGCAACTAAGCAGGGAAAAGAGCTGAAAGAGCAAATTGAACAACTCCAATATAACATTCACGAGCGGGAGCAAACCGAGGGAAACATCAAGCAGCAGGCTGACGAGCTAAGAGCTGCCAACGAGCAACTCAAACATCAAATCACCGAGCAAGCAGAGGCATGCCTTAAGCAACAGATTGCTGAATCAACAGCCGCTAACGAACAACTCAAAGATCAAATCATCGAAAGCGAAAAGGCCAGGAAAGAGCTCGTGGAACAGCTTGACGTGCTAAAAGACACCCCTGAAGAAATCCAATACGAAACCACCGAATGCAACGAGGAGCAAGAGATACTAAGAGCAGACACCTACAATTCAGAGGATTCGGGAAAACCAATCACACTCTTCAACGAAGAAAAACTTAAAGCCATAGCTGAGCTGGCCAAACGGCTGAGATAGGATGCTGGCAAACCTTTCAGTTGAATCAAAATGGTCTCTTTTTCGCGGCTTGAAGCGTCGAGTAGACGTAATATAGCCCTATCATTTAGGCACACTTTGCATTCCCTATTTCGCAGCTTTCTTGGCTTGGCGCACATACAACCTGCCCTTTGCGAGTATCTCGTGTCTTTCCTCTCCCTCCGCACCGCAGGGGCTTTTATATTTGTGTGTGGAAAAGAGTCAATCGAGTTAAACCTATCATAGAAACAACCGATAAATAAAACAACGGGAACATTCTTTTTCGACAGGAGAGAGCAATGAATGCAAAAGAAATCGAACTATGGAAGATCCAGGAGTTTTTACAATTAGCGGAATATCATGTCGAAGAGTACAAATCCTGCGAAAAACCAGATTTCATATGTACCGTCAGTCAATTGGGACAAGTTGAAACGAAGGTTATCGGGATCGAACACACAGACTACTACAACGATGCAACACCTGGCCAACCCTCGCCTGGGCAACTTCTATACGACTTTTGGGGAGTAGTCACAGATGTAATCGAATCAAGAATTGATGAAAACTCAGAGTTCCACAATGTCCATGGTTATTTCAAGCTGAACAAGCAGGAGCTAAGGTCAAAAGCAAGGACTGTAAGGTCAAAGCCAGAGGCGGAGAGTTTTTCCGACGCGATTGCTAACCAGGTGTATGATTTGGTTGACGAGTTCTTGCATAGTAAAGACCAAGAATGCTCCTATTGCACCTACCAGCGAATGCCTAAGAACATGCTGCCGATTCCGGGTACTTATTCAGAATTGAATAAGTATTTCCTGCAAATTGAGCTGCAAAAGGTCGATGTTTGGCTAAGCATACGTTATGGTTGGCCCGCTAACGTTAACGCTTCACACATTGGACTATCGGCTCCCAAGTTGATTGAAATAGTACATGACAAGCAAAAGAAGTGTCGCGACTATAGTACTGACAACACAGATGAGCTCTGGCTCTTGATTGCGGCCCCAGCCACAACAGTTCACAACGCAACGCCACATCATCCCTTTGTTGTGGAGAATCTGGATAACGTGGAGCTTCGGGACGCATGCAAATCATCATGGTTTAACAAGGTCTTCTTCTGGTCTCGGAAACCTCCGGCATGGCAAAGGCAGATATGGCCAATTTAGATTGCTCTTGATGTCAAGAGGGAGACGTGACTAAGCCAACCCACACAATCTCACACAACACCCCCCAGCTTTCAATTTAATATACCTCACAGGCTGTTGTAGCGATTATTTCTTCTGATATTCACTAAAGACTTAAGTGAAGGCTTAGTATTGCCGATTCATTGTATACTACTTCACTCTACACATCATTACCAGCACCTTGACCTATGTCAGCTCTAAGTCATGGTGCGTCCTCTCACAGGCCATCTAAACGACGAACTCGTCTTGAGGGGTATCATGGGGGGCGAATTTCCGCAAAACGCCCTTGACCTCGCTGACGAAAAGGTCTATAATATTAATGAATTGTTTTTTTCATCTTGAGCTCCTGCTTTCGTTATATGCGCACGTCAGCAGGGGCTTATTTATTGAACTCGCTAATAAAAAAGGTCGATAATTATACATATTTTCTATGCCCGCCCCCACCCCCACTATTGTCCAAAACTTTTTTCATAAGGTGGGGGCTTTTTGTGCGCTTGCGGGTGTTACAAGATAAAGATAGTCAAAAGATAAGAATTTTACCATTGATTTAATGGCTTTCAGGTTTATAATCATATTAGTAGCGAGTCGTTTCAAAAAACTAACAGTTGATGTAAGAATGTAGTCATCACGCCCCTGCGGGTATCTCGCAAATCTCTTTCCTCCTGGTTGCGGGGGCTTTTTTCATAATCTTCATTTCTACCTTGACCCCGCAAACAAAAAGGTCTATAATCATTTTGTCTTTTTTATTCTTCGATTACCTCTGCTGCTTCTTAAACTCTTCCCTCCGCAAGTCAACAGGGGCTTATTTATTGAACTCGCTACTCCAAAAGGTCGATAATTATACATACCCACCATTTTGCTCCCGCTATCCTGTTTTTTCAAAACCTTTCTCAGAAGGCGGGGGCTTTGTCGTGCGCTTGCGGGGATTGCAAGAGGAAAATAGCTAAAAGATAAAATTTTTTCCTTTGATTTACTGACTTTCAGGCTTATAGTCATATTAGTAGCGAGTAGTTTCAAAAAACTAACAGGAGTTGCAAAAATGTAGTCATCAAGCCCCTGCGATTTTCTCGCTTTTTCCCGTAGGGTACATTTATTCATACGCGGATCGGAAAGCAGAATTAACCTTTGCCAAATCAATCGTTTATGTTATCCTCTGAGCCTTTGATATTCAAGTTGTGTTTGGAGGATATTAATGCCTATAGAAACACCTTCTAATCAACCGGCCGAATGGCTTAGCTTACCAGTAATTGCCACGATTGCTCGGTTACTGTGCCGGGAATTGACCCTACAAAACGAATATCTCCGTTTGGAAAACAAGATCCTCATGTCAAGACTCCCTGGTCGGATTCGATTTACTGACGATGAGCGAATATCGCTTGTTGATGCTGCTCTGGCAATGGGTAGGAAGCTCATGGAAACAGTTGTCAACATCGTCAAGCCCACTACAATCCTTGCCTGGCAGCGAAGACTTGAGAAGGCAAAGTGGGATTACTCCCAAAGAAGGAAGAGAAAGCCTGGCAGGCCCAGAACACCTGGGAATGTCGAGGAGCTGATCTGTAAAATTGCCAGAGAGAATGTTTGGGGTTACAAGAAGATCCAAGGGGAACTGAAGAAGTTAGGCATTGAGATTTCTAAAACCACCGTAGCGAACGTCCTGAGGAGAAACGGCTTGCCTCCGTCTCCAGATCACCAAGGCTTGACTTGGCGAGAGTTTCTGTCCAGACATGCGGACGTTTTTCTTTGCGCCGACCTCCTTACCAAAGAAATCTGGACTCTGAAAGGCCTTCAGAGGGCATTCGTGTTCTTCGTCCTGCATCTGCGCACCCGTCGCATCCTGTTTGTCCACGCCACATTTTCACCTAATGCCGAATGGCTCAAACAGCAAGCCCGTCACGTCCTGTGGGAATGCGATGAATACGGCATTGAGCCTCGGTTCTTCCTCCATGACAACGACCGATGTTATTCAGAAGGTTTTGACATCATGCTGAAGAACACAGGCCTTGAGCCCGTTCGAACTCCGTACGAAGCTCCCAACGCCAATGCCTTTGCTGAGCGTTGGATTCGAAGTCTGCGTGAGGAATGCCTGAACCATCTGATTATCTTGGGGTTGGACAGACTCCGGTACGTACTCGATAAATACAAAGACTTTTTCAACCAACACAGGCCACATCAGGGTATTGGGAATTGCATCCCGGAACAGCTCGGTCACCAGATGGGTGACAAGGCACAGGATGTTGGTAGTAACTCGGTACGTACGAGTGATATACGGTGTCACGAATTCCTGGGTGGATTACTGAAATCATATGTTCGAAGAGCGGCCTGATCAACGTTGCTCCAAGAAAGCATGTCTCCAACTCGCAAGCAAGGTCGTGGGAATGGTTTGTGCTCGCCTGGGAGATAGTATGATTTGGAACTGAGAACCGACACAGGGCGGTTTTGTTGTCATTTGATCAAATTACTCTCGGCTCATCCGAGTTGAAAGCGTTCACAACTACTGGCTACTCACCCGAATTCTACCCAGATATGAGTTTTTGCACCTTACGGGTTGACAACACGCACTATTCGTGCTCTCATGTCGCCAGCTGCCCCGGGTGCGCCGGTGATAAAGGTTTGCCCGTCCTCCTCTGGATTAACCAAGATGAGCTTGGGGTTGGGGGGACGCTCAATTCTCGGTTGTGATTGACGCCGCCAGCTACGGTCGGCAACCAAACGAATGGCATCTCTCCGAAGTCCACCTATGAGTTCCAGAAGCGGCGGAAGCCCTTCTTTCGCACGAGCACTCCTCCGAGGATCCTCCAGGATTTCCAGAAGCTGCGACTCAAGACGCTCAGCCTGGGGCAAGAGCCGGGTGACCAGATCAAAATCCCCCTGACCCAAAGCTCTGTGCAATTCCTCTTCTAACCTTACAACCTTCTGCGGTAGATCCTGATCACGAGGAACCATGTCTCCCGCTCCGGCAGAAGCAGGGAAGAGCATAACAAGACAGTAGAGAAAAAACTTCATGGTCCGAGCCTGCTTTGTTGTCATTCCACTATTAACATTCCCTTATGAAATACTTGGTTATGTGGCTAACTTTCCTGACTTGATTATAATTCCACTTGCTTTCAATTTACACACAAAAAGGCTCAATAGTAGTGTAAAGCATCCCTTGGAAACGGGGCCTACGCCGGTAAGTCACCAGACACTATTGTAAAAGAAGAAAGGTCACGAAAGGCTGTTATTGAATCTCTTATTGATGAGGAAGAAAGTCAGTTGATGAGAGAGGCTATCCACAATTGCTGATAGCCCATAAGCCTCCTCCTGTGACCAGACAGTGCACATGAAGATGGTACGAAAGATTTGAACCCCATGTATGCAGAACCGCCATCACACCCACTTGACCACCAACGTAATGGGGATCAGCAGCCAGCTTGATGATAGAATCAGCGGCGGTTTTGATGAGAAGACCATAGAGGTCTTGCTGATACAGGCGCATAAACCCACTGAGCTCATGCGTTAACGTAAAGATCACATGATAATACGGTACCGGCAAGAGTTCCTTCTCTCTCCCCTGGAGCCATGCCTGGTTGTCGCTCTTGTGGCATTTCGGACAACTGCGAGTGTAATCCACATTTTCTGTTTCATAGTCCGGATACACTACGAAATCCTCCTTCAACAGGCAATCACTTTCATCCGCGACGACCTTATGTCACTGTTGTAGAAGGAGTTATGTAGGGATAATATTTGCACCCTACGGGGTCCCGGTCAAGCTGACCATATTTGAAAGAAGAAGGATCAAAAGCCCCACTATAAATAATGCTGTCACCGGCACAATCAAAGTCATCAACCCCGCGACAAGTTTTCCGAGCAGCACCTGGTAGCGAGCTATTGTGCTTGATAGGATAAGTTTGAGTGTACCCTGTTCTCTCTCACCCGATATAACATCGTAAGCCATCAGAAGGGCCAGAATACTCATCACGACTTTGAAAATCAGTGTTACATCTAAAGCAGGAAAAACGGAAAGCAATGTATTAGTCTCGCTGGTTTCCATCCCAACTTCGGAGGCCCCATTAATGCCGACTTTCTCTGAACTGTCCAGCTGGTTATCTATCCCCCCGCTGAAGACTGATAGAACATTTGGTGGTCGATAAACTGTAGGTGTGATATTCTTGTAAACCTTTACTTTTCGAAGCTCTGCCTCATTAGCGGCTACGTTTTCATTATAGTTTTTCAGCCGTTGCTGGTAGTCGTTCACGAGTACAGGCATAAACACAGCCATCAGGACCACGCAAAGTATCGTCCCCACCGCAAATTTGAACGTCATTAGATTCAGCATAAACTCTTTCTTGGCGATTTTCCAGATCATAGTGGATTCCTTTTTTCTTATCGAACATCATATCTCATGAACCCCGCAAACGCCGCCACAAAAAACACCACATTAAACAAAACGAGTATCCCCCAGTAAGGCAGTACTGCATCAAATTTGTCTCTTAATGGTTCCTCTTTGAACACGAAACGGGGACGGTCACTTATATCCAGAAAAGAATTTGTCTCAAATGTCGGATCCTTTTTCATCGCATCTTGAACCTTTCTTTGCAAATACGGCCAAAACATTTTACCGTATTCTCCGTCGAGCCAGTCAAAATAGTCGAAACTGCGCAGACCCGTTCCCGTCAGGTCTGTAGCAACATAAATGAAATTCGCGCAGGGAGAAATGCAGGCAAGGTTTTTAGCAATTTTGTTCTGGGCAGCAACTTTCGTATCCCTATCACGTCTGATTTTCTCGGCTTTCTCTCCTTGAATACGATTGGCCTTGGTCCATGCCTGATTGATCTGCTCCCGAAAAGCATCTACCATGGCCTTAAATTGTGGATCGGCAGCCGCTCGCTGTTGTGTTGCTTTTCGATTCGCGGGACTGCATTCACCCCAGAGCCCGCCAAATTCCAGCGATTCAAATTCAGAATAAATGACGCCATACTGAGTGGAAAATTTTTTAAGTACTTCTCTCGAAAACTCCCTGCCTAATTCATCGCGTTCAACCTGTCTGATATAATAGAGCTGCCTTTCAATCTTATTAATCGAAGGAATGCGATAAAGCTGGGCTGAGATAAATGGGCACATATTGGGAATTACCAGAATCAGCAATACCCAGAGGAAAAGGCAGGTCAGGATTGATGTAGATGAATACCTTGAAAATGTGGAAACCATAAGCCCTAACAGATAAAACAACGAAATGAAGGTAACGGAAGCTGCTATTAATAGAGAAAACTCTGCCCATGTTGAACCATCCCATTGGATAGCCGGATTTATGGAGATATAAAGCGCCCCGGCGAGAAGCGATAAAATAAACGGGATGAGCAGACTGGCGGTACCGCCAATGAATTTGGCCAAAAGTATTTTTGCTCTTGGTATGGAGTTGGATATTACCAATCTTAAAGTCCCCCGCTGGCGTTCTCCGGTTATAGCGTCGTAAGAAAATAACATCGCCAACAAACTCATAATAATCGTCACGATGAATAGAAAATCAAGCGGAGGAAATAGCACAGGCAGTGGATTATCATCAAAAGAACCCAAATTCGCTTCTCTCGGAATCCCAATGATTAAGGGCCGAAACCGTTCAGGGGGCTTCTGTGAAGTAATCATCCCGCCCATACGATTTCTATGAGCGTATTTGCTCAAGAATTCATCCTGTAGATTTACGCGAAGATTGTAATCGGCCATTTCCTGCTGGTAGTCATGAGTCAAAATCATGACACAAGCCAGCCATATGGTCGCTTCGCGGACCCCTGAGATTGGCATCCGCATGGCGTTGGGCGCCACTCGGCGGGATGTCGTGACCCTGGTACTGCGTCAGGGCGCAACATCGACGTTCGTAGGGCTGTTAGTCGGCGCGCTGCTGGCGATCGTCATGACGCGGGTGATTCGCAGCGCGCTCCACGGCATCAGTACCATTGATCTTGTGAGCATCGTTGTCACCGTGGCTATGCTCACAGCTACTTCACTGCTGGCCAGTTACCTCCCGGCCCGGCGAGCTGCCAAGGTCGATCCGATGGAAGCGTTGAGGTATGAATGATTGCCTTAAATCCATGAATTTATTGAAATATGAGTGAGGAATTAAAATGATATCGAAGAAACGATTTAAATTCTGGATGGAGCTTGGTTCACATAGGAGACTTGTTTGTCATTGGGCGGTAATAGCCTTGGCCTCGTTGGCCATGGCGGGATGTCCTGCTCCGACTTTGAAAGAGGATCCTAAAATCAAGACACTGACGAGTGGACTTGATACGATCAATACTCAATGACCTGGTTTATAGATTTGCGGGAAGAAAACTTCCCCGCATTGGCCGGACTGCCCCGGAACCAAAGCGACAATTCCCCAACGCCTGCCGTCGTCGGCAATTCCCCTGCACAGAAACTGTGATTTTGAGCTGAAAAATGGGTCTGGATTTTGGGGTCGTGGGTTCATAGCGGGGGCGCGTTACGAACCTACGACCTTGCTCTCAAAGTCTCTGGACAATACGGCGTTCTTCTTCCTCTGCATCCTCGTTGCCAAGGTCGAAATTGTGATTTTGAGCTAAAAAATAGGTCGCGGGAGTTCCGGGAGTGGCCCTGGTTCAGCGCTCCCTTCAAATCAAGCCCTTGAAAGTCGGCGATCGCAGATGGCCCATTTCCGTCAGCCCGAAGTAGCGAACTCTGCACCGCCAGCCTTACCAGAAGCTCTATTAATGTAAACCCTTTTCGCTTGCGCATGATTGCTCTCCTTCGCTCTCAAAGAAGGCCTTTCCAAACAGGACACTCTCATTCCAGACATGATGGTTTTCTTGGCGCTTCTCTGAGATAATTATAACACATTGATAGCCAAGTCAAAGGCCGAACTCAATATGGTATGCTTCTCCATGACCGTTGTGCTTACCGAAAATTACATCCGGGCAAGTAAAACGAGGATTTCGTAGTGTTCTTTGAGAAGTTTATAGTGTTGTATGACAAGAATTATTGGTTTGAGCAATGAGATTTGGCTATCTGGCTGCGTAGAATCATCGGATTTTTTGCTATATGCGCAGACATTAGCTATTTCCTGGTGTTACCAAAGATTTGGAATGTGTCTGCAAGTCCGCATCAAGGACTCGAGCCTCCTTACATCGCTTGCGTGTCTCAAGAGACCTTGCCGGGCTCGGAAACTGCGATTTTGAGCTGAAAAACGGGTCTGGATTTTATCTCCAGGGGTTCATATCGGGGGCGCGTTTCGAACATACGACCTCGGCATTCTTCTTCCTCTGCATCCTTGTTGCCAAGGTCGAAACTGTGATTTTGAGCTAAAAAATGGGTCTGGATTTGGTCCAGGGTTAACAGCGTCTGTCCCAAATAGAACGGCAGGCACTAAAAAGACCTGCCGTTTGGAGGAAAAATATGTGTAGAAAATTGCTCTCTAAAGCCTTCTTCGTCAAAACCCAGAACGTTTCTTACTCTTGTTGCTCAGCTTATCACCATCTTGCGCTTTCTGGCACATTTTTTTGTTGCACGTCAGGCTGCTGTGGTATATACTGTCTGTCGCGGCATTACTCTGTTAAAATAAAAGACTTATTGTGGTCCGATGGACAGGAGCGGTAATTTTTGTTCTTTCAATCTGAATTAAAGTATTTTTCCTTGAAGGACGATAGGTCATTTATAAGGAAACGTCAGTAAAGAACAGTAAGATAATGGGAAGCTGAAAACTCGGATTATCGAAAAAGAAAAAACTCCTAGAATCTTCCTAGTCTCAAAACAAGCGAGTTCTCTTCGCTCCAATGCAATATAGGCAATGATTTTACTCAGACACAACTTTCTTGTTCCAGCCGGCTGGCTGATTAAGTTTGTTGCTTCAAGTTGTCGTTGTGTCATATCT
>Ga0307380_10004002_pt1 | contig 20114 bp, 9 predicted proteins | sample UN3MG_FD_202239 | JGI IMG/M metagenome (GOLD analysis project Ga0307380, IMG submission 202239) | Soil microbial communities from Risofladan, Vaasa, Finland - UN-3 | ecosystem: Environmental > Terrestrial > Soil > Coastal area > Acid sulfate soil | place: Finland: Risofladan, Vaasa | collected... | reverse complement strand
TCGTCAGGTCGGCCAGGCGGAGGGGCTCGCTCACAGTCTCACCTCCACGTCGGCCAGGGCGGCCTTGACGGCGGCCAGGTCCGACCGGTGCGACAGGTCCAGCACGGGCCGGTCGATCGTGACGGCCTGGTACGCCACGCCGAGGCGCTGCATCGAGTACGCCACGGCATCGGGCAGCTCCCACTCGCCGCGCGGCGAGGGGCCGATGGCGCGGCAGGCGTCGAAGATCGCCGCCCCCAGGCGCCAGCAGTTCATCGACACCCGCACGGGCCGGCCGACCTCGGCGACCTGCGCGTCGGTGGGCTTCTCGACGATCCGCACCAGCCGCCCGGCCGCGTCCGTCTGCACCACGGCGAACCGGGCGATCCGATCGGGCGGGATGTTGCCGCGGCAGAGCCCCTCGCGCGTGAAGGCCGCCAGGCCCGGCCCGTCCAGCTCGCGCAGCGCACGCAGGGCCTCGGCCGGGTAGTAGTTGTCGGAGTTGAGGACGAGGAACTCCTGCCCGCCGGCGAACTCCTCCGCGGCCGCGACGGCGTCGCCCGTGCCCTTCGGCTCGGCCTGGACGGCGAAGGCCACGTCGATCCGCCCGCTGTCCAGCCGCGCGTAGTAGTCCCTCACCTGCCGGTGCTCCGGCCCGATCACGAGGCACGCCTGCCGGTAGCCCGCGTCGGCCAGGGCGCTGAGCACGTAGTCCAGGAACGGCCTGCCGATCGGGAGCATCGCCTTGACGCCCGTCTCGGCGACGGCCTTTTCTTCGGCCGTCAGCAGCGCGGAGGGGTCGTCCTGCCGCATCCGCGTCCCCAGCCCCCTCGCCAGGATCACCGCCTTCTCGAGCATGGCGCCTTCCTGTCGGCCGGACGGATGTCGCTACACCGCCGGCACGTCCACTACCGTCCCTTCGCGTCGGGCCTGCTCGGCGGCGAAGACGATCAGGTGGCTTTCGAGCGTCTCGGCCGGGCCGGAGAGCACGCGCGCGGGGTCGTTCTCCGCGACGGCCGACACGAAGCTGTGCATCAGGCCGTAGTCGCCGCCGCCGTGCCCGCCGAGGATCGTCTGGTCGCCCGTGCGGGAGTCGATCGTCTGCCACTCACCGGTCAGGAAGTCGTAGTGGCGGATCTCCCGGCTGTCGCCGACGATCTCGCCGCGCGTGCCGAACAGGCGCGTCTGCCGCCCGCCGCCGGCGTTGAAGGCCGTCATCGTGAACGACGCCGTCCGCCCGTCGGCGAACTCCAGGTTCACCACCTGGTGGTCCACCACGTCGTTGTCGCAGTCGTAGACGCACCGCCCGTAGGGGCCCGTCCGCAGGGCCTCGGTGACGGTCTGCTCGGTGACCTCCGGCGTCAGCACGTCCACCGGCCAGCCGGTCTGCCCCCGGGCGACCCGGCCGAGATAGATGCGCTTGGCCGAGTAGGGGCAGTCCGCCTCGACGCCGCACTCGGTGCACCGCGCCGCCGCCCCGGCCGGCTGGTTGGCCTTCGTGAAGTGCCGCAGCGACCCGAACGACGAGACCCGCCGGCACGGGGCGCCCATCAGGTAGCGGAGCCAGTCCAGGTCGTGGCAGCTCTTGGCCAGCAGCATGAACGACGACTCGCCCTCGTTCCGCCAGTTGCCGCGGACGAACGAGTGCGCCTGGTGCCAGAAGCCCACCGGCTCGAGGTGCTGGATGCTCACCACCTCGCCGATCGCCCCGGAGTCCAGAAGCCGCTTGAGCCGCTGCGTGTAGGCCGTGTAGCGCATCACGTGCCCCACGGCGAAAATGATCCCCGCGTCCGTCACGGCGCGGTGGATCCGCCGGCAGTCGGCCTCGTTGGGGGCCATGGGCTTCTCCAGCAGCATGTGGTAGCCCTTGGCGGCGAAGGCCTCGGCCGGGTCGGCGTGCATGGCGTCCTGGGTGCAGATGAGCACCGCGTCGGCCAGGCGCGGGCGGTCGGCGACCTGGCGCCAGTCGGTGAAGACGTTCTCCGGCGGGATGTCGTGCTCGTCGGCAAGGCGTTGGCGGTAGGGGTCTCGCGGCTCGGCCACGCCGACGACCTTCGCGCGATCGGGATACTCCGCGGCGTACTTCGAGTAGCCCGCCCCTCTCATGCCGGCCCCGACGACCAACAACGTCACTGGCTTCATTGCGCTGCTCCTGCTGGATGGTTCGCTGGGGCATCTTACCGGATCGGGCGCCCGGAGGGATTCCCGATTTCCCATTTCAGCATGGTTCCGGCTGCCGGCCGTGCCGGGCCGGAAAAGGCTCCCGCAACCTTCGCCGTGGCGCGTAGAATAGCGGCCGCACGCACGTGGGACGTGGGAAGCTGGAGCCCTCGAGCCGAAGGGAGACGAGGATGAAGAGATGCGTACTCAGTCTGGCGGCCCTCGCGGTGTTCGGCAGTGCGTGGGCCAAGGAGGCCCCCAGCCGCACGCCCCCGGTGCCCGATACGGTCCGGGTCGTGCGCGACATTGTCTACGCGAAGTACGGCCAGCGCGAGGTGAAGCTGGACCTGTACCTGCCGAAGGACCCCCCGGCCGGGAAGCTGCCGTGCATCCTGACCATCCACGGCGGCGGCTGGCGCAGCGGCAACAAGGAGCGGTTCGGGCGGTTTGCCTCGAAGTTCGCCGAGAGCGGCTTCGCGGCGGCGTGCGTGGGATACAGGCTGATCCCCGAGGTGCAGATCCGCCACTGCGTCGAGGACGTCAAGGCCGCGACTCGCTGGGTGCGGGCCAACGCCGAGAAGTACCACATCGACACCGACCGCCTCGGCGCGTTCGGCGGCTCGGCCGGGGCGCACCTCGCGGCCATGCTCGGAACGAGCTTCAAGGAGAAGAAGCTCGAGGGCACCGGTGGCAACGAGGGCCAATCCAGCCGGGTCCACGCCGTGGTGGCCCTGGCGACGCCCGCGGACCTCTCGGCGTTCGGCCGGTTCAACCCCGACAAGGCGGCCGCCGCGCTGATCTCCCCGATCACCTACGTCGATTCCGACAGCGCGAAGTTCCTGCTGATGCACTGCAAGAGCGACGGTCTCGTGCCTCCCGAGCAGTCGAAGCGACTGCTGGGCAAGCTCGAGGCCGCCAAGGTCCCGGCCAGGCTGGTCACGTTCGACAGCGGCGGCCACGCCTTCTGGAACGGCACCGGCCCCGAGGCCCGGAAGGCCCTCGCCGACTCCGTGAAGTTCTTTGAGGAGACCCTCAAGGCCGAGAAACCCAAGGCGGACGCCGGCCGGTAGCAGAAAAGGTTCCTGGAACCTTTTTTGCTGTGCTAGATCGTAAGTATCTTATTTTGAGGATGATCTGTTTTCGAAGGCCAAAAAAGGTTCCAGGAACCTTTTTCGCCGCTCTCTCTCTGGAAAGGCAGGGACATGGACAATCGTCGCAGGCTCTTCGTGGCCAGTTGCGCCTCCCTCGTGGCCAACGCGATGGCGTTCTCGATCTGCACGGACATCATGGGCGACTACGAGCGGTACTTCCGCCTCACGAAGGCCCAGGTCGGCGGGGCCGTCGCCTGGGGCGGCCTCGCCGGCGTGGCGGTCCAGTTCGTCGGCGGGGCGCTGCTGGACTTCGTCGGGATCGGCCGGGCCCTGTGGCTGGCCTTCGCGTTCCACGTGCTGGGGCTGACGACGATCATCTTCGCCCAGGGCTTCTGGACGCTGGCGATCGGCTGGCTGTTCCTGATCGTCGCCACCAACCTGATCGAGGCGTCCGTCAACCCCCTGGCGGCCACGATGTACCCGCAAAGGAAAACGCACGTGATGAACGTGCTGCACGCGTGGTGGCCGGGGGGGATCATCCTCGGCGGGCTGCTGGCGTACGGGCTGACGAAGCTGCTGGGCATGGCGGGCGCGTCGCCCTGGCTGCGGGAGCACAGTTGGCAGATCAAGATGGCCTTCCCCTTCGTTCCGGTGGCGCTCTACGGCGCCCTGATCCTCGGCCAGAAGTTCCCCAAGACCGAGCGCGTGCAGGCTGGCGTGTCCTCGGGGGCGATGTACCGCGAGGCCCTTCGCCCGATGTTCCTGTTTCTGGTGCTCTGCATGTTCCTGACGGCCTCGATCGAGCTGGGGCCCAACCGCTGGGTGGGCGTGTTCATCCAGGACCTCGTCGGCATCCGCGGCGTGCTGCTGCTGGTGTACACCGCGGGGCTGATGTTTGTGTTGCGGCTGTTCTCCGGCCCGGTGGCGAAGCGTATCCCGTCGATGGGCATTCTGATCGTTTCCAGCGTGCTGTCGGGCCTGGGGCTGCTGTGGCTCAGCTACGCGGGCGACAAGATCACGCTCTTCCTGGCCGCCACCGTCTTCGGCGTGGGCGTCACGTACTTCTGGCCGACGATGCTCGGCGTGACCGCCGAGCGGTTCCCCAAGGGCGGGGCGTTCCTGCTGGGCATCCTGGGCGCGGCGGCGGGGCTGTTCCTCTCCTACGTCACGATCCCCGGCATGGGCTACCTGCACGACGAGTACACGCGGAAGAACCTGCCGCCCTCGGTGGCCGCACTGGTCGTTGTCGACGGGCGGGTGGACCAGCAGAAAGTAGACGCCCTGCCCGAGGGCCAGCAGGCGCCCGTCAAGCAGGCCAGGCAGGCGGCCGCGGCGATCACGTTCCGCTACGTGGCGGCGATGGCCGGGGCGCTCGTGGTTCTGTTCGCCGTCATGGCCCTGTGGGTCCGGGCGACGGATCGAGGCAAAGGCAGCGCCCTCAGCCCCGCCGCCGGCGGCCCCGGCGGATAGCCGGCGCTCCCGGCCGTGCCGGGGCGGCGATTGCGCGAGTGGCCGCCGCCGGAACGCCGTTATAATGCCCAGGACCCAATCCAGTCCCGGAGGCACGGCATTGAGGCCCATGAGCATGAACGTCCGGCACTTCCTTGTACTGGCAGCCCTGGTTCCCTCGGCCGCGGCCGCGGCGGACGATCCGGCCTGGTACGTCCGCACGGGCACGTGGCAGGAGACGATGTTCGCCTCGCAGGAGGCCCTGGCGAAACACCGGGCGGCGGAGGCCGACCCGCAGGCCGCCGGGGGCGGGAAGGTGCGGCTGGGGCCGTGGTACACCACCGCGCCGATGAAGGCCCCGAAGGAGCTTCAGACCGTGCTGCCGCCGGAGCAGGGCGACGACCCGGCGACCCCGGCGGCGGGCGGCAAGGTCCGCTGGACGAAGCGGCCGGGCTGGCAGGACGGGGTGATTCAGCACCTCGGCGGGGGGAAGAACGTCATCGTCTACGCCTTCCGCACCCTCGCCGCGGCCGAGGCGTGCCGCCTGACCGTCTACGTCGGCTGCGACGATCACATGATGATCTTCCTGAACGGGCGGAACGTGCACACCTGCACGAAGCGGCACGGCGTCCGGCCGAACGAGCACACCCTCGCCCTTTCGCTGCGGGCGGGCGAGAACAAGCTGCTGATGAAGGTCCGCGACGTCGGCGGGGTGCACGCGATGTACTTCTCGACGAGCCCCGCGCCGCGGGCCGGCGGCGGGCCCCAGGACGGCGATCTCTGGACGCTGCTGCTGCGGGGCTTCGCCGACGAGCGCAGCGTCCGCCAGATGCAGTGGGAGCAGGCGGATCGCATCTGGGAGATCGAATGGGACGACAAGGCCGCCTCGCGCCTTGCCGGGCGGTATCTCCGGGCGGCGTCCGCGACGGCCGACGCGCCGTCCCACGACCTGCCGGCCGCGCGCGATCTGTACTACCGCGCCAAGCGCCTCGCCGCCGTTCGCGATCAGGTCCGGTCGATCAACCTGCCGGCCTTGCGGCGGGCAATCGAGCACCTGACGAGGACGTTTCCCCAGGGCTACGGGCGGCGCGGGTTCCTCCAGCGGCTGGAGGAGCTGGAGGCGTCGCTGCCGGCGGTCCTGAAGGACCTGGAAGGCGGCGGCGCGGCGGCCGCGGATCGGGCGGCGAAGCTGGCGGCGTTTCAGCGCGAGGCGTTGCTGGCCAATCCGCTGCTGGACTTCGACCGGCTGCTGCTGGTCCGGCGCGACGCCCGCGCCCCGCGGCTGGCCCTGCCGGCGAACTGGCAGGGCAACACCGATCTGCCGCGGAACCCCTACCACGACGAGATCGCCGTCCTCTCGCCCGTCTCGCCCGCGGGCAGGCTGACGACGCTGTTCCGCCCCGCCCGCCCGGCGTTCCTCACCGACGTGGACCTGCACTTCGACGCCGACCGCCTGCTGTTCTCCCTGCGGGCCGAGAACGGCCGCTGGCAGCTCTGGGAGACGGACCTCGCCGGCTCGGCCCCCAGGCAGCTCACCCCCGGCGACCAGCCGGACGTGGACAACTTCGACGGCTGCTACCTGCCCGACGGTAACATCGTCTACTCCTCCACCGCCTGCATGCAGGGCGTCCCGTGCGTCCAGGGCAGCAGCCACGTGGCAAACCTCTTCCTGCTCGACGGGAAGACGGGCAAGGTCCGCCAGCTCTGCTTCGACCAGGACCACAACTGGTGCCCGGCCGTCCTGCCCACCGGGCGCGTGCTGTACCTGCGGTGGGAGTACAGCGACATCCCGCACGCCTTCAGCCGCATCCTGTTCCACATGAACCCCGACGGCACGGGGCAGATGGAATACTACGGCAGCAACTCCTACTGGCCGAACTCGCTGTTCTACGCCCGCCCGTGCCCCGGCGCGCCGACGAAGTTCGTGGGCATCGTCACCGGGCATCATGGCGTCGCCCGCGTCGGCGAGATGGTCCTCTTCGACCACGCCCGGGGCCGCTACGAGGCCGACGGGGCCCTCCAGCGGATCGGCGGCTGGGGAAAGCCCGTCGAGCCGGTCCTGCGCGACCACCTCGTGGACGCGAGCTGGCCGAAGTTCCTCCACCCCTGGCCGCTGAGCGACGGCTACTTCCTCGTCTCGGCCCAGGAGACGCCAAAGTCGAACTGGTGCGTGTACCTGGTGGACGTCTTCGACAACATGCTGAAGCTCTGCGAGGTCCCCGGCAGCGCCCTGCTGGAGCCGGTGCCCCTTCGCCCGCGCCCCCGGCCGCCCGTGATCCCCGAGCGGGTCGATCCCTCCCGGAAGGACGCCATGGTCTACCTGACGGACGTCTACGCCGGGCCGGGGCTGGCCGGCGTGCCGCGGGGGACGATCCGCAATCTGCGGCTGTTCACCTACCACTTCGCGTATCGCGGCATGGGCGCCCAGCAGGACCGCGTCGGGCTGGACGGGCCGTGGGACATCAAGCGCGTCCTCGGCACGGTGCCGGTGGAGGCCGACGGCTCGGCGGCCTTCCGCGTGCCGGCGAACACGCCGATCTCGATCCAGCCGCTGGACGAGCTCGGCCAGGCCGTTCAGCGCATGCGGAGCTGGTTCACCGCCATGCCCGGCGAGCAGGTCTCCTGCGTCGGCTGCCACGAGCGGCAGGCCGATGCCCCGGCGGGCGCGCCTCAGCCGGCGGCGTTCGCGCGCGAGCCGTCGGAGATCCAGCCGTGGTACGGGCCGGTGCGGGGCTTCGGCTTCCGGCGCGAGGTGCAGCCGGTGCTCGACCGCCACTGCGTCCGCTGCCACGCGAAGGCGAAGGCCTCGGCGCCCTTCCCGCTGGTGGACGGGCCGGATGTCGTCGTGCACCCGATCAAGGGGCAGCACGGGATGGGGCGGTTCAGCCCGTCGTACTACGCGCTGCGACGGTTCGTCCGCAGCCCCACGATCGAGAGCGACCTGCACCTGCTGCCGGCGTGGGAGTTCCACGCCGAGAGCACCAAGCTCGTCCAGATGCTCCGCAAGGGCCACCACGGCGTGCGGCTGGACGCCGAGTCGTGGGACCGGATCGTCACGTGGATCGACCTGCACACCCCGGCCCACGGCACGTGGACGGAGACGGTGGGCACGCAGCGCGTCGCGGCGCAGCGCGACCGGCGGCAGGCGATGCGGAAGCTCTACGCGGGGATCGAGGAGGACCCGGAGGCGATCCCGGAGGCGAAGATTCAAGCGCGGGAAGGGGGTCCGGACCCGGAAGATCCGGACCCACGGATTGGGATCCGTGGGCTTCCAAGACAGGAATGTGCGCGATTCGATGCGTCCGGGGTTGGACAGGAGAAGACGATCGACCTGGGGCAGGGCGTCACGATGACGCTCGTGAGCGTCCCGGCGGGCGAGTTCGTCATGGGCGATCCGAACGGGCACCCCGACGAGCTGCCGCTCTCACGCGTGAAGATCGGCCAGGCGTTCTGGATGGGCGCCTGCGAGGTCACCAACGAGCAGTTCGCCCGGTTCGACCCGGCCCACGACAGCCGGCTGGAGCACGGGAACTTCCTGCAATTCAGCCAGCGCGAGCGGGGCTACCCGCTCAACGGGCCGAGGCAGCCGGTCGTGCGCGTCTCGTGGCACGAGGCGATGGCGTTCTGCCGCTGGCTGTCGGGGCGGACCGGCGAGCGCTTCACGCTGCCGGCCGAGACGCAGTGGGAGTACGCCTGCCGCGCCGGCACGGCCACGCCCATGAGCTACGGCGCGGCGGACGCCGACCACGCGAAGTTCGCCAACCTCGCCGACGCGAGCGTCAAGCAGATGGAGTCGCTCGGCTGGGGCCTGCCGTACGGGGCGATCCCGCCGTGGCACCCGACCGACGGGCGGTTCAACGACGGCGCCCGCGTCAGCGCCGACGTCGGCAGCTACCGCCCCAGCGCCTGGGGCCTGTACGACATGCACGGCAACGTCTGCGAGTGGACGCGCAGCGACTGGGGCCCGTATCCCCGGCGCGAGGGAGATAGCCGGGTCGACGGCCCCCCCGCGGCCCTGCGCAAGGTCGTCCGCGGCGGCTCGTGGTACGACCGACCCCAGCATGCCCGCAGCGCGTTCCGCCTGAGCTACCGCCCGTGCCAGACGGTCTACGACGTCGGCTTCCGCGTGGTGTGCGAGCCGCCGCCCGTCCGGGCGGCGGAGTAGGCGCACGGGGAGGCAACACGCCCGCCTCCTGGTCCTCCCAACTCCAGGCCGGCCTGTGGCCGGCCGCGCAACGCCTCGCAGGTCCCCACGATCCGTCGTAGACCAGCGGGGCCCCCGCTTGGCGGCGGGCCGCAGGCCCGCTTCCTCGTCCGCCCACCGGCCGCCCCCCACGCGCCCAGGGATTTCCGCGCACGCGGCCGGCACCGACGGATTGGCGGATGTGGGAACCGAAGGGAGTGAGCGTATGGTGGCCGTGAACGCCAGGACCATCCGATTCGAGGCAAGCTGCCTGACCTATCGCGACGCCTGCCTGATCGCGCGCCGGGCCGGGCGGGGCGCGACGGGGCGCTGCGTGCACCTGCACCTGGACGCCACGGTGCAGACGTCCACGGCGGCGCTGGCGAGGCTGGTCCTGCTGCGGCGCGAACTGCTCCGGCGCGGGCGGGACCTGTGGATCGTCGGCCTGAGGGGCAGGGCCCGGGCGCTCTACGACATCAGCCGCCTCGACCGGCTGCTGCCCCTCCTGCCGGCGGGACATGCCTGAGGGCCAGTCGGCCCCGGCCCCGGTCCGGAGCGCCCTGCGAGGGCGAGGCCCCGGCCGTCACTCTCCCGCCAGGCAGAGGACCTTCCCGTCCATCGTGGCCACGTACAGCCGACCGCCCGCGGCGGCCAGGCCGTCCCAGACCGGCGGGGCGGGGAGCTTGGTTTCGGTGAGCTTCCGGCCGTCGCTTGCTGCGAAGGCGGCCAGGACGCCGCCCTTGCGGCCCTCCCACGCGCCGTGGGGGTCCGTGGGGTCCACCACGTCCGGCGACCCGGCCGCGAAGAGCGTTCCGGCGGCGCGGACCATGGCCGTGATGCGGATGGGCACGCGCTGCTCCCAGACGGCCCTCGGCCCGGCCTGTTTCTTCCGGGCGGCCTTGGCTTTGTTTGCAGCCGGGGCCTTCGGCGCTTTCAGAGGATAGCACGCCAGCAGGTAGCCCTTCCCACCGGGCGTGAAGACCGTCTCGCGGCTGCGGGAGGAGTAGATCTCCACGCCGTAGGCGACGTCCTCGCCGAGGACCATCACCCCGGAGGTCTGGGCCCGGCCGGCCATCCAGTACGTCCGGTTGAACCAGCTCGGATCGAGGTACCCGCCGCTGGTGTACAGGTGCTCGCCGCCGCGCCCGCCCGAGGAGGCGACCTGCATCTGCCGGATGAACACGTTCGCCCCGTCCGTGCCGGGGATGTCGTTCAGCAGCCCCTCCATCTTGAAGCCTTCGGTCTCGGGCGCCATCTTCCCCGTGTTGGGGTCGGGGCTGTAGACCGTCTCCCGGTGGGCCACCTTCCCCGTGGCCGGGTCCAGGGCGAACAGGTGGATGCCGCCGTCGAGGTAGCTCGACCGCCCGGCCGCGAACCAGCACTTGCCTTCGTGGACCAGCACGCTGCCGGGCACGGGCCAGGGCGACTCCAACTGCCCGAAGGCGATCACGCGGCGCTGTGTCGGGGCCGCGTCGAACCGCCAGGCCAGCACCCCGTCGGCGGCGCGGAGGCAGTAGACCCGCCCGTCGGCCGAGCCGAAGATCGCCCGCCCCTCGTGGACCGTGGGCGGGGAATCGACGCGGGCGTCGGCGGTGTAGCTCCACGCGGCCTTGCCGTCGGCGGCGTCCAGCGCGCGGACCGTGTGGGCGTCCACGTCGGCGACGAACACCTTGCCGCCCGCGACGACCAGGCCGCTGGGCCGGGTGCCGACGTCCGCCTGCCAGGCGACGGAGAGCTTCTCGCCGACGGCGGACTCGGTGGCCCCGCTTCGCCGGGCGTCGTGGCGGTGCGTGGGCCAGTCGCCCGATTGCGGATTGCGGATTGCGGACCTGCCTGCCGGCAAGGCAGGTTGCGGATTTCCGTAGGCGGGGCCCTTGGTGAGGCGCGAGGCATCCGACGGGCGCTCCGCCGGCGAGGTGGCGGCGGCCAGGGCGTTGAAACCGGTCAGCTTGGCGGTGAGGTAGCAGCCGCAGGGGTGCGGGGCGACGTAGAGCAGGCCGTTGCAGGGCAGGTTGCCCAGCAGGCAGCCGCTGCGGACCCAGTGGTTCTGCCAGTTCTCCCCGGTGGCGAGGTCCACGAACTCCGCCCCGCGGCGTGAGGCCATCAGGAACCGCTCGGTGATCTTGTTGCGGTAGCAGCGGTGGTGGTGCCCGACGTTGAAGATGTCCTTCGTGCCCAGCTCCTTGCGGACCTTGCCCGTCCGCAGGTCCAGCGCCTGGATGCGGTAGTCCACCTTGCTGGAGTCCTTGGCCTTGTAGCCGTTGCCCCACACCGACCCGAACTCCGTCTCGGCGTTGACGTGCGTCCAGACCGTCTCGCCCACGACGAACACGTCCGGCGGGGTGCAGTGGCCCCAGGCCCCATAGTCGTGCTTCCACATCTGCCGCCCGTCGGACGCGTCGAAGGCGTACAGGCTGCCCGGCATGGTGTGGTACGTGTGGTGCGTGTTCGGTTCGGGCTGGGCCAGCAGCACCACGCCGTCCTTGTACACCATCACCGTCAGGAGGTACTCGTACATCCCCGCGAAGCCCAGCCGCCGCACCGCCGTCTCCGGCAGGGCCGGACGCTCGATCCGCCAGAGCCGCTGGCCCGTCTGCTCGGAGAGGCACTCGATCGCCTCCGGGGTCAGCAGGAAGACCTTGCCGTCCCCGGCCACCAGTTCCAGCCGCCCGAACGGGTCCTGCCCCTTGCCGGCGCGGATGCCCGTGAACGGGCCCTTTTTCCAGAGCACCCGGCCGGTCTCGACGTCGACGGCGCAGACCTCCTTGCCCGGCGGCGGCGCGGGGCTCTCGCCCTTGCCGGCGACGGCTGGCCGGGCCGAGGCCGGCGGGTTGATCGTCAGGAGAAGCCTCCTGCCCGTGCAGAGGACCTCGTCGGCGCGGGCCGTGCCGTCGTAGACCCGCTTCACCTTGCCCGTCGCCGCGTCGAGGGCCGTCACGGGCGCTTCGGCACCCAGCGTGGCGAAGACCGTCTCCCCGACGGCCACCAGGCGCTTGCCCACGTGCGAGGGCATGGTGAACCGCCCGGTCGTGACGCCGGCGCCGGTGTTGCTCGTGCCACTGAGCGCCTCGGAGCCCCAGTTCGGCACGGGGCGCTTCCACAGCAGCACGCCGCTGAAGGCGTCGCGCGCGACCAGCCGCCATTGGCCCGGCACGGTGTCGTCCACGCAGGTCAGCGTTTCGTCGCAGATATAGAACAGCCGCCCCCCGGCTGAGACCATCGCGCTGACGCTCGGGGTGTAGCCGTGGCTGCGGGCCCAGATCGGCCCGGCCGTCCACTGGAGGTGCTGCGGCGGGCCCACCACGCGGTCGTTGGCGACGGCGTTGCCGCCGGCGTCGTGGAGATGGTGCGTCCACTCGTCGATCATCCCCGTCCGGGCCTTTACCGTCTTTGTCCACTCCCCGCCGGGGTCCTTCACGCACGCCACGCCCCCCGGTGCCAGTGCGCGCTGGATCTCGTCCGCCGCCACGCCGGCCGCGGGCCCTGCCACAAGGAGGTTCACCAGGTTGTCCGCGTACGGCAGCCGCTTGCCCGCCAGGTGCGAGACCGACACCTTGCCGTACAGCCCCAGCTTGCGGACGTGCTCGCGGGCGCGGGCGACGTTGGCCTCGTCGGCGTCCAGGCCGTGGACGAGGTAGCTGTCGCTGGCGCATAGCGCGGCCGTCAGTTGGCCGTCGCCGCAGCCGACATGCACCACCAGCCCGCCTTTGACGCCGGAGGCCTGGAGGACCTCCCTCGCCCGCTCGGCGGCCGTCGGCGCCGCGGCGGCGGGGCGAAGCGCAGGCCCGGCCCCCGCCAGAATCGCGATGACACCCATCCCAACGGCGCGTAACATCTGCCCGGACATTGGCAATCTCCTCTGAGGTTCCGCTTGCTGATTCTACCGCCGCGCGCCCGCCGGAAACAGGGCGGCTGTGTGCGTCTTCGGGCCTTGACAGGGCGCGGGGGGGTCGGGGAGATTCGTCTACGGCGCGATTGGGAGGTCGAAGATGCGGCACGTTTGCACTGCACACGTCTACACGGCGCTGGTCCTTGTGGGGCTCGGCTCGGCGGCCGTGTCGGCGGCGGTGTTTCAGCACACCGTGGCGGTGGCGACCGACCGCGGCGAGCAGGCGGCGTTCCTGTGGGTCCCGCCCGAGGCCGGGCAGGTCCGCGGCGTGGTGATGGGCGGGATGACGCTGATGGAGCGGGAGTTCGCCAAGGACCCCCAGATCCGCCGGGCGTGTGCCGATCAGCAGTTGGCCATCGTGTTCCTGAAGTGCGGGCTCGGCGCGGTGGACATCCGGAAGGTGCTCGACGACCTCGCGAAGGCCTCCGGCTACGGCGAGTTGTCGGTTGCGCCGCTGCTGTTTGTCGGGCACTCGGCCGGCGGGCCGCAGGCCAAGGCCGCCGCCGTCAAGCTGGCCTCGCGGTGCTTCGGGCTGGTGCAGTACCGCGGCGGAGGGCCGTGGGGCGGCCAGGAGCTGCCGCCCGGCATTCCGGCCCTGATGATGGTGGGGCAGTTCGACGAGTTCGGCGGCACGATGCGCGACGAGGCCGGCCGGGAGCAGTGGGAAGGCAGCCGCGACGGCCTCGCCGCCTTCCGCGCGAAGGACGAGCGGAACCTGGCGAGCCTCGTCGTCGAGCCGGGCGCGGGGCACTTCGCGTGGTCCGACCGCAACGCGGCGTACCTGGGCTTGTTCCTTCGCAAGGCCGCGGCCGCCCGCATCCCGCCGGCCCGACCGATCGACGCAGCCAAGCCCGTCGCCCTGAAGCGGATCGACCCCCGCGGCGGGTGGCTGACGGACCTGACCATCAAGGCGCCCGGCGAGCACGAGCCGGCCGCGTGTGACAAGTACCGGGGCGAGAAGTCCAAGGCCGCGTGGCACTTCGACGAGGAGACGGCCCGGGCGACCGTCGCCTACCACGCCGGCGGCTTCGGCAAGAAGGACCAGTTCATAGCGTGGAGCGACCCGTACTGGGTGGACGCCGGGGCGCGGTTCTTTTTCACGCAGCTCAAATGGGTCGGCGACGGGCAGAGCTTCGAGGTCCACCCCGTCTACGCCGGGAAGTACCCCTCCCAGCACAACGGCCGGGGGCCGCGATGGCCCCGGGCGGGCCAGCCCGCAGCCCACTCCACCGCGCCGATCCGCATCAGGCCGGTCAGCGGCTCGGTCGTCGCGGCGGGGCCGAACACCTTCCGCATGCAGTACGACAGCCTGGCGCCCGCCACGGAGAGCTCGCGCGTGACCTTTCTGGCCTGCAGCGTCGGCGACGGGCAGTACCGCTACACCGAGCAGGTGGGCATGATGCCGCGCGGCTTCAAGGGCCTGACGAAGGGCACGGAGCAGACGATCACCTTTCCGCCGATCGGCGAGCTCAAGGTCGGCGGCGCCCCCGTGGCGCTGAAGGCCACCAGCGACGCCGGCCTGCCGGTGGAGTACCACGTCGCCTTCGGCCCGGCGAGGGTCGAGGACGGCAAGCTCCAGGTCGCCGAGCTGCCCGCGCGCGCGACGTTCCCCATCGCCGTGAAGGTCGTGGCCTACCAGTTCGGCCGCGGCGTCGAGCCGTTCGTGAGGACGGCCCCGCCGGCCGAGCAGACGACCCGGATCGTCAAGCCGTAGGGCGCGGGCAGGGGCGATCACCAACGGCGGGAGGAGTCCCATGAGCCCAACGGCCCGGTCGAAGGCGTCTCTGGCGGTCGTTTGCCTGAGTGCTTTGAGCTTCGTCCCGCCAACCGGGGCGCCGGCCGAGGAAGGCCTGCGCGAGGACTTCCGCCAGCTCCTGGCCGCGCGCCGGCGGCTGGTGGCGCAATTGGCCCAGCGCGAGCAGGTGGCCGGGCCGATGCGGGAGTACCGCCTCCTGCTGGCCGGCGCCGCCGACCGCGACGACCTGGAGCTGACGCTCCGCCGGCGCGGCGAGGCGTGGGGGGAGTGCTTCGCCGAGTCCCTGGCGTGGTGTCAGGGGACCATGCAGGAGTGGCGCGGCTTCCACCTGGGCAACCGCGCCGGCTGCGCGTGGCGGAGCACCCTGCCCTTCCCGGCGGGCGCGGCCGGCCTGTCCGCCGGCGACAGGCTCGCGGGTGAGCTGTCGGTCGCCTTCCGCCTCGATGAGACGCTCGACGAGAAGCTCCCGCCCGGCGAGCCGTTCGGCTGGTGGGACCGGTTCATCCCCACCGGCTTCAGCCAGCCCCGGAAGCAGACCTTCCGCCTCGACGCAGCCGTGCGCGACGATGCCTGGCTGCTGGAGCTGGTGCTGGCCGACGGCGTGACCTGGCCGGGCAAGGCCCGCGACGGCGGCGAGGGGCCCACGCGCCGGCCGATCACCGTCCGCCTGCTCGTGCCCTCGGGCCGCTTCACCCCCGCCACGGCCCGCACGCCGACGTGGAACGGCGGCTTCCACGAGGCCGACGCGACGGGCCTCCGCATGGCGGCCGGGCGGCTGGCGGGCCGGCTGGTGGTCTACCTCCACCAGGACGGCTGGCTGCCGTTCGGCACCAAGCCCCCCCAGCACGAGCCGGTGGACGTGACGTTCGAGCTGGACGCCCGCCTGGACCACAACGTGCTCCGCGGCACGTACGCGGCCCGGATGGGCGGGACGTACCACGGCCAGGCGTACCGCGGCGGGGTGGTCGAGACGGTCATTCCCGAGACGAAGTGGACCGGCGTCGTCCTCGGCCGGGGCGGCAAGGCGGTGCTGGGGCGATACGAGGCGGACGGCGACGTCGGGCCGCGGGCGGGGGGCGTCTGCGGGATGCTGCTGGACGACGCGGCGGCGGCGGAGAAGCAGTTGCCCCCGCTCGCCGACGTGCCGGCCGACGGGCCCGCGGCGGTGAAGCACGTCGCCAAGCACATCGACCCGCTGCTCCATGAGATTCGCGCCGCCCACCTGGCGTTGCAGCAGGACATCGACTTGGTCGAGGCCCTCGCGCAGACCGCCGTGGCGGGGCCCGCCTGGGCCGACGATGCCAACGCCGCTGCGCTGCTGGCCGCCTACTGCCGCCGCGCGCGGCAGCTCGTCGACGCCGCGGGGTCGCCCGACGCCCCTCTGCCGAAGCCGCTGGCCGAAGGCCCGGCCGACACCCCCAGCACCGGTGTCGCCGCCGTCCCGGCCGACGCGAACGGCCTCCACTTCCTGCCGGCCGGCGAGGCCTGGTGTTTCCTGCCGCGGTGGCACGTGCTCGGCCCGTTCGAGCAGCGGCCGGGGCTCGAGCACGACGCCGCCCGCGTCGCGGAGGTCGTGCCCGTGCCCGGCCTGTCGTATCGCCAGCCGCTCGACCGCTTCGGCACCCCGCGCACGGAGGGCCCGGCCGCCCGCTGGCAGGCCGTCACCTGCACCGGCCCGCGCCTCGCGCCGCCGTGGGAGAAGAGCGGCTTCTTCGTCCGCTTCGCCGGGGAGGTCTGGTACGCCCTCGGCCGGGTGCGGTCGGACAAGGCCCGGCCCGTCTGCCTGGCCGTCGAGAGCGCCGACCACGCCAAGCTCTGGCTGAACGGGCGGCTCGTCTGGACGGGCCGGGAGATGCCCTGGCGGTATCGCGATCGCGGCCGCGAGATCGTGCCCGCCACGTTGGCCGCCGGCGACAACGAGCTGCTGCTGCGGGTCCATCACGATCGCCGCCTGTCGTGGGTGCGGCTGGGCCTTCGGGCCGGTGAGCCGACACAGGCCGCCGCCTCCGCCGCCGCCGAGGCCCCCGCCGCCGCCCCCGGCCGTCCCGACGCCGCACCGCCGCTGGCGTGGGACCTCGAGAAGGGCCTCAACGTCGCCTGGCGCCGGTCCGACTTGGCCGGCAACAGCGGCCCGCTGGCCGTCGGCGACGCCTTGTTCGTGGCCGCGGCCCCCCACGCGCTGCACTGCCTCGACCTCGCCACCGGCAAGGCCCGCTGGACCGCTGAGGCGAACGTCCTCGAGCTGGGCGACGCCGGGGCCCCGGCCGCCTGGAAGGCCGACGACGAGGCCGGGCGGATCAAGCTGCTGGCCGCCGCGGGCCTGCGCCTCCGCAAGCTGTCCGACGTGCCGACCGCCCGACCCGTCGGCGACGGGCGGCGCACCTGGGGGCACTGGGGGACGGGCGTGGCCGCCTGCTTCGACGCCGACGGCACGCGCCGCTGGATGGTCAGGACGCACCTGTCTGCCGCCGAGCTTCATCGCCACGAGGACGTGCTGATCGTCGAGGGCAAGCCGACCATCGCCTGGGAGCTTCCGGCGGACCGCGCCGCCTCGGGCAAGTCGCGCCGGCCCGCCGTCATCGGCGTGCTCCTGCTGGACGCCGCCAGCGGCGAGACCCGCGCCCGCTGGACGCTGTTCGGCGAGTTCCAGCGCCACGCCGGACGAGTGCTCCGCTGCGGGCGCGGCGACGACGAGGCGGCCGTTTTCTTCACCTCCACCGGCGACCTGATCGACCTCCGCGCCGCCCGGCTGATCGGCAGGATGGACATCGAGCCGCCCGGCCCGGCGGACGCGGACTACCGCCGCGGCGTGCAGATCATCGGCTCGAAGCCCGGCCGGCCGTTCGGCGTCACCGTGGCCGGCGATGTGCTGTTCCTGACGTCGCAGGAGCAGAGCCTGGCGGCTCGCTTCTGGCCGGTGGGCGGCGGGCGGTTGGGCTACGGGCACCTGTGGGAGAGCAACTACGAGCACGGCGGGTTCGGCAGCTTCCAGGCGCCGTGCGCGGCGACGGGTCGGCACGTGTTCTCGTGGATGCCGGTGCTGGACCGCGGCCCGCATTGCCCCGACCCGCGCATCGAGCTGCACGTGCAGGACGCCCGCACCGGGCGCGTCCGGCGGGTGCTCAAGCCTGCCCTGCGCAGCGCCGTCCAGCACGAGGTCGTCCCGGCCCTGGCGGGCGGGTACGTCTTCTGCACGGACCGCGGCGGGGGCACGCACGGCGGGCTGAGCGGCCACGGGCAGATGGTCGTCGCCACGGCCGACGCCGACCTCCGCGTGGTCTGCCGCAACCTCGTGGACCTCGGCACGCGGGGGCCGCCTGTCTTCGCGGGGGGCCGAATGCTCCTCCGCTCCGACCAGGCCCTCACGTGCATCGCCGTCGCCGGGCCCGAGGGCGTGCGGCACCAGCAGCGCCGGCTCGCGGCGACACTGCTGGAGGAGATCGGGCCGATGCTGGACGTGCCGACGCCGCTGGAAGTCGAGCCGGCGGGCCGGTCCGTGGCCGAGCAAGGCGCGCCCCTCGGCGAGCTGCTCGACGGGCGGACGACGGAGCATTGGCTGGCGGCCGGGCCGATGAGCGCGTCGCCCGAAGACGCCGTCCTCGCGGCCCTGCGCCCCCGGCCGGGCGATCCGGTCGACGGCGGACAGGGCGCGGCGTTCCGGCCCGTGCCCCGCCGGCAGGCGTACACCGAGCCGCCCGTGTACCGCCGCCAGGCCAATCTCCAGGGCACCGGCGACATCGTGCCGTTCTTCTCCACGTGGGTGGACCCCAACTGCTGCTGCGACGGCAAGGGCGGCGGGCTGCTCTACGCCGTGCTGGACAACCCCCGCGACCGCTACGTCGTGCCACTGCTGAAGGGGCCGGGGCTGGCGGCCTGGCTGGCCGGGCGGAAGCTCCCGCTTGCCGCCGAGACGCCCCCGCTGCTGCACCTGAGGCCGGGCCTGTATCCGCTGCTCGTCCGCGTGGGGCCGGAGCACTACGCCTCCCCGGCCCCCGAGCTGCCGCCGATACCGGGACTGATCGCGGCCCGCCGCGAGCTTCGCCTGAACCCCGCCTTCCGCGACGTGCCCCACCCGCCCACGCGGCAGCGCAACCGCCTCGACCGCATCCGCCGCTTCGCCGGCCCGCTTCGAGCGGTCCCCCGAGACCTGCCCGGCACGCCGGAAGCCGCCGCCGCGGAGCGCCTGCTGGCCGAGATCGCCGGGACGTCCCGGTAGCCTCAAACGGCTACGGCTTGTCGCGGAAGGCCAGGGCGGCGGTGGGGCAGGCGGCGACGCAGTCGGCGGCGGCCTTCTCGAGGCCCTCGGCGAGGCTGTGGTCCAGGGGCACGGCCACGTGGGCGCGGAAGCCCCGGCCGACGAAGGTCAGCCCCAGGCGCTCCCCCGCCCGCGCGGTGATCTGCACGCACAGGCCGCACTTGATGCACTTGCCCGGCTCGAAGATCACCTCGGCGTGCTGGAGGACCTGCCGGAAGGTCTGGCGCTCGGCCTTGTACTTCGAGGCCTCGGCGTCGTAGGCGTCGGCGTACTTGCGGAGCAGGCAGTCGTGCGGGCGGCGGCAGTCGCAGTGCAGGCAGCGGAGGCCCTCGGCGACGGCCTCGCCCTGGGCGAACCCCGCGGCCGGGTCGGCGGGGGCCACGCGGGCGGCGGCGCTGACGCCTTCCATGAAGCGATCGATCTCGCCGTCCTTGAGCTTGCCGACGTGGACGCTGAAGGGGCGCCTCTCGCCGGGGACGGCCCGGCCGGCGAGGAACTGGTCGATCGACGCCGCGGCGCCCTTGCCGGCGGCGACGGCCCGAACGGCCATCTTCTGCTGACGAGGCGAGACGGACGCGAAGACCTCCGGCGTGGGCGTCTGGAACGTGCGGCGGTCGGCGCGGGCGCCGGCGGCGGTCCATTCCAGCGCGAGCGCGGCCGCCTGGGCCTCGTCGATCTGCCCGGCCGCGACGAAGACGGCGTCGAACCCGCGGCGAAGCTCGTCCATGGAGACGGCCTCGCCGACGCGGGTGCCGCTGCGCAGTTCGGCGCCGAGGCGGCGGACGATCTCGATCTCGGCGTCGAGCACGCCGCGGTCCAGCTCGGCTTCGGGCACGCCGTAGCGGAGCATCCCGCCGGGAGCGGGGCGGTCGTCGAAGACCGTGCAGGCGTGGCCCGCCTGGAGGAGGTAGTACGCCGCCGCCAGGCCGGTCGGCCCGGCGCCGACGATCGCGACGGACTTGCCCGAAGGCCCGGCGCGGTCGGGCAGGTACGGGTCTCCGGAAGCCAGGTCCACGTCGGCGGCGTAGCGCTTCAGCAGGCAGATGGCGACGGGGGCGTCCCGGCTGCCGCGTCGGCAGGCCTTCTCGCACGGCGCGGGGCAGATGCGCCCCAGCACGGCCGGCAGGGCGATGTCCGCCTTGACGGTGGCGATGGCCTCGCGCATCCGCCCGGCGGCGATCTGGCGGATCATCAGCGGGATGTTCATCGTCGCCGGGCAGACGGTGTGGCAGGGGGCCAGGCAGTCGCCGAGGTGGTCGCTGAGCAGCAGCTCCAGGGCGGTCCGGCGGACGGCGCGGACGTCGTCGGTCTCGCTCTCGACCCGCATGCCCTCGACGGCCTTCGTCGCGCAG
>Ga0307380_10004001_pt1 | contig 20115 bp, 21 predicted proteins | sample UN3MG_FD_202239 | JGI IMG/M metagenome (GOLD analysis project Ga0307380, IMG submission 202239) | Soil microbial communities from Risofladan, Vaasa, Finland - UN-3 | ecosystem: Environmental > Terrestrial > Soil > Coastal area > Acid sulfate soil | place: Finland: Risofladan, Vaasa | collected... | reverse complement strand
GAAATGCAAAAGGAGAAGTATCCCAAGTATATCGAGTTCCTGCTCATACAGTACGTGTACATGGAAGCAATCAGAAATATGCTCAAGTTAGGCTTCTGAAAAAGGTTTGGTTCAAGAAATTCGGTATAGCACAGGATATATCATCAAAGGATGGGAAAGATGTAGAATCAAACCATCCAAATAAAGCCAATGAGCTTATTTTCTACAAAAATCATTATCCAAAATCAGAATGGTATGGTGCACCTAATATTATAAGTGCTTTGGGCGATGTAATAGGCCTTATAGAATGTAGAGATTACAATTTATCCTTTTTCAAAAATTATGGTGTTCCAGCAGGCATAGTAACACTAGAGGGAGATTGGGACGATAATGCGGTTCCAGAAATTGAGAAATTCTTTAAGACCACAATGCAAGGATCCGCAAATAGCCATAAAACACTTGTAATTGGAGCTCCTACTGAGGCTAAGGTTAAATATGAACCCTTATCGGATAATAGTAAGGAAGGTTCCTTCCATATTTATCAGAACGATAATAAGGAAAACGTGCTATCTGTATATTCAATGCCGCCAGCTCGTGTGGGAATCCAAATAAAAGGTGCTTTAGGTGGAAATACAAATGCATCTGCTAATAAGATATATATATCGTCAGTCGTGGAGCCTTTACAGACGGATATGGAAGAAATTATCAATACTCTCTTCACACAAGGGTTAGGCATTCAAAGTTATGAATTGAAATTTACAAATTTAGAAACAGAATCCAAGACAGAGAAAGTGACCCGATTAACGCAACAAATAGCTCACGGAATGAGTACTCCCAACCAGGCTCGTGCTGAACTTGGTCTTGAACCATACGAAGATACCGGGGGCGATACATACTATCTCGACCCAAAATACATGGAAATCGGGACTGACGAGAAAAGTGTAGGAGAGTAAAACAGTAAATAAACCTTTATTTACCCTAATAAAGGAATACAAGAGCAGTAGAATAGGATCAGTTTTACAGAAAAAAAGGGATATAAGAACAATAGAACGATTTCCTTAGTTATAAGCATGTAAGAATAGGTTGATCCTTGATTATGCATTGTAAGAGATATTTATTAAGAATTGGTAGTGCAAAGAGGATTGGTTTTGATGGATGAAGTAACGGTTCTTATTCCTACATACAACCGGGAAAAGTATATCAAAGAATGCATTTGTAGCGTTGTAGGGCAGACACATCCACATTTTAAGATCCTTATTTATGATGATGGGAGCACAGATGAAACAGTAAAATGTGTTCGGGAGGTAAATAAAAATTTGGAGGTTGGTCAACTTAAAGTTTTTCCTGGCAATGAGCATCGAGGTGTCGGATATGCACGGAATTTTCTATTGAAGCAAATAGAAACACCTTACGCCTGTTGGTTAGATAGTGACGATTTAATGGAACCAACCAGATTAGAAAAACAGCTTGCTAAACTCAAAGAAGGTCCATATGATATTGTTTTCTCCTATGTACGAAGATTTAGTATGAATGGGCATAAAAGGGTAACTAAGAATATTATTAAAATAGACGTTTCAAAGTATTCTTTAGATTTTAAGTCTTTGAAGAACAATACAGCATGTGCTACTGGATTCTTTAGGCGAGAATTACAAGAATATGATTTTGAGGAGGAACTTACATTAGGGGCAGAGGATGTTCTTTGGCTTTATAGATTGCTCAAAGTCAATAAAAAGGTAGGGATTGTACCAGAGCCTTTATACTTATATCGTTTTCATGGTCAAAGAATAGGAACGGATAAGCGTGCTCCAGAGAATGCAGCACGTAAAGCGATAGAAGATGGGATTATTACACAAATATTAAATAGAGGAAAAAATGAATAATCTAAAATCCTCCATCCTTATATCTCGAGCTAAGCAGAAGAACAAAGTGCAATTAGCAGTACAGCAATGGTTAAAGTTCGCCATTAAGCAGATAGTGAGCGATCTTACAAAGGTTATTCATAAAGCAGAGGGAGAATCTTTCGTAAACTTAATCCACTGGGATATTATTGAAACAAAAGGAGAAGAGATCCTTTTCCCTACTATTCAGGCTACTTATTTGGCTGGGAAGAATGCTGCTAGTAGGCATGTAGGTATAAGAGGTGTATTTGATATATATGATTTCCAAGCTGCAGAAGCTGCTAGAACATTGACCAGTGAACTTATCACAAATGTTACTACAACCACAAAGACAGCAATATCCGAGCAGATAGCGATAGGGATAGAAAATGGATTAAGTATGTCACAAGTAGCTACTGAGATTCAGCCGCTAATAGGTCTTACTCCTGCCCAGGCTACATCGGTACGTAATTTGCGAGATCGCTTAGTACAGGAAGGCGTAGCCCCAGCAAAGATACGGCGTTTGGTCAATTTAGAGAGTAAGAAGAAGCTTATCCTTAGAACAAACACAATAGCACGAACGGAAACGGCTAGAGCCCAGTCTTTGGGGTACATAGAACGAATGAGGGATTTGGGTGTAACTAAATTGGAATTGCATACTTCAGATGGATGCGATTCATGTAAAAGTAAAGCTGGTGAATATCCTGTAGAGGAAGCTAGATCATTAATTCCAGTGCATCCCCAATGTAGGTGCGTTTTATTGCCCATCTTATGAAAATATACGTCTGCTATAGAGAAAGCTATTATTTATAAAATTGCAATTAATATATTTGAAGAAGCTACCATTTTACTGCCAGAGGTATCAGCGGAGGATTCAACAGTAGCTATTACTTTACAAAATATACTAGAATTGGCTGAGAGGAACAAGATTTGTACGAGATATCGGCGATTTGATCTTGAAGCTACACAAAGAGAACGGGATGCTTATAGAAAGTTGTTAGAAGCGGATAAAACATAATGAAGAAACTGAATCCAAAAATTAAAATTGAAACCCTTTCTTCTGAGGATGTGGCTAAATCTTCAGTGCACGGATTGCACGCTTTACGTGCAAGATTCCAACAGCTTCATTATAAGTTCTTTAAGCATGCTGGAGAAATGCCTTTTCCTGGAACTAGAACTGAGTTTCTTCATAAATACGATATACTAGTCAAAGAGATGAAGAAACGGAATATAGAAGTTCCTACGAAAACTATTGATAGGGAACTTTTTAAGAAAGCTCTTCAGAACCGTACAACTGATAAGGTTGAGGAATTCCAAAAGGCCCTAATTATCTTAAAAGAGGAGGATTCGGAGGAACATATACTTTATGGTATAGTGTATGAGCCGGATGAAACGGATACAGATGGAGATACAGTAAATGCTGAAGAAATAAGAAAAGCGGCACATTACTACATGGCAATGTCCCAAGTTACAAAGATTAACCACAAAGGGGCGGCAGTAAATACTAATATCCTTGAATCCTATATTTCCACAGTGGATTTAGTTATAGCGGGTAGAGCAGTTAAAAAAGGGACTTGGTTAATGGCTGTTAAGGTAAATGATGCAGAAATTTGGAAGTCCGTTGAGGAGGGTGCTCTTACAGGATTTAGTTTAGCTGGTCCTGCAGTAGAAGATGAAAGTTAAGGGTACGTGGCTTGTGGCTGATGTACGCCTCTGTAAATACAGAAAATCAATAATATGAATATATGTACCCTGAATATGTTAGGAGTAAAATGGCAAAAGCAAAGAGAAAGCTGAAGGATATTCAGCCAGTAGAAGTGAGTTTAGTGAAAAGTCCCGCAAATAAGCAGAAGTTTCTTATTGCTAAAGCGGAAGACGGTTCATTAAATGTCGTTATTGAAAGTAACGGTAAAGTTGACGGTACTGTCTTAAAGGTAAATGGGAAAGTTGTGAAAAATGTGTCGCATGTATCTTTTTCGCATAATTCACCAGCTACTGACTATGAAGGCAATGTGAACATATCTTATGGAGTGGCTGGGAAGGAAAAGGATGGTCTTGTTGAAAGTAAATATTATTACTTAGCTAAAGGAAAAGTTATGAACGAGCAAATACTTGCTGAACTGAAGAAATTCGTGGGTGATGAAGTTAATGTTGAAAAGATGGAAGTGGATGCAGTTATCACTGAAATTCAGAAGGCCATGGAAATGGTTAATAAATATAACTCTGAAGTAGACCTGCCAGATGACCTGAAAGAGGCCATTGGTGTTTTAGCCAAGCATGCTGCTACACAAGGTGTGGAAGATGTAGAGGTGGTTAAAGAAGATGTGAAAAATGAAAAGAAGGAAGAGGTCCAAAAGGACGCTCCGAAGGAAGAGGCTCAAGTGAAGAAGGAAGAGGTCCAAAAGGACGCTCATGTAGATGCTCTAAAAGAAATTACAGATGCCGTCACTAAGATGTCCGAGGCTGTTACTGTGCTGTCTAATAGAGTAGAAGTTGTTGAAAAGTCCACAAATGGGCGAAAGAGTATTCCAGGGCAGGATGTGGAGAAAAATGAGGGAACCAAATTCCCATCACTGACTCCCATTACTGGAAAGTAGAAATAGTAAATTAAAATTTTATTGAAAGAGGAAAAAAATGATTGAAAATAAGAAACTCATCGAAATGAGTAAGTCCACTTTAACTGGGGCTACGGCTGTTACGTTAAGTATCGAGGAAGCTAACCTGTTTATCGATTATCTAGTCGATCAAAGCGTGCTTAAGAATAACTGTCGTATTGTGCGAATGAATAAGCCGGAAAAGTACATCAATGCTGTCGGCTACGGTACTGGTAGATTTTTAGTTCCAGCTTCCACCTATTCTTCAGCTTCACATCTTAAGTCAACGTTTGATGCTAACCAGATCACTCTTACTACCCAGAAAGCTAAAGGGTGTGTGGCGATTAATGACGATGATAAAGAAGATGCAACTGGCGATTGGAACGGTACCATTCTGAAATTGATCGCTAAAAAGATCGCCAATGAGCTCGAAGAGGTTGCTTGGATCAGTGATACTCATGATCTAAGTGCCTTTGCTGCTGATGACTTAAGATGTCTGTATGATGGCTGGCGTTATCGTATTATGCATAGTCAGGAAGGCGAGACTTATGAGAATGATGTATCTGGTTCTGCTACCATTCTAGATGCTGCTCTGGGTTCGGGACATACCACAGACTTTAGTAACGCAGGCGGAATTTCGGTAACGTCCTCGGATGCTCCTTATCTTACAGAGCATAAGTTTTCTAAAATGCTGAAATCTATGCCGCCCGAGTATGCCAAGGTGGCTCTACCTGATTTCCGTTTTTGGAATCACTCTAGAGTAACGCAGGATTATGTTGAGTCGCTTTCTAGCCGTGCTACTAATTTAGGTGACCAGGCTGTTCTCGGTATTACAAATCCAGGTTATGGTACAGTGCCTATTGTTTCGGCTCCTTTGATGGCAATAGATTTGGATAGTGATGGCGTTGTTGGTGGAGGAGCGTATACAGATAGTTTCCTTACTCCGGCCAATAATCTGATTTGGGGCATACAGCGTACTTTGACTCTTGAGAAAGAGCGAGATGCTGCAAATGAAAGAGATTTGTGGTGGTTCACCATGAGAATGTGCTTTGAAGTTGAAAACGTTAATGCTGTTGTGTTGACTAAGTGTTTGACGTTAGGTTAGAAGTAATGGGTGGACCTCTTTGATTAATTCTTCCTTTCTCTTAGGGGTCCACTTATATTTTTATAGGAGAGATAATATGTATTTAGTGAGAAATTACGGGGGTGCTAGAGAAATAGAAATAGCAGCTCTAAAAGTTACTGTTCAAATAGAAAAAATGGCTGTTTGTTGTACAGATGATAAAGAAATAGCATTAGCATTGGCTAAAGAAGAAAAATTACATGTGGTTCGTAGAATGGCGGGTACTAATTCCACTCTTCCTCTTTTACAAGTATTCAAGCGGGATAAATATAATGTGTTGACATTATTGGTTCCGCAAACGCAACCGTTCGATTTACCTTTAACAGGAAATTTGGAATATCTAGAAGAAGTGCCATTGCCCCAGAAAGAGTTGGTTGACCTGGAGATCATAGGGCAATTGCGTACGCTCATTGGGGACTACAGAAACAAAGGTGATCTTTTAGAACCTCCTAAAGTGCGTGGTAAAATGGTTATGGGAGCAGCACAGAAGATTAGAGATTTATTTCATGCTAATAAAGATGAGGAAGAAATTATAGGCATTCTGCTTCCTTCTTACTTACTAGCAGGTCGAACGGAAGAAAAGGGAAAAGAAATAATTTCCTCTCACATTGTGAATATACGTAAAGAAATGGCAAAGGAATAGAATATGGCAACTGGATCTGGAACAGGTACTCCTGCGGTATCTCCGGTAGCAGTAGTAAATTACATTACAGATACGGATATAGATAATTGGGTTACGCCTATTTCCGATGCTGAGAAAAAAGCAATCATACAGCAAGTTGAGCAAATGATTGAGAAAGTTACCCATGATATCTTTTATAGCAAAACCGAAACACTGGTTTTAGATGGAAATGGAAAGAATCGCCTTTTCACTAAAAATAGATACAAATTGCTATCTGTTTCATCCATCACAGTGCATGGGGAAACAATGCCTACTTCTTATTATACATTTGATGATAATTCAGTGTATATGGATACAGAGGATATAATTGCTTGGACAGCTCTTCAATCAGATCATGATTCAGGGTTGTTTCAGAAGGGTATGAACAATATAGAGATAACTTGTACCGTAGGACATTCGATTGTACCGCCCTCAATCAAACAGGCAGCCGTAATACTGTGTAGATTTGAGAATGACAGTACATTGTATTCACAGTATTCTAATTTGGAATCAGAAACGTTTGGGGATCGCACCATAAAGAAGGAAAAATTCCTTACTGGAGTTTTGGAAGCGGATCGTTTACTTAAAGCATTTATCAACAGGAAGGCCGTGTTTGGAGCCATATAAAATGGAAAAAACAGATCATGATTTGCTTATTCAAATAGCACAAAAAGTAAACGATATAGATAGACGGTTATCTACTCATATAAATGAAGACCAGAAAGGTAAACTTCTATATCTTGCAGTAGCATTAGGAGCCTGTGTAACGTCTATTGGTGTTTTTATTAATGGGATGGTCAATTAAATGAAGCATTTTTTCAGAACAAAAGTGGATATTATTTCCGTAGTTTCCACAGTTATCGGTTTGGGTGCTACTGAGGTTCCAACCACCTTTCTATCTGATCTTCCTTGCAAATGGGAATGGGCCACGGGATCTGAAGGTAAAATATATGGGAAGATGGGGAAATTATTTGCTGCTACCATGTATTGCTCCATACAAGATATTACACAGGATATGAGAGTGACATATGATGGGAAAACATACGAAATTCTAAATATAATCAATGTGAACGAAATTGATAGATATCTTAAGATAGATTTAGGATTATCAGAATAATGCACATACAAGACAATACCGATGATCTGCTTTCTGAAATAGATAAAGAGATAGCTGAGAGATTGACAAAAGCTATCTTAGTGGTAGAACGGAAAGCTAAACAATTGTGTAAAAGAAAAACAGGGACTTTGGCCAGAAGTATCACAAGTGAAACTGAGGGAAACAAGGCTGTTTGCGGAACGAATGTAGATTACGGACCGCATGTGGAACTTGGTACGAAGCCACATATTATTACTCCAAAAACTAAGAAAGCACTGTTTTGGCCTGGTGCCTCGCATCCTGTGAAAGTAGTGCATCACCCAGGGACACGTGCTCAGCCCTTTTTACGTCCTGCATTGTTGGGTAGCATAGGAAAGATCAAAAAAATATTCGGTGCAAAGTAAATGAATTTGGATATTAAGGTATGACTGTTTTTGTATATCAAATCTTTTGTGTAATAACAAAGAGATCTTATATTGGAATTACAAAAAATTTAAGTAGTCGATTCAAACAACATTCTGGTGCTGATTCTATCATAGGAAGAGCAATAAGAAAGTATGGCAAAGAAAATTTTGAATTTATTGTTTTAGAAAATTGTTCTTCCTATAAAGATGCCGGGAGATTTGAAAAATTATATATTCAAGAGAATAATACTTTAGTTCCTAATGGGTACAATCTTGCTGAAGGGGGGCATGGGGGAAGCACTTTCCATTCAAGAGAATCTATTAAAAGGTGTTTGCAAACAAAGAAGGAAAACGGAACTTTAGCACATTCTGAAGAAACTAAAGCTAAAATGCGTGGCCAGCGTATTCCAAGAGAATTTAGGCTTTGCCTTTTGCCTGGTTGTAGTATTGTATTTGAAGTTCCTATAACAAATAAGAAGAAATTCTGTTGTTTTGAACATGCTAAAAAAGGACAGAAACGTTTGGGGGCTCCGGGATTAAAAGGGTATAAACAATCTCGGGAGCATACAACAAAGAGGATTAAACATAGAAAGAGAACATTAGAAAATAGGAGGAAGGAAGATTAAAGAATTATTTAACGCAATTTACACCCTTTTCAAAGCGAATGTATCCGGAGCTACAGAGCTTTATAATACTATAGCTCTTCCATCTGCTGTATTTCCATATGTTGTGATGCGGATCATAACGGGGACCGGCGGGGGTACACTCACGGAAGATCAAGAGGATGTTTTGATCCAATTTAACATATATTCAGATGATCCATCATCAGAAGCAGTATGCGATATTTTTCAGGAAATATCCGATGCATTTAACGAACCGGATGACGAGGATGAGTTGGATATTGAAAATTATAAAGTGGTTAGTATGACTAGACATGATGAGCCGTATATGTTGAACAGATGGGAGGAAAAAGGGATCTTCGTTTGGGATTTGATGTCCCAATTTCGTATTATAGTAAGTAAAACGTAAATTGAAAACAACTAATTTTAGAAAGGTATTAATTATGGCAGGTAGAGCTGGATATAAAGGAAAAGTGTCAATTGGGGCCGTTACTGTTAATGATATGATGGTGTGGGCATATAGTGGTTCCGTTAAAGATACTGCAGATGATTCTGCTTTGGGACAAGCCCATAAAACCTTCATTCCTCTTCAGGGAGAAGGTGGGGAGATTACAATGAGTGGTAATTTCCTTTTAGATTCGGATGCAGGACAGCAATTGCTTGAGACACATTTCAATGATGAAACACAAATAACGGATCTACGTTTGTACTTTAGTGCTACTAATTATCTTGAATTAGATAGTACAACTGATCCTGCAAGTTACGCTTCGGTTACGAAGTATGATGAAGTATCGGTGGATAAGACTGGTTTGCTCACTGTTGCTTGCTCACTGAAGGTTTCTGGTAAGATGAAATTGAATTCATCTACTTCTTCAGTATCATGCAATACAATAGGGGCACTTGATGAAGCTGCAGATAGCGTCACACTTATAGGTGAGTTAGTTTCCATTGGCGAAGAAACTTCTGTTGATGCATATTTTGAATATGGAACAACCACGAGTTATGGCACAGATACTTCCGTTAGTGCTACTACATTGACCGCTGTTGATATTTTTGATAACGCTATTACTGGTTTGGATGCATTAACCACTTACCATTATCGAGCAGTTATTGAATTAGATGACACAAGTAAAGTGTATGGAGCGGATAAGACCTTTACTACGTCGTCATAGATCACATTGTATTTGGGGAGTTCCCACGTGGAGGGACTCCCCTGTAACTTTTAATTTAATCAGAATTTATTTAATAGGAGAGAATGATGGCTAATTTCAGTTCAAAGAACGAAGGCACTTGGTTTTGGTTCAACAAAGCAAAGCAGGATCAAGGAGGAATCTGTTTACGGGAACTTTCCATAGATCAAGCGAATAGTATTGAAAGAGATACAACCACTTCCAAGAATAAAGCGATTCGCGGTCGGATGGTTGAACAAAAGAAACAGGATACTGCCCAAGCCTTTTTATTGACTATGCAATACTGTATTGTGGATTGGGAAAATGTCCAACTGGATGGTGTAGATGCAGAATGCAATGCAATGAACAAAGCTAGAATGATGAAAAGTTTAGATTTTGTTAAATTTATAACGGAAGCTTTAGATCAATTATCTGAAAGTAATGACGCAGTAGCGGATGCAAATGATGAAGATAAACTCAGGGAAGAGGAGGAACGAGTAAAAAACTTAGGGAGTTCCTCACCTGGCGACTTGGAGCAGTAGGTTGTGAAGAATGCGTGAGGGTGCACGAAGGAAGAGGCAAGGAGGCCCCCTGTGAAGGGTGCTATGTGGAATTGTTCTCGGAAAATGAACCGATAATTGAAATATATCGATTGGTTCGATCACAACTTCTCCCTAGCGGAAAATTAGATCATGCAGCAGTAATAGCTACGATTGAGCTATATCACCCGGATAACATACAATATATGTTTGAAAATATGCTTATCTGTTATGCTGTTGAGGACGAGTTAACTGAAATGCCCATTGAACCTAGAGAAAAGGGGACGTAGTTCAGTATAATATTAAGTGTCTCTAAATATTATATTAAGAGGAGAGAAAATGAGACGTGGAGTATATGAACGAACACCAGAAATAAGAGCCAAACATGGTGCTTCCTTGAAGAAATATCATGCTGAACATCCAGAAACTGGGGCGAAAATGGGTGCCTCTAGGAAGAAATATTATGAAGATCCTGAGAATAGAGCTAAATTAAGTGCTTCCATACTGAAACACCATGCTGAGCATCCTGAAATTGGAGAGAAAATAAGTACCGGCGTGCTGAAGCACCATGCTGAACATCCGGAAACCGCGGAGAAAATGAGTGCCTCCAGGTTGAAATATTTTGCAGATCACCCTGATGCAGGGGCGAAACATAGTGCTAAAATAAGTGGGGAAAATCATTGGAACTGGCAAGGAGATGATTATAATAGATATTATCCACTTGAATTTAATGAAGAGTTGAAGGAACAGATTAGAGATAGAGACGATCATACTTGTCAGGTCTGTAAACTTAGGGAAGAGCAGTTGGATCGTGCTTTAGATGTCCATCACATCGATTATGATAAGAATAACTGTGAAGAAGAAAACCTAATCTCTTTATGCAGAAGTTGTCACATGACTACTAATCATAATAGAGAATATTGGATTGAAAGGTTAGGAGGAGTACTTTGAATTTCTTAACGGCTGAAGTTGCTATTGAAATAGAAAAGGGCCAGATTAAAGCCCAGTTAAATGACATAAAGCAGCATTTCTCCAAAACTGCCACTAGCATAACTGCCAGAGCTAAAAAAATGTCGGTTATGGCAGGAGCAGCTTTTAGTAAAATGGCCTCCTTTGCTAAATCCGCTTTTAATAAAATAAAACAGTATGCTAAATGGGCTGTGGTAGCTTTACTTGGAGTAGGAACCGCCTCCATTAAAATGGCAATGGACGCACAAGAAAGTGAAAACCTTTTCGAAGTTACTATGGGCGGCATGGCTGCATCTACTAGAAAATGGTCCGAGGAACTTTCTAAAGCTTTGTATATGAATGCTTTTGAAGTTCGTAAAAGCGTATCTGTTTTTAATGCTATGTTTACTAGTATGGGCTTTGGTGCTGAAGGAGCAGCAGATATGAGTAAGGGTTTAACTGAATTAGCGTACGACATTGCGAGTTTCTATAATCTAAAACCTGAAGAGGCCTTCATAAAATTGCAAGCTGGTGTCACTGGGGAAGCAGAAGCGTTAAAGAGATTAGGTATTATTGTAAATGAGACCAATATTAAGCAATATGCTCTAAATGCTGGAATATGGGACGGTGTGGGAGTAATGACGGAAGCAGAAAAAGTTACTGCTCGATATGGTTCCATTATGAAACAAACGGAGCAAGCTCAAGGAGATATGGCACGAACATTAGGTAGTGCAACCAATGTGTTTAGATCAATTTGGAGTTTAGTAAAAGAACTGGCTATAGAATTTGGTATGAAATTATTACCTGCAGTAACAGATGTTGGAATAGCTGTTCGCAATTGGTTAGTGAATAATAAGGTAGCTATTTTAGATTGGGCTCAAACTTTTATAGATGCTACAGGTAGAGTTATTGCTGATCTAAAAACTTTTATATCTTTTATGAAAAATGATTGGGTTGGGGGGATAAAAATAGCATTTGAACGGGTAAAAATTGAAACAGAATTTTTAATCAAATTTTTATCAAATACTTTCTATCATGGTGGTAAGCTAGTTGCAACAGCTTTTATCAAAACATTTGGTTCAGAATTAGGTAAATTTATAGCTGAATTAGGATCTCCAAAAGGTGTTCTTGGTTGGATATCTACTATATCTCCTGCTATTGCTGCCGGACGAATAAATTTAATGCAATCTGGAACTGCTTTAGCAAAAGCTGCTGCAGATATGGAGATATCTTTGGCGGCATCTGCATCTACCTTTAAAAATGCTATTACAGATATTGTTGCTGGTAGACGAAAGCAAATAGAGGCTTTACAAGGTCTACAGGGTGGACAGTTACCTACTCCTCCAGAACCAAAACCTTTTTCATCTTTCTATAATCTATCTGATCCTCTAGATTTTACAGGAATGGATTTTCCTTCAGAATTGGGTCCGCTAGGTTTTTCAGTGTCTGAATTTCCTCAAAAATTAGTTCAAGACCAGAAAAAAGAAATAATGGAAGTTAACAAACAAATAGCTGATAATTATCGTTCCATGCAGGGACAAATGGGTAAAATGACGGAATTTGTTTATACACGAGAAAAACAAATACTCGAGGATCTAAAAGTAGATTATTTACAAAAGGGTATGGATCGAATTACCGTAGAAACATGGGTCAATGAACAATTACATAATTTAGACACAGAGCGACTAGCTTCCTCCAAACACTTTTTTGATGGGGTGAAAGCTGCAGGAATGAAGATGAAGGATGAAATGATGACCTGGGGTGAAATTGCATCTGATACAGCATTTACAATGCGGGATGCTTTTGCTTCTGGAATGACTTCCATGATTCTTGAAGCTAAAAAGGGTTCTGAAGCGATTAATGAATTTTTAAGAGGCATAGGTAAAGAATTAGTGAATCTATTGGTAAAGCAAGCGGCAACTGGATTATTTGCTAATGTTTTAGGGGGAGCCGCAAAAACAGCAACCGCTGCTCCAGCTACAGTGCCTTCAGCTCCATTTGTGCCAGACTTTTCTGCAGCCAGTGCTTATGGTGGAGGAACGGTAGGAAACATGCCTAAAAGCCGTCAGATATCCCCCTTAGCGTTTGCAGGGGCTCCGTCCTTCAAGAATGGTGGCTTAGTGGGCCTACGGACAGGTGAAGTTCCTATAATAGCCCACAGGGGAGAAGAGGTAGTTCAAGCAGGTAAAACGATTCCTGTTGTTGTGGAATTGAAAAATACACTGATTAATAAAACAGGTATTCCACTTGAACAGAGAAGAGTACAAACATCACCAGAAGAAATAGTTACTGAAATCATTATGAAAGATATAAAAGCCGGTGGACCAATAACTCAAGGATTCCAACGCCTATAATAGGAGTAAAATATGAGCGTATTTTATATAGGTGGAGCAAGATATGATGGAGCATCCCTATGGGAAGTTACAGATACTGGTTCTTCCATATCTATAACTAATAGTCTTGCTACAACTTCTGGTAATGTAGAGGCCATAGCTCGTGCTTTTTCTGGAAATGTGTATGTTGGGCTTGGCACAGCTGTTTACAAATATGATAGTAATTTTCTATTGGATACCACTTGGGCAAGTAATGGAATTTTTGAATGCGGCGATTTCGTTAATGATTTAGCAGTAGATGGTTCTGAATATCTTGCCATCGCTCATGATACTTTTGGAACCAATATTCATTTACTTGATCCGTCCGGTGTGGAAGTGTGGTCAACTGCAATAGGAACAGATGGAGAAGGTGTTTCTTTTACCAATCCTGGGGATATCTTGTTCGCCTATAAAGTTGGAAGTGTTGGGGCAAAATCCATTGCTCTTCTTAATCGAGCAGATGGAACAAATATTGAAACTTACTTCGTCTATTACAATTCAGGACAATCTCGCAAAGCTGTTTCTAACGGTCTTATCAATACTAAAGTATACGGAATTAGAGATAGAGGTGCATTTAGTGCTGGATCTGTGCGGGGCTACCCAATAGATAATGGCAATGTCTATGATTGGGTTCGGAATTTGGGGTCTAACAATCTTTATGATATGATCTTGCACCCAAATGGTTATCTGTATGTTGTAGGATCTGTAGGTAGCGGATCCGCATCTATTTGGAAAATAGATCCTGCGGATGGAACCGTTGTTGCTTCATATGAAACCGGATCTAATATACAAGAAATATCCGCTATGGGGTATGGTTCTTCTGCTAAACTCATTGCTGTAGGTTATAAAGCAATAAATGAAGATGGGCAAACGGTTAATGTTAGTGTTTTTGATACTGATTTAGTTTATCAGTATGGTTTGAATGCTAATGACGGAAGTATAATTTATTCTGTTTTAGGTGCTGCAGAAATAATGGCGGTGGCCCCTATTATTTCAGATCAATCTACGGGTATAACAGTAGATCATGGTACTTCTGTTTCTTTTTTTATTACCGCAGCAGGGATTCCTGATCCTACTTATCAATGGTATAAAGATAGTGAAGCTATATCTGGAGAAACAAGTGACTCTATTGATTTAGGTGCTGTAGAAATAGAAAATGCAGCAATTTATTATTGTGTAGCAACCAATGTTGCTGGTTCAGCTACATCTAATAATATGGTATTAGGAATAAATCCATATTTGGTATCACAAACTCCAGATACAGAATTGGATGCAGGCACCGCTATTACTTTAGAAGTTGTAGTTGCTGGAGAACCCGCTACTTTTACTTATCAATGGTCCTTAAATAGTGTAATATTAGCAGGAGAAACTTCTAGCACATATGAAATGGCTTCAGTTGATTCAGGCGATATGGGAGACTACCTTTGTGCTGTGGTTGAAACAGGTGGAACTGGCTGGTCTGTAAATGTAGAAATTGAATTAACGGTAATTACCAGAGAAGCCGGATCTCGATTATCTGGAGTACTCAATGCTGAAAAGAATACTAAAAGATCTGAGAATCCTTGGGTACTATTGCTTGAATTTGAATTTATAGATAGAACGTTTTACCGAATAGCTCAGTGGAAGAAGGAAGTTATCTTTGAAGAGCATGAATTTGGACCCTTTAATTTTAACTATGATTTTATAGAACAATCTTCAGATGGATCTTTAACCTGTTCAACTTTGAAAATTAGTAATGTCATTTTTCCTTTAGAATATGAATTACAGGATCCAGATCGAATAATAGGGTCCACCGTTCGATTTATTTGGGTGAATTTGGAATATCTAGAAGAAGATTATTCTGAAATGGATATCACCTTTGATATTTTATTCGGATCCTATGATTGGAAATGGATATCATTAGAAGTGGGTATGCCCAATTTATTGATTCATGCTTTCCCGGAAGGAAGATATCTTCCAGAAGGTTGTGATAATGAATGGAAAGACTTTGATTGTGGTTATACTGGTCTAGATATTGTAGATGTGGATATTTCTGGAGCAGCGGAAGTAATTGTAGAGGTAGCTTCCCATACTTTTGTTGATGGAGATGCTATTACACTTGAAGATATAAATGGCATATCTGCTTTGGATGGTGATTACATAGCCACAGCAACAGATTCCACGCATATTTCATTAGTTGGAACCACAGCAACTGAATATAGTGGAGCATATACTTCAGGGGGCAAAATTAGCTTTAGATACTGCAGAAAAACACTTTCTGATTGCCGACGTCGGCAAAACAGTAACAGATATATGGCGTTCATAGGATTAGGTGCTGGAACAATCAAGTTAGTATGATAAAGCAGATAGAAACAGAAGATCTTATAGGAATGCCTTTTGAATGGGGTGGGCACGGTGACCCTGGTTGGGATTGCTACACATTATGCCAGGAGATAAGCAGAAGAGCAGGCATTTTTTTACCAGATAAGGATATTCTGGTAGATAAACTTCTTAGAGCTGCGAAGATGGAGGAAGCAAAAAAGGAGTATACACAAATAATAAAAGCAGAGCCGTATTGTATAGTCGCTTTCAAAAAATTAGGAAATTTATTTCATGTGGGTACAGTGCTTCCTGGATGTACAAAATTTATCCATATTCGTAAATCGACCGGAGTTATAATCAGCAGATTAAATAATATAACGTGGAAATTTATGCGGGAAGGTTTTTATAGGTATGGCCATAATAATAGCGACAACTGAGAAAATAATTCTCACAACTGTTCATAACATATTCACCGCTAAATCACAAAGTAGAGAAATAGAATACAAAAATCCTACTACTTTACAAAATATTTGTGATATATATCTTCCTTCTGGGAATTGGCTTGTTGGAATTAGTGGAAAACTTTTTCCAGAAAATCAATGGCCCACCATAGAAGTTTTTCCCGGCGATCAAGTAGTTTTTACTCCAAATCTAGGGGGACCAGTTGCCGCTATTTGGGCTGCCATATCCTCCTCCGCTATGCTTACCTTTGCTTTCAAAATGGCTATTTCTTATGGAATAGGGTTATTGGTGCAGTCTTTAGCTCCAGATCCCGACATAAGTGATACCACTTTTAAGCAACAAAATATGGCACAGGCACAATTTTTTGGATGGAGCCCACAAACATTGCAGCAAGCTGGAGCTGTTATCGCAAAATTCTATGGAGATAATCCATTATACGGGAATATCATACATGGATGGACGGAACCTTCACCAACTGGACTAGCTCAAGTGTTGAATGCCGTTATCGCTTATGGTAGAGGCCCAGTTGAAGGAATTACTACTGGTGATCTTGGGGCTAACATTTTCTTTCAGAATAACCAGCCCATACAGAATTTTTCCGATGTACAATATGAAGAGAGATACGGAACACTGCATCAATCCGCTATATCTTTGTTTTCTGATGGAGTAAAGCTGGAAGCCAGACCACAAGTAGTTGTTTCCTATGGTTCTCCCTATACCTATGTAATTAAAAATGATAATTATGATGGATTAGATATTGAAATATCCTTTCCACAGGGATTATATTTCATTTCTGGAGATACTATCGTTAATCATTCTGTGGGATTCAAAATTGAAATAGCTGAAGTAGGAACAGAAGTTTGGTCAACATTAGTAGAAAAAAATGCCGAGGCTTCTCATCAAGCCAATTATTTGCTTTCCTACAATAATGAAGATACACATACTGGAGGTAGTCCAGTAAGTATATCACGGGGAACCGAGTATAAAGTGAAGTTAACTAAAACTTCCGAAGAAGAGGTCTCTGAATTATATGGGGATGTTCTTCAATTGAATGCAGTTAGACGAGTGTATTCGGATGGATTTGTCTATCCAGGTTTAGCTCTTATAGGTATTCGAGTAACCGCTACTGATCAATTATCTGGTAGTTTTCAATGTTCAGTGCAACAAGAAGGTCGAGTTTGTGAAGTATATAGCGATGAAGATACGAAATCAATTGAATATACCACAGATTATGCTTGGATACTTTATAATGCTTTAACAAGTCCATTAATTTCAGGTGGAAGTTCTGGAGAGGAACAGGATTATGCTGCCTTAACGGAAGAAGGACTCGTAGGGCATTGGAAACTGGATGAAAATGCCGATACGAATGTTTTTGCAGATTCTTCTGTTTCAGGATTAACTGGGCAAATAATAGGAGGTTGGTCTTCTACTTTACATACAACTGGTGAAATAGATGGGGCATTTGATTTGCAAGGGATAAGATATGGGATTGTTCCAGATAATGACGTTTTACAAATCACTTCTAATGATTTTAGCATTGCTGGTTGGGTAAAGTTTAATTCTGGATATGCTTCACAATTTTTCCACGCTTTTATGGGAAGAACAGATAATGGCAGTATTGCTCATCAATGGGCTTTTGGATATTATTCTGCCACTAAGAAATTATGGCTTTACACACGAGATGGTATAGCAAGCAGCACTACTTGGGAACCCAATATAGATACCTGGTATCATGTTGCCTTTGTTAGAACAGGAACAACTTGTATATTTTATGTGAATGGTTTGCCTGTTGGTTCAGATTATCTTGAAACTATTCCACAACCAAATAATCCTAATCTTTATATTGGTTTTTGCGATCAATTCGAAAAAAGCCAGCCTTCCAATTTACAGGGATGCTTGGATGATATGAGAATGTATAATCGAGCTTTGGGTGTACTAGAAGTGGAAGCTTTGCATGAAAAAAAGAACACATTACCAGAGGAAGAATGGGAAGAAGTTGTTTTACCATATGTAGTACGATCTTATCGTGGTTTGCCTCCTAGTAAAATTGATTTAGGCAGTTTTTTAGATTTCTCAAATTATTGCTCACAAACTATTAAAAATTCAGCAGCTTTTGGAGGTACGGAAGAAACAAGATTTACTTTCAATGGTGGCTTTGATGTTCATAGTAACCGATGGGAAGCTGTAAGAAAGATTTGCGAATCCTCTAATGCCTGTCCAGTTTGGAATGGCCATGATCTTTCAATAGTTGTGGAACAACCAAGAGAGTTAGCTCAAATATTCAATATTGCTAATATACAAAAATCCGCATTTAGAGTTTTCTTTCTAAATCAGGAAGATCGAGCTTCTGAAGTAATTGTGGAATATAAATCAAATTATGATAGATCACAAATTACTGCCACAGATACTTCAAAGACCTTTCGAGGTAGTGCAACGATTGAACGAATGTTCTGTAATAGTGAATCCATGGCTTGGAGATATGGAGCAGAACAAATTCTTAGAAATAGAAATGTCAAAATTGGATTAGAATTTGAAGTAAATATTCAAGCTCTTTCTGCTAGAATAGGCGATAGAGTAAGGGTTGCTCATCCTGTTTTCACCAAAGATTCTCAATGTGGTGGTTCTATAACACAAGTATTAGGAGATAATTCTATTCAAATAGATACTCCGGAAGACGATGTACCAGAAATATCAGATACTTCACGAATTGCTATTCGTTCCATTGATGATGATGGTGTGGAAAAAATTGAAATGTATAATGTGGAATCCTCTTCTAATAATATAATCCGAATAGATTCTGTTTGGGACACTGTGCCTACGAAGGGAGATATCTTTATACTAGGGGACACAACTACGTTTGCAGCCGATTACGAAATCCTGAAAACGAAACGGGTGGATGATTTAACGACGAAATTGACCTGCCAGCAATACTACGAATTTCATGAGCACGAAGTAGACAATTTGTTATAGTCTCTCCGGGGTGGACTGGTCCGTATGACAGTCCACCTTTACTTTCGGAAAACATTGTAGGGCCCCCGTTAATGAACAATCAAATACTTTTACTCCAGCCTCGGCTAATATCGGAGCAAATTCCGTGAAGCATTTTCGGAATTGCTTCAAATGATCCTCTAAAACCAATGGAGACTGCCCTCTATAACCCTCATGATAATGGGTTACTTTACCTTGAGTTTGCATATCCATTCCCAATAAGTAGATTTCCCTACTTCCCAAAGCTACAGCGAGCATCATTGCTGCAAAGCCACTATTATTGCCACAGTAAATTTTGTCTGGATCATAGCTCAATTCTTTCTTTTTCAACACATCAAATATATACCGTTTAGAATCAGGAACCCAATTCCAAGAAGGTTTCCAATTAGCAAATATCTTGATCCCCTCCCAGTATTTGAAACGCAGCGATAGTTCTTTTTGCTCCTCCTTTTTTGGAAAGTACAATTTCTGATATAATCCTCGATCCAAGACCACATTGATATCACAAGGAAAGTCACGGAATGCCTTGTTCGTTCCTATTACTTTTTCATTTGTAAGAGCTTTTCGATCGCCTAGGGACATTTCCCGTAGAGAGGGTCCTCCTCCTATAATGAACGCTCGTTGTCCCTCCCATGAGTTTGCGGGAAGAATATTTGATACATGTTGGGGTTTTCTTTTCATAATGATTCAGTTTTCCTCTATGTTAACGTATCTGGCATTGATTGTACCGCAATATTCCTTATAACTGGTCTTACGGTACCCCTACTTAAATTAACCTTGGCCGCTGATGCTAATAACATTACCGCTGTAATCTACGCGGGCAAGTATCCAATTTGTAACAATACCGCCAAACGCGTTACTTCCTCGATATGTCATTCTAACAAGTATATGATCTGCCTCATCCGCATTAAATTTTGTTTCTACATGCCTGAATGAGGAAGGGTTATGCATACGTTGTTTTACGAATTTTTTCAATCCTGAA
>Ga0307380_10004000_pt1 | contig 20117 bp, 15 predicted proteins | sample UN3MG_FD_202239 | JGI IMG/M metagenome (GOLD analysis project Ga0307380, IMG submission 202239) | Soil microbial communities from Risofladan, Vaasa, Finland - UN-3 | ecosystem: Environmental > Terrestrial > Soil > Coastal area > Acid sulfate soil | place: Finland: Risofladan, Vaasa | collected... | reverse complement strand
TGATTCAATGAGGAAAAAATCTTCTTGAGTTATTAAACCAGCATTATATTTTCCAATTGCCTCTTTAATATCTGATGTTACAAACGTTTTTCCCTTAAGCGTCCCATCTTGAAAAGTTTTAGGTAACATTATCCCACCAGTCAGAAAAATTGTAGGGATATTACATCTAGCTGCTGCTAAAAGCATGCCTGGGATTATCTTATCACATGAGCATAACATTACCATTCCATCGAAATTATAAGCCTTTATTGTACATTCAATAGATGCAGTAATAATTTCTCTTGAAGGTAGAACATATTTTGAAAAATTTCCAGAATTAGCAATTCCATCGCAAATAGCAATGGTATTAAATTCCATAGGAATGCCACCAGTATCTCTAATACCCTCTTTAACAAGTTTAGCTAATTTCCTTAGGTGTATATGTCCTGGATTGATATCATTCCATGAATTTACAATAGCTATTTTTGGTTTACTTAAATCTTCATAAGAATAACCACAACCACGATATAAGGCTCTTTCATATGCCTTTGTTGGATCTAATTCTTTTCTGTTAGAGAACATTGAAATATATAAAAATATTTTATTAATGAAATTTCCTAAAATAAATCAATTTCATTAGCATAAATTAAATTTTATATATTTTGGAATTGAAATATATTTAATCTCTCTCTAATTGATTTTTTAAAAAAAAAAATCATGGAAGAATTTCTAATAAAGTTATAATCTAATTGATAAACAAGAAAGACCGCCATCCATTTTCTGAAATTCTGACATATCAATTTCTAGTATATTATATCCTAAACTTGATATTGAATTTTTTAAATTTTCAAATCCTTTAGCAATTAGAACATTATTTTTTATACCTAAGCAATTTGCAGCATAGCTCTCATTTTCATCAACTTTAATGATATTATATTCTTTGAAAATTGGATTATCAATAAATTCTCTAGATAATATTAAATTATTATCACCGAGGTATGCTATTCCCGTTTTTAGATGAATTAAGTTTTTTAATTGTATAATTGAACATGAATAACCATACTTTTCTAAGATCTCTGCCAACTGTTTTGCCCCCTCTTTATTTGTTCTTTTAGAAACTCCAATATAGTATTGATTTTCTACTTTTAAAACATCTCCACCTTCTAGTGTTCCAGGATTTTTAATACTTTCAATGGTATCATAAAAGTTCCCTAAAACTTTTTTTATCTCTAATTCTTCTCCTTTCCTACTTGAGATTGCTAAATTTGTAATAATTGCTAAGTATTTATTCACAACAGCAGTGTCTTCAACAAATGTAGAATCAGGAAACCTATCATCAGCATCTAATTTAATAATTTTTAAACCACTCTTTTTCAATGCTTTTATATAAATTGAGTGCTGAAAAACTGCTTTATTATAATCAGGTTTCCCTAAATTGGAAGTTGTAATCCCATCTTGAAAGTTTTTCCCCGGAATTCTCACAATTGCGTGTTTAAACATATTTAATCAATGATAAATTAGATTAGAAAATCAAATTTTTACATTTGGATTTTTATCCATACAAGGAACTCCAAATTGGCAAAAGGCACATCCAATAGGAAAAGTTGGAGGTCTATTCTTCCAATTAATACGGCGAATATTTGGTTTCAAAATTGGACCAATGCGTTCTATCATTCTTCTAGCTACTTTATGACAATATTCATTACATTTAATTTTATTATGACCATTTTCATCAATGGCCCCACCAGGACATCTCTTTTCACATTCCCTACAAATTCCTTCTGAGTAATACAAACAATTTCCATAAGGATTCTCATTCTTTCTTGGTGTGATATTGAGAGGTGCATTAGTTAAAACAGAAGCTAATCTAATATTACACCCAACCTCTGTAATCAAACCTTCATGTAAACTAAATGTTCCTAGTCCTGTAGCAAATGCAATATGGCGCTCTGACCAAGTAGAATAAAATCTTTCTTTTAACATTATACTAAATGACTCACTTAACATTCCAGCTACAGCTTCATAACCATTAATATTGAAAAAATCAATAACTCGTCTACAAGTTTCTTTTTGGAAAGAATTAGCGTAGTTCCTACCTACAGAATAAATCTCAGCAGGAAGTTTCACATTTTCTAGGTTTCTTATATTTATACTTTCATTGCGAATTCTATCAACATAAGGAAAAATTATCGAAATTACTCTTAATTTTGAGGCAGGTAAATTTTCTTGACCTTCTGCTTGCCATAACTCGTGAGGAGTCAGATGTTCAGTTCCAACAACTTCTTTAAACTTCTCAAAAATTGGATCGTCTCCTTGAGCAACTCCAATTTTTGGATTAGCAAAGATCCGTCCTCCGCCATAATTTTCATGAAGGCGATTAAGCTCACTTGTTTCAAAAAACGATTCAAGATGTTCAATTAATTTATCGTTCAATAGAAATTTCATCGCATACTACTTTAGATAACTATTTTTGCCAAAGGAGATTTTATAAATTTAATTAATTATTTTATATTTGAATACTTTATGTTAAAAGTTGGTATTATTGGTACTGGTGTCATCTTTGACCTAAATATATTGGGATATTTAAATCGAGATGATATTGAAATCAAATGCTTATGTAATAGGACTGTTGAAAAGGCTAAGCAAAAAATTAATAATTTCAATTTAGATAAGAATATTTCCATTTACTCTGATTATAAAGAAATGTTAGATAAGGAGGATTTGGATCTTGTTGAGATACTATTACCTCATCATCTTCACGCTGATGCAACTATTTACACCGCCCAAAAAGGAATAAAAGGAATTTCCGTTCAAAAACCTATGGCTTTGTCTTTAGAAGAAGCTGATAAGATGATTGATGCATGTAAAAAATCAGGATCAATTCTCTCGATTTATGAGAATTTCGTTTTTGCCCCTCATATAATGAAAGCAAAAGAATTATTAGATAATGATTACATTGGTGATCCCTCATCAATTCGGATTAAGACCGCAATAGGCGCTAAAGGTGGTTGGAAAATCCCAGAAGGCGCAGAAATATGGAGAAAAGATCCAAAAAAGATTGGGGGAGGGCATGATGGTTCTCCAATTCTCTTCGATAATGGATGGCATGCTTTTTCTTTAGCAAGGTGGTTTTTTGAAGAAGAAATTGAAAAGGTTTTTGCATGGACAGGTAATTATCAAGGTATAGATGCTCCCGCGTATGTAATGTTTAAGTATAAACAAAGTAAAGAGCATGTAGTTCCTCAATATGGTAATATGGAGTTTGCATTAATGCCAGAAATGAATTTTTCAGATTCAAAATACTATCCAGTTGATGAATTTATTGAAATCATCGGTAGTCGTGGAATAATGAAGATAAACCAAGGTACATCAATAGGAAATAAAATGTCGGAATCTGAAATCTTTCCTCCTATTGTGATTATAAGAGATGGTAAAGTAGAAACTTATAAGGATTTCAAAAAAGATTGGAAACATAGTTTTATTAACGCTACGAATTATTTTATAGATGTAGTGAAATTTAATAAAGAACCGATACTTGCTGGTGAACAAGCAAGATCTATATTAAAATTTAATCTAGCTGCTATTGAGTCTGGTGAACAAGGGAAAGAAATATATCTTGATTAAGAATTAATCTAATAATAAATCTTTATCATATTTCAATTCCTTATGGACAAAACCTTCTTTTATGCCTTTTTTTAAATCCTTTCGTATCCTCATAAAATATTTATGTAATCCCGCTCCATTGATATCTTTTGGCCTTTCGACTAAGCAGGATCCGCTTTTCTCATTTTCTGAAGTCATTTCTTCCCAAAAAATAGCTCTTTTTTGCTGATCTGAGAGATGAGCCATTTTTGCAAAGATTGATAGGTTTTTTCCTTGCTCTCCATTATAGATTGGTTTTCCCCCTCTCTTAATAACTTCAATAAAATGTTCAGTTGAATTAATAAAAGAATATCTCCAATCTCTTGGAAGATCGTTTCCATAAGCATTTATAGCTCCATTAGTATATACGATAATCGGAGGGAATTGGGGACTTTTTGAAATAAAATTCCCTCCACAAGTACATTGGTTTATCCACATTAATCCTTTTGTACCAGATATTTCAATATATTCATCGCACACATAATAGTTGGTAGGATAATATAGATTTGGAGCTATTGTAATATCAAAAATACCAAATTTGGGAGCTTCATCAACTTTTTCTTTTGGATATCTCCAAAATATATAACTTGGTCCATCAAAAACAGCAGCAAAATAATCAATCCAACTATACACTTTTTCAACTCGCTCTTGACCCATTAACCAGAGAGCCATTGAAAATTTATGAATACCATCATCATAAACCCATGGGCCTCCCCCACAAATATCAAAATTTTGACGCCATCCAGTTGATTTTAGATCTCTTGGCATACTAGGACCTCCAGCATTAATTGAATTGATTCTAAAATTCGTTAATTCTCCAATAATTCCTTTATCTAACAATTCTTTTGCTTTTAAATACACAGGATAGAATCGAAAATTTTCATAAACTTTCAATTTAACTCTCTCTTCTTCACAAACTCGTATCATTTCTTCACAATCTTTTATTGTATGAGCCATCGGTTTTTGAACTGAAATACCTTTAATACCTCCTTTAGCACAATATTCTGTCATAGGTTCATGAAGATGATGTGGAGTTAAAATTTCTACAATATCTAGATCTTCCCTATTAACCATTTCTCGATAGTCAGCGTATATCTTTATAGTTCTTAAGCCCCATTGTTCTAATTTATCTCTAGCTTTCTTAATTTCAGTATCAGAAACAGCAACAATTTCAGTATCTTGTGAATGAAGATAACCCAAAACATTTAAATTGGCGATATCGCCACAACCTATTATTCCAACTCTTAACATAATCTCAAAAGTTCAAATTATCATTTATTCTTTATTAAATTCATCCCTAAAAAGAAATTAATTTTGCTTTTCCTTCATTTCATACCAATCTTTCATTTCAAATAATTGTGTATCATCTTCTACGAGAAGTTCTCCCTTGGCATCTTTTCTAATTACTTCAAAAATTTTATCACAAATATCTGGATTATCTTCAGCAATATTTACATTCCATTCTGGATCCTTTGATAAATCAAAAAGTCGTTGATATAATCTATTATTAGAAGTAATAAAAGAAAAATTATCGTCTTTATATAGCGTACACGCATGAAAACCACACGTAATATAATTTCGGTTTTCAATAACTTGATCATCTTCTTCAACAAATATTGAAAGATCTATTCCATCAAATATGTCGGGTTTATCCTGATCTAAAAAACCATAGATTGTAGGTAATATATCAAAATCATAAACATATGGCTCTTTTATTCTTTTAGATCCATTAGTACCATTTGGTGGTTTTATCATAAAAGGAATATCAACTAATTCAGGATATAAATAGTAAGGGATCTTACCTGTTGCGTTATGTTCTCCTATGGAATGGCCATGATCACTAATAAATATTATTAAAGAATCCTCATATAATTCCATACTTTTTAATTCATTTATAAAATAACCAAACCACGCATCACATAATGATACTTCTCCAGCATAAGAAGCTCTCATATATCCTAATTCCCCTTCAGTTAGATAATCGATATCATGACGATAAGCAGGGGTAATTACTTTCCTTCCTGTGTAGTTCTTATCTACATAAAGATCAAGGTATTCTTGAGGAGGATCCCAGGGTTCATGTGGATCAAATTCATCAATTAAACAAAATGTCTTTTTAAATACTTGAGTGTCTTTCGTAAATTCAATTGCCTTTTTGAATGTTTTTGCTGGAAAATAATCATTCTCTATTTTTCTATCTTGAACATTTGGAAAATATCTATTTAAAATAAGTTTTTGATACCCTCTACCAGCAAGATCGCCACTAACAGTATGTTCTTTCATCAACTGATTCAATTCATATTTTCCATTTCTTAAAAAAACTCTAAATTTATCGATTTCATGACCTCTAATCCAATTCCATTGATCATATCCTAAATGAAAATTCATATTCGGTTTAAATTGATGAAATGTGCTTGTTATAAATGCTGATTTATATCCAAAACTGCCTAAATACTCAGAAAGATGTTTATGTTGAGAAGGGATTGGGTGCCATCCTGGAGCTTTAACCAAATCATCAGTTCGAAGTTTTGGTCTCTGATGGTTAAACGGGAAAGTACGGATTCCAGTATGGATAGCTCTACGTACAGGGATTGTTGGTAATGATTCAGGATAAGCTTTATCAAATATTATGCAATCTTTTGCAAATTCATCAAAATTTGGGGTTTTTATCCACTCATTTCCATAAGTTCTTCCCGTATGATCTTTCCGCAACGTATCAAATATTATTAAAAAAATTTTCATGATAACACGATATCTTGTTGATAAATCTATTAATGTTTAATCATGTAAAATAATTATAAGAATTAACCTTAATTTGCTTTGAGTATATTAAAATTAAAAATTAATTACAGATAATAGCTATTTTGATAAGTTTTAGACAAAAAATTAAAAATATTGATATCTAAGAAAATGAAGAATTTTTCTTTATTAATAAAACCAGCATCAGCAGATTGTAATCTAAGATGTAAATACTGTTTCTATATTGATCACCTTGAAAAGACTACAGACACTCCTCGAATGTCAGATGAAGTATTAGAAAAAATCATAGCAAGTTATATGGAGACAAATCAAAATAATAATTATGCTTATGGATGGCAGGGAGGTGAACCGATGATAATGGGGCTAAAATTCTTTCAAAAAGCGGTAGAACTTCAAAAACTTTATGCTACTCCTGGTGCTGTTATAAGTAATGGCTTACAGACTAACGGTACTCTTATTACTGATGATTTTGCACGCTTTCTTGGAGAATATAAATTTCTTCTTGGAGTGAGTCTTGATGGTCCTGCCTATATACATGATTACTATAGAAAAACTATAGGTAAAAAATCCTCGCATCATTTGGTTATGCACGGTATTGAATATTTGAGACAGAATGAGGTAGAATTCAACATTTTAATTCTTGTAAACAATAAAAATGTAAAAAAAGTGAAAGAAATCTATCATTATTTACGAGAACAAGGTTTCTTTTATCATCAATATATCCCGTGTGTTGAATATAATGAAAAAAATATTCCAGAATCCTTTTCAATAACAGGAGAAGAATGGGGAAATTTTCTCTGTGATCTATTTGATCAATGGATAAAAGAAGATATAAATAAAATTTCTATTCGACTTTTTGATTCAATCCTAGAATATTTGGTGTATGGAGGCTATAATGTATGCCATATGAGTAAAAATTGCTGCCAATATTTTGTAATTGAGTACGATGGAAGTGTTTATCCATGTGATTTTTTTGTTCAAGATAACCTATTATTAGGAAATGTTCTTTATGATAAATGGGAAGATATTTTAAAATCTCCAATTTATCATAAATTCGGACGAGAAAAAGTTAACTGGCATGAAAATTGTAAGTCTTGTCCTTTCATTAGTTTATGCCATGGTGATTGCCAGAAATTCCGAATTGGAAGTTCTATGAATTCAAATCCTTTAAGTATCTTATGTAAAGGATGGAAAAGATTCTATACATATACTTTACCGCGATTTAAAATAATTGCTGATAAAATAAAAAGGGGGAATAAAATTAATTCAAATATCCATGTTAATTCAAAAAAAATTGGTCGTAATTCACCATGTCCTTGTGGGAGTGGAAAAAAATATAAAAATTGCTGTTTGAGATAACAATTTAATATTTGTTAATTATCCAATTTAATGGATTATTTGGATCACTTCTACCAAATAATACTAATTTGTTATTCTCAATAAGTAATTCTACTTCTTTACCGTTAATCTCAATATTTCTAAATTCTTTTAATTCATCTTTATCTACTATCAGGGAAATTTTCCAATTCCCTTCAACTAAAGGTGCGTACCAACCAGAATATCCATCACATGATTTTTTAAATCCTAATAACGGAGATGAAAATTCATATTCTTCTTTAGGTATAATAGGTGTAAATTCTATACCTTCAACAGTGAATACAGCACCAATTAAATGTATTGTATTATATAATGGCCATGCATGACTATGGAGGTTCATAATTGGAAAATCTGTGAAATTTAAACCCGTTGATGTAAGAATTTCTGATTCATCTTTTGGATCTCCTGTGAGGTAAAATGGGTTAAACACAACGTGACCTGGGTATTTGGATAAAATAGAATTATATGTATCTGGTCCACTCCATATCCCATACCATATATCTGGATAACTGTCAGCATGATAAGCTAGTGTATTTTTTTTCCACTCATCCCAAGCCATATCTCCATCTACTTTAGACAAAGCCCATATCAATGTACCATTTATAGAATACCAGATCCCTGCATTTGCTCCCATACCTATGATTTTACCTTCAAAACCCCTATTATGGAGCATAGCACCAATTGGTGATGATTCTCTTAAGAGTTGATTTATAGATTTAATTAAAATTTTTGTTTGCTCTTGATCTGTAATTTCTCCTAAAATTGTCCAAGGTTGGGGCTCTAACCATATCTGATCTTCTCCAAACCATCCGATATCTTCTGTTAACCAAGCTCGTTTAAACCACTTACCAGTCCATTGAGCACGAACGGCTTCTATCTGTTTTTTAACATATTTTAGAATTTGTTCTGCCGTATCACTTTCACCACTTAAATTCAATATTTCAGCATATCGTCTAAGAGTATAAGTAGCCATAGCTGAATTTAAAATACTCTCTCCATTTTTTCGGACTTCACTTAATTTTTCATTAGGAACTAAGCCTAATAAAATTGTATCATTCCAATCACCAACTGATAATCGCTGAATTCCATGAGGGCCAGTTCCAGTAATTTCGGTAAAATGCTTATAACATCTATATAATAATTCTCGCACAGTTGATTTTCCAGCTTTTCTGCCATAAAGAGGGTATGTCGGTATTTCCTCGTTAAGAAAATTTACATCTCGAGTCACAAGAACGTATTCACTAGTTAACAATAAAAGCCATAATTCAAAATCACTTGATTTGATTGATTCAAATGCCATACCAAAACCAGTTATACTATAAGGTATTTCCCCATCTTCCTTTACTTCCTTCATAGTATACCTAAGAATTTCTTTCACAATGCTTGGGTCAATGAATAGAAATGGTTTAACATGCTGGAGAGGATCACGTACAGCTCCTTGAAAACCCATAATGTACTGATATATTAATCCTTGTGAAAGGATATGTTCTTGAAAGAAATTATCATAAGTCATAGCACTTCTTAAATAATAATTATGCCATATAATTTCTCTAATTATCCAAGGATCTTCCGGAACATTTAATTGCATAAGTTTTTCTCTCCAAGCTTCGCTAGATTTTCTCCATAAATGAAAAATATCTGTTTTATATTTTTTCAAAAGAAAATTTAGGTCGAAATCGTCTGGAAGATAACCATATGCAAAATACAATGTTTGACTCTCTGAAGGTTCTAAGTGAATTTTTCGTTTAACAAACATTGCGTTTTCATTATCTAGGATAGATAATTTGGATTTAAATGTTGAAAAAATACCATCGGGGGATTCTATGTTATTATTACCAAAAAATAAGGATTCATTCGTGCTTAAACCATCAGCAACTGCATCAAGAGAAATAAGAAATGTTGAAGGTGGGTGATTATCATCGAATGTTGGCTTTTTAGATCTGGTTTTGATATCCAATTTAGTACCTCCAGAGTCGGTGTATCTAGTTACCAACAATCCTATATTATTATCTATAATTTGAAATTTATTTCTAAATTTTTCATTAAAATCTCTTCGGAGTTTCTTCGTGATCGATTGATCTTTTGCTTGCAAACCTCTACTAAAAGCTAATAATGAAAATTGATACATGAAACAGCCCCAATATTCGATCCATTCCAAATCCACAGCTACTTCACGTTTGTTAGTTATTGTAATTTGTGAAATTAAAATTGGATCATCACCAAATGGGGCAAAAATCACCTGATCTGCTTTATATCCTTTATCCTCGACTATTTTTTGGTAATATCCTATTCCAAATATTCGTTCAAACAATGAATACCGCTTAGAATAAAAAGTAGAAATAACATTATTTCCATCTGTTAAGTAGCCAAATCCTCCAGCATAATGTCTATATTCAGGATCATAAACATTGAGAAACTTAGGACCTCCTTCGTCTTGTCTGACCTGAAGATAGCCATAATTAGATGCAACGGCAACTAATCGATCGTTCCCCACTTGGTGCCAATGATCAGTTTTAGCATGCCACACTTCATTCATAGGTGTGATCGCTTTATGATCATTGATTTGATCACAAGTATATCGATATGCCGGTAATCCAAAATCATCATTAAACCATTGACCAAAATAACCAGAACCAAATGATTTCTTCGACATTTTTAGAAGATATAATATTAATCATTGATTTATAATAAATTCCCGTCATTATAAGAACTTTCATATTCTTATTTGTAATAAAATCTTACGTGGTAAAAAAGTCTTTAAAGTAAGAATACTTTTTTGGTTTATTAATTAAACAAAATGATACTAAAATGAATGGGATTCTCACTGATCTTGGAATTGTCGGATTTACGTTCTTTTACGTTATATTGGCGATTTTTATTCCTCTTATATTGTACAAAAAGGAAAAAATCACTAAATTCTCAGCAAGAAAGTCAATCCATATGTTTGCTGGTTTAGCAATACTAAGCTCACCATTTTATTTTTGGCCATTTTGGCCAACCATTGTAGGTGTTTCGTTGACTATATTCGTTTATTTTAGCTCAAAAGAATCAAAAGTAAAGCAACTAAAAGATTTATATGATGCAATCTCTGAAGAACAAGAAAATGGTTTGAAGAGAGCTTTTCTTCAGGGTCCCTTTTTTTATTGTATTTCTATTACATTATTAGTGTTAATTTTTGCAATTTTTGCTCCAGATCAATTTTATTTTCCAATAGCGGGAGTATTGATAATGATAGTTGCTGATACTTTAGCTTCAGTAATAGGAAAACGTTGGGGAAAGATAAGTTTGTGTCTTAAATACACAAATTCAAAAAGAACCCTAGAAGGAAGTTTAGCTTTCTTTGGAACGGCGTATCTGCTATGCTTTCTCTCGTTTTACCTGTTTGGTTTGTTAATCCCTACTTTTCAAGATCCTTTGAATTTACCTACTATATTAATATATTCATTAATCACCAGTGCAATCGCTACAATAATCGAACTAATTTCTCCGAGCACGTATGACGATTTAACTGTTCCCATAGGTAGTACAATAATTATTTACCTTTTAACTTTGCTCTAACATCGAAAAATCTTTTATTTTATCCCAAAAGTTTATTAAAAATATAAGATCCTTTATTATGGAAAACATAGAAAAATCCTTTGATGTTATAATAGTTGGAGCGGGTACAGGCGGAACCAGCGCCGCAAGATTTACCGCAAAGAAGGGCTTAAATGTATGTTTAATTGATAGAAAACAAAGAAGAGATATTGGAGATAAAATATGCGGTGATGCTGTAGGAAATGATATTTTTGATTTCTTAAAGATTAACCATCCAAAAAATGAAGAATTATCTTGTCATATAAAAGGTGCAAAATTATATTCTCCAAATCTTAAGAAATGTATTATTCTTTTAGATCCAAAACAAGCAGGTTATATTGTAAATAGATTAGAATTTGGACAAAGATTATTGAATGAAGCTCTTGATGCTGGTGTTAAACAATTCTTAGATAACACAATGGCATTAGATTTGTTATATAAAAATGGAACTGTAAATGGACTTCAAGTTAAACTAGAAAATGGAGAAAAGATAAACCTAAATGCAAAAATCGTTATTGATGCGAGTGGATTTTATTCTCCTTTAAGAAAAAATGCAAGAAGTTCATTAATTGAAAAAACGATATCAAAAACCGATAGTATTTTATGTTATCGTGAGATTGTGAAATTTTCACCTATAGATCAACAAGTAGATGATCCCGAATACATTGCAATAATTTTAGATCAAGAAAAAGCTCCTGGAGGATACATCTGGTATTTTCCAAAAAATGAGTCTTCTATTAATATAGGAATTGGTACCTTTATGGATTATCGAGGTAAAGTAAAGGATTTATATAAAAAAAATGTATTTCAAGAATTTATTAAAACATCCAAAGTTGAAATTCTCTCAACTGGAGGTGGCGTAGTTCCTGTGAGAAGGCCACTATGGTCATGTGCGGATAATGGATTTATGTTAGTAGGAGATGCTGCCTGTCAAGTTAATCCACTTCATGGAGGAGGGATTGATCCATCTATGAGAGCGGGATTTCATGCTGCAAATTCAGCAGTTCATGCAATAGATAATAATGATAATTCCATAAAAGAGTTATGGGATTATAATTATAATATAATGACAAGTTTTGGAGCTGAATTTGCCTCATTAGATTTATTAAGAATTGTTCTGCAAAATCTTTCAAATGAGGAATTGAATTTTGGTTTAGAACGAGATTTGTTGAACGGAGAAGAAATTTTAGAAATTTCCTCCACAGGGGGGTTAAATTTATCTTTAATTAATATGGCAGTTAAAGCTGTTAAAGGAATTTCCCAGCCAAAATTATTATTAGATCTAAATTATCTTAGGATAAAAATGAACGAGATCGCTAAACTTTATAAAAAATTTGCTAATAATTTAGATCAATTTTCTAATTGGAAAGAAAATGTTATTGCAATATATGATAATATTGAAAGAATGATTGTGAATACAAAAAAAAAATAAAGAACTTAAAAGATGTGAATTTTATGGTTGATATAATAATTGATGAGTATATTGAAAAAAGTACTTATGAATATTTAATTAAAAAAATCAATACTGAAGGAGCCTTGCATTTTTCTTTAATAGATCCTGATCCATTAAGACAAGGACCATCCAAAGCGGGAAAAATGGCAAAATATGCTGAAGATGCTGGTACGGATGCCATTTTAATAGGAGGAAGTACTGTATTCGATCAAACCTTTGTTGATAATACAATAGTTGCAATAAAGGATAAAGTCTCGGTCCCAATTATTATTTTTCCCGGAGGTATTAGTAATGTTTCGAAACATGCTGATGCAATTTTTTTTATGTCTTTATTAAACTCATCTGATCCTTATTCCATTATTGGTCAACAAGCTCTTGCTTCTTATACAATCAAATCTTATAACTTAGAATATATTTCGATGGCATACCTAATAATAGAGCCTGGAGGTAGTGCTGGATGGATAGGAAATGCGAGATTATTGCCTAGAAAGAAACCTAAATTAACAGCAGCTTATGCTCTAGCGGCAGAAATGTTTGGTTTCAAAATTGTATATTTAGAAGCAGGTTCGGGAGGAGAAAAAATTCCTGTTGACCATATAAAAACATGTTCATCAGTTCTAAATATTCCAATAATTACTGGTGGCGGCGTTGATAATAAAGAAGATGCGAGAGCTTTCGTGGACGCTGGGGCAGATATCATCGTAATGGGCACTTATATTGAAAATCACATTCTTAAAGATAATGGAAACTCATTAAAAAGCATAGTTGATGAAATTAAAAACGCTGGGAAATCTCAGAAAAAGAAATTTACATTAAGATAAAGAGTGGATTTTAATGAAATTTAAAGATACTATCGAAATTCTTCGACCAATTAATGATATAATGGGAAGTTTAACTGTTATTATAGGAATTCTAAATACAAGATTGGGAATTGATCCTGTTAAGTTAATCTTGAATTTAATTTTAGGAATTCTTACTTACTTCTTTATCGCAGGTTCTGGGATGGTCATTAATGACTATTATGATATTGAAATTGATAAAATAAACCGCCCCGAAAGACCTATACCCAGAGGTTCAATAACATTAAGTCAAGCAAAGATCTTATGGATAGTAACTTCTTTAGTAGGCATTGCAATTGCTATTTATCATAGTATTTTTTTTAATATTGGATACCTGAATATTATTATAGCTGTTTTTTTTGCTTTTATAGGTTGGTTATACGCAGCCTGGGGTAAAAAAAGTGGATTTATCGGAAATATAATTGTCAGTGTATCCTTTTCGATTGGACTTATTTACGGGGCTGTTTTAAACAATTCGATTATACCCCCATATATATACTTCTTTTTCTTAACGGCATTCTTCCTTCTACTCTCTCGAGAAATTATTAAGGGGTGTGAAGATATTGAAGGAGATAAAAATGACGGTGTAAAAACATTAGCAATTAAGATTGGGATTAAAAAATCAAAAAATTTATCTCTCATATTTGCAGTATTAGCCGTAGTTTTCTTTATTTTACCAAATTTCACTAGTATTTTAAATCCAATGTTCTTTTTGATTTCGATGTTTTTTGGATTAGCTCTAGCTGTATATACTATAACATTAATGTTAAAACCCAATTTAGTAAAAAAGGATTTTAAAAGAATTAGTTTATTATTAAAAACATCCATGTTTCTGGGATTAATTGCTTTTATCTTTGCTAGCTTTTAACAATTCTAAAATATTGTTGAAATCTTTCTTTACAATTAAATCCTTTAATTTTTCCTTGAAGTTATAATTTAATTTACTATAAGGAAAAGTTTGAATTAATTTTCTTACTTGAGTTAAACCTAGATATTTTCTCGTATACTCTGCATCAGAATATTTATAGGTTGTGAGGAATTCACTGTCTAGTCTCTCCCTAAAAACCTCTAAAATAAAATTAAAATAATCTTTTAGTAATTTCTGTTCATCTGGTGTAATTTTAGGTTCAAAAAATACTTGGATTGGATGCGTTCGATAAGTGTTCCCTGATACATAAATTCCATCAACTTTAAAATCCTCAGAAATTATTCCTAATCCAACCCTACCTTTATAAGAACCTGTATCGACAGTTCGAACATATAAAATGTTTGATCTGATTCTCTCTTTAAGCTCGTCATTTATAGAGAGAATTAATTTCTGATATTTATTACTTTGATAATTATTAGCGTCTATGACAGTAATTTCATTATCTCCCTTATTTTGGAGAACTTCTTGTTTTAATAGATAATAATTTACTTGTAAGGGTTTTTGAACAAGAAATTTTTTAAGAAACTCATCTATTTCAGACCCAGCACGATAATTAAATTCTGGTTTAAGTATATACTCTTTTTCGAGTATCACATTTTCTTTTTTAATTTTAACACCCTTAAATTTTAGATTTTCAGATTTAGGAGCTTTTTTCCTTTTGAAGAAACCAATACAGATGTTTGTCCCCGTGTATTCGAACATTTTTGTTTCAAATATTGTCATTTTTGTTATATTATAATATTTAAGGAAATCTTTACGAAATTTATTTGAAACAGATGCACCATATAAAAAATTCGATGGAATAATATAAATCAAATTCGTAATTTCATTTCTGAGATCGTTTATCATAGCAATTTGATATAAATCTTGATAACCATTATTTTTGCCTTTAAAAAATTCTAAGTATTTTTGAGTTTCTTTATGCTTTTGTATATATCCTAAATAGAGATATGGTGGATTTGTTATATGAAATACAGGAAATTTTGTCTTATTCAAAAAATCAGGGAAGCTCTCTAAATTATCTCTCAAATTGATATTTTTATTGGCTATTTCTGAGGGGATACCGTAATTTTTAACATTTATAACACAATTTTTTACCATTACTGGTTGAATATCATATAAATAAATATGATCCTTAAAAAATTGAATTCGTTTGCTGGGGGAAATTGAATTTAAAATTGGTAGAATTAAATTCCCTTCCCCAGCAAACAAATCTATCCATTTATATTCCCACAATTTATCTTGAATTTCAGGAAATATATAATTTATAAAAATATCTTTTGAAGTTAAATGAACACCTAATGATCTTCGATAATTATTCTCTCTAGAATCTCCTATATTGTTTCCCATATTTTTTTGACGCTCTAGAACTTATAGATAATTTTATAAATAACTTAGTATCAATATTAGTTTATGATTGATTGGATTATAATGATATTTTATCAACTTTATACTTTAGGGTATCTAAATCTTGAACAGATATTTATCTCTAATCTGATTTTATTGCTGATTTTCCGCGGATTATACATCGTAACTTACTATTTCAATTATTTTAAAGATCGAAATAAAGAGTTGGGAGAAGGTGTAAAGTTATTCACTAAAAATGAGAAAATTTACTTTAGTATTAAACAAATATCTATCGTACTTTTTGGAATGATCTACTTCCCAATAACTGTTTTCATATGCTTTTATTCACTTTTAGTGAGTAGCAACTATATTAAACAAATCGGAGAAAATTTTCGCTTAAAACCAGTGAAAATCATAGCAAAACTAATCAATATTCTTGCTCCATTAATTGGAATTATTTGGTTTCTTTTAATTGAAGTAAACTACTATTCAATCGCGGCAGTAGGAATAAGTTTATTAGCTTATTTACACTATGGAATGAAAAATTCTTTCCTCTCTCTTTCTAAATTAATAGAAAAATATGACAAACGAAGTTTTAACAAATTTCCGAGAGTTGTTCAAATTATACTGATGTCCATATTAATCGCAACACCAACCGCAATTCTATCCCTATCTGCGGCTTATGAACCTCCAGATAAAAAAACTTATATGATTGAAATGAGAGATGGCGTTAGATTAGCTACCGATGTTTATCTTGCTCCCGCTTCATTCGGTACACCAAAGCCAGTAATCCTAATTAGAACTCCTTATGGAAAAAATGGTATGGATATTTATAGAACATTTTACTCAACGCAAGATTATCACTTAGTCATTCAAGATTTAAGGGGAACACATGATTCTGAAGGAGGAGACAGATTCTTACTATTTTCTAAATCATATCAAGATGGTGTTGATACTCTTGGTTGGATACTAGAACAAAGTTGGTGTAATGGTAAAATAGCGAGTGCTGGTGCTTCTGCTCTGTGTATTAATCAATATTTTTATGCAGGAATGGCCCCTGAAGGATTAGTTGCACAACAATTATGGTTTGGTACTCCAGAATTATTCGATCACGCTATATACCAAGGTTCTTATCATAAATCATTAACTGAAACATGGATAGAAAGTGTCGCGCCTGAAAATTTCCAATATCAGATAGATACATTGTTTAGTTTATTTCCAAAAAATGAGGTATTATATAATTCTACATCTTTATCGATATCAGCTGGACCACACTATTCGAACGTCTCGGTGCCTGCAATTCACGTGGGGGGATGGTATGACCACTTTCTTCAAGGCACAATCGATGGCTATATTGGATATGATGATTATGGAGCTCCTACTGCTCGTGGAAAACAAAGGTTAATAATGGGACCATGGACACATGTAAATTTGTTTGATTCTACAAAACAGGGTGAATTAACATATCCAAAAAATTCAATAGGGTTTGATTTAGCATTCAATTGGGAACATGAAGTTTTTGATTACGCTCTCCTTGGTAAATCTACAAATTGGGATAGCGCTCGAGTTGCTTATTATTTAATGGGAGACGTTGATACTCCTTCAAATGAGTGGAACTACTGGAGATATGCTTATGATTGGCCTTTGGATTATGTGAATGATAAATGGTATTTTACCTCTGAATACGGTTTACTCAATAGCTCTCTTCCATCAACAAATAAAAATTATACTTATCTCTATGATCCTCGAAATCCAGTACCAAATAGAGGAGGTCAAAATGAACCCTTCGATCTTGAAGGCCCAATGGATCAGAGTTCAATTGAAAATAGAGCAGATGTACTAATTTTTGAAACATCTATATTAAACGAATCTATTGAAATTGTTGGAAGAATTTGGGGTAACTTATTCGTAACTTCTAACTGTACCGATACTGATTTCACTGTTAAATTAACCGACGTTTATTCAGATGGCCGTTCGATGTTAATAACAGATGGGTCCTTAACCGTTAGGTCAAGATATAATTATACTACTGATGTATTTATGACAGGGGACCAAAAAGATGTTTACGAATTATTAGTTGATTGCTGGTCTACTGCTTATGTATTCGCTCCAGGACATAGAATACGTGTGGCAATATCGAGTTCCAATTATGCACGCTTTGCGGCAAACCCAAATACAGGAGCGCCCTTAGCAAACAATTATCTAAAATATAATATTGCGAATAATACTCTGCTTACGGGTCCAGATTATCCTTCATGTATAATTTTACCACGATTAGTTAATATGAGTACAACACATGTTTCATATTAAAGAAAACCCCTTAATTTTTTTAGACGGATTTAGCCAAAAATAATCCTAAAATAGTATAGAATGAGAAAATAAAAAAAAAAATAAAAAAAAATATTATTTATTTCAAAAATTTGTATTTTTCAGCCTTATAAATTCTATAGAAGTCTTCAATCGTAGTTAATACTATTACAGCTATAATTACACCAGCGATTCCTCTGAAAATAGCATAGTATTCTGGCGCAATTCCTATATTTATAAGGGGGTCCCCGGGTTCGTTAACAAGTAATATTGGAAATATTTCTGGTCGAAGCATCATTAAGATTACTACTGATATTGATGCGAGTTTTACACCTATTGTAATCCCATGGATAATCTGATGAGTAAAGAATTGCCTATTTCCTATTAATCCCCTACTTAAATCTAAGATCCCCTCAACTAAAATGAATAAACCAGCAAATTGAAGGTATAATAGAAATTCGGGATCAATCAAACTTGTTACAGCGGGAATTGGTAGCACTATGAAGAAAATTCCTACAATTATTGCGATCACTCCACCAATAATAACTCCAATTGGTTTAATATAGGGTTTTACAGGTCTTTTCTTTATTTCTGAAATTGGAATTCCTTGTTCCCTTGCTAATTCTAGTTGCTGTTTTTCTTTTTCTCGTATTTTCTTAGATTTAAAATCTTCGGGAAAATAACCCTCCATCGATAAAGCCACAAAGATTATAGTGATTATCGCAAAGGTTGAAAGGCATCCAATTTGTATTCCCTGAATTATATTTCCGAATAATTGCCAAAAATCAACATTCCCAAAAATGAAATCTACAATTTGTGAGACAAGACTAATTCCAATAACTACAGCAAACACAATTCCTAGCACTTTCAGATAATTTGGCCACAATTCCTGAGTTATATAAACTTTTGGAGTTCCTCGTCGTTTATATTCCTTCGCAATGCTTTGTGGACTCCCCATATGAGAAATTGCCATTTGAACATTTCCTATCGTAAGTTGACCAGTTTCCGATAACTCTTCTGCCTTACTCCTAATATGTTCTTCAAGCTCAGCCAAAATTTCCTTATGTTCTTTTTTATCTTTCAACCATTCAGGTAATTTTGATTTTACCTTTTTCAGATATTCTTTTATTAGGTTGTTTATTTCTTTTTCACTCATTTCTTAAACCTCTTTCTTTTAATTCTTTTTCTATATTATTTCCACATACATCACAAAACCGAACTTCTAAATTTGAAAGTTCGATTTTGTTGGCACACATAGGACAAAATAAATATTTTTCTGATTTTAAATTAATGCTTATATCATATAAAGGTGCAATAGCTTCAGTTAATTTACTGTAAAATCCAGCAAGATGATTAAATATTTTTTTACCATAATCAGTAACTCTATAGAATTTTCTCTTTCTTCCTGTTTCTTCTCTCTCAGATTTTATAATGTTATCATCTTCTAACTTTCTCAATATTGGATAGAGTGTCCCCTCTTCTATAACTAACATTTCATTTGTTTGATCTGTTAAATCTTTCAGAATCTTATACCCATGTGAACCTTCTTCACCTGCTTGAATAATTATTGATAATATACAAAGTGAACTAATTCCTCTATTAATCTCAGTTTCTTGTTTTTCTACATAATCTCTGAACTCCTGTGAAGCTATTAATGCATTCGAATCTAATTCTCTTATACGTTTTATCAAATTTTTCAACTCCATTGTTTCAATTTTTAGTTTAATTTTTAATTTTCTTTAATAATATAGTATTCTATGAATACTATGTCATATACAGTACCTAAACTTTACTATTCTTTTCAAAGTAAAAAACTTTAAAACTTTAAATTTTCACCAATTTTTACTAATTAAAACTAAAATTTTTAGAAATAGACCTTAAATCTAAATATGCATCAAAAAAATACACC
>Ga0307380_10003998_pt1 | contig 20125 bp, 15 predicted proteins | sample UN3MG_FD_202239 | JGI IMG/M metagenome (GOLD analysis project Ga0307380, IMG submission 202239) | Soil microbial communities from Risofladan, Vaasa, Finland - UN-3 | ecosystem: Environmental > Terrestrial > Soil > Coastal area > Acid sulfate soil | place: Finland: Risofladan, Vaasa | collected... | reverse complement strand
CGTGACTCCTTCCCTGACTGGCAACGGGCATGCTACGAGGAGCGCTCGGCGTCAGCAACGCACCCGATCACTTCCAACAGGACGCACTCGAGCGAGAGGCCCCAATCACCGGGATGCGACGCGGAATCGCCGGCAACCACGCGCGCGTTCGGACCGAGCGGTCGCCAAATGGTAGGCGAGGTGGGACCGAAGATCGCGACCGTCGGCGTGCCGACCAGCGCCGCCAGGTGCGCCGGGCCGCAGTCGCTGCTGACGAACGCCCTCGCGCCGGCGAGCAGGCCGAGCAGCTCGTTCGGTTCGGGGGCGTTGATGAGCGGGAACTCGGCGCGGATCGCATCCAGCTCCATCACCGACCAGCGCTCGAGCTCGACCGGACCGACGACGAAGCAAACGAGCACGTTTGTGGCCCGCGCCCCGCGCGCCACCTCAAGGAAGCTGGACAATCGCCAACATTTGCTGCGGCCGCCGCTACCGGGATGGATCAAGATCGGCTGCCCCCCTACCCCAAGCAATGCGAACACCTGGCGGCCGCACCTGCGCAGCTCATCCGGCACGTTCAGCGTCGAGCTGTCGCAGGTTCGGTCAATGCGGTTCGAGAACAGCAGCCCCTGGCGCTGAAGCTCGCGTTGCCACTGCGCCGTGATGTGCGTGTTCAAGCCGGGTTTGGGCCGGGGGTCGAAGCTGTAGAGCGCCGCCGGCCCGAGCAGTTCCAGGCGGCGATGCACGACCGAATCAACGCCCGCCAGTGCGTTCAGAACGCGTCGTCCGGTCACGAGTTCCCGCAGCCGATCCGGCAACGGTTCATCGCTTTCCGCGTGAAGCCGGTGCAGGCTGAGGCCTTCGACGGATTGCCTCGAGACGGCGGGCCGGCAGCCCGACAGATCGCCGGGATCGCTGCGCGAGAGAATGTGAAGCTTGCTGCTCCCGTTCACGCCGGGCAGACGCAGCGCAAGTTGGATGGTAAGGATCAGGTCACCGAGCGCCCCGGCGTGAAGAATGAGCCAATCGCCAGCCATCGCCGTGCAGTATACGCCTGACGGAGGGCTTGGCGCAGCAGACCTAGCACTCACACCTATCTTGGGAGCGTTTTCCTTTAGACGGCTTGGCGGCCACGACCCGTTCGATCTCCTCGGCGGACATACCACGCTCGGCCAACGTGCGCTTTAGTTCGTTCTCGGACGTGGTCTTGGCGATCTTGTACCAGAAGGTGGCAACGATCGCCACAATGGGGATGCCGCAACCCATCACGATGCCGAGTGTGTCTTCATTCCAGTCGATTTCCGCAAGCACGGAGGTTCTCCTTCTGTCTCAGGCCGGGCGCCACGCGCCGAGCACGCGCGCCCGCCGCGCGTCCACCATTATATTCGAGGCGAGCCCAACCGATATTCGCGGTTCGCGGGTTTTGCGAACCCGTTTTCGTCATCGCCCGCCCCGGCCTACACGGCTGCGGCCCCTCAAGGGCCTCGAATCCATCCGCCGCCGAGGACCAGCTCACCCTCGTAGAACACCGCCGCCTGGCCGGGGGTGACTGCCGGCTGGAGTTCGTCGAAGCTCGCCTCGACCTCGCCGTCGGGCCGCAGGCGGATTCGACCAGCGGCCGGCGTGTGCATGTGGCGAATCTTGATTTCGGCCGGGCACCACCCTCCTGCCGGCGGCGGGTCGGTCAGCCAATTCACCTGGTCGGCAACCAGCCCGCCGTTGAGCAGCTCCTCACGCGGGCCGACCGTGACGGTGTTGGTGGCTACGTCCAGTCTGGTCACGTAAACGGGCTTGCCGGTGGCGATGCCCAAGCCGCGGCGCTGGCCGATGGTGTACGATGCGACGCCCTCGTGCGTGCCGAGCACGTTGCCGGCCGAGTCGCGCACTTCGCCCGACTGCCGAGTCCCCGGCCGCCGCTCCTGCACCAACCGCCGATATTCGTTGTCCGGCACGAAACAGATTTCCTGGCTTTCGGGCTTGTCGTGGACGCGCAGCCCCAGTCCCGCCGCGATCCGCCGCACTTCGGCCTTGTCCGCGATCTCGCCGAGAGGGAACAGGCAGCGCGGCAGGTCGTCGCGACGGATGCCGAACAGCACGTACGACTGGTCCTTAGCCCGGTTGAGCGATCGCGCGAGGTAGACCGCTTGATCGCAGCTCAGATTGGCAAGCATGCCCCGGCGCTCGACCCTCTGACTGGACGAGACATCCACATTCTCACCTTCTGACCTTCCCACGTTCCCACCCACGATGCGGGCGTAATGCCCCGTGGCGACGAACTCGGCGTCCAGCACGTCGGCGTAGCGCAGCAGCTTGCCGAACTTCAGGTGGGTGTTGCACATGATGCAGGGGTTCGGCGTGCGGGCCCGGCAATACTCGTCCACGAAGTAGTCGACGATCCGGTCGAAGTCCTGCTCGAAGTTGAGCGCGTAGAACCGGATGCCGAGTCGGCCCGCGATCGCACGTGCGTCGATCGCATCTTCCACCGAGCAGCACCCGTGCCGCAGTCCACGTTGCTGGGTGGCACGGCCGTGTCGGCCGTGTTCATCAGCGTCAGTCCGAACGGCATTTGCCTGCCGCGGCTGCGGCGCGTGAACGCCGACGCGCATGAACACCCCGACGCACTCGTACCCCTGCTCCTTGAGCAGACCAGCAGCGACGGACGAATCCACGCCGCCGGACATTGCCACAATGACCTTGCCGTTACGCGACATATTCGAATTGTACTGGCGATCCACCGTTCACGGCACGGCGACGCCGCGCAGGCCAAAGCCCGCGGTCCTTCTTGAGATGTGCGGGTTGCCGGCTACTCAAGGGGCGCCGGACCTTCGGCAGACCGTTTCACCGCCGATGACGGTTTGGAGCACCTTCGTTTCCAGGATCGCCCTCGGCTCGCAGGTCATGATGTCGCGGTCGATGACGATGAAGTCGGCCAGCTTGCCCACCTCGAGCGAACCCTTCTTTGCCTCCTCGAATGCGGCATAAGCGGCGTCGAGCGTGAAGGCGCGCAGGGCCTCCGCGCGGCTCATGCGATCCTCCGGCTGCCAACCGCCGGACGGCTCGCCAGCGTGGTTTTGCCGCGTGACGGCCGCGTAAATGCCGAAGAACGGGTTGTGCGACTCGACGGGGAAGTCGCTGCCGGCGGGGATGCGCGCGCCGGTGCGCAGCAGCTTTGCCCACGCGTACGCCCCCGCCGCCCGCCGCTCACCCACACGCGCATACACCCAACGCATATCGCTCGTACAGTGCGTCGGCTGCATCGACGGGATCACACCGAGCTTGGCGAAACGCGGGATGTCCTCCAGCGACAGAACCTGAGCGTGCTCGATGCGGAAGCGATGATCCTGGCGCGGATGGCGACTCAGTGCCAGGGCGTACGCATTCAGTGTCTCACGGTTGCCTCGATCGCCGATCGCGTGCGTGCACACCTGGTAGCCGTTCAGCAAGCCATCTTCGGCCACCATGCGGATGAACTCCGGCCTGCCCACTGCCAGCCCGGTGTAGGGTTTGCCCTCGGCGTCCGTGGGCCGGTCGCTGTACGGTTCCAGCAGCCACGCCCCGCGCGAGCCCAGCGCCCCATCGACGTAGAGCTTGGCGCTGCGCACCGTGATCCGATCGCCGACCAGCTTGCCGTGTTCCTTGAAGTACCCGATCGCCGCGCGGCCGGCGACCATGGCGTAGACGCGTAGCTTGAGCCGGCCCGAATCGGCCAGCTCGCGGTAGACCTCGATCTCCGCGGGCGCGACGCCCGCATCGTGCACCCCCGTCAGCCCGACCGACAGGCACATCTCCTGCGCCTTGAGGATCAACGCGGCCGTGTCGGTGACCCCGGCCTCGACGTGGCGGGCGATGAGCCCCTCGGCGTTATCCACAAAGATGCCGGTCGGGTCGCCGTTCTCATCGCGAATGACCTCGCCGCCGGGCGGGTCGGGCGTGTCGCGCGTGATGCCGGCGAGCTTCATCGCGGCAACGTTCGCCAGCCCGGCGTGCCCGTCCACACGCGTCAGCCAGATGGGGTTGTCCGGGCTGACCTCGCTCAGCTTGTGATGCGTCGGCAGCTTGCGGCCCGGCCAGTTCTCGTGGTCCCACCGGCCGCCGACGATCCACTCGCCCGGCTGCGCTTTCTTCACGCGCGCCGCGACGGCCGCAACGAGGTCCTCATAGGAGCGCGCCTCGCTCAGATCGATGCGGCCGAGACCGAAGCTGCCCAGACTCGCGACGTGACAATGGGCGTCGATCAGTCCGGGCAGCACGGTCTTGCCGTCGAGATCGCATATCCTCGTCTGCGGCTGCACGAGCTTGCGGACCTCGGCGTTCGAGCCGACCGCGACGATCCGATCTCCCGCGACGCCGAGCGCCTCCGCCCGCGCCCGCGCCGCATCGAGCGTGTAGATATTGCCATTGACGTAAATCACCTCCGGCGGGGGTTGCTGGGCAAACAGTAGGGTGGGCACTGCCCACCAGAAGCAGATCGTGGTAACGGCCCAGCCGAGGTGGTGGGCGATGCGCACCCTACAGCTCCATGCAAACCCTTCGCTACCATCAATCATCGTCGTCCTCCTCGGGCTGTGCCAAAACCGCCCACGCCGGATATGTTGCGTCGTTGCCCTTCGTCGCGTGCCAGAGGATGCGGTTAAGCGTGTCCTCGTCGGCTTCGTCCACATCGTCCAGCGGCAGCTCCAGCGACTTGAGCGCCCACTTACGCTGGGCCGGATCGCGGATGGCCTCCACCTTCGGATTGAGCTGGTCCAGCGGGATGATGTTTGGCACCGCGTCGTACGGCGTGACGTCGGGCGTATCCCTGAAGCACGCGGTCATCGGCGTCGCCGACGCGTCAAACTGATTCAGCGGCGGCAACTCCAGCAACAGCTCCATGGTCTTGAACATGCTGGTCTGGTTGTAGTTGGTGTTGTCCACGTAGCCGTGCTTGGTATATGGGCTGACCACCAGCGCGACCGTGCGGTGCCCGTCAATATGATCGAAACCGTTCTGCGGATCGTCCTGCACGACGAAGATGCAGGTGTCCTTCCAGAACCGGCTGTGACTGATAGCTTTGACGATTCGCCCCAACGCCAGGTCGTTGTCCGCCACCGCGGCCTGCGGCGTCGGCCGCCCCGGCCGCGTGCCCGCCGTGTGGTCGTTCGGCAGCAACATAATGCAGAAGTTCGGCATCTCGCCATGCTGCTCGAATTGCCGCAGCTCCTTGATGAACTCGTTCGCCCGGCACACGTCCGGCACGACGTACGGAAAGCCGATGAACGTCGGGCAGATGTACGGCTCGAGCGTCTTGATCCGCGCCGCCGCCCGGATCTCGATCAGGCCGGTCTGATTGATGAAGTCGTCGTAGCAGTCGATGAATGGTGGCGTGTCCTCTTTATTGGGATCTTTCCATTTAACGGACGCGCCGACGAACTCGCCGTACACGCGCAGCGTCTTGCCGTGCGACAGGACATTGTCCCAGATGAAACCGCTGGACGCGTAGGCGAGTGCGTCACCGCCGTCGTAGGGATAGCTCCGCGGCCAGCCGCCGTAGGCCTTTTCGAGGTAGTCGGTCACGTATGCTTCATCGGTCCACTGATGCCCGTCGGCGCTGAGCGTCCCGCTGCAATAGAAGTTGTCGAACAGGACAAACTCCTCGGCGAGCTTATGGTGATTCGGCGTGACCTCGCGGCCGAAGATGCACAGGCTCGCATCGCCCTCGCCCTGCTCCATATCGCCGAAGACCTGATCGTACGTGCGGTTCTCCTTGATGATGTAGACGACGTGCTTGAAGACGCTCGGCTCGCCGTGGCGCTGTGGCACAACGCGCGGCGGCTGGCCCGGGCGCGGCGGGGCCAGAGCGCTGATCGCCTCGGTCATGCGGTTGTTCTCGAGTACCTGTGCGGTGTACTTGGCGAGTTGCTCATCATCGGGGATCGGAATCAGCGAGACCGTGCCGCGATAATCGTGCGAGTTGTAGCCGTAGACAACTTCGCCTTTGACCTTGCGCTTGCCCTTCCACCCCGTATCGCGCGAGCCGATTCCCTTGATGTTCGCGACGTAGAGCATCTTGCGTTTCTTGTCGAGCACGATTCCGGCCGGGTACCAGCCGGTGGGGATTAGCCCCTCGAGCGTGCTGTGCTCCGGGGCTTTGCGATCGTCCGCGACTAACGCACTCGAACTCATCGCGCGGTTGCTCAGGCGAATGACCGCGACCGCGTTATCGGTGCCGTTCGAGACGTACAGGCGCCCATAATCCGGCGACAAGACCAGTGCGTTGGGCGCGCTGCCGAACAGAAGCTCCTGATTCGGACGCGTCGAAATCGTCTCGACCACATCATTCCCGACGAAGTCGATCGCGGACACGGTGTCGCTGTTGGCGTTTGTGACATACACGACCCCGAACGGATGCCCAGCCATACTGGAGGCATGCAGACCGACAACAACTTCCTTCACGACCGCACGCGCGCTCAGGTCCACGACCGAGACCGAGCCCTCGCTGGCGATGTGTCGTACCGGATCGACCTTGACTGACGTACCGTGTCCGGCTGGTCCGGTTGTGTCGCCGTGCGCCGGCAGTCGCCCACCCCAGTTGCTGACGTACGCACGAAGAGGCTCGAGCCCTGGCCACTGGACCAACAGGACGTCGTACGGAGCGTTGCCGACCGGGATTTCGCGGATGAGCTCGCGCTGCTCCAGGTCGATTTCGCCGAGCGTGTTGTTCAGATTGAGCGCGACGTAAAGCCGTTTGCCGTCCACAGAGATCGCCATTCCGGCGGGCAGGGCATTTCCGGCGCGGCGCGCCGGAATCTTGATCGGCTCGCCGGCGTTAAGGCGGCCGTCTTCGCCAACGTCGAACACCTCGATCGTCCCGCGGATGCACGAGGCGTACAGGCGCTTGCCGTCCGGCGAATAGAGAATGCCCTTGTAGCTCCCGCCGCCGTGGCGAGTTTTGTAGCGGACCGCCTGCACGACCTCGCGTTTGTCGATGTCGATCAGAACGACGTTGTAGCGGTTGAGCACGGCGAGGTGACGACCATCCCGACTGAGCGCCAGGTCCGTCGGCCGACCGGGGAAGTCGATCTGCCATCCGGCCGGCGAGAGCACCTGATTGGTCGGCACGACCACGCGGCCGTCGTCGAGCACTCCCACACGGGCTTGATCGTAGTCGAATTCGGACTTGGCGCGCGCCGGCTGCGTCGTCGCGGCCTGCTGGCCCACGGAGTCGAACGCGCCCGCAATCGCGAGTAGTACGCCGGCCGCCGCCAGCCATGATCCGCGCATGATGACCTCCTCGTCTGCCGGATCCTTTGAGGTATGAAGGGAACTTACCGGGGATCGTTGGATTGCGGAAGCTGGGTGCCGGCGCAGCGCTGAAGACCGCGAGCGTCGGGCCCAAACACGTCCCCCACGGCTGAGGCCACGGGCCGCCCATCCGGTGGGACGCAGGCGAGATTCTTCGCTGCGCTCAGAATGACGGTTGTGGCACGGCTGTGCCAGCCGTGTCTTTCCCAGCCACGGGCGCCGGCGCGCCGGCCGCTACACTTTGGTGGCGCGGAGGACCTCTTCCAGCGTGGTGTGGCCGGCGCGGACCAGCCGCCAGCCCTCGTCACGCAGCAGGACCAGCCCGGCCTTCTCCCTGGCGACGGGCTGCAACTGGGTGGCGGACTTGCGCTCGAGGATCATCTCGCGCAGCACGTCGTTCATGACGAAGAGTTCGAAGACGCCGCGGCGGCCGGCGTAACCGGTTCCCCGACAATCGCGACAGCCGCGGCCACGCCAGAGCGCCTCACCCGCCTCATAGTTGAAGTCCCGCGGAAAGTGCTCGGGATGCTCGGGGACGTATTCCTCTTTGCAATTGGGGCAAATCGTGCGAATCAGCCGCTGGGCCAGGACGGCTTCGACCGAGCTGGCGATCAAAAACGGCTCGACGCCCATGTCCAGCAGACGCGTCGTGGCGGACACGGCATCGTTGGTGTGCAGCGTGCTGAAGACCAAGTGGCCGGTCAGCGAGGCGTTGACCGCCGTCTCCGCCGTCTCCAGGTCGCGAATCTCGCCGACCAGGATGACGTCCGGGTCGTGCCGCAGGAAGCTCCGCATCGCCCGGGCGAAAACCAGCCCGACCTTCGGCAAGACCTGGACCTGATTGATCCCATCCAGGTAATACTCGATCGGGTCCTCGATCGTCAGGATCTTCAGCTCGGGGGTAACGATGGCGCTGAGGGCGGCGTACAGCGTGGTGGTTTTGCCGGACCCGGTCGGCCCGGTCACCAGGATGATTCCGTGCGGCCGATGAATCAGCTCGCTGAAACGCTCGAGCGTTTCGCCCTCCATCCCCAACGTGGGCAGATCGAGCTTGATCGCGGTTCGGTCGAGAATCCGCAGCACGATGCCTTCGCCGAACGCCATCGGCATCACGCTTACACGCAGGTCCACTTCACGCCCATGGACGCGGAGCTTGATCCCGCCGTCCTGCGGCAGACGCTTCTCGGCGATGTTCAAGCCGGACAGGATCTTGATACGGCTGATGACGGCGTTGCGAAAGCGGTAGATCTCCGGCGGGACGTTGGCGAAGTTGAGCATGCCGTCGATGCGGTAGCGGACCTTGAAGTCGTCCTCAAACGGCTCGAAATGGATGTCGCTGGCCCGCTGGTCGATGGCCTCAACCAGGATCTCGTTGACCAGCGTGATGACCGAGGCGTCTTGGGCCATCTGCACGTCGAGGTCGGCCGACTCGATGCGGGCTTCGTCGATCACCTCCAGGTCGCCGGCGTCCACGACCATCTCGTGCAGCACCTCACCTCCGACGCCATAGAACGCCTTGATCAGCTTGTGGATCTCGACCCGGGTGGCCAGCACCGGCTCGACGGGCATGTCCACGCAGGTGCGCAGCTCGTCCAGGGCGTACATGTTGTAGGGGTCGGAGGTGGCGACGCGCAGGCCGGGGCCGTTACGCGTAATCGGCATCAGACCGTACTTGTGCACGATCCGGCTCGGCACCAGCCGCAGCAACTCGGGATCGATATCACTCTCACTCAATTCGACCACCGGAATGGAGAACTGCTCGCTGAAGACCGCCAGCAGGTCGCGTTCGGTCACCAGGCCCTGGCGGACCAGGGCCTCGTCGATCCGCTCATTTGACGAGCTGAGCGAAGCGGCTACCTCGGCGAACTGCTCCCGCGTGATCAAACCCTTGGCAACCAGCGCTTCCCCGACAGGCATGTTAGATATAACCTCTTGCTAGCAATAGACTTACAAACCAGGGGCGCAGGAGGGCACTCCCTGTCTCCTTAGCTTATACGGCTGATCCGCCCGCCGATTGCAGTAACCGGGCGGACTTTTCTGCCCGGCACGGCCCACCCGGGTCCGCGAGCGATCGGCGACCCGGCGTGAGCATCACTTGCGTGCGTGACTTGTCATTCCGAGAAGCGCAGCGCCGAGGAATCTTGCCCAATCGCGCCTCCGGGCCAGATCCCTCCGCGCGTCCGCTGCTGACGGACGCGGTCGGGATGACAACCGCGCCTGCCGACTTTCCTGACGCTCACTCGGCGACCCACGCAAGCCCGCGGGCGGATTGCCCACCGGCGAACGTCAGCCGACAATGTGGTGACCGAATCCGATTCGGCCGCCGAGAGGTCGCTATGCTGTGCCACCTGCTCTCGCTGCTCGTGTTGCCCCAGGCCATTGATCCGCCGCCACGGTTTGAGCGGCTGGAGAACGGGCTGCGCGTGGCGGTCGTCGAAGAGCACGCCCTGCCGCTGGTCAGTGTGCAGCTCTGGTACCGCGTGGGGTCGGCCAGCGACGCAATCGAACAACCCGGCCTGTGTCACGTGGCACGGACCATTCTGGAGCACCGCGACGATGCAGCTCTCAAGCTGCGGGCGGCCGGTGTGCGCTTCGAAAGCCAAACGCTACGGGACGCATGCTACTTTTCATCTATACTGCCGCCAAACTTCCTCGAATACGTGCTCGACATCGAAGCCGGGCGCATGCGACCGATCAGCGTTAACACCGACATGGTCGAAACTGCACTCGCCGCCGCCGCGCGCGACTACGGCCTAAACCCCGACGAGCCCGAACAACTTGCCGAGCGGCAACTACTGGCGGCCATGTTTCCGGATCACCCTTATCAACACCCCCCAGGGTTCGTGGCCGAATCCCTAAAGGACACGAAGCCCATTGACGTTCAGGAATTCCTCGACCGCTGGTTCGTCCCTGGGAACGCGACGCTGTTTATCATCGGCGATGTCTCAACCGTCTCGGCGCTTGAACTCGCGCGAAAGCACTTCGGCTCCATACAGTGGCGCGAACCGCCGCGGCGAGCGGAGCCGCCAAGGGTGGAGGATGAACGCGTCCGCCACGCGATCTGCCGCCGCGACCATCCCACCCTGACGGTTGCTTGGCGAACGCCGCCGATGGGCTACTTCGAGAACGCAGCGATCGACGTGCTGATGCACGGGCTGCTGAACGAATTCGACGGACCGCTGTACGAGGCGCTGATGGAGGCGGGATACCAATTCCCCGCTCCCTACTGGTATCGCCACGGCTGGCGTCATGGCGGTTGGCTCGTCTTGCGGCTCGGACTTATTCCTTACACGCGCCGATCGCCCGTTCCACGAGACGAACCTGAGGCAATCAAGCAGGTGCTCGACCAGTGGCTCGCGCTCGTCGAGCGGCATCTCGCCCAAGCCAAGACGCGGGTTCCAGACCCCATCGCGCACAACCGCGCCCGCGCGCTGACCGAACGCGAAGCGCGGCGCCGCCACCTGGCGCTATGGGATCGTGCCCTGGAACTGGCTCGCCAGGAGGTTGTTGGCGGCGACCTGCTGCTGGCCGACTTCGAAATCCCCCGCATCCAGCGGGTGGCGGTCGCCGACGTTCAAGCGGCGGCCATGCTGCTTAACGAGACACGCCGCGTGATCATCGAGTATCGCCCCGATGCGCCGGCCTCCGCAGCTTTGCTGCCAGTGCTCCCAGCACGCGCGGCGTTGCGCCAACTCGGACCAGCCGAGCTGTTCGACCACCTCAGGCCCTACGCTGCCGGCGCCCCTCAACCCGCAACACCCACTACGCATCCAGAACTGGACTTCGCGACGATTCACGAGCATATCCCCGTCACGGCGTGTCGGCTTCCCGGGATGCGGCGAGCGACGGTCGCTTTCCTCACTCCGTGGCCATCCGATCCACACCGACGGATCTGGATCCGCAACGCCCCGCGCCTCAGACCATGGGAACGGCGTGGCGACCACGGCCAGATGCTCGATTACGCCTCCTATTACGGGGTAGTGCGGCAGCAAGCGCGTCCACACCTCTATGGCGAAGGAGGCCCCTGCGGCGAAATCGCAACCGCAGATCCGCAGCGCGCCCTGGCCATGCTCGAGTGGTTCGCGAAGACCATCCCACACCGGCAAGCACAGGCCTACCGGCGGCCTGTATCCTCGCTACCGTTCAAAGTCTTCGCCGTTGGTGATACTCGGCTGGCGGACGTCACACGCGTTGTTGAACCGATTCTGGCTGAGCATTTTGCCGACCAGACAGCCGACGCTGCATCGGCGGTTGGCGAGGAAAGTCCAGATTCGCCTTCGCGCCGAGCCCAGGGGCGCGAGTTGCCCAAAGTCAGAGTCATCGGAAACCCGTCGCCGGAACCGACTGCCTACGTGGGCGTGCTCATAACGTGGCGTGCACCCGAGCAAACGCCGACGCTTCGGCCGTTGGAGGCCCGCGCTCTCGCCCTGCTTCTCGGCCGCGGGTTGCTGTACACCGAAGTGCTGGACCCCTTCGTTGTTGAACCGCTCGACGATGAGACGACCGGCCTGTGGAGATGCTGGACACTCGGCAACCGCGCTGTCGAAGCGTGCGCCCGAGTGGATCTTGCTGATCTGGAACGGACCGTGCGAGCATTCCATGCCCGCTTTAAGGCGATCCAAAACTCCACCATCCCGCTGCCAGACGTCGCCCTCGCCCTTCGGCTTGCTCAAACAGAGCAGCTTGTCCGGCTGGACAGCCCCGCCGCGATTGTCGAAGAGCTCTCGTGGAGCCAGTCGAACCCATGGCTGATCGGTGGCGACCTGTCACCCGACGGACTCTCAAAGGACCTTGCCGCCGCATGCGACCGCGCGTCGGTCCTAATCCGGCTCGTAGGTGGGGATGAGGCGACGCACGCACGTCTGCGCGAGCTTGAAGAGCCCGCCGATTGACAGGGCCGTCCGCTTGCCCGATCGGCCGACCATTCAAGGAACGATCGCCTCGCCGCGGACCGATGCCGCCATATAATGCCCGTCTCGAATTCGATGCGCTATTCCTAGACGCAACGGGATTGCAATGATCGACATCAAGCTCATCCGCGACAACCAGGATCTGGTCAAGAAGGCCGCCGTTGATAAGGGCATGACGGTCGATATCGACCGCATCCTGGCGGTCGATGCTCGCCGGCGGGAGCTGGAAACCGAGTTCAACGAGCTGCGGCATCAGCAGAGAATCGCCGGTGAGAAGATCGCCCAGGCCCCCAAGGAAGAGAAGGCGGCGCTCAGCAAGGAGATGGGGCAGCTCAAGAGCCGCCTCAAGGCGATCGACGAGGAGCGGGCGAAGGTCGAGGCCGAGCTGCACGAGCTCATGTTGCTCGTGCCGCAGATTCCGCACCCTGAAGCCCCGATCGGGCACGACGAAGCCGCCAACGTCGAAGTCCGCCGCGTCGGCACGCCGCAGGCCAAGAGCGACCTCGGCTTCGAGTTCAAGGACCACCTGGAGCTCGGCCAGGCGCTGGGCATTATCGACGTCGAGCGTGGCGTGAAGCTGGCCGGCTCGCGAAATTACGTTCTCAAAGGGGCGGGCACGCTGCTGCACGAGGCCGTGCTGCGGCTGGCGTGGGACCTGATGCTCGAACGCGGGTTCGAGCCGATGACGGTCCCGGTGCTCGTGCTCGACAAGCTGATGTACGGCACCGGTTTCTTCCCGCTGCATCGCGACGAGGTCTACCTCTGCGAACGCGACAATGAGAGCCTGGTCGGCACGGCGGAGGTGCCGTTGACCGGCCTGCACGCCGACGAGATGCTCGACGAAGCCGATTTGCCCAAGCTGTATTTCGCCCGCAGCACGTGTTTTCGGCGCGAGGCCGGTGCGGCGGGCAAGGATACGCGCGGGCTGTACCGCATCCACTATTTCGACAAGATCGAGCAGGTAGTGGTGTGCAGGGCCGATCCGGAAGAGTCGGCCCGCTGGCACCAGTTGATCCTGGAGAATAGCGAGGCCGTCGTGCAGGCCCTGGAGCTGCCCTACCGCGTCGTGGAGGTTTGCACCGGCGAAATGGGGCAGGGTAAGTTCCGCATGTACGACATTGAGACGTGGATGCCCAGCCGCGAGGCATACAGCGAGACGCACTCGGCTAGTGCGTTCCACGACTTCCAGGCCCGCCGGCTCAACCTGCGCTACCGTTGCGCCGACACCGGCAAACCGGAATTCTGCCACACACTGAACAACACCGTCATCGCCTCCCCGCGCGTCTTGATCCCGCTGCTGGAGCTAAACCAGACCGCCGACGGCACCGTGACCATCCCAGAGGCGCTGCGTAGGTACATGAACGGCATGGAACGGATCACACGGTAGGGTCCGCCATGCGGACCGGTTCGTGCACGCAGGGAGGTTTGCCCGATGCCCACATCCTTTCGTCTGACAATCACCGCAACCACCTGCCTCGTCGCAGCGTCGACAGCACAACCGCTCGTGGCGCAGCAAGACCACTTGACGCCGTCGCAGACCGCACGTACGCCGCACGCCGCCAAAGAGACGGACCCGGTGCCGCTGGCTTTGTCGGATGACGTGACCATCTGGCCCAACAAGGTCAGCTACCGCAACTCCGACGACTGGCTCTGGCAGAACCACGAGAAGATTCGCAAGATGCGGCCGCGGGTGCTCGTGCTCAACTTCGCCAACGACGTGGACATGGAACAGATCCGCAAACACGTTGAGGGGATCATCCGCGCTACGGCCGAGGCGACGCGTTACCACGGCTTCAAGGACCCGACCGCACCGGCATTCATCGAGTACGAGGTCGCCAAGTACGTGGATCTGCGCGACAAGCAGGGCCCGAAGGTCGGCCAGCGGACCACCAGCGCCGTGCTGCCAGTCAAGCAGGATCGCAAACGACACGAGGCCCTATGCGACTACGCCGGTTTCTACACGGATGAGTTCGCCAAACACCTCGGCTTTCGCGATCCGCGCAACCCGAACCGCTACCTGAACCTGCACGAGCTGATCAAGTTTGGCTTTGTGCACGAGTTGTGGTTCTACGCGATCCACGACCCCGGCGACAACTGGCCCGGCCGCGAGACGTGCGAGTACAAGCAGTTCTACGACGAGAACTGCCGGCCGATCAAAGACCAGCATGGCCAGGCCGGCAACGGCGCCGACCGCACGATGCCCTGGTCCGGCCGCAGCTTCCGCATCGCGTTTTTCAACCCGCACCGGGGCATCGGCTGCGCGCTGGAAAACTTCGGGCACACGCTGGAGTGGACGGCCACCACGGGCAACATCGCCTACTACCGCAAGTACTTCCTCGAATTCGCCGAGCTGGATTTCGACAAGCGTTTCGGCGTGCCGTTCAACGAGCTGTATCGCACTGACTATGCCGTGAAGGACTCGATCACGTATCCGACAAGCACGTCGATGGTCGTGAAGATCAAGGACAAGACTTACAAGATCGACCCCTACATCGCGATCGGGGGCAGCGCGCACTTCCCGCCCGGCGCGCGGCACCACTACGACCTGAGCAGCCCCTACACCGTTCTGAGCACGTTCGAGAACTACCGGCTACGCAACGGGCCGGACAGCCAGGATCTAGCCAAGGACTTCAACATCAAGATAATCGCGGCCGTCGGCAACATCGCCCCGGATTGCATGGGTAACTGGATGGTCTTCTGGCGGCAGTGTATGCCCGGGCTGGATAATGGGTGCGTCGATGACGACGGCAAACCGATGAAGAACTGGTGGGTGTTTCTGTTCTACTGATGGACGACACACGCAGCGGTCGCCGTCACGGCCGCCGACGCACGACCACCTTCTTGACATGTTCGGCAACCTTCTTGGTGTCCGTCACCATCTGCGGCTTGGCGGGCTCCTTCTCGATGCCCAGATCCGTCACCACCACGTGGATATGCGCGGGCGTGCCGGCTTTCTCCAGCACGATGTGGCAGCAGCGCTCGTCACAGCCATCGATAGCGATCCGCAGCCGCGCATCTCGCGCGCGCTTCACTTTCTCGGGGATCACGGCGGCCACCCCGGCGGTGCAGTACAGATTCCCCACCCCGTCCTTGGCAAGTTGGACACCCGCCCGATTGGCGACCTGACCGCCGTGCGCGGCACCCGCACACGTGAAGATCAACGTCTCCCCTTCGGATCCGGGACTTGCTGCCATTGTGTATCTCCCTGTCTGTGGGCCGACCCCGAGGGTCGTCGCCGGCGCTCAGGCGGATAGCTGCCGCACGATCTCCTCGCGACAGCCGGACAGGGTGAGGCCGGACTTCGAGAGGACGCGCTGGGCCAGGCTGCCTTTCTCACGCAGCAGGGCCAACAGCAGGTGCTCGCTGCCGATCTCCTTGGACTGGAGCTGCGTGGCTTCGTCGATTGCCAGGGCCATGACGTTGCGGAAGTGCGGCGATCCGGGCAGCCGCCCGAAGACCCAGGTATCCTCCTTGTCGCGCTGCTGGAGTTTTTCGATCGCGGCTCGGGCCCGGGCCTCGCTGATCTTGAACTTCTTGAGCACCTTGGGGCCGAGGCCGCCGCCGTGACGCAAAATGGCCAGCAGGATATGCTCGGTTCCGACGTACTCCAGGTCGAACTCGTAGGCAATCTCGTTGGCCAGCTTGACGATCGCTTTGCCGTCGGCGTTGAGGTGTTGAAACGGCATCGAGCATTCCTCTCAGGTGAACCAGACTCCCTTGAGCCATTTATACCCGAGCGACAAAAGCGCGACAAGCACGGTGAAAACGAGCGTGATCTTCAGCAGTCGAAGCCGATGTCGCAGTTCCCGATCACGCATTTGGCGGAGCTGCTCGTGCAGCTCGACGATCTTGTGGTCGATGCGCTCCTCGACGTGGTCGAGCTTGGCGTCCACGCGGGCCTCGATCTCGTCCAGCTTGACGGCGATGTAATTGTCCGCCGCTCCGCGCAGCTTCTCCGCCATGTCGTGCAACACGCGTACGCGCTTGTAGCCCGAGTCGGACAGGGCCTGCTGCTCGGTGGCGACAGAAGCCGCTTCATCCGACGGTTCCGGCTTGGCGGCCGGCTCGACCAGCTTTCCCAAGGTGACCGAGACCACGTCGCGGCCGAGCTGACGGACATAGCTCGTCAGGCCGCCGAAGAGTGAACGGCGTCCGGCCCGCGTACGCGGCTCTGCCAAAGGCGCGGTACCGGGGGCGGCCGCGGCGGGATCGGGCCCGGGCACGTCCGGAGGCGAAGGCGGAGCAGGCCGTGTTTCGGAGTGTTCGTCCATGCGTCACACCTTTGTGTGCAGCCACCAGATGACGACCAGCAGCGCCGACCAGAACCCGATCTGCAACAGCTCCCCGGCCAGCGGTCGCAGCCGGACCGTCACCACCTGGTAGGCCAGGTACGTCCGCAGCAGGCGCTTGCTGGGGTCGGTGCCCGCCAGCACGCGACGGACCCGCCACGCCCCGCTCCACACCGTCAGAACCGCGTAGATCGCCAGGAACAGAAACAGCGTGCTGCGGAACACTGTGAATGGGTCGAGCTCGGTAAACACGCTTTCCGCCCCGCTACGTGACGACCTGTGAAACCTCTTCATAGAGGGCCGAGCCGATCCGCACGAACGTGGCCCCCTCCTCGACGGCGACGCCGTAATCCTGGGTCATGCCCATCGACAGGTGCGCGCAGTCGGGCCCGACGGCCCCACCCTGACGCAGCCTTTCCAGCAGCTCGCGCAGCCGGGCGAAGTGCGGGCGGGCCGCTTCCGGGTCCGGGTCAAACGGGGCCATCGTCATCAGACCCCTCAGACGGATGCGATCGCACGCCCCCACCGCTTCCGCCACGGCCTCCACCTCCGGCAACGCCACGCCGTACTTGCTCTCCTCTTCCGCCACGTTGACCTCGACAAATGTGTCCACCATCAGGTCGCGTGCCTCGGCCACTTTCTGGATCTCGCGGGCAAGCCGGGGCGAGTCCAGCGAATGAATAATCCGCGTATGGCCCAGCAGCGTCTTGACCTTGTTGCGCTGCAAGTGGCCGATCATGTGCCAGCGCGGGACGGCGGCGGAGGCGTCAGGCGGCCGATCCCCCGGCCCGGAGCGTTCCGGCTCCGGGCCAAACAGCTCGGCCATCGTCGCCCCGACGCGCTCGGCCCGCTGGACTAGCTGCTGTACGCGGTTTTCGCCCAGTTCGTGGACGCCGACGTCCAGCAACGCCCCAATCATGTCCAGATCGACGTACTTGGTGACCGCTACCAGCCGGACGGCGGCAGGGTCACGGCCGGCCCGTCGGCATGCGTCCGCGATCGTCTCCCGCACGCGCTCGAGGTTGTCCCGCAGCCGTCTGATGGCATCCGACCGTTCCATCGCTCCAGGCGCCCGGCGTAAATCTTTCCGCGCTTGTCCGCCCCACCGCGTGGAGTCGGCAACGTAGTCATTCTATACTGTGGCCGCCATGATCGACACCGACACCCTAACCCATCTGTTCCGACGCCTGAGCGGTGGCGACGCCGACTGGTGGGTCATCCTGTTCGAGCTGCTGCTGATCGGCGTGTCGGTGAACTGGTGTGCCGGCGTTTTGCAGGGCACGCGCGGGACGCGCCCCCTGCGGGGAATGTTGATCGTACTGGTGGTGGCCACGCTGGCCGTACGCGTGCTTTCGGCACGCATGGGTTGGGTGCGGCTGGAGCTGCTCTACCGTTACTTCGTGTTTGGGCTCGCCTTCGTCGCCCTGGTCGCCTTCCAGCCCGAGCTGCGTCGGGCATTTATCCGGGCCGGCGACGTCCGCTTCCTGCGGCGCGGCACCCCGCAATCGAAGGTGGTGGCGGCGTTGGTGAAGGCGGCCGGCGATCTCTCACGCAATCGCTACGGAGCGTTGATCGCCATCGAGCGCAGCGTGGACCTGCGTGGCTGGGCCGAGAATGGGACGATCATCAACGCTGAGGCGTCGGCGAACCTGCTCAACACGATCTTCTTTCCCAATTCGCCGCTGCACGATTTGGGGGTCATCATCAAAGGTAGGCGCGTGCTGGCAGCCAACTGTCAGTTCCCGCAGGCCGAAAGCGACGAGGTGGACACCGCCCTCGGCAGCCGACACCTGGCCGCCATCGGGATGAGTTACGAGTCGGACGCTTTGGTGCTGGTCGTGTCGGAGCAGACCGGGACCGTCTCTCTGGCGGACAACGGGCAGTTGACGCGCTTCTTGTCGCTCGAAGATTTGGCGGACGAGCTTACCAGCCGGCTCGGCGGCCAGGTTGCACCGGCGCCCGGCAAAGCCGCCGGCGGCCGCCGCCTTTCCAAGACCTGGCGGATCGCACGACGGGTGCTGGTGGTGGTGCCCTTGACGCTGGTGATCTGGTACTTGGCCGACCAGGCCACCCAGCGCAACGGGGACGCCGAGGTGCAAATCACCATCAAGCCGCACGACCCCGTCATACACATCGACCCACGCTCCCCCAGATTCAGCGTTACCTTCGTCGGCTCGACACGTGCCATCGAACGTTTGCAGACCGATACGAAGGAACGCCCGCTGGAGGTCGAATGGCCCCTGCCCGAGTCCTATTCGCGCGCCCGACGCCACACAATCCCCGCCAAAGACCTGATCGAAGACCTCCCAGCCATCCGCACACGCGGAGTGTCGGTCGAGAGAGTCTCACCGGAAACGCTGAACCTTACCCTGGACCGGCTGGAGACGGTCTCGATGCCGCTGGTGGCAGACACCGGTCGCATCAAGGTAGGCGAACTGCGTTTTGACCCGCCGGAGGCGGAGGTCACCCTGCCGAGTCGGCAGCTCGAGCTCATCCCGGAGAACGACCGCCACGTAACCGTACGCCTCGAGGAGCGGCTCGAAGGCATCTCGCCCGGCGAACTGAGGTCATTCGAAGACGTGCCGGTGGAGCCGCGGATCGGCGAGCTGCGGGCCGTGGCCATCGAGCCGAACCGGGTCAGCGTGACGCTGCGTGTAATGGGGCAGACCAAGAAGCAGCGCCTGTCGAACATTCGCGTCTGGTTGGCCGGCAGTCCGCAGGTGCTGGAGCAGTACCGGATCGAGCAGCGCGACCCGAACGAGTGGCTGATCGAGCTCGAGTTCGAGGGAGACAAATCGATCGTCGAGTCGCTCCGCTCGCAGGACATCCGCGCCGTTGTGCGGATCACCAGTGATCTCGCCGTGCCCACCGCGGAGTTCCGCAACGTGGAGGTCGAGGTTGTGCTGCCACTGGGGGTAACGGCGGTCGGTCCGCCACGATCAGTCTGGCTCCGGGTCGTCGAGCGGGAGGCCGTGACGCCGTGACCGGTGCCCGCAGGCATGCGCCTGCGCCCTCCATTCTGTACGTTGACGACGAGCTGCTGGTGGTGGACAAGCCGCCGGGCGTGCCATCGGTGCCGGGCCGCGGGGAGGAGACCAGCCTGCCCGAACTGATCCGCGCGCGGCCCGATTTCAGCCCCGACGAACCGCTTCGCGTCGTGCATCGACTGGACAAGGACGCGAGCGGCGTGATCGTCTACGCGCGCACCCTCGACGCGCAGCGCGGGCTCGTCCAACAGTTCGCCGAGCGACGTGTTGACAAGACCTACCAGGCGCTGGTGAGCGGGTACGTCGAGGCCGACGGGCAGGTGGAGCTCAGGCTCTATTACGACAAACGCTCGGGTTGCGCACGGACGTCCCAGCGACGCGGCAAACCCGCCCTGACCCGCTTTCGCGTCCTGCAACGCCTGCCCGGCAATACCCTGCTCGAATGCCGCCCGGTCACTGGGCGCACCCATCAAATCCGCGTCCATCTGGCCGCTATCGGCTATCCGCTGAGCGTTGATCCGCAATACGGCGGCGGCCAGGCGGTCTACCTCTCGAGCTACAAACCGGGGTACCGCCGCAGCACACGCCACCCGGAGCGCCCCCTGATCGACCGTCTGACGCTTCACGCCGCACGGATTCAGTTCGAGCACCCCACCGACGGGCGCCGAATGACGTTTGA
>Ga0307380_10003997_pt1 | contig 20125 bp, 14 predicted proteins | sample UN3MG_FD_202239 | JGI IMG/M metagenome (GOLD analysis project Ga0307380, IMG submission 202239) | Soil microbial communities from Risofladan, Vaasa, Finland - UN-3 | ecosystem: Environmental > Terrestrial > Soil > Coastal area > Acid sulfate soil | place: Finland: Risofladan, Vaasa | collected... | reverse complement strand
ATACTTGAGTGCGGGCTTTGCTTGATGAGGGGCGAGAGAGTTGGGCAGTAAGAGATACTACTCCCAAGGCGTGATCGACGAGGTTAGGGACAAGGCTGACATCGTGCAGGTCATCTCCGAATACCTCACGCTGAGGCCCGCAGGCCAGAACTTCAAGGCGCTTTGCCCATTTCACAAGGAGAAGACCCCTTCCTTCATGGTGAATCCGAGCCGTCAGATGTTTCGGTGTTTCGGCTGTGGCGAGGGCGGCAACGTGTTCACCTTCCTTATGAAGATCGATGGGCTAACGTTCGGGCAGGCTGTTCGCGCGCTAGCGACGCGATATGGCGTTCCGCTTAGGACAGAGGACGGCGAAAAGATCGATGAGACAGCCCGGCTCAGGCAGGCTCTCCTCGATCTCAACAGGAAGGTTGCGGCGCATTTTCAGCGGAATCTCATTGATGGCGAGGTGGGTTCGCTAGCGCTTGAGTATCTCAAAGAGCGCGGCGTGGGTGACGACGCCATAAGGACGTTCGGGATTGGCTACGCAAAGGAGAGTTGGGACGATGTCTGCGGAAAGTTCGGCAAGAAGGGCAGCGGTCTGGAGCTTCTAGAGACCGTCGGGCTGGCCTCAAAGGGCAAGCAGGGAAGCTCTTACGATCGCTTCAGGGGGCGGATAATCTTCCCAATCGTTGATGTCGCAGGCAATGTGCGCGGATTTGGAGGGAGGGTTCTTTCGAGTGCGCACCTCGAGGGGGAGAAGGACAGGGGCGCCAAGTATCTCAACTCACCCGAATCGCTAGTCTATCACAAGGGCAGGACGCTTTACGGATTGCATCAGGCGAGGGATGCTGTGCGCAGCGAGGGCTTCGTTGTGCTCGTTGAGGGCTACATGGACGTGATAGCGCTTTTCGAGGCCGGAATAAGAAACGTGGTCGCAACGTGCGGGACGGCGCTCACGCCTCAGCAATGTGGCTTGATCAAGAGGTACACGGAACGTCCGGTAGTGTTCTTCGACGCGGACAGAGCTGGCACGAGCGCGTCGTTGAGAAGTTTCGACGTTTTCAGCAGGGAGGGTCTGAGACCTCGTGTTTTCAAGGCGCCTGGCGAGGACGATCCTGACGATTACGTGAAGCGAGTTGGGGGCGAGAAGCTTCTGGAGGCGCTTCGGCAGGCGCCTGCCTTTCCAGAGTTTCTTATCAAGGAGACGCTGCGCGAGTTCGACGTAGGGACAGTTGATGGCAAGCTCTCGGCGCTCAAAGAGGTGTTGCCCTCGCTTTCGAGGCTGACGCTGGTCGAGAGCAACCACTATGTCCGGATGCTGGCGGACGAGCTGAGCGTGGACCAGGAGATCGTTTTTGCGGAGCTGCACAAGCTATCTGGCCGCTCAAAGGTCGGTGAGGAGATTCAGGTTCTGAAGGAGAGACAGTTCATCGCGGAGGAGCGCGACCTAGTTCGAATGATCGTTACGCACAATGAGGCGTTGAGGACCGCTTCCGAGAGCGTTGAGCCCAGCCTGATAACAAGCGATTTCTTGCGGGAGCTAGTGGAGTGTTGTTTCTCGGCGTGCCGCTCAGGTAAGGAGGTAACGCTGTCCGGACTTCTGGATAAGTTCGAGGGCGATAGCGAGAGGAGCTTCATCGCCCAGCTTGCTTTCTGCGAGTCGGTCATAGACGGGAGCGGCTTTTCGAGGCTTGTGGACAAGCTCAGGCGCAATGCTCTTGCCAGAAGAGCTAATGAGATGCACAAGGAATACCTCAGCAGCCTGAAGGGGGAGGGCGACATGGTGGGGGAGAGCGAGCTCGAGAGGGAGTTCGTGGAGATGAAGCGCTCGGCGGTCGCAGATTAGATGCCCGGACCTGTGAGCGTAGAGCTGGCGCTCGAGCGGCTGCTCGATTCTTGTGTAGCGGAGGTCTTCACCAAGGAGGAGCTCCGCGCGAAGCTGGCTCGTTCTGAGCGAGAGCGGAGGCCGCTTAGGGTTAAGCTGGGGGTCGATCCGACCGCGCCTGACATTCATCTTGGGCACACTGTTGTCCTTAGGAAGATGCGGGCGTTTCAGGACCTTGGCCATACTGGCGTTCTGATCATTGGGGACTATACAGCGATGGTTGGCGACCCTTCGGGCAAGAACAAGACCAGGCCGCAGCTGTCGTACGAGGAGATCGAGCATAACGCCGCAACTTACAGGGAGCAGGTATTCAAGATACTGGACCCCAAGCGGACTGAGATAGTGCTGAACGGTGAGTGGTTCAGGGAGTTAGCGTTTGCGGACGTGCTGAGGCTCGCCTCACGGTTCACGGTGGCCCGCCTGCTTGAGAGGGATGATTTTGAGAAGAGACTAGCGAAGAAGCAGCCGATCAGCCTTCACGAGGTTATGTATCCGGTGATGCAGGCCTATGATTCGGTGATGGTTCGCGCAGATGTGGAGCTTGGGGCCACGGAGCAGACGTTCAACATCTTGATGGGTAGGCAATTGCAGGAGCAGATGGGACAGGAGCGGCAGATTGGGCTGCTTGTCCCGATATTAACAGGGATTTGTGGCACGGTGCGGATGTCCAAGAGCATTGGCAACTACATCGGTATTGCGGAGAGTCCACAGGAGATGTTCGGGAAGACGATGTCGATACCGGATGGGCTTCTCGTGGACTACTTACGGCTTGCCACGGACTATGAGATCAACGAAATTAGGCGGCTTGAAAGGGCGCTTGCAGACGGCGAGGCGAACCCTCGGGACGTGAAGTTCCAGCTGGCGAAAAGGATCGTGGCGATGTATCACGGCAAGGAGTTGTCGGAGCTTGCGGCCTCGGATTTTGAGCGAGTCTTCAAGCAAAAGGAGTCGCCTCGGGAGATGCCGGTTGTCAAGATTTTATCAAAGGACCTCAAAGAGGGCAAGGTATGGATAGCGAGGCTGCTCAGGCTCGCGGATGCCGCGAGCAGCAATTCCAGCGCGATAGGGCTTGTCAGGCAAGGCGCCGTCTCGATAGACGGGGCGCCGGTGGACGCGGTGGCGCCGGACATCCGAGTTGAGTCGGGCATGACGCTGAAGGTTGGCAAGCGCAGGTTCTTCCGCATCGAGGTTACAAACGATACATCTGATTGAAAGACGGAGATTCTATGCAAGAACAAGATGCACATAACAGTAAGCCCAAGAATGGCGCACAGCAAACAGACAGCTCCGGCCAGGGAAGCCCAGACCAGAGAGTGTCCGAGCAACGGCGGAGGTCATCCTCGAGGAGGAGGCGGCCGCGGTCCGACCAGAGACGGCCTGAACAGCAGATGCCCAATCAGAGACAAGGTGAGAGCCCGAGGCCCGGAGGTTCGAGGTCTTCTGAGCAGCAGCCCGGAGGTTCGAGGTCTTCTGAGCAGCAGCCCGGAGGTTCGAGGTCTCCCGAGCAGCGGCCCGGAGGTTCGAGGTCTTCTGAGCAGCGGCCCGGAGGTTCGAGGTCTTCTGAGCAGCAGCCCGGTGGTTCGAGGTCTCCTGAACAGCAGCCCGACCAGCAACGTGGCTCGTCTTCGAGAAGGAGACGGTCTTCAAGAGGGCGCCGTCCCAGCCAGCAGAACACACACAACGGGCCGCCGCGCTCAGACCTGGTCTCGGTCAAGGACGACGAGATAAGCGTCGATCGGATAATGAGGCGATTGTCTCAGCGTGCGTCCGAGCTCGATCGAGAGATGCATGGGCCGCCGACAAAGGGCATAATCGATACGACGAATCTGTCCGGCGAACAGACGACGGGGGCCGGCGAGGCGCTTGCGGCCAAGTTCGTGAGAGAGGCTGTCGCCAATGACGATGTGTTGCGGGCGATGTCGGGCGCCGACTGGAACCTTACCCAGGAGTACAAGATCACTTCCCACCGGGCCAGCCTGGTCGCCGGCCCATTGAGGATGATGAAGCGAATGATGAGAAGGATGGTGAGGCTCTATACCGATTTCCTTGTGACCAGGCAGAACCGCATAAACACGTATCTCGTGCGACTCTGTTCGCAGCTGGTTCGCGAGCACGTGCGGGTCCAACTTCAAACCGACCGTGAGATGCAGAGGTTCAAGAGCGCTCTTGATGAATCGGAGAGGAAGTTGTCGTCGAGCGTGTCCGCTATCAACGCCAGGTTCGACAATGACGAGGCGCGGCTGGACCTTTTTCGCTCAGAGCTGGAGGTGCGAGCTGATGTGATGCGCGAGGAGCGTCACACGACTGACCTTCTGGCTGGGGCCGATGATAATCTGGACGATGGGGATCATAACGTTGACCTAGAGGGCGAGCCCATCACGGAGGACGAGGCGACCGCGGCCTCGAGTCTTGACATAGAGATAGCGCCAGAGGCCGAAGGTCGTGCCGACGACAGGCCCTCTTCGCAGGGGCTCAATACGCAGACTTTCGATGGCGCCTCGGAGGTTGAATCCATGCTGGAGACCGAATCTCATCTTGCAGAGGAGAAAGTTTCGGGCAAGTCCGAAGAGCATGGAAGCGACAAAAGGCCTGCCGAGGACGATCTCGAGCGGTGAGCGTGGCCGGGAAGCCGCCGTCTGACTCTCGACTTGCGGCGAGTCGCTTGACAGACTCGCTGGAGAGCCTGGCTCCAACGCTCCGCCGAGTCAGCCGAAAGCTCTTCGAGGACCCGGAGCTGTCCGGCGAGGAGAGCAGGGCTTGTTCGCTACTTATGGGGCTGCTTTCCGAGGGCGGTTTCAAGGTGGAGAGAAACGTGGCCAACCTTGCGACGGCGTTCTTGGCGAGATACTCATTCGGCCAGGGCGGCCATCCGCAGATCGGGCTCTTCTGCGAATACGACGCGTTGCCCGAGCTTGGCCATGCCTGTGGGCACAACCTCATCGCCTCGGCAAGCCTCGTGGCCGGGCTAGCTTTGGCCAAAAGCCTCAATGCTCCACGAGGCGAGGTCTGGGTGATAGGCTCTCCGGCCGAGGAGACGTTCGGCGGCAAGGTATCTCTTCTGAGGTCCGGCCATCTTGCGGGGCTGGACGCGGCCATGATGTTCCATCCGGGTCCCGAGACGAGGGTGTGCTCGCTCAGGTCGGTTGCGACGGCTCCAACGGAGATCGTGTTTTACCCAGAACGTATCCCCGGCATCGCTCAGGACCCTGGACCGAACCCGGTCCTGGCAGTTGCCGGCCTATTCCAGGCGATTCCGTCGGCAGTATCGGGCCTTTCGGGCATAAGTTTTCCGGGCGTCATCCTGGAAGGTGGGAAGCGCCCAAACTTGATACCAACGCGAACGGTCGCGAGATTCAGCTTCAGGGCAAAGACCCAACCCTTGCTGAGGCGCCTCATGCACGAGGTCTTGCGGTGCGTGCGGGACGCGGCTCACGTCTCGGGCTGTAGTTTCTCGATGCGCCGTTACGAGGCGGGATACGAGCCGCTGCTGGTGAACCAGACGATCGGGAAGGTCTGCGAGCGTTACTTGAGAGATGAGGGTCTAGCTGCGCTTTCGGCTCCGCCCGAGGCGCCCGGCGCCTACGACATCGGAAACGTAAGTAGGTTTATTCCGGTGATCCATCCCGTGATCAGCAAGGGCTTTGAGGGGGTCTTGAGCCACACCGAGGAGTTCGCCGCGAGGGCAGGGTCCAAGAAGGGTATCCAGTGCGCCGCGACGGCGGCAAAAGTGCTTGCGTTGACGGCGCTTGAGCTCTCGACTCGGCCGCAGCTTCTCGCCGCCGCCAAGAACGAGCTGTTTCAAGAGGTTGGAGAGGTTGGGTAGAGGCGGGGCTTGCCTCCGCCCATCTATATATTCGGGCAGACACAAGGCATACCCCGCTGCGTCATCCCCGTTGAAACCCTCTTAGTTGACAGCCTTCTTAGAGCGTGCCATGCATCTGCAAGCCTGACATCTGTAAATTATCCGGGTTACATCAGCGTCCAGTGCGCCTCGGCGACGTCGCTCGCTAGATTGAAGGTTCCCTGGTAGAAGAACGCCGCAAGGAACCGGTAGCCTCCCCTCGGAAGCGCATCCGGAAGCGGAAGGTGCATGATAGTCCAGTCCGGAAGCGAGGCGCCTTGGCCGAGCGGCAGAAACGAGATGTTCGTGAAGCCCGGGTCGGTCTGCCACGTGGGGAAGAAGAACAGAGTCCCGTCCGGGTCGTCATCTAAGGTTGCAGCAATGTAAAGGTCGAAAAACATCCCCATCCCCTCGTTCTCGAGGCGCAGCGAGAGGTCAAGAACCTCGCCTGCGGCGTACGTCTCCTTATTCGTCCGGACAGCGACCGTCGGCGGCGTCCCCATCTGGTCGCCGCTGAGCGCAAGCTGCGGAGCAGTCGCCGTCGAGTAATCACCCATCTCGCCTCTCGTGGGCGCGCCATAGACGAAAAACTTGGAGAATGCTACCTGCGAGATGGCCTGGAATGTGCCCGGCTCAAAGAGCCCGGCGAGCCACTCGTATTCGCCCGGCGCAAGGCCGCCAGTGACGATGTGGGCGAGCTCAATCTCGTCGAATGTGGCGCCTGCTGGGATAGGTCTGAACTCAAGGGCACAGTTCTCCGGAAAGCTGGACCAGAAGGGATAGAAGAACAGCTCATCGCCTCCGACCCTCCGATAGGCTACGTAGCAGTCAGCATCCAGGTCAGGGCCAGGATTCATCAGGCGAATCGAGGCAGATTGAGTGGGGCCCAATCCGAGGGCGTAACCCCCCTGGCTCGAGATTCCGAACGTAAGCAGCTGGCCGAATTCTCCGAATGCGTGGAGTGCCCCGTTGAGATAGGCGTAAACCGTCCCGTCTTCACCTATGCACGGCCCCGAGACCTCGTTATAGAAGGTCTTCTCCGTAGTGTAGATCGTAGCAAGCGTGCCTTCCGGGGAAAGTTTCACCAGATAGCAGGTATTCGGCTCCATCGCCGGGCCATACGAGCCGGAGACGAAGACGTTGCCGGCAGCATCAGCCGCCGGGCTGCAAAGCGGGGACCCAGAAAGCTGCGCTGTCCACTCCTCCTGGCCATCGGGGCCGAGTCGCGTGAACAACGTGTTGCCGGTCAGGTCCGGGTCGGTGCAGAGAAAACCTACCGAACTACCGGGGAGCAGGACTGGGCTCGTGTAGGAATAGCCGTTGAGCGTATAGTGATTCTTAAGCGTGCCATCAGGATTTAAGACAACGAGACCTGACTTGTTGGCGAAGTGGTAGATGTTGCCCGCCTCGTCGATAGTAGGGGCCGAATCCACCCCGAACTTGCTGACTATCTCGTCAAACGACCATCTCAAGCCATCCGAATCCACGCAATACAGAAAACCGTCGTCGCATCCGAAATAGACGTTGCCCGCCGGGTCCACGGCCGGAATCGTTGTTACAGAGCTAGGATGTGTGTAGGACCAGAGGAGCTCGCCCTCTTGAGAGACTGCACAGAGCCTGTTTTGGTCCGGTTGTCCACATAAGCCCACGTAGATGGACCCGTCCGGGCCCAATGTCAGCAGAGAGCCGCCCCCGGCGTCGCCGTTCAGCTCGAGCGCCCACTCCAGCTCGCCCTCCGCAGAAGCCGCGAAGAGCACGGCCGGCCTGTCGATTCCACCTGTGGTTTTGCTCGCCAGGCCGATGAGTCTGCCGCCCTCGCCGATAGCAAACGAGCCCCCGTGAACACACATCCCAAAATCCTGAACAGGAATAACGAAACCAGTCTTTACGTCGCCATCCCTCGTAATGGCAGTAACCCGGTCTATACCTACGACCCAAATGGTCTCCTCGGGGCCTATCACTAAATGACTGTTCCCTATGATGCCGCACGCCGCCTTCCAACGCAGGTTTAGCAACTCCGGCGTTGCTACCGGCGCGATGCCCGTGTGCTGCGGATCGTACTGGAACATCGGCCAGCTCGCCTGGTCTGAGCCTTGAGCTGGCCAGCCGATAAACAGAAGAGCAACCACAACAGTCAAGCTCTGAATGAATCTTCTCGCGTTCATCCAATTGTCTCCTTTCGTTAGTGGGCCGGCCCAGGCCACAGCTTTTGGCCTGAGCCGACCCGTTCGATTAGCTAAACTATCTCAGTCAAATCCGATACTCTCTTTGCCGTCCCCTAGTCTACATCGGGCCCTACGTATTGGAACTCGCCGTTCGGGTCCCGACCTCCCATCGAGTCGGTGAAATAGAATCCGTGATCGCCGCTCGGAAGCGTCGTCGAGTATTTGTAGCCGTGACTTCCGCCTATCGCCTGGTCGTAGTCCATCATGATGCCCTCCCAATCGTCGTCTATGTGCACATAAGCCGTGGGAGGCTCGCCGACACCCGACCAATAGACGTGATACTCAAAAACCTGCGAGGTGTCCCCTGATGTCGGATCCACGTATCCACCGTAAAGGCCGTCATAAGCCAAGGCAAGCAGCGCAACGCCAAGTACCAGGGCCCCGATAACAAGAGCTATTCTTGACGTTTTCAATTTAATCTCTCCTTATGTTCTGTGCAGACCTTGAAGTCTGCCAACGTTCTTGTCACTCACTTATCAACGTGAGACATTTGTCTTATGCTTGCTGCCATTTGAAAAAATGGCGCGCGGGGCGAATAGGAGGGCCTCGTGGTCTGATTGAACCACGAGCCCTCTTCCCGCGTACAACAGGAAAGGCCCGGACGGAAACGTAAAAACACGACGAGACTCCGTCATTAGGCTGCCTGTCGGATTGGGCTCTACCCTCTCGCATATCTGGGCGAAGAACAGAGCACGCACTACGGAAAGTAAGAACTGCCCTCTGACGTGTCTGAGATGTCAGACTATCGCTGAATCTAGAAGCTGCATGCAGCCGGGCGAGGGCTGAAAAGTCAGCCTCGTCGGCCTCATCGTCCCGAAAACTGTTCCGAGAAATTTCCGCGATTTTCATCGCTTCCCTCAAAAGGTCTGTGCGCCTCTGCGTGGAACCTCACGCACCCCCAGGCGCATTGTGGGACCTCACCGGGAAAGTATCACACATCCGCCTCCACCTTGTCAACCCTCAAAAATAGATTTTGCCGCCCTTGATCCTTTTTGACGGATTTGTCTCTGCGCTGCGCACCATCATGTAGGCGCACCGCCAGACGGTGCAACCTGCGTAGGGGCGGGGCTTGTGAGGCTGTCCAATGAGTATGTTCTGAAGAGACACGCCCCGGGATGGCGCAATCGGACATACTATATGTAGCGGTAGGCCTTGTGTCTGCCCGAATATATAGATGGGCGGAGGCAAGCTCCGCCCCTACGCAACTCCACATTCGACTTATGGGACAGCCTCGACATGTCTGCCCTTCAAAATGTCGTCCGCGCGCCTCGTGGGGAGCACCAGCCCCCCGGCGTATAACCCTCAGTCTTTTAGTTTTGCCTCGTCGTTCTCGCCCTCGCCGGGCCTCGGCCAGAAAGATTTGATGGTGGTCTCGGTTTCCCGTTGAAGCCTCTTGAAATCCGTGTCCTTCGGCGGAGCGCTCAGCCTCTCTGCGAGCTTGGGCAGAAGGCTAGCGTGGAGAAGGATGACCAGCTCCTTGTCCTTCTTCTCCATGCGGTCGTAACCTGCGACGTATCTTATGCCGAGAACCCACCACGGCAGGTCCTTCAGAAAGGGAATCCCCTGCCGTTGCCTAGACCGCTCGGTCGAGTAAAGACCAGCTATTGCCGTATCCTCACCGCTGTAAAGAAGTATAGATGAATTGGCCTCAGTTTTGTTGATCGTGACATTGACCGGATCAACGAGGCTTGACCGCTCTACCTTTACTGCCAGGTTAATGAACTCTTCACCCTTCTTGCCCTTGAAAACCGAGGGAGTAACTTCCAGGATAGTTCCCGTCTCGTAGAAGGTGGTAATAATGTTTCCAGCATAATCCCTCGTGTTCACGGCGAATTCCTGCCCGACAAGTATCTTGGCCGGCTTGCCAGCGGTCGCCACAACCTCAGGAGTTGCAATGATCCGCCCCTTCTCGGCAAGCTCCAACGTGCTCAGAAGGACCTCAACGCTCGCACGTCCGTCGTAAAAAGTCTTGGCCAGTCCCGCCAAGAACATGTTCTCGCTCACCCTCTGAGCACCGGAGCTCATCGCGCCTATTGCCAGACTCCCGTTCCTGACAGTGGTCCAATCGATACCGAGCTCGCGCATAACTCGTCTGTCGCCCTCGAAGAAGGTTGCCTTGATTCTGATCTCACGGGTATCGGCCGTGACTCCTTCTTTTTTAGTTCCACCTTTCGTCTTCTCCGGCTCGCTCGTAGGCTCCACGATTTCATAGTATGTGTCGTAGCGGACGTACCAGATCCCGTTGGCCCGCAGGACCATCTCGAAAGCCTTCTTCCAATGCATGTTGTCTATATCGACCCCGATATTGCCTTTGTGCTTCGCTGGATCGATGATGACTCTCTTCTCGAACTTGTTGCTGAACTTGGACAGAATGAACAAGGCTTGAGCAAACGGAGTGCCAGATGACAACGAGACCATCTCGTCAGGTGACGTGTGCTCAATAGGATACTCCTTTGGAACAAACGTGTGCTTGCTGCCCTCAAGCGCTGGCCCTGCCAAGCAGAAAGCTGCCAGCAGCATAACAATGAACATTGAGACCGCTATTGCCCTTCTCATCTGTTTCCACCCTCTTGGTTTTTAAAATTAAGCTCCATGCTGTATTTCTCGATTACTCCGCCCAAGTTGAGTGTGAAAACGCACTCGTTCTGTTGGACATCGATCTTGGTCAAGTAGCCCAGGAACACCTCGTCGCCGACATGCAGCGTCACCAGGTTCTTCTTCTGATCAATTATGAATGCGGTATCTTTGGTCAGCGCCTGTAGCTTCGACTCGTCAACCAGGACTAGCCCTCGCGTGTTCTTCGGCAGGTTGTCGAGTATCAGTGGATAGAACGGGTCTATCTGTTTAGGCACGGTTTGGACCACGCGAGGCGAGAACGACTGGTCAAGGGAGGACGATGTCCCATAATAGACCTTGATCTGCATGTCGAATCTCACACCGAGGACGTCCCCGTCGTCGTTTTGGCCGATCGATGCGCCGTCGATGCTGATCTGCCCGATCTTATAGAGCAGTGGCTCGTGCTCAAGATAGTAGATGAAGTCAAACAGGTTCTCGAACGTGTCCTCGCCGCGTAGCTGGTATGTTCTTGAGGGGGGCGATTCGTCCGGAGCCTCTGAGAGCACCATAAAATCGAACATCAGCATAGGGCCAGACTGTTGGCTTATCCAATTGAAATAGTTATATGACGTTCTAGCGTTGTCCGCCACAGGGATTATTTTCTTGCGCTGATACCAATGGTCTGTTAGTTTTGCGAGCGTGGCCCTGACTTCCCCGCGGCTATCGACCTTTGCCTGCATCTTGTCATAGGCCTCGTGCGCTTCCTTGTTCTCCTTGCGAACGGCGCCCAGCTCATCGGCCTGGCTATAATAGACATACCAGCCTCCCACAAGCAGCAGGACCAGCCAGATGGCGCCGATTACAATCGTGCTTCTTAGTGCGTTACTCACCTTACATCTCCCTTACCATTTCTTGAGCACTACGGTTGATCCAACGTCCTCGCTCTCGCCTGGGCGATCTGCCCGAAACGGCTGTTGGGATAATCCCTCAGCAGCTCGGCATACTCATCGCCCGCACGCTTCTCGTCGCCCAGCCTCAAAAGACAATTGCCGAGCATGAAGAGCACGCCATCCGCCATGCTCTTGTCTTCGCAGTGCTTTGACTGTTCAAACTCCGCAACAGCCCCCTCGAAGTTGCCCATGCTGTAAAGACAATGCCCCAGCCAGTAGTGGATGTTGCAGTCCATCACGCGACTCTTGCTCGAGGCGAGGATGCGGTTGAACAGGGCCGCCGCCTGCCTGTAATCGCCGGACTTGAACAGCTCAAGTGCCCGATCGTAATCGTCATCGGCTGCTTGGGGGGCGCGCTCGTTTGTTACCTGCATCTTGGCGGTCGCCGGTTTCTCGTGCTTGACATCCTCTTTCTTGGCCGGTTGAGCATCTTCTTCGACGGCTTTGGCCTTAACAGGCGGAGCGGGGAGGTGTTCTTCCTGCTTTTTCCGAGCCGCTTCGTTAGTTTTCTTCTTGGGCCTATCAGCCTTGTCCGTTGCTTTGGATTTCACATCTTGCTCTGGAAATGGGCCCAAGACCTCAGGTGCCCGCGATGGTTTTGCCTTCGGCCCGAGGTATTCCTCATCGACCGATCTCTTGGCAGCTGCGACCTTTTGCTCCTCTTGAAACCGCTTCTGTTCCCAGAGCTTTTTAAGCTGTGCCTCGGAACTTTCCTGTTCGGCCCTTAGCCTCACGAGTGTTGGGCTATTGGCAATCCGCTCAGACTGTGCGAGGTATGCGTCAAGTCCAACCCTGAGCATGGCGCTGAACATCTCCGGGCCCTGCGCACTAGTCGAGAGGGGGTCTGCGAAGAGCCCTTGCTCCAGCCCCAGCGGCATCTGCGGGCCCGACATAGCCAGATTCGGAGTCGCAACAAAGGCCGAGCCAGGCTGCGTGCCCTCGTGCCCCTGGCCCTTGAATCCGAAGCCGTCCCTGCTATGTTCCTTGACCATCGCCAAATAGGCCCCAGGCTCCAATGCGTCGGGGAACTTGGCTCGCAGCACGAAATCGCAAACGCCATAATCGCGGATCTTCCCGCGCGCGACTGTATCCAGGAAAGAGCTCTCAAATCCGCTGGCAAGAGCGGTTATCTTGTCCCGCGTGCGAGATTTGCCTGTTATTAAATAGCCCCTGTCCTCTGATGATTTGATGCTCGTGAACCATAGAGAGTCGCAACGCTCTGCAAGGTCACAGAGCTTGAGCAGAGAATCGCTCCAGACGCGGGAGTTCTGTGCCAAAGCAGCCAGCTGCTTCATCTCACTCTCGTGAAGCGAGATCTTCTCGTTGAGCATATCGATCTCATAAAGAAGCGGCTGTGCGAGCTTCGTCAGGCGGTTGTGATTGTAGGTGTCCTCGTTGAGGTCCTGCATCTCGACGTAGTTGTAGCCACCTTTGATGACCAGAAGGAGGCTCATCGTGAAGATCACAAGGAGGGACAGAAGACCGTGCCACGCTATCTTGAACGGCTTCTGCGCTTCCTTCAGGTAATCGGGCGTGAAATCGGTGTGATAATAGCTGGGATTAGTCGGCTCGAGCGATTTCCTCGCCAGGGCAAGGGCCAAGGCGAAGCTCGGCAGAGGCGCTGGAATCTTCGAGGGCTCCATCTCCGTCCCAACGAACTTGCCATACTTGATGGTCTCTACCTTGGCGTTGGAAAACTTCTCTGAGAAGAACTCTATCGCCGAGGGCATATCTGCGTCGCCCGCCAGAATCACCCGGTCGATGTCAGGCAACCCACCCTCATCCTGCTCGAGCAGTATCTTGCTGTACAGCGTGTTGCCGAAATCAGGTGAGTTCGAGCCCTCCTGTATCAGCGGGAGGAGCCGCATGTAGTCCCCTCCCTTCATGATCGTGACGCGAGTGTTGTCGGCGCAGACATAGATGAGTGCTGTTATCTCGCCCGCCGCTATTTCGTGGTTGGCGCGAACAAGGCTCATCAGCGCGGTCTCTACCGAGTCAAGCAACCCAATATATGGCTTGTTACGACCCAAGAACCGCTTCAGCTCCTTCAGAACATCCAGAAACACCGGTTCCTGATCACAAACCAGGCAAACAAGGTTCTTGTCTGACACCTTGACATAATCGATCATCTCCGGCGAGAGCGGCCTCTCATGCTTGGGCGCAACCAGCTCCATCAGCGCTCTTTTGAGCTTGCGCCCCTTGACGGCGAAGGTGTCGCTCAAGAGGTAGTAGCTGACTGAGTCCTCGGGGAGATTGACCCCGATCTTGGCCTTTCTCAGGTCGTACCCAGAGAGTATCCCCAATAAGGCCGACGAGGCAGTTTCTCCCTCCTCCGCGTCCCCCTTGTTCTCCGCCCTCGCGTCAAGTGGAGCCCCCACCTCGGTTACCTCGCCAAACGCCTCCTCGAAAGCGCCCATGGATTCCTTTTCTTGCTCTTCCTCCGTAAGAGGCGCACCAAGCGGCTCAGGCAGCTGAGCAACGTCAAGCCGCTTGAGGATGACGCCCTTGTGAGAGAGCGCAATGTGGGCGACTTTGACGTCCGTCCCCTCAATTGATAGTCCTATTGCCTCATTTCTCATAGTTCCCTCCGAAGCAACTCGCCCAACCTCTTCTTGTTGTTCGCGAAGTTGATTGCATTCTCTTTCGATATTTTCTTTAGCCGATAAAGACGGTAGAGGTCCTGTTCAATCGTTATCATCCCCTCGCTCCCTGACTCGAAGATCATCTGGTATATCTCGCCCGTGTTGTTGTTCTTGATGGCGGCCCTGACGGACGAGTTGACCAGAAGGACCTCCTTGGCGAGCTGAAGTCGTCCACTGTGGTCAGGGACGAGCTTCTGAGAGAGAATCACCGTCAAGACGTCAGCCAGCCGCATCCGCACCCGTTCCTGGACACTGGTCGGGCACTCGGCGATGATCCTGTCGATGCTCTCCACTGCCGAGCCAGTGTGCAGAGTCGAGAAGACCTTGTGCCCGCTGTCGGTGATCTCAAGCGCTGTCAATATCGTGTCTGCATCGCGCATCTCGCCGATCACGATAATGTCCGGGTCCTGCCTTAAGGCCTGAACTGCGCCCTCTTTGAACGACATCACGTCTCGACCCACCTCCCGGTGCCGGATGATGCACCGGCGGCTAGTGTGAATGTTCTCGATCGGGCTGCCTATGATCACTGCGTGGGCGTCCATGGTCTTGTTGTTTGCGTCGATGATGCTGTCAAGCGTTGTGCTCTTGCCAGAACCGGTTATCCCAGTTATCAGCACAAGCCCCTGCTTCACGTGAGCCAGCGAAAGTGCCCGCGCCACGTTCTGGTGAAGGCCGAGGTCCTTGAACGGGTAAATAGTCTCCGAGATCCGCCGCATGTTCATGGCCAAATGGTCAAGATCAAAATACGTATCAGCCCTAAACCGAACACGGGTTTCGTTACAGTGGATCGTGTAGGAGAAGTCGAGGTTGCGCCACTCATAGAGGTACTCCCTCTGCTTGTCCATCAGCAGGTTCTGGATGAGGAAATCGGTCTCGTCCACCGAGAAGGAACCGAGCTCGGGATCGGGCTTCTTGAAACCGAACACCCTAAACCATATCTGCTCCCCGCAGCCGTAGCTGCCCACGTCGATATCCGACGCCTCGAGCTGCACAGTCCTTGCGAGCCAGCTCTCTACCACCCGCTTGAGGCACTGCCGCTGCTCGGGCGAGAGGTCTAAAAGCAGCTTGCCGATGAACATCTGCCGCTCGAAACCCTCTTGTGAGGCCGGCACATGCGCAATCAGCCGAGAGAGTATCTCTCTGGCCTGGCCAACAGCGTCGGCCTCGAGAGTGAGAGTCGCTTCTTCAGTCAATCCTTACTCCCACCAAGACACTATTTCCGGGCTCTTGTTAAGCTGTCCTGAGAGCGCCTGCATAATGAAATATGAGCTGTAGTGGACATCACCGGTCCCGTTCCCGATGCAGTTGCCGCGGGGCGAGGCTCCTATCACGGTTACGTTGCCCGTAACTTTGCCGTGTATCTTGTCCACGTCGTCAGCGATGATTAGCCCGTAGAAGTTGCCCCGCATGTTCTTGAGGCGAGCGTTCTTGTTCGCGTTGTGGATGACCAGTATCCCGAAGCTGTTGTAATCAAGACCGCAGTTGCAGTAGGTGAGGTTGGGCGAGTTCCAGGTTCCGTTGTCTGGCAGCTCTAGATAGGTAACTCCCCTTAGCGGTATCTGAATGTCGCTAGGGTCTGTTGCGTATTGGCTGCCGCCTACCCCGCTCTGCGCGATCGCCTTCAGCGTCCCATCCGAGACCTCTATTGCAGCATCGGGCGAGCTCGGGAAGCCGCCATCGAACTGGGCGTTCTCCTCGATCATACTCGGATCGAAATCCGTCGAGGGCACGAAATCCTGTCCCAGTGAGTTCGTTCCGCCATACTTAGAACTGCCGCCCCTCGTTATCGTCTGCGTGCTGAGAATCGCAAGGCCGCCCTGGTTGGGCGTGATGTTCTCGTTTTGGTCATATTCTCGGCCATCGACTTCGAGCGTTCCCAGGGTGTTTACGTAAGGCTTGGCCGTGATCGCGGACTTAAAGTATTTGGGATAGACCTCGACGACGACCTGCACGCCGTGCGCGGTCTGCCCGTAGGTCCCGGTGGCGACTATCTTGGAGTTGCTCGATGCGGGCATCTTCGAGCAAGTCGTCGAATATGAGCCATCTGAATAGCTCGCAGATAGGCTGCCTTGATAACTGTGGTTGGTTGTAATGTTGTTCAGAGCAACGTTTGCGCCCGAGTGTGCGAGGTTCCTCGCCCCGTTCATGTCGTAAGCCTGGCAAGCATTTGCCACGGCCTCGTTTCTCCTCTCCTGAACCCCCATCGTGAGAAACGACATCGCCACCGATACGCCTAAGACCAGGATGATTGCTGCTTTACCCATCTCTTAAGCCCTCCTATCGTTCTACAAGGGTTAGTAACAAAGCTTCTGTTTACTTATCGGATGGTCCTCACAGATTCTTTGGCCTGATCTCTTTGCTCCAGACCGCGCGCTGAACCGCTGCCTGTCTCGGCAACTTTTGTTGCGAACCGGCGACCCAAGTGCATCACTCCCACCATGAAAGGACCTTCAAGTCCGACTTCGGCAGACCATTTAGCGCGTCGAAGATGAAATGCGTGCTATAAAGCACCTTGCCCTCGCCGTTCCCGATACAATTGCCTGTCGCTGCCCCGCCGATTACGGTCAAGTTGCCAATAATCGTTCCGTGGATCTTGTCCACGTCGTCGGCGATGACTATCCCGCAGAACGACCCATAGAAATTCTTAAGAACCGCATCCTTGGCGGCACTGTGGATAACCAGTATCCCGTTGCTACCGCCGGTGAGGGTGGCATCGTTCCATATTCCGCCGTCAGGCAGTTCCACGTAGGTTACGCCCCTCAGAGGCATCGTGAGCGTGCTGGGGTCGGTCGTGTATTGGCTGCCGTTCGCTCCGCTCATGGCGCGACCCTTCAGCGTCCCTTCAGAAAGCCCAACCGCTGCGTCCGGTGATGGCGGGAATCCGCCATCAAAGACAGCGTTTTCGTTGGTTATGCTCGGATCGTAACTTGTGGAAGGGACGAAGTCCCCCCCGTTCTCGTTGGTGCCACCGTACACGGAACTGCCGCCCCGGATGATGACGTCTGAACACTCAATTGCCAGGCCGCCCTGGCCGGGGATGACATTGCCATGCTCGTCGTAATCCCTACCGTCAACCGTGAGTGTCCCAAGCGTCTTAACCGGAGGGTTGGCCGTGATTGCAGACCTGAGGTTCGGGGAACGAGTCTGCACAAGCACCTGCACCGTGTGGCTCCTCTGAACGTAGGTCCCCACCCCGGTTATCCTCGAGTTGACTGAGGCGGGCACCCTCTCGCAGCTTGCAGAGCACGTCCCGCCAGAGAGACTACTGGTCTGTGCAGCGCTAGTCCAACTGGGGTCGGATGTGATGCTGTTCAAAGCAACGTTTACTGCTGAATGCGCAAGATTCCCAGCGCCAGCCATGCTGAATGTATCGCAGGAATTGGATACGGCATCATTTCCTCTTTCCCGAGCCCCCATCGTCAGAAACGACATCGCCACCGCTACGCCTAAAACTAGAATGATTAATGCCTTACCCATTTCTCAAACCCTCCTCTTGTTCTCTAAGGGTTAATAACGAAGCCTCTGTTTACTTATCGGACGGTCCTCACAGATTCTTTGGGCTGACCATTTTCTCGCACACGGCCTCCGAATACCTGTTGTCGTACGGCATTGTGCTCTGAACAGTCAGACCAACATGAATCGTCTTTACGTCCGCCGGGTTGACAGTCATGTTTCCGTACTTGTCGTAGTATTGAAGGTCAAAGCCCGTAACGCCTAGTGAAACCGCGACCGGTGACGCTATTCCAATGGTCCGATAGAGGATGCAGTCGTTCGGGTTGGGGGTAGATGCAGCCTGGGAAGTGCTGCTCAACTGATACGTGATCGTGTTGAGGCCATCCGGAGAGCCATCGTTGTTGGTGTCAATCCCCGCCCAGAACGTTATGCTGTGTGCGCCCATTGTGGTAATCGCAGTGCCCGGAGTCGACTCAAACCCCATCTTGTGAAAGTCATACTCGATCAGGCTCTTGACAGTCGTTAACGCCTCCTGCGTGGTGACGTCGAGCATCTGCTGAGTAGTTGACTCGGAGACGCTTCCCGTAAGGGCAATCATCATCAGGATCAGTATACCGGCCACGATGGTCGTGCCGACGAGATCAGCTAATGCCATGTTGCCTCACCTCCTCTTAGTCTTATCTATATGCTGTATGCAAAGATCCGTCTTGCAACCACAGGTGTCGGAATGAACGGGCTGGTGACGGTTACTTCCATTTTCTTAAAGTATGTGCAGCTGCCTTGATCGTTGCCGCTGCTGTCGCAGTACTTGACTACTATGGCCACGTTGAAGTCAGCCCTAGTCGTCGAGACTGTTCCTGAATAGCCGTTGAAGTCGTCCACATCGTCGTAATTGGGGTATGTCTCACCTGCATCTGGCCCGAGGTATCCGGACGACGTTAAGCTGCCCGGGAACGTTGAAGGATCGTACGTCCCCACGTTCTCATCGAACGCCAGCACCGTTGTGCGCTCCAGAAAAGACTGCGCTGCTGATGTCCCCGATATGTACAGCTCGCTCTCCATCATCGTCCTGTTCCCATCCAGCACAATGCTGTTAAGCGTCATAGCCAGCGTCGAAAGCATTACAAGCGCCCCCAAAGCAAGCATCATCTGTCCTGAACTCATTTCTTCCTTCCTCCTGTCCTTCTAATCTCCGGCGGTCGCAAACGCGATCTCCTCAAGAGTCGTCTCACCACGCTTAATCCGCTCACGGCCAGACTCGCGAAGTGTAAGCATCCCATCCGCGATTGCCTGATTCCTGAGCGCCTCCTCGTCGATCTCCTGCGAGGCCTGATACACCAGCCGCCTAACCGTTTTGGTGAAATAGAACGCCTCGTGGATCGCGATTCGGCCCCGGTAGCCCAGCCGACAGTTCTTACAGCCTACACTCTCATAGAAGGTGATCTCCTCCACCTCCTGCTCGGTAAAGCCCAGGTCAAGCGGTATCCTGGGGTCCAAGTCCTTGATCGGCCGCTTGCAGTCCGGGCAAAGCGTCCTAACAAGCCGCTGAGCAACTATTACGTTGATCGAATAGGCAAGCAGAAACGGCTCGATCCCCATCTTGTAAAGCCGCGCAACCGCGCTTGTCGCATCATTTGTGTGCAGTGTTGTGAACGTCAAATGGCCGGTATTGGCCATCTTGACCGCTATCTCGGCAGTCTTCTTGTCCCGCATCTCGCCAACCATGACAACGTCCGGGTCATGCCGCAGTATCGAGCGAACCGCCAAGTCAAAATCGAGCCTTGGTCCGAGCTTTATCTGCCTTGCCCCAGGGATGTTATACTCAACGGGGTCCTCGACCGTAACCACGTTGATGCTTGGGTTCATGACATGACTTAGCGCCGCCACCAACGTTGTGCTCTTGCCGCTGCCGGTCGGCCCGGTCAGAATCACTATCCCCTGAGGCTTTCCAATCGCACGCATGAACGCATCTTTAGCTTGCTTCTGAAAGCCCAACTCCTCGAAATCCGTGATCAACTTCCGGTCGTCAATTACCCTGATTACTATGCTCTCGAGCTTGCGCCTCAGCTCCTGGCCAACTATCGGCATGATCGACACACGGAACCTGATCAGAGAGTTGTCTATTGTCCGCTGGATGAACCCGTCCTGGGCCGAATCCCACTCGAAACGGTCGATGTTCTTGCTTCTATCCTTTATGACGGCCGCGATCGCCTCTGGCTTGCTACCCTCATGCCGATACCAGAGCTGGAGCTTGCCATCTACTCGGAAGTAAAACTCAGCGATGTTGCCAGGCTTAGGGATGACATGGATGTCAGACGCTCCCTTCCGAACCGCGTCAACCAGGCTGCCCTCAACTAAGTCTGTGAGCAGGCTCTTGTTTATCTCTGCCTCGAGCGCCTCCTCGTCCAGCTCGGTCTCCGTCTCCTCGATGGTCTCGACCGAGTCGGTGGCCTCTTCGAGTATCTTGAGGAACTCATCCTTCTGAGGAACCAGCTTCGACGCAAGCTGATCGATCTCCTCCACTCGCATATAGGCGATCTCGTATCGCCTGAAACCAAACTCCGTGATCAGGCTCTGAATCTCCCGGTCGG
>Ga0307380_10003996_pt1 | contig 20127 bp, 23 predicted proteins | sample UN3MG_FD_202239 | JGI IMG/M metagenome (GOLD analysis project Ga0307380, IMG submission 202239) | Soil microbial communities from Risofladan, Vaasa, Finland - UN-3 | ecosystem: Environmental > Terrestrial > Soil > Coastal area > Acid sulfate soil | place: Finland: Risofladan, Vaasa | collected... | reverse complement strand
TATTCGCAATGGCGAATGCCGATGCCGCACCGCAATATGAGAGTCCTTGGAGGGGGTCTGGGGGCACCTTCCTGCCAGGAAGGTGCCCCCAGGCCTCTCACCTCTTCGCAATCTTGCGCAGCACTTCGATGCCGCGGGCGATGGTCTCGTCGGCGACGGGGAAGGCGATGCGGAAGTGGCTGGGGCGCTCGCTGAAGACGCTGCCCGGGATGATGAGCAGGTTGTTGCGGATGGCGGCCTCGACGAACTCCATGTCGCTGCCCCAGGGCACGCGGGGGAAGATGTAGAAGGAGCCGCCGGGCCGCTGGACGTCGTAGCCCGCGTCGCGCAGGCCGCTATAGATCAGGTCGCGCCGGCGATGGTAGGCGGCCATCAGCTCCGACACATCGCAGTCGAGGGCGGTCAGCCCCGCCCGCTGTGCGAACGACGGGGCGCACACGAAGGTGTATTGCTGGAGCTTCGTCATCGCCGAAATGATCTCGCCCGGCCCGGCCGCATAGCCGAGCCGCCAGCCCGTCATCGCATAGGTCTTCGAGAAGCCGCTCAGGAGCAGCGTCGGCGGGTAGATGCTCGCCATCGAGGTATACGGCTCGTCGTAGACGAACGACTCGTACGTCTCGTCCGACACGACGAGGATGTCGCGGCCCCGCGCGAGGTCGGCCACCATCCGCAACTCATCAGCCGTGTAGACGGCACCCGTCGGGTTGCAGGGGCTGTTGACCACGATCATCCTCGTGCGCTCGGAGAGCAGCGGCTCGAGGGCCTCGCGCCGCAGGCGGAAGTCGGGGTAGGTGTCGAGGAACACCGCCTTCGCCCCGCACAGCGTGGCCAGGTGCTTATACATGACGAAGTACGGGTCGGGGATGATCGCCTCGTCGCCCGGGTTCAGCGTGACGAGGAAGGCCAGGGTGAGGCCGCCCGAAACGGCCGAGGTGATGAGCGTGGCCTCGGGGTCGAACTGCTTCTGGTCTTTGAGCATCTGGCGGATGGCCGCGTGCAGTTCGGGAATGCCTTGGGTCTGCGTGTAGCGGTTGTAGCCGTCGTGGATGGCCCGGATGGCCGCGTCCTTGATCGGCTCGGGCACGTCGAAGTCGGGCTGCCCGATGCTCAGGTTGATCGGGTCCTTCATCGTCGCGGCGAGGTCGAAGACCTTGCGAATGCCCGAGGCATCAATGTGCTGCACGCGATCGGAGAGCATGGCGGCTCCTGTCTCAGAGACCGTAGAAGTCGCGAATGGACTGGATGGTCGGCGGCAGGCCCTTGCTGAGGGGGGTGCGGGCGTGGAGGCCGAGGAGCTTGCGGGCGCGGGTCATGTCGGCCTCGGTGTGGCGCGCGTCGCCCTTGGCGAACTCTTCGTGCCGCACGCGCGCCTTCTTGCCCAGAATCCGCTCGATCTTGCGGATGAGCTGGTTCACGGTCACCGTGCTGGCCCCGCCGACGTTGAACGCGGTGTCGCTCAGGCGCGAGCGGGCGGCCAGCACGTTGGCCTCCACCACGTCGCTGATGTAGGTGAAGCCGCGCGACTGCTCGCCATCGCCGTAGATCGTCAACTCCTCGCCGCGGAGCATGGCGAGGGTGAACTTCCAGATCGACATGTCGGGCCGGCCAAGCGGGCCGTAGACGGTGAAGTAGCGGAGTGAGATGGTCGGCACGCCGAAGTTGTGCTCGTAGAGGTGGCACAGGTGCTCGCCTGCGAGCTTGGTGACGCCGTAGGGCGAGAGCGGCACTTTCGGGTCGTTCTCGCGCGTCGGCCTGTCCCTGCCTTCGCCGTAGACCGACGACGAGGAGGCGTAGACGAACTTCTTGGGCTTCACGCGGCGGGCGCACTCGAGCATCCGCTGGGTGGCGAGCACGTTGTTGTTGGTGTAGATGTCGAAGGTCTCGCCCCAGCTCGCGCGCACGCCGGCCTGGGCCGCCTGGTGGAAGACGAAGTCGGAGCCTGCGGCCAGGGCATCGAGGTCGGCCGTCAGCACGTCGCCCTCGACCAGCGAGAAGCCGGGCCGGCCGGCCAGCGCGGCCACGCGGGCCTCCTTCACCGGCCGCGGATAGTAGTCGGTGAAGGAATCAATGCCCACTACCTCGGCGCCCTCGGCCAGCAGCCGACGGCACAGGTGCGAGCCGATGAACCCCGCGGCGCCCGTGACGAAGCATTTCATGGGATCACTCGAGCCCTTTCTTGCTGCGGGTCTTCTGAAGCTCGATGGTCGGGATGCGCCGCTCGAGGAAGGTCAGCGACAGCTCGATCGCCTCGCGCGCCTCGTCGGGCGTCGTCGTGCCGATGGTCACCATGTCCTGGTCGCGGATCGTGTTCCACACGAAGGCGAGGCCGACGGGCGGCAGGATGCGCCCCGCCGCGAGCGGCTTGATGGTCATGACGGGCTTCTTGGCGTTGTGGATGATGCGCATGCACCAGTCGGCCTCGACCGTCATCAGGAAGCCGGCGGAATTGTAGACCTGGATGTAGGTTTCCACGTCCGCACCCGTCTGGTCGGCAATCACCACCGATTCGGGCAGGTGCGTGGAGAGGCCGGGGATCATCCCGCGCCCGCGGATCAGCTTCGCATAGCCGTCATACTGGCGGATCGCGCGGTTCAGGCGGTCCACCAGGCAGTCCACCAGCGAGCTGTGGGGGAAGCAGAAGGTCGCGCCGAGCTGCTTGCAGCGGTCGAACACGGGAGCCGGCTCCTGCTCCGGCGGCCCGCCGGGCCGGATGTTGAACGTGGGGGTCAGGATCAGGTGCATCTTGCGGCCCGTGCGCTGCTGCGCATCTTCGATGGCCCCGCTCAGCATCGGCACCGGCATGCCCATCACCGCGTCCACCCCGGCCTGGAGGAACACCGTCAGGATGTCGGCCACCCGCTCGCGGGTCATGAACTCCTTGATGAAGCGGTCCTTCGCGGCGCTGGTGTGCGAGTAGCCCAGAAACCAGTTGGTGCCCACGATCAGCCGCGAGATCGAGACCCCGCCGACCGTGGTGCGAGGGAACTCCGACATGCGCTCTCCTTCACCAAGCCTGAACTGTCCCACTCCAACTGCTGAAGAGGGTACTCGCGCCCGCCCGCAGCGTCAAGTCATGCTTTCCCTTTGCCGGCGCTGTTCCCTGCTCGCGTGGTGCGGGCCCCCAGGAATGCAGGGGGCAACGGCATGGTGCCAGAGGGGGGCGCAATCACTTTTTTGGCACGGCCTTGAGGAATTCGCCGTACCGCAGCACGCGGGCCGGAAAGGCAGCCCGGAACTTGCCCAACACGCCGTGCCTGTCATCTGTCACGAGCACGGCGTCATCCTGTGGTGTGAGGTAGAGCAGCAGACGGGCATCGTAGTAGTCGTTCCTGTGATCGCCTTTCTGTGGGAGGCGTCCGTCCTGTACAACCGTCCGTAGCAGAAACGCCCAGCCTTTGATGAAGAAGCGGAACTTGTCACGGAGGGCCGCGGCGCTCTCCTGAGGAACAGGGGGCTCAATGCCTGCCTCGGAGAGAGCCACGCTCAGTATGGCGTTTCCGACCTCATTCGTGTCGAGGCCAGATATAAATGTACGCAGGTCCGCACCTCTCAATGGAACTCTGGAGCAACCCTTCGCCTCCAGAGTTGGGAAGAACCGGGTGGTGAACCTCGACACATATTCGTCCAACTCCATGGCCCTGTGTTCGTTCGCTTTCCGCACAAGAAACGTGAGTTCGGCGGGTTCCCGCGCTGACGTGATCTCATTGAGGACGTTGTGCCAAACTCTCCTGCGCTGCCATACGGGAGTGGTGCCTGTCGCCAATTCTCTGATCCTGTCTTCTGGTGTGGGCAGTGGTTCCGCCCCGAAGCCGAGCAGTCGTTGCACACTCCTACGAATGCTGGGGAACAACTCCGGGTACTTCTGCAGCGCGGAAAGGATCTCGACGACAGAGAGGGGACTGTAGGCCAACCGCAACCCGCCGCTATCTGCGCTCTGCCTGAGCGCCCTGTGCGCCTCGGGTGACGTGCGAGGTCTCTCTCCCAGGTAGCGGATAGCGTTGGTGTCTAGGACGTACATGACTTGGACCCAGGAACGGGACGAGAGCCCCAAGGGCGGCGCCCCAGTGGCCGTGACTCGACCATATGACACCACGAGTGTCCGGTGCAGACCATCAGATCCTGGGGGACCGGTCCCCCAGACCCCCTGGGAGTTACCGCACTCGGGCCATCGGCAGCCTTGAGCAAGACGGAGGGGGCGACTGCGGTTCGCAGGCCGCCCCCTGCTGCCGTGGCGCCGCCGAGGCGCTCGGGTCGGTTCCCACCGGAGCCCTATCCTCCTCAGCGGCCACGGAATTGTACCACAGGTTGCCGTTGGCGGTAAAGCGGGAAATCCTGGGGGTGCGGGAGCAATGCCCCGCGATCACCCGAGCGAACTGTTCTCATGCGCGGCGGGCGCTCAGGCGGAGGCGTGACTTGACGCGATGCGGGAGTATGGTTAGCATGCGAGTCGGTTGCCCAGGGAGGCGGCGACCAGCGGCGCGCGGCGGACCCAGGATGTGGTGACTAGAGAAGGGGCTCAATGAAGACGATCAAGAGCGGCGGACACACCCTTCTCCAGCAGGATGGCGAGACGACGCGAATCGTCGCCGAAATGCTCCGCGACATCGAGCGCGGCGGGATGGACGCCGTCCGCAAGTACAGCAAGCGGTTCGACGACTGGGACCCGCCGAGCTTCGAGCTGAGCCAGCGGGAGATCGAGGGGGCCGTTGCGAAGCTGTCGGACGAGGCGATCTGCGACACGGCCTACTGCCAGGCGAACGTGCGGGCGTTCGCCGAAGCCCAGTTCGCCACGCTCCTGCCGCTGGAGGTCGAGGTGCGGCCAGGCGTCGTCCTGGGCCACAGGCACATCCCCGTGAACTCCGTCGGCTGCTACGTGCCGGGCGGCCGCTACCCGATGTTCGGCTCGGCCCAGATGAGCATCATCCCCGCCAAGGTGGCGGGCGTGAGAAGCGTCGTCGCCTGCACCCCGCCCGTGAAGGGGCAGGGCTACTACCCGGCGACAGTCAACGCGATGGCCAAGGCGGGCGCCGACCGCGTGTTCATCCTCGGCGGCGTGCAGGCGATGGCCCTGATGGCCTTCGGACTGGGCGTGGTCGAGCCGGTGGACATCCTGTGCGGCGCGGGCAACCGGTTCGTCACCGAGGCGAAGCGCCAGCTCTTTGGCCGCGTGGGCATTGACCTGTTGGCCGGCCCGACCGAGATCCTGGTCATCGCCGACGACGCGGCCGACCCCGCCCTCGTGGCCTGCGACCTCCTGGGCCAGGCCGAGCACGACCCGAACAGCGGCGTCTGCCTCATCTGCGTTTGTAGGCGGGGCGTCTCCGCCCCGCGAGACGCCGAGGCGTTCGCTCACGCCACGATCGCGGAGCTGGAGAAGCAGCTCGCCGTGCTCCCGACGCGCGACGTGGCGGCGCTCTCCTGGCGCGACAACGGCATCGCCCTCGTCGCCGACAGCCCCGACGAGGCCTGCCGCCTCAGCGACGACTACGCGCCCGAGCACCTCGAACTCCACGTCCGCGACACCGACTTCTACGTCAGCCGCCTCACCAACTACGGCTCGCTCTTCATCGGGGAGGAGACGACGGTGGCCTACGGCGACAAGAGCATCGGCACGAACCACATCCTGCCCACGGGCCGCGCGGCCCGCTACACGGGCGGGCTGTGGGTCGGCAAGTTCCTCAAGACCTGCACCTACCAGCGCCTCACCCCCGCCGCCAGCCGCGAGATCGGCGCCGTGACCGAACGCCAGTGCAAGCTCGAACACATGCTCGCCCACGCCATCACGGCCAGGGTGCGAGTGGAACGATATTCGGAATGAGGGAGCTGGGGGGAACTTCTTGGAAGACGTTCCCCCCAGACCCCCTTCAAGAACTCCTGCATTGGGCTGCGGCGTTCGTGCCGGCCCGTAACTTGAGGGCGTCCCCAATTCGGAGGCGAGCGGCCCCGATGTTGGCGAGGCACGAACGCCGCAGCCCAGTGTAAGAGTTCTTCGGAAGGAGGGGTCGGGGAGGGAACCGTTCTTGCCAAGAAGGGTTCCCTCCCCGTCTCCTGCGTGCATTCAGTCTCGGGCACTCACTGGAGCATCTGCCATGAGCGAAGCGATGTTTCGGTTGGATGGGAAAGTGGCGTTGGTGACAGGGGCCGCCGGCGGCTTCGGCACGGCGATCAGCGTCGCCCTCGCCCGAAGCGGCGCCGACGTGGCGCTCAGCGACCGGCCCGGCGTGAGCCTGGAGGAGGCCGCCGCGAAGGTCGCCGCCCACGGCCATCGCGTGGCGAAGCTGGCCATTGACATCTGCGACCTCGGTCAGATTCGCGACGGCGTCGCCGCCGCCGAGCGCGACCTCGGCCGCATTGACATCCTCGTCAACAACGCCGGCATCAACCGCCCCGCCGCCGGCCTCGAAGTCACCGAGGCCAACTGGGACGCCGTGTTCGACACGAACGTCAAGGGGCAGTTCTTCATGGCCCAGGCCGTGGCGCGGCCGATGATCGCGCGGGGCTGGGGGCGCATCATCTTCCTCTCCAGCCAGTCGGGATTGGTCGCCATTGCGGGACAGCCCGTCTACTGCTCCAGCAAGGCGGCGGTCATCCTCCTCGCCAAGACCCTCGCCGTCGAGTGGGCCAAGCACGGCGTCACCGTGAACGCCATCGCCCCGACCTTCGTCGAGACCGGCCTCACGCGCGCCCGGCTGGCGAACGCCGAGTTCCGCCAATCCGTCATAGACCGCATCCCTGCTGGCAAGCTGGCCACGCCCGATGACGTCGCCGCCGCAGCCGTCTACCTCGCCAGCCCCGAGGCCGGCATGGTCACCGGCACCGTCCTCACCGTGGATGGCGGGTGGACGGCAGTGTAGGCGGGACGTCCCCGTGCCGCGATACGCGGCGTGGGGGGAATGGCCCCGCTGCCGCCAAGGCGGGGCTAGAGTCTTATCTGGGCGCGTAGCCTTTGACGGTATTCCTCCTGCTCGATCGCCTGTCTCCGCCGCTCCACTTCGGCAATGCGAGCTTCCTCAGCTCGCCGCCGGACAAGCGCCGCATAGTCCCTGTTCGCTATCGTCACGAAATCCCTGAAGTCGTCCACGACCCTCTGGTAATGTTGTGTGCCGATGTTGTACCCGCTCGGGATCGGGGCGGTAGCAGTCTGCTCCAGAAAGGTGAAGTTGGCGGGTCCGAAGCCATTGAGGTTTCCCCTCGGCGGCAGCACCCCACGGAAGCAGTTCAGCCAGGTCTTATTCACGGGCCGGTTGGTCTTGAAGGTGATCCGCCCGCCCGGAAAGTCAACGTCCAGCACGCTGACCGGATCAGTCACCAAGGGATCGGCGACCTCGGCTGTTGGCAGAGCAAGCGCCTTGAGATTCGACACCTTCTCGCGCGATGCGGCCTCTTTCTGTCTAGCTAGGATATCCACCGCCACCGCACCGATGGACTGAGGCCTTTCGTCGCGGGACTGCCGAATCATCAGACCGACGACGGGGTCCAGGTAGGACATATCAGACGCCACATCAGCGATTTTCCGGTATCCCTCTCCTTGCGGGGCCTGCCCCGTGAACATCTCGTTCAGCATCATGCCAAGCGCGAAGATATCTGCCCGATGATCGACAGGGAGCCCTTTCGACCTCTGCTCGGGCGCAGCGTACTGGAAGTTGGCCAGCCTATCGCCGGGCCGCGTCTCGATGATGGTGTGCAGGAGTTCCTCGGCAAAGTGCGCGACGCCCAGGTCCGCGATCACCAAGCTGTCGGACTCTGGATCGTGGAGGCAATTCTCTGGCTTCAGATCACGGTGGAAGATCGGCCGACTATGCAGTTCGGCCACACCGTGAAGCAACTGCCAGAAGAGGCCAAGGACACGGTCAGGGGCGATGCCCTGTTGCATCAGGCTACGCAGCGTCTGAGGGTAAAGTCGCATGACGTAGAAGGGACACTTCCTGCCCTCATGGAGAACGTAGTTCCAGTCAGTGACCTTGACGATGTTCGGATGGTCTGCCTTGGCGCAGAAACCCAACTCATTGCGGAATCGCTTGTTCCTCTCATTGCCGGCCTGTGCTGGCCTCAGGTACTTCAGCGCCCACACCTGGCCGTCGTCCGACTTGACACGCAGCACCGTGCCACAACCACCTTCCCCAATGACGTCCACGTATGTGTACGTGTTCGATAGCGTCTCAAATGTCCTGGGTTGAGCTGACATGGCGCACAACGCCCTCCTGCCTAGGCCCATAGCATGGGTGTCACACCATCGTCTCCGCGGCAGCCAGCTCTGAGGCCGAAGCGAGCGCGGCATAGCGGACGATCTCGACCTCGGCGCCCTTGGCCACAGGTTCTTCGCCGATGGAAAGCACTCGTTCCGTGATGGACTCGCTGAGGTAGTACTCGCCGCAATTCTCGCAGACATCGCCGGGAACGCCCTTGATGATCACGGTGGAGCCCTCACGCTGAAGGGTCACTGTGACCCTGCCGGGGCGGGTCTGGCCGCTTTTGCAGATGACGCAGGTCATGGCAATCTCCCCTCTTGCACATGGTACTCCCTCGTGGACGATTGTCAAACGGCCGGAGTATGGCCCCCAGTTCTGGCACTGCGGCTCCACAGCCCCTACGGGGGCGTACTATGAAAGCCCAGGGCAACGCCTTTATCTTTGCCCACATGTTCTGGCGAGCTGGGCTTAGCCCCCGAATGGGGGCGTTTGAGCCGTAGCCCAGGGCGACCGAAGGGAGCCCTGGGAAGCGGCGCCCCTGCCGCCGAGCCCCCGATGGGGGCGATTCAGGGGCCGAGAAGCACCCCCTTCGGGGGCTTCGATGGGGGGGACGCTCTGGTCCCAGGGCTCCCTTCGGTCGCCCTGGGCTACGACTGGCTCACCCGCGTTCGCGGGCTGCAAAACCTCGAGATGTGGGCAATGATCAGGGCAACGCCCTGGGAATTGGCGAGAGCCCATGTGGAGCCCTGAAGGGGCGTGCTAAGGCCGGGCCAGTAGTACGCCCTTTCAGGGCTGAACGAACACCGGACCCCGTTTCCCAGGGCGTTGCCCTGGGCTATCATAGTACGCTCCTTCGGAGCTAGCAAGGCCAAAGCCGAACACCAGGGCTTTCCCTCGTTGCGAAGCTCCGGCTTCGCAACGGGGTCGTCCGGCTCCTGCCGCAAGACGAATCGAAGCTGGAGCTTCAGGATCGTGCGTCGCGAAGCGGGAGCTTCGCGACGAGACGCGGCGGCTTCGCGACGGGACACGTGTGAGCCGGGGTCGCTGATCTCCTCTGTGGCTTGTCTCTGTGGCCTCTGTGCCCTCTGTGGTCAAGCTTCTGAGAGGGATCGCCAAGACGCCAAGAATGCCAAGGCGGCGAGGCCAGTTGGCGGTCTGTAGGGGTGGGGCGTGCGTGTCCTGTGAGCCCTAAGCGCTGATGGGGTTATGTGTTACGGCGATGGCCTCGTGCCCTACAGGCCGCCAAACCCAGGGGCGGGGAGATTGGCGGCCTGCCGGCTGGGTCGCGGCGGGGGAGGGTGAATTGAGCATGTAGCAGAGGGGGATCGGGTGCCTTATCGTGGCCGTAAGAGCTGGTGAAGCAACATGTTAGGGCGATGGTCAGTCGGCCCACTACATGCTCAAATCCAGGGGCGGGGGGATTGAGCGCCTAGCGCAGGGCGGGAGAGGGGGCATGTCTGCCTGGCCCTTGACGGGGAGCAGTAAGGCAGAATCGTCGCCGAACCCGTTCGGGCGGGGGGCCCAAGACTCGCGCCCCCCCTGGGGCGCGAGTCTTGGCGGGCGCCTGGCTGGTGGTGTTGGATGGCTTGGCCTAACATGCTGCTATGACGACACTTACAGCTTTGTTGAGGCGGCTGGCAGGGCGGGGCCGGCCTTGCGCCCAGAGAGGGGGGGAAAAGGGCGCGAGTCTTGGACCGGGGTGCCGAGAGGGGATTGGCGGCGAGGCTACAGGGTGGGGGCGGTGCGGCGGATGCCGAACTCGCGGTGGCCGAGGGCCTCGGAGCAGGTGAGCCGGCCGTTGGCCACCTCCAGCATCAATGCCCAGAGGCGGTCGGCGGCCTCCGCCATCGTCTCCTTGCCATCGGCGATCAGTCCCGCGTTGAAGTCCATGTTCTCGGCCATGCTCTCGGCGAGGGGGGTGTTGGTGGCGATCTTGATGACGGGGGCGACGGCGCAGCCGAGGGGCGTGCCGCGGCCGGTGGTGAAGAGGATCAGCGTGGCACCCCCCGCGACCATGCCCGCGACCGACTCGATGTCGTTCCCCGGCGTGTCCATCAGCACGAGGCCGCGGCTGGTGGGCGCGACGGCGTAGTCGAGCACTTCCTGGATGGGGCTGTGGCCGCCCTTGTGGAGGCAGCCGAGCGACTTCTCCTCGATGGTGGTGATGCCGCCCTCGATGTTGCCGGGCGAGGGGTTCGAGCCCGTGAGGTCGGCGCCGTAGAAGCGGCAGACCTTCTCGCAGTCGAGCACCATCTTGCGGGCGTCCTCGCCGATCTCGGGGAACGCCCCGCGCGTCGCCAGCAGGTGCTCGGCGCCGATGAACTCCGTGGTCTCGGACACGATGACCGTGGCGCCCTCGGCGACGGCCCGGTCGGCGATCTCGCCGACCAGCGGGTTGCCCGTGAGGCCCGAGAAGGAGTCGGAGCCGCCGCACTCCATCGCGATCACGAGCCGGTCGAACGGGCAGGCCTGCCGCTCCTGCCGCAGCACCTGGTCGGCAATGCCGCCGAGCAGCTCGCGCCCGCGGGCGATGGCCTTCGACGTGCCGCCTTCCTTCTGAATGCCGACGATTTCGGCCGGCTTGCCCGCCTTGCGGACTTCGTCGGCAAATGCCTCCGCCGCCCACTGCTCGCAGCCGAGCGCCACCACAAGCACACCGCCCACGTTCGGGTTCGCCCCCGTGCCGGTGAGGGTGCGGAACGTCGCGGCCGCGTCGTCGCCGATCTGCGCGCAGCCGTGCTGATGGCTGATCGCCACGGCCTCCGGCAGGCCCTCGGCGATCTTCGCCGCCACGTGGCACGAGCAGCCCACCGTGGGCAGCACGAGAACATGGTTCCTCACGCCCACGGTCCCATTGGCGCGGGGGTAGCCCTGGATCGTGATTTCCGATTTCCGATTGCCGATTTCCGATTTCCCTTCTTCCGTTGCCCTTTTCCATACCCCCAACACCAAACACCTAACCCCCAACACCGCTTTCCCTCACCGCTCGCTGGCTCACGACGTTGTGCACGTGGACGTGTTCGCCGGGCTGGATGGGCTTGGTGGCGCGGCCGATGGGCTGGCCGTACTTGATCACCGCTTCGTCCTTCGCGATGGGGCGGACGGCGAACTTGTGGCCGCTCGGGATGTTCTCGGCAAGCGCCACGGTCACCGTCTCCAGGGCGACCGTCTCGCCCGCGGACAACGGCACGAGCGCCGTGGCCACGCTGTCGCGCAGGTCGAGTTGGATAGCGGTGCGGGCGGCCATTGGGTCGTGCTCCTGAACGGGCACGCGGCATTCTAGCCGCCGTCGCGCTCACTGTCAAACACCCCGTCTACTCCTCGATGTCGAGCACCATGGGCCGCACGGGTGCGCCGCTGGCTCCCTGGAGCTTGAGGGGGATGCCGACATAGAGCCACTTGCGCCGCTCGGCCAGCAGCTCGTCGGGGATGAGCAGGTCCTCGGCGATCCAGATGCGGCGGCGGAGCAGCGTCTCGTGCGGCGGGCGGTCGAACTGGCCGAGCGTGGTGCCGATCGTGAAGTGGTCAATGCCCACGCCCTTCACGCCGCGGGCGCAGATCCACTCGGCGCCCTCCTTCGTCAGGTAGGGCGAGTGGTGCATCCAGCGGGCCGCGTCCTCGCCGCGGAACCGCGACCAGCCCGTGGCCAGGAGCAGGATGTCGCCGGGCGCGAGCATCTCGCGATACGGCTCGAGGTCGTCGGGGCCGATCTCATCGTCGTCGCCCTTCTGCCGCAGATCGGCCACTACGCACGGCCCGACGAAGTGGTCGGGACGGAAATCCGTGATCGCCCCGCGGTCGAGGTGCAGCAGGTGGCTGGGCGCGTCCACGTGGGTGCCCGAGTGGCTGGCGAGAAACAGCGTCTCCAGCGCGAAGCCATCGGCCTCGATCGTCTTGGCCACGCGCAGGCGCACCTGCGGGTCGCCGGGGTAGGCGGGGCACTCGTCGTAGAGCGGCTGCGCGAGGTCGAACACGCGGCGGATGCTGAGAGGCATGGCTGGTGGCTCCTCGGAGGAGGGCAACGCTGAATGGCGAACACCCAATCCCGAATCGCGAAGGGAAGACCACTCCAGTAAACCCGGCGAGGGGGCTGCTGTCAAAGGGGCGGGGACAAGCGCTCGCGCCGCTTGCCCGCCGGCGCGCGAGCCGCTAGACAGGTCTGCATGAGCCACGCTGAGCTGACACGCGTCCTTATCCTCTTCTGCCTGGTCCTCAGCGACTACGTCAACCGCGGCATCGGCATGGAGGGCGGCCCCGTGCCGCGCGTCCGCTTCTGCTCCCGGCCCGAAGTGACCGTGATCGAGCTTGGCTCTGTGCCATGAGGGCCGAGAAGGGGCACCGAGCCTTTCTTTGCTCTCCCATGCGATTTTTCTCTTGACATTGGCGGGGGGCGCGTTATACTTGCTCATAACGGCTGCGAGTGCTAGGGAGGCTGTTCGTGGGATCGAAGGAGGGATGGAGATGGGCAAGAGCAAAGGGCGCGGTCTGACGTGGGGCGAATTTGTGAGGACCCTGCGTCTCGAGGCGGGGTACGGGTTGCGTACGTTCGCTGCGCTGCTTGGGTACCAGCCATCCAACTACTCGAACATGGAGACGGGGAAGACCCCCCCGCCAAAGGACGCTCGACGGCTCAAGGAGATTGCCGAGACGCTGGCAATCCCTGAGGGAACCGAGGAGTGGCACGAGTTCCACGACCTAGCCGCCGAGGCTCGGAAAGCTCCGGTCCCTGCCGACGTGGCTGAGTACGCGGCGACGCGCTCAGTGGTTCCCCTGCTGCTCAGGACAACGGAAGGCAAGAAGCTGAGCGACGACCAGATCCGCAAGCTCATTGACTATGTCAACGAGCACTTCTGACCCTCTGTTCGGGAGGCCCATCGTGGTCGTGCCTGAGTACCCGGTCTGGGAGATTGAGGAGAAGGCGGAGTCGCTCCTGAGGGAAGCCTACAGGAACAGATACCCGTACACCATACCTCTCACGGCAGTGGACGTCGAGCTGGTTGCGGAGCGTGCGTTGGGGCTGAGGATCCACCATATGCCAGCGCTTCGATCTGGCTTCGGGGTCGATGGCCTACTGGGTCGAGACAGGGAGGGCCGGTGCATCATTATTGTCGACAAGGACCTGTTTGACCACCAGAACCAACACCGGTATCGGTTCACCTTCGCAGAGGAAGTTGGCCACTACGTCCTGCACCTCGGCCACCTGCCCAAAGTGACCAGCTCCGAACAGGCGATCCGGCTCTACCTGAGCATCGAGAACTCTGACACCGCCGAGCGGAATGCGAAGAGGTTCGCGGCAGCGTTGCTGATGCCGATGCCGTCCTTTGAGCGCCAGGCCGCCGGGATCTATGCTGCTCTCCGTGAGTGCGCAAGCGGGAACACAGGTGAGCAACTCATCAACCGGTTGGTGGCTCTCCTGGTCAAGTTTTTCAGGGTATCGCCAGAGGCTGTGCGGTACCGGTTGACGGAGTACCCGGCTCGCCTTATCGATAGAATCCAGATGGCGTTGCAGGAGGGGCTGCCGACTCTGCCTCCCAGATCCCCATAGGGGGCGCCTCCTCATCCGCGAAATGCTTGTTTGGCCATCCCTCCAGCGGGCCTTCGGTCGCAGGCGCAAGGTGGGATCGGCCCCGCCTCTGGAACTCCTTGCTGTTGACGCAGCACGCCGTTGCGCCTACAATGGGGCGTAGCTGCTGGGGGAGCCGTGCGGGAAAAGGGGACATTCAACTTTTTCGCCGCGAAAAAGTAGATTGTCCCCTTTTCCCGCAGGCTGAGAGGACTCGGGTCGACCCCAGGAACCTGCCCGAGGTAATGCTCGCGTAGGGAAGCAGCCGTCGGCCCGACCACACGCGTGTGGTTCGGGCGTTCTTGTCTCGGAACCGACGACCCGTCCAGAGAGGAGTGGAGACGGTGAAGCTGGACGAAATCCGCGTCACGCGTCTCATCGTGGAGTCCTACGCGAAGAAGCTGTGCGAGGTGGCCGACACCGACGTGGCGGTCGCCGGCGGCGGCCCCGCCGGCATCACGGCGGCCTACTATCTCGCCCAGGCGGGCCTCAAGGTGGCCGTGTTCGAGCGCAAGCTCAGCATCGGCGGCGGAATGTGGGGCGGGGGCATGATGTTCAACGAAATCGTCGTCCAGGACCCCGCCAAGGCCATCCTCGACGAGATGGGCGTGCAGTGCAAGAAGGCCGGCAAGGGCTACTGGACCGCCGACGCCGTCCACGCCGTGGCCGCGCTGCTGTATAAGGCGACGGCGGCTGGCGCGCGGTTCATGAATTGCATCAGCGTCGAGGACGTGATGCTCCAAGGCGGCAGGGTGACCGGCCTCGTCATCCAGTGGAGCCCGGTGGAGATGAGCGGGCTGCACGTGGACCCGCTGACGATTCGCGCCCGCGCCATCGTCGAGGCCACGGGCCACCCGGCCGAGGTCGCCAAGGTGCTCGTCCACAAGGCCCAGGTGAAGCTCAACACCCCCAGCGGCACCCTGGAGGGGGAGCGGCCGATGGACGCGACCCGCGGCGAGCAGGCCATCGTGGAGAACACCCGGGAGATCTACCCGGGCGTCTACGCCGCGGGCATGGTCTGCAACGCCGTCTACGGCGCCCCCCGAATGGGGCCGATCTTCGGCGGCATGCTCCTCAGCGGCCGCAAGGTCGCCGAGCTGATTCTCGCCGACCTCGGCAAGCCGAAGAAGTGAAGAAGCTGGGGGCGCCACAAGGAGGAGACCGATGCGCGGTATCCTGCTCGCGTTGTTCGCAAGTGCGCTGGCTGCGGGCGGAGCGCGGGCGCAGGGCTGGGAGTCCACGCTCTCGCGCACGCATCCCTACGACATCCCGACGCCGCTGGCGGATGACCCGTCGCCCTTCGTGCACGTGCCGGCCAGGGTGGGGTTCTACACGGGCATGTTCACCGGGCTTCTGCCGGGCGTGATGATCGGCATGCCAATTGGGCTGCTGGAGCGCGCGACGCAGGGCCACGCGAGCCAGTTCACCGCCGACCTGATGCAGTTGCCGGCCATGTACGCGGGCGTGGGCATGCACTATGTGGCCGGCGGGCCGTTCTACCTCACCAAGCTGGTCATGTGGGACCTGCCGAGGGGGATCCTCGGCGTGGACAAGCGCGGCAGCAGGGGGACCGGGGTGCTGCACGGCCCGGCGCCGTAGGGACGCCGCGCGCCGCCGTGGTCCACCAATAGGAACGCCGGCGGCCGCCCGCTGAGGCAGCCGCCGGCGTTGTGCGCTATGCGTGTGCGGCGCCGGCCCGCTCAACTGCACGAGCAGCCGCAGCCACAGGCTCCCGCGGCCAGCCCCTTGCCGATCAGGAACGAGGCGCTGTCGCGGACCGCCTGCTCCATGTCGGTCGCGCAGTTGTCGAGCTCGACGAGCAGCCACTTCGTGCCGGCCTTCTCGGCGGCCTCGACGGCGGCGGCGGTGTCAATCTTGCCAGCGCCCACGGCCGTGTGCGGCGTGCAGGGGCCGCCCTTCTCGTTCTTCTCCAGGGTGCCGTCCTTCACGTGCAGCAGCGGCACGCGGCCGGCGAGCGTGGCCAGGTACGCGGCGGGGTCGGTGCCGCCGAACTTCGCCCAGTAGATGTCGAGCTGGGCGAACGCCTTCTTCGTGAGCGACATGAAGATCGCGTGGGGGAGCTTGCCATCCACGAGGTGGTCGAATTCGCACCAGTGGTTGTGGATGCCGACCTTGAGGCCGTAGGGCGCGACCAGCTCGGCCCCCGCCTCGACCTTCGCGGCGTATGCCTTGATCGAGTCGGCGTCCTTGTAGTGGTCAATCCAGCCGCCGGTGACGAGGTAGCCGATGCCCAGGGCCTTCGCGTCGTCCACCACCTGGTTCACATTATCCTTGTCGGGGCAGGACATGTGGGCGGAGACGCACACCATGCCCAGGTCGCGGACGATTCGGGCGGCGTCGGCGGCCTTCAGGTTGTGCAGGCCGGCGAACTCGACGCCCGCGTAGCCCATCGCGGCCACCTTCTCGAGCACGGCGGGGAAGTCCTTCGCCGCCGCCTCGCGCAGCGAGTAGAGCTGCAAGCCCAGCGGTAGAGGCATCTGTCACTCCTTGCGTTCCCTCAGGTTCCGGCGGGCCGGCCCATCGCCGGCCGCATTGGTGGGGCATTGTACGATTCCCCTCCCTGCCTGTCAAAGCTTGACATGCGGCGACGGCCCAAGTAGCCTATCCGCGACACGAAGCGTCAGGAGGAGCTTGCCCATTCCGCCGCTTCCGCCGCACAGCCTGTGGGACAGGCCGGAGCCGACGGCCGCGGAACCGCCCGCGCCCTCGTGGCCGGGGCGGGATGCCTGGCTGATGCTGGGCATCGGCGCCGCCCTGGCCGTGGTGTGCCTCGCCGAGCCGCACCTGCGATGGGTCCTCAGCTACCTCACCACGCTCATCCACGAACTGGGCCACGTCGTGGTCGGCTGGCTCTTTGGCTACCCGTCGCTACCCGCGTTCGACTTCACCTACGGCGGCGGGATCACGACCTATGAGACACGGTCGGCGCTCCTCCTCGGCTTCGTCTACCTGTGCCTTGGGGGGCTGGCCGCGCTCTACTGGCGGAATCGGCTGACTCTGGTGGTTCTTGGGGCGGCCATCGGCCTCTTGGCCCTCTGCGCCCACACGCACGCGCACCAGGCGATCATCCTCTTCATGGGCCACGGAATGGAGTTGGCGCTCGCGGGCGTCTTCCTCTATCGGGCGATGGGCAGCGCCGCCATCCTCCACGCGGCCGAGCGCCCCGTCTACGCCGCCTGCGGCTTCTTCATCGTCTTCTCCGACGCGGCGTTCGCCTGGCGCCTCTGGGCCAATCCCCTCGCCCGCCGCCTCTACGAGGACGCCAAGGGCGGCGGGCACTGGATGGACTTCAGCCAGCTTGCCGACCACTACTTCCGCGTGAGCCTTCCCACCGTCGCCTTCATCTTCCTCCTATGCTGCGCGTTGCCCCTGGTCCTCAGCCTCCTTGCCCACCGCTACCAGTCCCGCCTCGCGGCCCTCATGGTCCGCCTCTTCCGCAGGGACGGCCCTGCTGGCAGGGATTGACTCTACACATCGCATTGTGTAAGATCGCTGTTGGCGGGGGACAGACCGCATGGAGGACTCCGCAATGGCAACGAACCTCGCACTGGACGACAGGCTGATTGAGACGGCGCGGCGGATGGGCGGCCACAAGACTAAGAAGGAAGCCGTCACGACCGCGCTCAAGGAGTACGTGCAATACCGACGGCAGCTTCGCATCCTGCGCTTGGCGGGGACGATTGACTACGACCCCTCCTACGACTACAAGGCCGAGCGTAGGAGACCGCGGTGAGCGTGGTCGTGGACACCTCGGTCTGGTCGCTCGCGCTGCGCCGCAAGCGTGAGCACCTCAGCGCGGTCGAATCCCGCACAGTGGCGGCGTGGGCGGAGCTTATCCGCCAGAGGCAGGTCATGCTCCTTGGTCCCATTCGACAGGAACTCCTCACAGGCATCAGGGACGAGAGAGCCTTCGCGCGGCTTCGCTCGGCACTCCGAGCGTTCCCCGACGCGCCACTGGCCGCTGAGGACTACGAACACGCCGCCTGGTGCGGGAACCTGTGCCGGCGCAAGGGCGTGGCCGGCTCCGCCGTGGACTTCCTCCTCTGCTCCGTCGCCCTGCGCCGCGAAGCCGCCATCTTCACCACCGATGGCGACTTCCACCTCTACGCGGACCACCTCCCCATCCGACTGCACCGCCCGAGTGCATGAGAACGAGGGCGATTCTAGCTCAGCCCTTGATGACCCCCAGGGGCCGCATGCGGCAGACCTTGCGCGAGAGGCCGGCACGGTGGACGACCTCGACGACGTGATTGACGTCCTTGTAGGCCGCGGGCTGCTCCTCGGCCAGGCCCTTCCAGTCGGTGCCGCGCACGATGATGCCCTGCTGCTCGAGGCGGCGCGCCACGTCGCGGCCATTGGCGGTGCGGATAGCCTGCCCCCGCGACATGACGCGGCCCGCGCCGTGGCAGGTGGTGCCGAACGTCTCGTCCATCGCCTTCTGGGTGCCGACGAGGAGGTAGGACGCGCGGCCCATGTCGCCGGGGATGATGACGGGCTGGCCGAGGTGGCGGTACTCGACGGGCACCTCGGGATGGCCGGGCGGGAAGGCGCGCGTGGCGCCCTTGCGGTGGACGCACAGGAGCCGCTCGCGACCGCCGACCGTGTGCCGCTCCATCTTGGCGATGTTGTGGGCGACGTCGTAAATGAGGTCCATGCCGAGGGCGTCGGGGCTGGCCTGGAAGAACTCCTCGAACGCTGTGCGCACGAGGTGCATGAGGGCCTGGCGGTTGGCCCAGGCATAGTTGGCGGCGCAGCGCATGGCGCCCAGGTAGCGCTGGCCCTCGGGCGAGTTGACGGGGGCGCAGGCGAGCTGGCGGTCAGGCAGGCCGATCTGGTAGCGTTGCGCGGCCTTGACGAGGCTGTGGACGTATTCGTCGCAGATCTGGTAGCCGAAGCCGCGCGAGCCCGAGTGGATCATCACGGTGACGCTGCCCACGCCGAGGCCGAAGACTTCGGCCGCGGCCGCGTCGTACACCTCGTCCACGACCTGCACCTCGACGAAGTGGTTGCCGGAGCCGAGGGTGCCGCACTGGCCTGCGCCGCGCTGATAGGCGCGGTCGGACACGAGGTCGGGGTCGGCCCCGTCGAGCGCGCCGTTGGCCTCGGTGTGATCCGTGTCCTCGGCGCGGCCGTAGCCTCGGCGGACGATGTATCGTGCGCCCTCGGCGACGAGCTTGCGCTCCTCCTGGTGCGAGAAGCGGATCTGCCCGCTCTTGCCCACGCCGCAGGGCACGGCGGCGAAGAGCTTCGCGACAAGGCCGCGCAGGTCGCGGCGAACCTCGTCCTCCGTGAGCTTCGTGCGGACGAGGCGGACGCCGCAATTGATGTCGTAGCCCACGCCGCCGGGCGACACCACGCCGCCCTCGTCGGGGTCGGTCGCGGCCACGCCGCCGATGGGGAAGCCGTAGCCCCAGTGGATGTCGGGCATGGCCATCGAGCGGCCCACGATGCCCGGCAGAAAGGCCACGTTGGCCACCTGCTCGGGCGCGTTGTCGCTCAGCACCTGCTTGATCATCGCGTCGTCGGCGTAGATCACGCCGTCGGTGAGCATGCCGTGCTTGTAGGAGCGCGGGATCTTCCAGCGAAAGTCGTCGAGGCGGTCGAGGGGGCCGTGCCAGGCTCTGTCGGCCATGGGAGCATCTCCTGAAGAACTTGGTTGGATGAATGGAGGGTTGGATGAATGGATGGGTGAACGAGCCGTTTGGCAATCATCCAATCATCCATTCATCCACCCATCCACCTCCATTGCACCTCAAACGTCGAAGAGCACTTCAGCCGTCCAGCCTTCGGGGCCGTGCTCGACCTTGAAGCCGTGATAGGTCACGGCCTTGATTTCCGTGCCGCCGTGGTGGCGGGCGGGGTCGAAGCGCTCGCCGTGGCAGGTGGCGCGCAGGCTTGTCTCGTCCGCCTCGATCTCGAAGCGGCGGCAGAACAGCCCCTCGGCGCTGAAGCGGAAGAGCAATTCGCGGAGCCACGCGTGGACCAGGTCCTCGGCGTCGTCGGCCTCGAGCGCGATCTCGACGGCCATCTCTTCCCGAGTGTCGCCGTCCTCGACGAGGATCGAGGACATTCCTTCGGCGCACGCCACGAGCAATTCCGCCAGCGTGTTGGCCCGGGCGCGAATGCCTACGTCGGCCGTGTGGTCCACCAGATCGAACGAGTGCATCGAACTGTCGTCCCTTTGGGGCTGAGATGGGTTCGGGCCCCGCCTGTCCGGCGGCTGAAGCCGCCGGCCAAGTCCTGTCGTCGCTCCGCGACTGCGAGCCCCACTGTCGTCCCTTTGGGACTGCGCTGGGGTCAGGCCCCTTGGTCCGGCGGCTGAAGCCGCCGGCTAGATCCTGTCGTCGCTCCGCG